>Ga0181537_10000777_pt1 | contig 29810 bp, 28 predicted proteins | sample PEATcosm2014_Bin_39_FD_119765 | JGI IMG/M metagenome (GOLD analysis project Ga0181537, IMG submission 119765) | Peatland microbial communities from MTU Mesocosm Facility, Houghton, MI, USA - PEATcosm2014_Bin23_10_metaG | ecosystem: Environmental > Terrestrial > Soil > Wetlands > Peat | place... | reverse complement strand
CGTTGGACGTCGACCGCGCCGCCGCCGGGCTGGGCTGGAGCAAGATGGGCATGATCAAAGGCAAGGCCCACCTCAGCGCAAAGCTCACACTGACGAAGCAGGCCTGACGCTCCTTCCTCTCTCAGATGGCGGGAGAAGGATTCGAACCTTCGAAGGCTGAGCCAACGGATTTACAGTCCGTCCCCTTTGACCGCTCGGGAATCCCGCCAGGCGGCGAGCAGTTTAGAACGTGCAGGCGAATTACGCCGTCCCGGCCAGACGCCGCCCTAACCCGTGTCGCGGAGGCGCTGTGCCTCCGGCAGCGCCTCGAGCTTCTTCAGCGTGTGATTCTCGATCTGGCGGATCCGCTCACGCGTCACGTTAAACGCACGACCTACCTCTTCGAGCGTGTACGGACGCCGACCGGTGAGCCCGAAGCGCAGCTCAATCACTTCGCGCTCGCGCTCTGGCAGCGCCGCCAGTGCACGCCTGAGATTCTCCTTGCGCAGACGTTCCGATGCCTGCTCAAACGGTGACTCGGCGCTCTGGTCCTCAACAAAGTCCCCGAGCTGCGACTCATCCTCCTCACCGACCGGCTTCTCAAGTGATATCGGCTGTTGCGCCATGCGCAGAATGTCGCGGACCTCACGCGGCGTGATCTCGAGTTCAGCGGCGATCTCAACCGGCGTGGGCTCGCGGCCCAGCTGCTGGATCAGCTGACGCTCGACGTGGATCACCTTGTTGAGCTTCTCGACCATGTGGACCGGGATTCGGATAGTGCGGCCCTTGTCGGCTATGGCCCGCGTGACAGCCTGGCGAATCCACCAGGTCGCATAGGTGGAGAACTTGTAACCGCGGCGATAGTCGAACTTCTCAACCGCTCGGATGAGTCCCATCGACCCTTCCTGGATCAGGTCCAGGAAGGTCAGGCCGCGTCCGAGGTATGCCTTGGCGATAGATACGACAAGTCTCAGGTTCGCCTCAATCATGTGCTGCTTGGCCGCCATGTCACCGCGCTCTATCCGCTTGGCGAGCATCACCTCCTGCTCAGCCGTCAACAGGCTGACGCGGCCGATCGAGCGCAGGTACAAACGCAACGAATCGAGGCTCGGCTCGACGGTGAGGTCGACCTCGACCTTCCTGCGCGGAGGATCGCCGTCAAGCTCGCTCCCCGCTGCGGCGCGCGCCTCGACGCTGCCGGTCTCCGAGCGCGCGAGCCTGCCGTCAGCCTCCACAACCTCGATCCCCTGCTCATCGAGGTAGGCGTGGAGCTCGTGCACCTGCTCCTTGGTCACGTCGAATTCCTCAAGACAGGCGGCGATCTGCTCGAAGGTCAGGAAGCCACGCTCCTGACCGTCGACGATCAGCGAACGGAACTCATCGAGTTCCGAAACCGGCGCCTCATCGCTGAGTAACGCAGCTGCCTTATGGCTCACTACCCGACTCCTTCCGGACGAATCCCAAGCTCAGGCCCCGCATGAGCGGAGCCTGCCCCTACGTCTCCCCTCAGAGACAGTCCGAGTGATACCACAAGATCGCGGATCACAACGCCACCTCGTTGCAAGTCGCACAACGTCGTGCAAAGGCCGGAGATCTCACTGCTCTAACCTTTTGCTGGAATGAGCAGCCCTTCTTCCAGCCCAAACACTGCAGTTCTGAGCTCAACGCCGTCAGTGGACGTTCAGGCGCGAGAGCCCGGCGTACAGCTGAGCCTGTCCGAGGTCGGCGTCACCGGCGTCGAGAAAGTGATCCGCCTCAGGCAGGACGGTCACGAGCAGCTCTACTCCGCACGGTTTGAGTGCTTGGTCGAGCTTGGAGCCAACCAGAAGGGCGCGCACATGTCGCGCTTTGAGGAGGTTGTCAACGAGGCCATCGGCGAGGTGGTGCTGGGAGAGGCGCCCTTCAGGGCCGAGATGCTCGCCGAGCACATAGCCCAGCTCGTGCGCGAGCGCCAGGGCGCGCGGCGCGCCGAGGTCACGATCCAGGCGCGCTTCCCCGAGCACAAGCCCGCACCGGTCTCCGGCATCCAGACCCAGGAGCTGTACACGTTGCACGGCTGTGCCGTTTCGACCGCGGCAGGCACCCGCCGTCTTGTCGGCGTGACCGCGCAGGGCATGACCGCGTGCCCGTGTGCACAGGAGCTCGTTGCCGCCTCAGTCCGTGCCCGTCTCGGTGAGGCGGGCTACGACAGCGAGGAGATCGAGCGCATCATTGAGATGGTCCCGGTGGCAACCCACAACCAGCGCGGGCTGGGCACGCTGCTCATCGGGCTGCCGGAACGGTGCAAGCTGGATTTGGACGCCGGGACTCTGGTGCAGATAGTCGAGAACTCAATGTCCTCGGAGATCTACGAGCTGATGAAGCGCAGCGATGAGGCGCATGTCGTTGAGAAGGCACATCGCCACCCGCGCTTCGTCGAGGACTGCGTGCGGGAGATGATCCGCGGTGTGGTGGAGCGCTTCCCGGAGTTGTCGGGTGAGGTATTCGTCTCGGCCCGCCAGGAGAACCTTGAGACGATCCACCAGCACAACGTGGTGGCGGAACGCTTCGGCACGCTGGCTGAGATCCGCCAGGAGCTCTCAGCCGAGCGCACCAGCGCCAGCACTCACACCAGCCGCCAGGCGTGGCTCGACTACACGCCGGGCGCCGCGACCGCGTAGGGTTAGACCATGCCTCTAGTCCCAATGGTCATCGAGCGCACCGCCCGCGGTGAGCGCGAATTTGACATTTTCAGCCGGCTGCTCAACGAGCGGATCATCTTCCTGGGGTCGCCGATCGACGACATCGTCGCCAACCTGGTGGTGGCTCAGCTGCTTCACCTCGAGTCGGCGGATCCAGACAAGGACATCTCGATCTACATCAACTGCCCCGGCGGTTCGATCTACTCCGGCCTGGCGATCTACGACACGATGCAGTTCATCAAGCCGCAGGTCTCGACGATGTGCGTCGGGATCGCGATGTCGATGGGCTCGCTGTTGCTGATGGCCGGCGCTCCGGGCAAGCGCTTCTCGCTGCCCAACAGCCGCATCCTGATCCACCAGCCCTCCTCGGGCTTCGAAGGCCAATCCACGGACATCGAGATCCATGCGCGCGAGGTCCTCAACATCCGCAAGCGGATCGACGAGATATACGCGCACCACACCGGCCAGACCGTTGAGCGGGTCCACGCCGACATGGAGCGCGACCGCTTCTTCAAGGCCGATGAGGCCGCGCAGTACGGCCTGATAGACCGCGTCATCAGCAAGCACTAGAGGTATGGCGCAGCTGCCGCGCTGACCTTTCACTGAAATACCTCCGGTGACGACCGCGAGATCCACTACCCTGCGCCGCATGTCACAGGTCAATGAAAAAGAGTTCGGCGACGACGAGGACGAAAACGACGACCTATTCGGCGACGAGTCAGAGTTCGACGATCCTGACGCGGATGCGGACGCGGACGAAGACGACGAGGACTTCGACGACGAGGAGTAAAGGCGTCGCCGCCTGACTCCGTGCGATAGAGCGGGTGGGCGATCCTCCCAATCCGCTCTATCGCACGCGGTTCTCAGCCCAATAGGGACGCGCCCGAATGCGTCCTACTGAAGGCGGAAGTGGCCTTGTGCGACTCGCACGGCAGCGCCGCCCACGAGGATCCGCTCAAGCGATGCGATGGTGCCGTCAACGCGTGCCGTGAGACGCGATGGGCGGTTGATCTCGACTCCCTGGACGATCTGGATCGTCGTACCGAACTCACTGAGCCCGTGACAGAGTGAAGACGGCGAGCGGGTTGCCCTGCAGCGGCGTGTCGGTGAAGACGGCGAGGGTCTCGTGCGGATGCGTCAATTCACGCACTGGCCATCTCCAACAGTTTCGTCACCGTGGTCCAGTTTCTGGCTGTTGCCACCCCGACTTTCAACCGCTTTTCGCTGAGGCGGCTCGCCAGCTTCGACAGATGGATGCCGGCCGGATGCCAGCTGTAAAGGGCGTGCCCACCGGCCGCGAACTCATCGTCGCACGCCGCGGCAAAGGCCTTGAGTTCGTCCACCGCACGCGGGTCCGGCTCCTGCGAGAGAAACGTCACCAGAAAGTGCTTGGGGTCACGCTCAGCCAGGTCCGAGAACGGGTTCTCGCGCACCACGGCTTCCAGCTGCTCGCAGGTCTGCGCGAGGACGGGAACTGAGAGCTCGAAGCGCTCGACCAGCAGCCGCTTCATCTCAGCCGTCAGCTCTGCGGGATTGGCTTCATACGACACCACGATGTTCCCCGACTGCATATAGGTCGCGACGTCGCTGAACCCCTCGGCGACCAGAGCCTCACGCAGCTCCGGCATGGAGAGTCGATTCGCGGCACCAAGATTGATCCCACGCATGAGGATGACCTGACGCGGCATCGGCGGGGACAGATCAGCCGAGGATCAGCGCGAGACGCTTCTCAAGTGCGTCAGCGAGCACTTCACGAACCGGCCCGACCGGAAAGCGCTCGACCAGCGCCGCCAGGAAGCCTTCGACCACCAGCCGCTTTGCGGCAGCTTCATCGATGCCGTGCGACCGCAGGTAGAAGAGCTGCTCGGGGTCGACCTGCGCGACCGCGGCGGCGTGCGTGCAGCGCACATCGTTCGCCTGGATTTCAAGGCCTGGAATGGAGTCAGCGTGCGCCCGCTTGGAGATGAGCAGGTTGCGGGAGTCCTGGAACGCGTCGGTCTTCTGCGCGTCCGGATCGACGATGATGTTGCCCTTCCAGACGGCACTGGAGCGGTCCTGCAGCACGCCCCGAAACGCAAGGTCAGAGGTGGTGCGCGGAGCAGCGTGCTCCTGGGTGGTGTCGAAGTCGATGTGCTGGCGCCCGTGGGTCGCGTAGGCACCGGTTACGCGTGCGTCGGCACCCTCGCCGGCGAGCCGGGTCTCCATCAGCACGTGCCCTGAGCGCGAGCCGAAACCGAGCGCAACCCAGTCGAGCGAACCGCTGCGCCCGACCAGCGCTCTCTGCGCCCCGAAGATCCAACTCTTCTCAGACAGCGCCTGCCCACACACGTACCGCAGGTGGGCGCCGTCGCCGACGACCAGCTCAGTGCTGAGGTTGAAAACCCCGTCTACTTCCCCTTCGGAGAGGAGCTGCTCCCAGACCTCCGCCTGCGCGCCCTCCTCGAGCACGATGCGTGTGCGCTGGTTGACGAGCGTCTTGTCCCGGGTCTGAATGGCCGCCACGTGGATCGTGCCGCCGTTGACGCCGCGCGCGACCGTCACGATCGTCTGCTCGTCGTCGACGCTGACGGTTACGCCGTCCACGTGCGGAGCCGCCGGGAAATCCCACAGCGACCCCTGCAGCTCGATGCCATACGCCGGATGCGATGGCGTTGCGAATTCGTAGCTCTCCAGGTCAAGCTCCGAGATGTCGGTGAACTCCCAGCCCGCGCGCCCCTTGAAGGTCGGGAACTCGGGGGTGGCGGCGAGCAGGCCGCCGCCGGCAGCTGCGCTAGCCAATTGAACCCTCCATCTGCAGCTCGATCAGGCGATTCATCTCAACCGCGTACTCCATCGGCAGCTCCTTGGTGATCGGCTCGATGAAGCCGTTCACGATCAGCTTCGACGCCTCTTCCTCAGAGATGCCGTGGGACATCAGGTAGAAGAGCTGGTCCTCACCGACCTTTGAGACGGTCGCCTCGTGGCCGACGTTGACGTCGTCCTCGCTGATCCGGATCGTCGGGTAGGTGTCAGAGCGGGAGAACTCGTCCAGCAGCAGGGCGTCGCAGACGACCTTGGACTTCGAACCGTGGGCCCCCTTCGCGATCTCAAGCAGCCCGCGATACGACCCGCGGCCGCCGTCCTTGGAGATCGACTTGGCAAAGATGTTCGAGGTGGTGTTGGGGGCGGCGTGGATGATCTTGCCGCCGGCGTCCTGGTGCTGGCCCTTGCCGGCAAAGGCGATCGACAAGATCTCCCCGTGCGCGCGCTCACCTGTCAGGTACACGCTCGGATACTTCATCGTCAGCTTCGAGCCGAGGTTGCAGTCGACCCACTCCACGGTCGCGTCGGTCTCAGCGACCGCACGCTTGGTGACGAGGTTGAAGACGTTCGTCGACCAGTTCTGCACGGTCGTGTAACGGATCCGTGCGCCCGGTTTGGCGATCAGCTCCACAACCGCTGAGTGCAGTGAGTTGGCGCTGTAGGTGGGGGCGGTGCAGCCCTCCACGTAGTGCACGTAAGAGCCTTCGTCAGCGATGATCAGCGTGCGCTCGAACTGCCCCATCGACTCGGTGTTGATCCGGAAGTAGGCCTGCAGCGGCATCTCAACCTTGACACCGGGCGGGACGTAAACGAAGGAGCCGCCTGACCAGACCGCGCTGTTCAACGCAGAGAGCTTGTTGTCGTTGGCCGGGATGATCGTCGCGAAGTACTGCTTGACGATCTCCTCGTGCTCGCGTAGCGCGGTGTCCATGTCCATGAAGATCACGCCCTGGGCCTCAAGGTCCTTGTTGACCTGGTGGTAGACGACCTCGGATTCATACTGAGCGCCGACGCCGGAGAGGAACTTGCGCTCGGCCTCGGGGATCCCGAGCCGGTCGAACGTGTTCTTGACATCCTCAGGGACGTCATCCCAAGAGCGCTCGGCACGCTCGGAGGCGCGCACAAAGTAATGGATGTCGTCGTAGTCGACCTCGGCCAGCATCGGCGAGCCCCAGGTCGGCTGCGGCTTGGCAAAGAAGTGCTCGAGTGCCTTCAGACGGAAGTCACGCATCCACTGTGGCTCACTCTTGAACTCTGAGATCTTCTCGACAATCTCCTTGTTGATGCCCTTGGGCGCCTTGTACAGATAGTTCTCGGCATCGTGGAAGCCGTAGCGCTCCGTGTAATCCGAGTTGATCTGCGCCAGCTGCTCGTTCTCAGTCAGCACCGGCGCCGTCACGGGGACATTGGTAGTGGTGCTCATCTACTCCACCTCCAGCTTGATCAGGTCGTTGTCGATGATCACCGGGAAGGTGTCCACCGGCTGGTAAGCGGGCAACGTGCGCGGATTACCAGTCTTAAGGTCAAAGAGTGCGCCGTGGCGCGGGCACTCGATCGTGCAGGCCTGCTGATCGAGGATGCCCTCGACCAACGGACCGTCGTCGTGTGAGCAGCGATCCTCGATCGCGTAGACCGTGCCGGCGCAGTTGAACACGCCTATCTCCAACCCGTCGTATTCGACCAGGCGCATCGCGCCGGGCGGCAGATCCTGCAGCGTGCAGATGTCCACGATCTCAGTCATCGCGATTAGACCGCCTCCGCTTCCCACTCGACTTCGTGCCCGAGCGCGGCGGCCTTGACGACCTTTACCGACAGCATCGCGCACTTCATGCGGGTGGCCGAGATGTCGATCCCGAGCAAGTCCAGCACCGTTGTGTGATCCATCGCCAGCAGCTCTTGCGGAGTCCTGCCCTTGAGCTCGTCGGAGAGCATCGAGGCTGACGCCTGTGAGATGGCACAGCCGTGACCGTCAAACGCCACCTGGGCGACCTTGCCGTCGGCGTCGAGAGCGAGCTGGAAGGTGAGCTCATCTCCACATAGCGGGTTGAGGTCATGCGCCTCCATATCGGCGTGATCAAGCGACCCGTGGTTGTGCGGGTGCTTGTAGTGCTCGAGGATGTACTCGCGGTAGAGCTGGTCGTCCATCAGAGAGCCTCGCGCATCAGAGAGCCATCACTCGTCGTACGTTCTCAAGTCCGTCCATCAGGCGATCGATGTCAGCGGATGTGTTGTGCACGGCGAAGGAGGCACGCGCGGATGAACCGATCCCGAGCCGTCGCATCAGAGTCTGTGCACAGTGGTGTCCGGTCCGCACGCAGACGTTGTCACGGCCGAGGATCTCACCGATGTCGTGCGGATGCGCGCCCTCGATCTCAAAGGACACCAGGGCGCCACGGTCAACGGCATCGGCGGGGCCGTGAATCGTCAGGCCCGGGAACTCAGAGAAGCGTTCGAGCAGCTCGGCCGTGAGCGCCTGCTCGTGCGCGCGGATCGCCTCGATGCCAAGCTCGTTCACGTAATCGACGGCGGCGCCCAGGCCGATCGCCTCGGCGATCTGAGAAGTACCGGCCTCGAACTTGCCCGGAAGATCGGTCCACGTCGACGTGGCCTCAAGGACCTGACGGATCATGTGACCGCCGCTGATGAACGGCGGCATCTCCTCAAGCAGCTCGCGGCGACCGTGAAGCACGCCGATGCCGGTCGGGCCGTAGACCTTGTGGCCCGTCCAGGCGTAGAAGTCGGCGTCGATCGCACGCAGATCGACCGGAATCTGCGGAATCGCCTGCGTCCCGTCGATCACCACCACGGCACCGGCGGCGTGGGCGCGACGCGTCATCTCGGCGACCGGATTGATCGTGCCCAGCACGTTGGAGATGTGCGCGATGCCGACGAGCTTCGGGCTGCGCTCCAGTAGCCGGTCGTACGCGTCCAGATCGAGCTGCCAATCGTCGAGCACGGGGATGTACTCGAGCGTCGCTCCGCGCTCAAGACAGATCAGCTGCCACGGGACCAGATCCGAGTGGTGCTCCATCTCGGTGACGAGCACCATGTCACCGGGGTGCAGGTTCGCGCGCGCCCACGAGTGGGACACGAGGTTGATGGCGGCCGTCGCGTTGCTGGTGAAGATCGTCTCCTCGACGGTGGACCCAAGCCAGTCGGCGATGCGCTCGCGCGCGCCCTCAAACAAATCGGTCGCTTCGACTATCAGCGGATAGACACCACGGTGGACCGACGCGCGGGTCTGCGTGTAGTAGCGGACGATCGCGTCGACCACGACCTGCGGTGTCTGTGAGGTCGCGGCCGAGTCCAGATAGACCAAGGGCTTGCCGTCCCGCTCATGGCTCAAGATCGGGAAGTCGGCCGCGACATCCCGCAGCTGTGATGCACCGGCGCTCATTTAGGCGACGGCCCCCGCCTCATCCGTGACCCAGTCGTAGCCCTTGGCTTCGAGCTCGCCGACCAGCTCCGGCCCGCCCTCGCGCACGATCCGGCCCTGATAGAGCACGTGCACGTGGCTCGGCTGGACGAGATCGAGGATGCGCTGGAAGTGGGTGATGATCAGAACGCCCAGATCGCTGCCGCGCTGACCGAAGATCGTGTTGACACCCTGCGAGACGATGCGCAGCGCGTCGATGTCGAGGCCCGAGTCGGTCTCGTCGAGGATCGCCAGTGACGGTCGCTGGATCGCGAGCTGCAGGATCTCGAGCTTCTTCTTCTCGCCGCCGGAGAAACCCTCGTTGAGATAGCGACGGGTGAACTCCTCGGGCACGCTCAGCATCTCCATGGCGGTGGTCACGGTTTCGCGGAACTCCTTGAGTGAGATCGGCTCCTCACCCTTGGCGGTGCGGTGAGCGTTCAGAACGGTGCGCAGGTACTTGGTGACCGTCACACCTGGAACCGAGACGGGGTGCTGGAAGGCCATGAACAGACCCATCCGAGCGCGCTCGTCGGTGTCAGCCTCGGTGATGTCCTCGCCGCCCCACAGGATCTGTCCTTCGGTCACCTCGAGATTCGGGTGGCCCATGATCACGTTGGCGAGCGTCGACTTGCCAGAACCGTTCGGGCCCATCATCGCGTGGATCTCGCCGCCGCCGACCGCCAGGTCGACGCCGCGCAGAATCTCCTTGTCACCTGCTCGGACGTGGAGGTTGCGGATAAGTAGGTCTGGCATCAGGTTCTCAAGCTCTCAGTCAACTGCGTTGTCAGAAGTGCCGGGGTCTGCGTCGGGCTCTGGGATTCGCGCTCCGAGCGCCGCGAGAACTCCACGAGTTCAGCGAGCGTTGTCATCTGCAGCGAGCGGACGATGCCGCCCTGCACCCGGGTCCACAGCAGCTTGGTGGCGCACGGGCCGGCTCCGGCCTCCGGTTGATGGGAGCAGACGACCCGCTCCATCTGGTCGTGTACGAAGCACTCCATCGGAGCGATCGTGCCCTCCAGGGCGCCGACCACGTCATACATGGTGATCTGCGCAGCATCGCGTGCGAGCCAGTAGCCACCGTGGGCGCCGCGCGCGCTCATGACCAGGTCCGCTTTGCGAAGACGCGCAACCACCTGCTCGAGATATGCGAGCGGCAGGCCCTCGGCGTCGGCGATCGCCTTGAGGCTCACCGGCTGCTCCGGCTCCTGGCGCCCAAGCTCAACCATCAACCGCACGCCGTATTCGGCCTTGGAGGAGAAGATCATGTGCTAAATCCTACCACTGCACTAGGTGTTGCCTTTGCGGTGGTCTCCATCGAGCCTCCGGTGCGTTTGCGGTCCCACCCGCGAGCGCCGCTGGCACCACCCCGCGCCGTTCTCCCCGATAGGGTTGGATCGACAATGGTTATCGGTAGCCACGCCCTCGCCACTTCCGCAGACGTCGCCGCCTGCGCGGCGATCGCGCGGACGGCGGGCCGCTTGGGGATCGACACCGAATTCATGTCAGAGGGCCGTTACCGGGCGCTGCTCTGTCTCACCCAGGTGGGCGTGGAGGACGCCACCGAGCCGACCGGGATTCGCACGATCCTGATAGACGGGCTCGACCACAGCGTCGACGTGCAGCCGCTGGCCGAACTGCTCGGCGATCGGGAGATCGAGGTGATCCTGCATGCGGGCCGCCAGGACGTCGCGATCCTGCGCCGCGCCTGGGGCAGCGAGCTCAACAACATCTTCGACACTCAGATCGCAGCCGGTTTCGTGGGTGAGAGCGCTCAGGCCGGCTACGGCAACCTGCTGGGTTCCGTGCTACACCTGCGCGTCGGCAAGACCGCCAGCTATACGCGCTGGGACGCGCGCCCGCTCACCGCTGAGCAGCTCAGTTACGCGGCCGAGGACGTGGCCCACTTGATGGCGCTCACCGACGAGTTGCAGCGCCGCCTGAAGGAGGCGGGACGGCTTGACTGGGCCGTTGAGGAGTGCCGTCGTCTGGAGGCCGCGAACGACGAGCGCGACCCCGAGACCGTCTGGGAGCGGCTCCCGCGCGTCAGTCAGCTCGAACCGCAGGCCCGCGCCGTGGCCAGGCAGCTCGCGGCCTGGCGTGAGCGCACCGCCGCCAGCGAGGACCGCCCGGTCGGGCAGGTGGTCCAGGATCCAGCGCTGCTTGAGCTGGCGAAGCGTCAGCCCAGGGATCTGGCCGCGCTCGGCCAGATCCGCGGCATCCACCCATCGCTGATCAAGCGACGCGGCCCGGCGTTGCTGGACGCCATCCGCGCCGGCCTGGCCGACCCGCCGATCCCACGTGAGACCCGACGCGGCAGCTCCGACGCGTCCGACTCCCCGATGATCGCGCTGGCCGAAGCGCTGCTGCGAGCCCGCTCGATGGAGGCCGGGCTGGCATACGAGCTGATCGCCTCTCGCAGCGAACTGGAGCAGATCATCGCCGCCGCCCGCCAGTCCGGCCCGGAGCCGGAGGTCCGCACTCTGACCGGCTGGCGCCGAGAGCTGGTCGGCTCAGACCTGGAGTCGCTGTTGAGCGGTCGGACCGCGTTGGCCCTCGGCGCAGGCCGGCGGCTCGAGTTGCACGATCTGTAGGGGTCGGCCGGCCGTCCGCCGGAGACCTCCGGCGGTGCCGGTGGGCTAGCCGGCCCACCGGCACCGAGCAACGCTTCGGGCGGCTCGGCGACGGCTTCGTGCCGCCTCTCTGTCGTGGTGCGCTCGCTTCGCGCCGATCCCGACACATTCCTTGACGACCGGATTCCTGCTCCGCATCGTGTGGTTCATGGCAGAGCTCCGGAGCACCATTTCCGCACAACCAGTGTCCTCACTTAACCGGGTTGTAGATCAGACGGGCGCACAGCCCGCTGGATCTACAAACCTGATCCGAACTGTCGGGGGTCGTGCGGTTGTGGTGCACACCGACGGCCACATCCGCCACCTGATCGCGGAGACCGCACGCGCGCAACGAGGACACATCAGCTATGCCCAACTACGAACTGCCGGGTTTACCTCTGACCGGATCCGAACGCTCCAGACCGACGGGACCCTTCATCGCGTACATCACGCCGTGTACGCCGTGGGGCACACCGCGAAGGTTCCGCTCGGCGCTGAGACCGCCGCTTTGCTTGCGTTCGGGGGCCGAGCGGCGTTGAGCCACCTAACCGCGCTCCGCCTCCATGGCCTGCTTCGCCCGGATGAACAGGCAGCGATCGATGTGACCGTCGCCGCTGAAGCGAGCGCACACCGACGCCGCGGGATCCAGGTCCACCGCAGCCGCACGCTCACCAAGCGGCAGATCAAATCGATTTCGGGACTGCCGGTGACCGTGGCCGAGCGCGCACTGCTCGACAGCGCTCCGCTGTTGACCAGGTTTCAGCTGGGCCGGGCCTTTGATGAGGCGATAGCCCGCCGGGCGACGAGCTTCACAAAGGTCGCGGAGCTGGTAGGACGTCACCGAGGTCATCCTGGGCAGGGAAAGCTCGTGGAGCTGGTCGACCAGCGGCGATTTCCGACGGTGACCGAATCCGAAGCCGAGGACCGTTTTCTGGCGCTGATCGCGGACGCGGGGCTGCCGGCCCCCCGCACCCAGGTGCGGATGCACGGGTTTCGGATCGATGCGTACTGGCCGCAGGCGCGTTTCGCGGTGGAGATAGATGGGTTTCAGTGGCACGGGCGAACCAAGACGGCATTTGAGCGTGACCGTCGTAAGCAGCAGGTGCTGCAGGAGCATGGCATCGAGGTCGCCAGGACCACATGGGACCAGATCACCGAGGAGTCAGGGCGGCTGGTGGCCCACGTGGCAGGCCGGCTCGCGGTGCGCACCCAGTTGAATGTATGACCTGGGCTCACGTCTCAAGCCGGCTCGCACCGCGCACGGCCGCGGCCACCCTCTAACCTGCGATCGACGATGACGACCGTAGCTGAACACATGGCCGACGCTGAGCTGCTGGAGGCTGCCTGGGACCTGGCGCCACTTGTGGACGGCGATGAGGCCCATGGCTTTGACAGGTTGCTCGACGAGGCGATCGAGCGTGCCCGGGTGTTCGCGCAACGCCACGCCGGCAAGGTCTCGGGGCTCGATTCAGCCGAGCTACGCGAGGCGATGCAGGAACTCGCGGCCATCGGCGAACTGGCAGGCAAGGCCGGCTCGTACGCCTCGCTGCGCTTCTCAACCGACACTGCGGACCCGGCTCGCGGTGCCCAGCTCCAGAGGATGCAGGAGCGAGTCACGGAGATGGAGACGGAGCTTCTGTTCTTCGATCTCGAATGGGCCGCGCTGGAGGACGAGCACGCGGAGCGGTTGCTCGCGGGTGGAGATCTTGAGTTCTGCGCGCACCATCTGCGCAGCGCGCGCCGCTACCGGCCGCACCTGCTGAGCGAGCCGGAAGAGAAGTTGATGGCCGAGAAGAGTCTCTCCAGTGAGGGCGCGTGGGCCCGACTGTTCGGTGAGCAGATCTCGGCGGTGAAGGCGACGGTCGACGGTGAGCAGGTCTCGCTGGAGCTCGCCCTCAGCAACCTGCAGTCGTCTGACCGTGAGTTGCGGCGCCGTAGCGCGGAGGCGGTTACCGAGGCCCTGCAGCCGGGCCTGCGAACGCGCGCGTTCATCTTCAACACGCTCGTCTACGACAAGTCGGTCGATGACCGCTTGCGCAAGTACCCGCACTGGCTGGCGTCGCGCAACCTTTCAAATGAAGCGTCTGACGAGTCGGTCATGGCACTGATCAACGCAGTCCATCGGCGCTACGACATCCCGCAGCGCTGGTATCGGCTGAAGGCGAAAATGCTCGGCATCGAGCAGCTCGCGGACTACGACCGCAGTGCACCGCTCAGCACGGCGGAGCCTTCGTTCTCATATGCGGAGGCACGCGACATGGTGCTCGACACATACGAGCAGTTCTCTCCGCAGACCGGCGCCGTGACAAGGCGATTCTTTGAGGAGAACTGGATCGACGCACCGGTGCGCGAGCACAAGCGCGGCGGCGCCTTCTGTGCGTACACGGTGCCGAGCGTGCATCCGTACGTGATGCTCAACTACACCGCCAAGCGCCGTGATGTCCTGACCATCGCGCATGAGTTGGGTCACGGTCTGCACGCGGCGCTCGCCCAGGGGCGCGGACTCTTCCATCAGTCCACCGGCCTGACGCTCGCGGAGACCGCCTCGGTGTTCGGTGAGACGCTTGTGTTCGAGCGCCTGCTCGACGCCGCCCCTGCCGGGACTGAGCGTCTCGCGTTGCTAGCCGACCAGATTGACGGCATGGTTGCCACGGTCTTCCGGCAGATCGCGATGAACCACTTTGAGCACCTGGTTCACACGCGCCGGCGCGCGCAAGGTGAGCTCGCCGTTGAGGACTTCAAGGCCGCCTGGGTTGAGAGCCAGAGTGAGATGCTCGGCGATTCCGTTGAAATGACCGAGGGCTACCAGAGCTGGTGGTCGTACATACCGCACTTCATCAACAGTCCCGGCTACGTGTATGCGTACGCCTACGGGCAGCTGCTGGCGCTGTCCGTGTTCGGGCGTTACAAGCAGGTCGGATCGTCGTTCGTGCCGAGCTACATCGAGATGCTCTCAGCCGGCGGGTCGCTGGCGCCAGAGCAGCTCGGCGCGATTGTCGGTATCGACCTCGCCGACTCCGGCTTCTGGGATGCCGGACTTGAGCTGGTGGACGCTCAGCTGAGCGCAGCCGAGTCACTGGCCGCTGAGCTTCAGACTTAGCTTGAGGTTCAATCTAACGCTCGTCGGCCGGTCAGTGCTCACTTAGCGGCACCGAGCTCAGTGATGCTTCGGGCGCCGAGTGCGTGAACGCTCCTCCTGCGCTTCGACAACCTTCAAGATCAACTTCAGGTACTGCTCGATGCCGGTGGCCTTGGCGTCACCGTGCTCAAACGCCAGGCGCCAGTCGGCCAGGTGTCCCTTGACCGCAAGCTCGTTGAAGCGCTCGCGCCGGATCTCAAGCGTGACCTTCGCGTCGGAGGGGATCGTCTTGGTGACCTCACGGGCGGGCATCGCTATGCGGTAGAGCTGCACGTCGCCCCGCCCATGCAGCTCCAGTCCGGCCACCACTGGCAGCGGTGCCAGCCCAGGCACCTCCTCGAGGAAGCGCCTGATCGCCGTCTCGATCAGGCTCTTGGTGTCGGTGGGTGAAGTCAGAGACGTGAGTCTAAGGGAAGGCGATTCTGCCGTCGCAGCCACAGCGACCGAACACGCTGCCTGCGCACCTGTAAAGGCGCCGGGTTCGCTGCTAGCGTCGCCGCCCATGGCATCGGTCCCACTCGTGATCGCGCACCGTGGGGTCCATAACGGCGGACTCATCGAGAACACGATGGCGGCCTTCCAGGCGGCCGCCGATGCCGGCGCCGACATGGTTGAGCTGGACGTTCGCAGAACAGGAGCGGGCGAACTCACGATCCTCCATGACCACGCGATCGGAAAGGTGACACTCGACTCCTGCTCACTGGACGAGTTCGAGGCGCAGACCGGCTTCCGTCCACCTTTGCTGACCGAGGTGTTGGAGTGGGCGCGTGGTCACATCGGTCTCGACGTGGAACTCAAGGAAGAGGGCTACGTTGAGCTTGTGGCCCCGCTGTTGCTTGATTTTGCTCGCAGCAGCAGTGAGCTGATCGTCACCTCTTTTCTCGATCCGGTGTTGCTGGCACTCCACGAGCGGGCGCCGGCGCTGCAGCTCGGCCTGCTGCTCTCCTGGACAGCGGACCGGTTCCAACAGCGCGCCTACGCCTGCGGGGCGAAGACGGTGCTGCCTGAGACGAAGCTGGTGGATGAGGCCGTTGCCGGCGGCGCACGGAATGCCGGGCTTGACCTGATCGTGTGGGACTTCATCGCCAGCGAGCATTCGTCGCTGCTGAGCGATCCGCGCCTGAAGGGCGTGATCACGGACGACGTCGCGTCTGCGCTGGCGCTCCTTGAGGCTCGATAAGCTCACAACATGAGTGATGGGCGTCCCGTAATCGGCGTGGTGACCGCGCTGGAGAACGCTAGCTACGGCGTCTGGGACGAGCCCTGCGCGCTGCTGCAGTACGTGTACGTAGAGGCGATCCAGCGCGCGGGTGGCATGGCGGTCCTGATCCCACCAGATCACGCCCTGGTCCAGAACCCCGATGAGATCCTGGATCGGATCGACGCGTTGCTGCTGGCGGGCGGCTCTGACATAGATCCGGCGATCTACGGTCAAGCGCCGGCACCCGAGACGACGGGAATCGTCCCTGAGCGCGACGAGCTTGAGCTGGCCCTGATAACTCGCGCGATTGAGCGCGACATGCCGGCACTCTGCATCTGCCGTGGCATGCAGATGCTGAATGTCGCGCGCGGCGGCACACTGCTGCAGCACATCCCCGCGTTTCTCCACAGTGACGACCACCGCCGCAATCCAGGCACGTTCGTCGGCAACGAGCACGACGTGCAGCTGGACGTGGGTTCGCTGGCCGCGCGAGCGGCCGGCTCTGACGTGACGATGACCAAGTCACATCACCACCAGGCGGTTGACGAGCTGGGCGAGGGCCTCCTGGTGACCGGCCGATCGGTGTCCGATGACCTGCCCGAGGCTATCGAGCTGCCCGATAGCACCTATGTGTTGGGAGTTCAGTGGCATCCGGAGGCGGATGCCGCAAGTCAGATAATCGGCTCGCTGGTGGAGCAGGCGAAGGTATCTTCGGCTGCTCGCTGACGGCGGCATCGGCGCGTGACGGCGGCGGGATCGGCGCCTGACGGCGGCGGGATGGGCGCGTGACGACGGCGGCATCGGCGCGTGACGGCGGCGGCATCGGCGCGTGACGACGGCGGCATCGGCGCGTGACGGCGTCCTCGATACGCTCGCGTACGTTCGTACGCCACGCTCGCTGCGTCCTCACGACGCGTGACCCGGCGCCGTCAGCTACCCCAGGTCACCTCTCGGAACCCAGACTCCTGAAGCTGCGCACGTACTGCAGCAGCGTGCTCTCGCCCACGCGTCTCCAGCACCAGCTGCACCGCCGTCTCCTGGATATGTAGGTCCAGGCGCTCGCGGGTGTGCTGCACGTCCACCACGTTCGCGCCCAGATCGCCGATCATCGAGAGCACCCCAGCAAGCACGCCTGGACGGTCGGGGATGCGGAGCTGCAGGACCATGCGACGCCCACGCTGCGTCTCCTGCCGGCGCGTCACCTCGGCCAGCAGCCCGGCGTCAACGTTGCCGCCCGACAGGATCAGCACCGTCACTCCGCGTGTCGGACCGGACAGCTTTCCGGAGAGCAGCGCCGCGACACCGACCGCCCCGGCGCCCTCCACCACCAGCTTGCTGCGCTCCAGCAGAAAGACCATCGCCTCGGCAACCTCGTCCTCGGTGACCAGCAGGATCTGGTCCACCCACTCATCGATCAGCCGGAGTGTCAGCTCGCCGGGCCGCTTGACGGCGATGCCATCGGCGATCGTACGGGCGCTGGGGACCGCCAGCGGCGCGCCGGCCCGGAGCGAGGCGGGGAAAGTCGCGCAGGCCTCCACCTGTACACCGACCATCTCCACGTCCGGCCGGACCGACTTGATCGCGATCGCGACACCGCTGATCAGCCCGCCGCCGCCGACCGGAACCACAACTCGTCCGATATCCGGAACCTGTTGCAGCAGTTCGAGGCCAACCCCACCCTGTCCGGCAACCACCTCGGGGTCGTCAAACGGATGGATGAACGCCATCCGCGCCTCGCCCGCGCGCGCCAGCGCGGCCGCGATCGACTCATCGACGCTGACACCCACCATGTGGACCGTCGCGCCGAGCGCTTCGGCGGCCTCGACCTTGCTGATCGGCGCCGCTGCGGGCATGAAGACCTCACACCTGACCGCGAGTGAGCGGGCCGCGTAGGCCACGGCCTGGGCGTGGTTGCCGGCGCTGCCGCAGACCACACCGTTCGCGGTGGCGTCAGCGCCGAGTGACACGATCTTGGCAAAGGCGCCTCGCAACTTGAACGAGCCGGTGCGCTGGAGGTTCTCCGCCTTCAGCGCGATCGTGGTTCCGGCCCCGTCGGAGAGCGTGCGTGAGCTCAGGACCGGAGTCTCGCGTACGACTCCCTCGCCGGCACGGGCCGCACGCTCGACGTCGGCCAGCCCCACCACCGGGAGCGTGTCCGGTCCGGGCGTGGAATCCGACTCAGGCGCCAACTGCTACCACCGCGTCGATCTCCACCAGCGCCCCCTTGGGCAGCCCGGCGACGGCAACGGTGACACGCGCCGGCGGATCACCAGGGAAGAACTCGGCGTAGACCTCGTTGACCTCGGCGAACGCCGCCATGTCAAGCAGGTAGATCGTCACCTTGACGCAGTGCGCCAGGGAGCCGCCGCCCGCCTTGGCGATTATCTCGAGGTTCTCAAGGCAGCGCCGGGCCTGCTCAGCGGGCGTGTCGCCGACGATCTCCGAGCTCACCGGGTCGAGCGGGATCTGCCCGGAGATGAACAGCAACTCGCCGCTGACCCGAGCCGCGTGTGAGTACGGCCCCACGGCGGCGGCGACGTCGGGTGAGTTCAATATCTGGCGACTGCTGACTGACACTGCTTCTCCTTTTGAGGCTCAGAAGGCCGTGGCCCGACCCGGTCGCACGCGCGCACAGGCCTAGACCTTACGCTCGCAATCGTGACAGCAAACCTCAATGATGACCCAGATCGTGTGACGACTCTCGGTGCCAGTAGCCGCTGCGGAGGGAACCACCTGCATCTGCAACAGTGATCGTATGAACCGGCTCGCGGCTGAGAGCTCCCCCTACCTACTCCAGCACAGGGAGAACCCCGTCGACTGGTACGCCTGGGGCGACGAGGCGCTGGACGCCGCGCGTGAGCTGAACCGGCCGCTGCTGGTCTCGATCGGATACTCCGCCTGCCACTGGTGCCACGTGATGGCCCACGAGTGCTTCGAGGACGCGCAGATCGCGGCCCAGATGAACGCCTCATTCATCTGTGTGAAGGTCGACCGTGAGGAGCGGCCGGATATCGACGCGATCTGCATGGACGCTTGCCAGGCCATCAACGGACAGGGCGGCTGGCCCTTGAACGTCTTCCTGACGCCCGACCAGACCCCGTTCTTCGCGGGCACCTACTTCCCGCGGGAGCAGCGCCCAGGAATCCCCAGCTGGCCGATGGTGCTCGCCGCGGTCTCCGAAGCCTGGCGTGAGCGCCCCGAGGTGGTGCGTGAGCAGGGCGCTCGCCTCGCCCAGGCGATCGCCTCAAACGCGAGCCCCGAGCCCGAACCGCAGGCCGGCGTCGCCCAGAGCGTGATCACGGATTCCGTGCAGGCGCTCGCTTCGAGCTTCGACAGCGTCCACGGCGGTTGGGGCGGAGCACCGAAATTCCCGCCGCACGCGACGGTTGAGTTCCTGCTGGCGGCGGGCGAACCTGAGATGGCGCTCGCGACGCTGCGCGCGATGGCCGCCGGCGGCATCTACGACCAGGTCGGTGGCGGCTTTGCGCGCTACGCGGTGGATGGGACGTGGACCGTGCCGCACTTCGAGAAGATGCTCTACGACAACGCGCTGCTGGCCCGCGCCTACCTGCACGCGTGGCAGGTGAGCGGCGAGCCGCGCTTCGTCGAAGTCTGCTGCGAGACGCTCGACTGGGCGCTGCGCGAGATGCGCGGTGAGGAGGGCGGCTTCTTTGCTGCGCTCGATGCCGACTCCGAAGGCGTCGAGGGCAAGTTCTACGTCTGGACTGCGGACGAGCTGGCAGACGCGCTCGGCGAGCTTTCCGACGAGGCGATGAGCTACTTCGGCGTCAAGCCGGGCGGCAACTTCGAACACGGTTCGAGCGTGCTGGAGGCCCGCGGGCCACGCCCGCACCGGCTCCCCGAGATCCGTGAGACGCTGCTGGCCGCGCGCGCTCAACGTGTCGCGCCGGGGCTCGACGACAAGCGCCTGACCGCCTGGAACGCACTGATGATCTCGGCGTTGGCAGATGCCGGCGCGGTGCTTGAGCGGGACGACTACGTTCAGGCCGCGCGCGCATGCGCGGCCTTCCTCCTGCGCGAACTGAGGGACGATCGCGGCCGCCTGTTGAGGACCTGGAAGGACGGCCACGCGGGCAAGATCCACGGCTACCTGGAGGATCACGCATACCTGCTGCAGGCGCTGCTCGTGCTGTACGAAGCCACCTTTGAGGAACGCTGGTACTCAGCGGCGGTGGCGCTGGCGGAGGCGATGATCGAACGCTTCGGCGACGGCGAGCGTGGTGGCTTCTTCACCACCGCGCACGACCAACCGCACCTCCTGACACGTCGCAAGGACCTGGAGGACGCGCCCACCCCATCCGGCAACTCGGCGGCGGCGCTCGGGCTGCTCCGGCTCGCTCGCCTCTCTGGCGACACAGAATATGAACGTCAGGCGGGAGGTGTCCTGGCCCTGCATGCGCCGGTCGCGGCACGCCATCCCGGCGCCTTTGGCCAGCTCCTGCAGGCACTGGATCTCTACATGGCACCGTCACGCGAGGTGGCAGTAGTCGGCGACGGTCCCCTGACTCGAGCAGTGCGTTCGCGGTACCGCCCACACCAGGTGGTCGCCGGCGGCGACGGCGGTCCGAGCATCGTGCCGCTGCTTGCGGACCGGGGCTTGGTGAACGGCGAGCAGGCGGCCTATGTCTGCGAGCGCTTCGCCTGCCAGTTACCGGTCACCGACGTCGACGCACTGCTGGCACTGCTCGACGAAACGGCTACAGAACCGGGAGGTACCGCTCGAGCTCCCAGGGCGTGACCTGGACGCGGTAGTCGTCCCACTCCTGGCGCTTGATCTCGATGTAGCGGTTGAACATGTGCTCGCCGAGCGTGCGTAGCACCAGCTCGGATTGCGCGGTCAGCTCGATCGCCTCTCCGAGTGTCTCGGGGAGCTGCTCGATGCCGAGGCGGCGACGCTCCTCCGGGGAGAGGTGATATAGGTTCTTCTCCATAGGGTCAGGCAGCTCGTAGCCGTGCTCGATGCCCTCTAGGCCGGCCTGCAGTAGGACCGCAAAGGTCAGGTATGGGTTGCAGGCGGGGTCCGGGCAGCGCAACTCCATGCGGGTCGCCCTCTCCTGCCCGGGGTGGTACATCGGCACGCGGACGAGCGCGGAGCGGTTGCGGCGGGACCAGGCGACGTAAACCGGAGCCTCATAGCCGGGCACCAGGCGTTTGTAGGAGTTGACCCACTGCGCAAAGATCGAGCTGACCTCACGCGCGTGACGCAGCTGACCGGCGATGAACTGCTTGCCGGTGTCCGAGAGGTTGTAACTGTCGTCCGCGTCGAAGAAAGCGTTGTGGCCGCCCTTGAAGAGCGACTGGTGGGTGTGCATCCCCGAGCCGTTCTTGCCGAACAGCGGCTTCGGCATGAAGGTCGCGTGATACCCGTACTTGAGCGCATACTCCTTGACCGTGATCCGGTAGGTCATGCAGTGGTCGGCCATCGTCATTGCGTCGGCGTAGCGCATGTCGATCTCATGCTGGCTGGGGCCCACCTCATGATGCGAGTACTCGGTCTGGATGCCGAAGGCCTCAAGCCCCAGCACCGTGTCGCGGCGCAGGTCGGAGCCGGCGTCAAGCGTGGTCAGGTCGAAGTAACCGCCCTCATCGAGGACTTCGGTGGACTTTGAGTCCCTGAAGTAGAAGTACTCGAGCTCCGGGCCGACGAAGAACTTGTCAAAGCCCATGCTCTTGGCGCGCTCCACGGCCCGGCGCAGGACGTGGCGAGGGTCGCCCTCATAGGGCGTGCCCTCGGGAGTCTTGATGTCGCAGAACATCCGCGCGACCCCGTGTTCTTCGGCGCGCCAGGGCAGAACCGCGAAGGTCGTGGGATCGGGCACCGCGATCATGTCCGACTCTTCGATCGCGTTGAAGCCGGTGATCGATGAACCGTCGAAGCCCATCCCGCCGTCGAACGCGTCCGCCAACTCAGTGCTGTTGATGGAGAACGCCTTGAGCTGACCGAGGATGTCGGTGAACCAGAGGCGGATGAAGCGGATCCCCTCGTCCTCCACTCGGGCCAGGATGTCTTTGGCAGTCGGCGGTTTGGCTACAGGCGGCATCGAGAGCGAAACCTTACCCGCTCAGCCAGCGGGTACGTGTCCGGACGGCGGCCGGGGCGCCAGGTAGCGCCCGCTTCGCCCGGATCACGGCGTCAGGCGCTGGTGCGCCCGGGAAGCCAGCGGCGCGCCCACTGCTGCAGCTCGCTGAGCGCTGGACCGAGCTCGCAGCCCATCTTGGAGAGCGAGTACTCGACCCGCACGGGCGGGCCGGGATGCACTGTTCGCTGCACGATCCCGCGGGCCTCGAGCTCCTTCATGCGCTCGGAAAGCAGGCGGTCCGATAGTTCGGGGACCGCCTGCGCCACCTCTGAGAAACGCATCGGACCGTCCATGAGCACCCTCAGGATCGCTCCGGTCCAGCGTCTGCCGACGAGCTCGACAGCCTCGTGATACAGCGGACAGCAGCTCGCCTTTGACCCAGTCTGACCCGCTTCAGCAGTATCGCCCGCGACCTCCATGCGCGTGCAACTCTACGCGGCCTGGAGGATGCGGGACGCCTCGGTGGAGCCGTCAACCGGCACCTCGCCACCGACGTTGACCATGGCGGTGAAACCCTCCAGCGCCACGGCGGCTATCGCCTCCAAGATCTCCTCATCGTCCCAGCCCGCCTCACGCGCCTCCTCATGGAGGTGGACCGGCGGACGGCCGTCCGTGATCAGAGCCCGCAGGTAGTGCAGCAACGCCGCCTGGCGGGGGTCGTTTGAGTCGAACTGGCGCGCGAGCGCCACCTCGTCAAGACCTACTCCGACGCCGCGAGCGGCCCGTGAGTGGGTCATGATCCCCTGCTCGGAGCCGTAGTGCTCGGCTACCGCGAGCCCGATCCGCTCGAGCGTCGCCAGGCCGAGCCGGCCGTGACGCAGCTCCGATCGAAAGCGAGCGTAGGCTCGTAACGTCGCCGGCGACCCTGCGAGCACACCTAGGAAGTTGGGCAGCTGGCCGCCGCCGGAAAGAGCACCACGCAACACCGGCTGGCTGCGCTCGGGGGCCGTGAACTCGTCGTGGATTTGGAATCTGCTCATAGCCGTCTTCATATCGGGCACCAATGTTCTGGTCGGGCTGGAAAAAAGAGCGAAGTACGCTCCTTTACTTTTGTCACCTGCTTACTCTTTGTAAGTGTAATTGCAGGCAGGGATATCGTCAACCCGGGCAACGGACTGGTAACAACCCGTGCGGCCGCCGAGACGCTCGGACACGCCTCTCGGACGGGCACAGGGCCCTCGCGACCCGAGCTTTGTGAATGCGCTTCCGACTGTCGGAAGCGCATTCACAAAGCTCGCGCGACGGGACGCGACGGGACGCGACGCGCCGACGCAGAACGGCGAGACGGCGACGGCGCGTCGCGACGAACGCAGCGTCAGTGCGCGATGCAGCCGAGCATCAGGGCGATGCCGAGCAGCACTGCCCACATGGCCATGCGGTCCGGGTTGAAGCCGGAGCGCTCATGAAACGCGAGGCCCGCCTCAGCGTGGCGGCGCGAAGTCGAATACTGCTCTGCGCCGCGGCCGGTGATCACGACAGTGCGCCGCCCGCTCGGCTTCGCGGACGTGTCGCCCGGGAAGGAGTCGGGGACGACCTCATAGGTATCCGCGGCAGAGGCGCTCAAACGGCCTCCCCAGCCGATATCGAGCTCACGCTCGACATCGATCGGATCGAGACCGTGCGCCGCTTCGGTGGCGTCCGACGGGTCTTCCCGCGATGCAGGCGCGGACACGTGGCCCGGCGCGGACACATAGTCCGGCGCGGACACGTGGCCCGGCGCGGACACATAGTCCGGCGCGGACATGTCGTCCGGCGCGGACGTGTGATCCGGCTCAGCGGCGTAGCGCGACTCGGACTCGGGAACGACGCGGCGCGCGCGCGCCGGACTGACCTCAGATGCATTCGAGCGGCGGCGACGTGCTGGCGGCTCAGACCAACTGAAGTCTTCGTCGACGAGTAAGGGCCGACGGCGATCTGCCTCTACCTGCTCCCAGTCGGTAAACGTCGTCCCAGATGTGGGCATATGGGAATCGTCTCTTTCTCTCTCGCGAGCTTGCGGGGTTAGCTGACGGGCTCGCGCCGAAAGAGCGGCGCTACTTGGCTTCAAGAGCCATGATTCGCCCCAAATAACTTGGGTCCCCCGCTCTCTCTCACGCCCTGATTCCAAATTAGGGCGCTCGAGAAATTCAGCGGTTATGTTGACTTCAGGCTAACAGCGCATCCCGACGGAAGCGTTCGAACAATCACTGCAAACACCGCACATTCCGGCATCTGGCATCACAGAAGGGCTTAAGTGTGGCCTGCCACGGCCGCGACGAACTTCGCGATGTCAGTCGCCTGCTGGCCTTGCGCGAGCAGCGCGGGCATCGTGCCGTAATCAAGGCAGTTGTTGCTGGCGCTCGCACTGGGGTTCTGCAGGCAACCGTTGGCGATTGTGTTGAGCACTGTTGCCTCGTTCGGCTTGAGCGCGTCCAAGTCGGGCCCGACCTTGCCGACGGCGTTGTCAGCGGCGAGCGTGTGACAGACCGCGCAGTGCTCGGCAAACAGCTCGCGACCCACCTGCTCGGAGGCGGTTAACCGGATCCCGCCGACCTGGGCGTTGGAGTTGTCGTGGTTGCCGATGATGAAAATCAAGGGGATCGCAATGCCGAATGCCAGGAAGACGAACACGAGAACCGAGTTCAGTGCACGGGTTCCGCCGCGGCTTGTGGTCTGCAGCGCGCTTGTGAGTCCACCGAAGCCGCCCTTGGTAGCGGCATAGGCGATCCCGGCCGCGAGACCGGTGAACAGCACGGCGATTATTACGACGCCAATCATGTAGTCGCGCACCTTATCGCGCGAGCGGGCGTCACGTCGTCGCTAGGGAGCGGGCGGCGGCGGCGACCGGCCACGTGTAGAGCCACCTCACCGCCGGCGACCGGCAGCGAAGCTCATAACCGGCGGCGCCACCGCTCGGAAATCACCTGCGTCGAGCAGATCGGACGGCTGCTGCGCGTTCTCCGCGAGGATCTCATCATCACGCGGTGAGAAGTTCTGGATGGCTGCGAAGATCGCTCCGGGCGCTGAGATAGCGGCGACCTTTTCAACCAGCACGTTGATGGCGCCCCCACCCTGCGTATAGCTCTCGAGCTTCCCTTCGGCGAACAGCAGCGGCTCACTACGGACCACAAGCCTGTGGCGTTCATAGACCTTCGGCGGCACGACCAGATTGATCACCCCGAACTCATCCTCAAGCAGCACGAACACCACACCGCCTGCCGTTCCCGGCCGCTGGCGAGCCACCACCAAACCGCCGACCCCAACTCTGCGGCCGTGTTGCGTCTGACTCAGCGCGCGGCTGTCGACGCTGCTACTGGGCAGTTGCGGGCGGATCAGCGCCATCGGATGAGCCTTGGCGGTCAGGCCCGTGGTTCCGTAGTCAGCCAGCACCTCTTCCCAGCCGCTCAGCGGCCGCAGCGCTGGAGCCGATGGCAGGTCGAGCGGCAGCGTCAGCTGGGCCCCGCCGGGCACGTTACGGCCGCCCGGTGACATTCCCAAACGCCACAGGGCCAAGCGTCGAGGTGAGGTGGCAGCGGCCGAGTCCACGAGCGAGTCGCAGGCACCGGCCCAGGCGAGCAGCTCCAGCGCCGGCCCAGCGGGGCCGGCGCGCGATGAGAGATCCGAGAGGGTCTCAAAGGCCCCGCCGCGTTCACGCTCGGCGACCAGCGCCTGCACCCAGTCGCGCCGCAATCCGCGGACATAACCGAGCCCGACCCGCACGATGCCATTCGCGTCCAGATCACACTCGGATCCCGAGGCGTTGATGTCGGGCGCCAGCACCTCGATGCCACGACGCTGGGCCTCGTGGACGAGCGCGTCGGGCGGGTAGAAGCCCATCGGCTGCTCGTTCATCAGGGCGCAGAGGAACTCCGGCCCGTAGTGCACGCGCAGCCAGGTGGACTGGTACGCAAGCAGGCCAAAGGCGGCCGCGTGGGACTTGGGAAAGCCGAACCCCGAGAAGCCCTTGACCTTCGCAAACACGCGCTCGGCGGTCTCCGCATCGACCCCGTGCAGGCGTTGCGCGCCCTCCACAAAGCGGCTGTGGTGGGACTCGATCGCCGCCTCAGAGCGCTTACGACTCATCGCTCGGCGCAGATCCTCCGCCTCGCCGGGGCGAAAGCCCGCGAACGCCGCCGCCACCTCCAGTACCTGGTCCTGGAAGATGATCGCCCCGAGCGTCTCCCGCAACGCCGGCTCCAGCGAGGGGTGCTCATAGGGGATCTGAAAATCCGGGTCGACCCTCAGCCTCTGACGGCGCTGGATGTAGGGGTTGACCGCTCCGCCCTGGATCGGACCGGGCCGCACTATCGCGACCTGAATCGCTATGTCCTTGAGGTTCTCCGGGCGGGTGCGCAGTAGCGACTGGATCTGCGCGCGGCTCTCAATCTGGAAGACACCGATCGTCTGCGCCTTCTGGATCGCGTCGTAGGTTGCGGGGTCGTCATGCGGGATGCGACTGAGATCGATTCGCTCACCGCGGGTACGCGCGATCAATTCAACGCAGCGCTCGACGGCTGAGAGCATTCCCAAGCCGAGCAGGTCGATCTTGAGAAAGCCGGCGTCCGCGCAGGAGTCCTTGTCCCACTGAGCGAGCCAGCGGCCCTCCATCGCCGCCGGCAGCACCGGGCAGCAGTCGACCAGCGGCCGGGTCGCGACGATCATTCCGCCTGAATGCTGAGAGAGGTGCCTGGGGAGCCCGTGCGCCTCTGCCGCCAGCCGCGCCAACCAGGCCCAACGGCCCCCGCGTGGGGTCTGCTCAGCGCCGAACACGGTCTCAATGTCCCTGGCCACCCCGCGCGCATCCCAGCCCTCGCTGCTGCGCGCCACTCGCTCAATCTCACTCGGCGGCAGACCCAGAACCTTGCCCAGCTCGCGGATCGCGCCGCGGGCGCGGAAGGTCGGGAAGGCCGCCACCAGCGCCGCGCGATCGTGCCCGAAACGCTCGTGAACCCGGGGGATCAACACAGCCCGGATGTCCCGCGGGAAGTCCAGGTCAATGTCCGGTAGCGCGTTCAGATCCTCACTCAGGAAGCGGCCGATGTGGAGCTCATTCGCGATCGGGTCGACGTGCGAGAGGCCGGTCAGATAGCAGACGATCGAGGAGACGCTGGAGCCACGCCCGCGGCCCGGTGGCAGCACCGCGCGGGGTGATAACGCTCCGTCCGCTCCGCGGCCGCGCACCTCCACTGCGACCTCACGCGCCAACTCCAGCAGCTCATGGTGCAGCACGAAGAAGCCGGCCAGGTTCAGCTTGTCGATGATCCGCAGCTCCTGGTTCAGGCGCGAGGCGGCGGTGTCGAAGGGGACCTGACCCTGGCTCGCGTAGCGCTCGTGCAGACGCTCGCCGCAGAGTTCGCGCAGCTGCCTGAGCTTGGTCTCGTCCTCGGCGCCGGGATAGCGATAACCGAGGTCCGCGCAGAGATCGAACTGCAGCCTTTCAGAGAGCCTTGCGGTCTCGATGACAGCCTCCGGGTACTCCTGGAAGCGCACTGCCATCGCCTGCGGAGATGCCATGACGTGGCTGAAGTTGCCGCGCCGCTGGGGCTCCGATGCGTCGAGCGTCGAGTGCAGACTCAGCGCCACAAAGGCGTCTTGGAGCGGCGCCCTGGAGCGTACGTGCGCGTGCACGTTGCCGCTTACCACACAGGCAAGCCCAAGCCGCCGTGCCAGTCGCTCAAGGCGCCGGTTGCGAGCTCGGTCACCTGCCAGATAGGGGCGCTGGAGTTCTATATGCAGCCGCTGAGTCCCGAACGTCTCGCGCAGCAGCGCCAGCGTCGGCTCGTCATCGACACCATGGGAGTGACAACCGCTCAGGCAGACCAGGCCCTGCGAGTGGTCGAGAACCTCCGCGAGGCTCACGCAGGGGGTCGATTTGGACCGACCCGCCCCACCCCCCTCGCGGGTACCTGCGTGCGCGCGTGTGATCAGCCGGCAGAGGTTCGACCACCCGGTTTTGTCCTGCACCAGCAGCGTCAGGTGCCGGCCGTCGTTCAGGTCCAATTCCGCCCCATGGATCGCCTTCAGGCCCAGCGCCTGGGCGCTTTTGGCAAACTCCATCGAACCGGAGACCGAGTTGTGGTCGGTCAGCGCGAGCGCCTCGTACCCGAGCTCCAGCGCGGCGATGACCAGCTCCTCCGGCAGCGAGGCGCCGTCGAGAAAAGAGAAGGCCGAGTGGCAGTGCAGCTCTGCGTACTTTGACACGAACACATGTTCGCATTAATTGCGGGCTTGACAGGTTATTAGTCGCTGCTAATCTATTTGGAGTTAGCACTCACTAATTACAGGAGTCGTCGATGTCGCCCACTCAAGCCAGCCCCGACCGCAGCCGCCTCTGGACGCTGCTGATCGTCTCGATCGGCCTGTTCATGTGCGTGCTGGACAACCTGGTGGTGACCGTCGCCCTGCCGAGCATCCATCGTGATCTGGGCGCTTCGATCCAGACGCTTGAGTGGACCGTCAACGCCTACGTGCTGGCGTACGCGGTGCTGCTGATGACGGGCGCGGCACTCGGTGACCGCTTCGGGCGCAAGCGCATGTTCGTGATCGGGATACTGCTCTTCACCATCGCCTCCGTTGGCTCGGCGCTGGCGCCGAACATGGGTGTGCTGATCGCCACACGCGCACTTCAGGGTGTCGGCGGCGCGATCGTCACACCGCTGACGCTGACGCTACTCGCCAGTACCTTCCCGGAGGAGAAGCGCGGAGTCGCGATCGGGGTGTGGTCGGGCATCAGCGGCATCGCAGTCGCGCTCGGGCCGCTCGTCGGCGGTGCCGTGATAGAGGTCAGCTCCTGGCATTGGATCTTCTGGATCAACGTCCCGGTCGGGCTCGCGCTCGCCCCCACAGCCGCCCGCATGCTCGACGAGAGCTTCGGCAGCAACCGCGGTCTGGACCTGCCGGGCCTGGGGCTGGTCTCGACCGGGCTCTTCGGGGTGATCTTCGGACTGATCCGCGCGCAGACGCTCGGTTGGGCCTCGCTCGAGGTCGTTCTGTCAATGGGCGCCGGGGTCGTGCTGCTCGCCGGCTTCGTCGCCCAGGAGCTGCGCACCGAACAGCCGATGCTGCCGATGGGCTTCTTCAAGAAGCGTGCCTTCTCGGTCACCAACGTCGTCTCCCTCTCGATGTACTTCGGCATGTTCGGCTCGATCTTCTTCATGAGCCAGTACCTGCAGAACGTGCTGGGCAACTCAGCCCTGCAGGCGGGCGTGAAGATGCTGGTCTGGACCGGTTCGACGATGCTCGTCGCGCCGCTCGCCGGCTACTTCTCGGAGAAGCTCGGCAGCCGCTTCTTCATGGTCGCCGGACTGACCCTGCAGGCCATCGCGCTCGGCTGGCTCGCCAGCGAGGTGAAGATCGACCAGTCCTACAGCAGCATGCTGATGCCGTTCATCTGCGGCGGCAGCGGCATGGCACTGGTGTTCGCGCCGTCGGCCAATGCGATCCTCTCATCGGTCCGGACCGACCAGGCCGGCCAGGCATCGGGCGCCAACAACGCGATCCGTGAGCTCGGGGGCGTGCTGGGTATCTCGGTGCTGTCAACGGTATTCACCAGTCACGGCGGGTACGCCTCGGCGCAGGACTACATCAATGGCCTCACGCCTACGATGTGGGCCGGCGCCGCGGTGCTGGCCGCCGGCGCCCTGATCGCCGCGGGCCTGCCATTCAACACACGCTCGGAGCCTGCCGCGATCAAGAGATCCGCCCCCGTGGCGGCGTAGGACGTCTTCCACAATGAGCGCACGCCCGGCTGCGAATCATTTTGGAAGCGCTTCTAAGATGGCGTCGATGGCCAGCCGCCCGGAGATCCCCGAGCGCCCACGGTCGGTGCGACAGCGCGTGCCGGCCGCGGAACGCCGTGACGCACTGATCGACGCCGCCGTCGAAGAGTTCGCGCACACCGG
>Ga0181537_10000776_pt1 | contig 29846 bp, 23 predicted proteins | sample PEATcosm2014_Bin_39_FD_119765 | JGI IMG/M metagenome (GOLD analysis project Ga0181537, IMG submission 119765) | Peatland microbial communities from MTU Mesocosm Facility, Houghton, MI, USA - PEATcosm2014_Bin23_10_metaG | ecosystem: Environmental > Terrestrial > Soil > Wetlands > Peat | place... | reverse complement strand
TGGAAGCGGCCCCCACGACAATCAACGATAATCCGTTCATGATGCCGACAATTTACCTGGTCGTGAGGAACCGATTTAGCGGCCAAGCGGCGGACCGTCGAGTCATTTTCCGCCGTGCCAATTGTTACCCGCTCCGCCGTAATTTCGCAACGACTTTTTTTTCTGAAAAACGCGCTTTGTCTCCGGCCAATAATTCAATACAAGAAGCCGGTGTCTCGACCCCGTTTCATCGCGTTGCTGCTCGTGCTGGGCACGCTGGCGGTTTATCTGCCAGCGGCGGATCACGGCTTCACGCTCTACGACGACGGCGATTACGTCACCGAAAACCCCATGGTGGAAAACGGCCTGACGTGGGCCGGCATCAAATGGGCATTCACGACGGGTCACGCGAGCAACTGGCATCCGCTCACCTGGCTGTCGCACATGGCGGACTGCCAGTTGGCCGGCCTCAACCCGGCCGTGCCGCATTGCGAGAACATCCTGTTTCACGCGGCGAACGCGGTTTTGCTTTTCGCGCTGCTGCTGCGGCTGACCCGCCTTCGCGCGGACGCTTCGGCGCGGCAAGCCGGCGAAATTTGGCCAAGTGCCTTCGTTGCCGCGTTGTTCGCCTGGCATCCCCTGCACGTCGAATCCGTCGCATGGATTTCGGAGCGGAAGGACGTGTTGAGCACGTTCTTCGCCCTGCTGACGCTGCTGACTTACACCAGGGCGGTGACAGGTGACAAGTGGCAGGCGTCAGGAAAAGCAACCCCGGTTGTTGCCCGTCAGTTGTCACTTTTGCCAGCCCTTATTTTTTTCGCGCTGGGTTTGACGGCCAAACCGATGCTGGTGACGCTGCCGTTCGTGATGCTGCTGCTGGATTACTGGCCACTCGATAGAATTCGGAATTCGGAGTTCGGAATTCGGAATTTCATAAAGCTTCTTCTCGAAAAATTGCCGTTCCTCGCGCTGTCGGCAGCTTCGTGCGTCATCACATTCCTGTGCCAGCATCATGGCGGATCCGTCGCCTCGCTGAAGAACGTGCCGTTGCATTATCGTCTGGAGAACGTGCCGGTGGCTTACGCGGGGTATCTGCTCAAAATGATCTGGCCGGCGCATCTAGCCGTCTTTTATCCGCTCAATCCCCTGTCCCGACCGGAATTCATCACGGCCGTGGCGGCGATGGCTGTGGTTTCCTGGCTGGTCTGGCGGGCGCGCCACTCATCCCCGTATTGGCTCGTCGGCTGGCTGTGGTTTTTGGGGACGCTTGTGCCGGTGATTGGCCTGGTGCAGGTCGGCGGCGCGGCGATGGCCGACCGTTACACTTATTTTCCAGCCATCGGAATTTTTCTGGCGGCGGCGCTGTGCGCTCGCGACGGCGCGGAACGGTTTCAGGTTTCAAAATCCGTCGTCGGTGCAATCGCCGGCTTGGCACTGGCAGCCTGCCTGCTGCTCACGCATTGCCAATTGAACTACTGGCAGGATGATATCGTGCTCTTCAGCCACGCCATCGCCGTCACAAAAAACAACGACACGGCGCATCTCAATCTGGGTTTCGCGCTCGAAAAAGCCAGCCGGAAAACCGAGGCGATGACCGAATATCGCGTAGTGTTGAAAATAGATCCCGACCGTGTTGAGGCGCATAACAATCTCGCCAATCTTCTCGATGACAGCGGTCATCCGGATGAAGCGATGAACGAATATCAGGTGGCGCTGCGGATGGATCCCCGCTACGTGGCGGCGCACAACAATTACGGCACGTTACTCGTCGAACTCGGCCGGCTTGACGAAGCCATGAAACAATACGCCGACGCCGCGCGCTTGGATCCGTCCGACTGGCACCCGCCTTACTTGACGGGCAAGGCGCTGCTCAAACAGGGCCGCGACCCGGAAGCCATTTTGTATTTCCGACAGGCGGTTAAAATTGATCCAAATAATCCCCGCGTGTTGACCTATCTCTCGCAGGTGCTGGCCACGGACAAAAATCCGCAAGTTCGCGACGGAAACGCCGCGCTGGCGATGGCGGCCAGGGCAAACGACCTCACCGGCGACGTTCAGCCGGCCATGCTCGATGTGCTCGCGATGGCCTATGCCGAGACCGGCCAATTCACGAATGCACAGCAGGCCGCCAGCTACGCCCTCAAACTCGCCACCGCTTACGACATGACCAATGACGCGGTCCTCATCCAGCAGCGATTGCAGCTTTACCAAAACAGCCAGCCATTCCGACAATCCTTCCTCTTCACGAACACGCCGGCGAACGAGCCGCGGAAAAATTGAACCAAGCCGCCGCCAGCGCGCGCAGCGTCCGCCGCACCCGCGGGTTTTTCAAAACTTCCCCGGCGGAAATATTTTCACCCAGCCACGGCAGCGTAAAAATTCTTTTGGCGTCGAAAAATCCGGCGAGCAGCTTCGCATTGGCGCTGGTGGCGGCGTCCTGTTTCGGCGGCGACATCAAAACAACGCGCGCATTGGCCGTGGCGCTGCGAGGCAGGGCTTCCAGCGTAAGCAAGATGTGATTCACCGAACCCAGCCGGTTTGGCGCGATGATCAGCGGCGACGCGCCCAGCGCCGCAATCAAATCGCCCGAATCGAAATTTTCGCCAAGCGGACTTAACAAGCCGCCAGCGCCTTCAACCAGAAGCACGTCGAAACACTTTTGCATGGCGCGAACATGGGCCAGCACCTCGGAGAGGTGGACGTGTTTTCGTTGGCGCCGTGCGGCCAGCAGCGGCGCGAGCGGCGCGCGGAAATGCCACGGGTTGATTTCATCCAGCGGCAGCGCATTGTTCATCACAGCGCGAAGCGCGCGGACATCGGCACGCCCACCGGAACAAATGGGCTTCAGCGCCACGGCGTTGACACCGCGTGCGCGCAGAAATCGCACCAGCAACGCCGTCAAAACCGTTTTGCCAGCGCCGGTGTCCGTTCCCGTGATGAAGATTGTCCGCTTCACTTGCCAATATCAAAGCGGAAACGACCCGCCCACGCCATCAAAACCGTTTGACGGAACAGCCGCGGTTCGGCTATCCTGCGCGGCTCGTTTAACTGATATTTACTGTGAACGTCACTGTTGAAAATCTGGCCCCGTGCAAAAAATTGCTGCGGGTGGAACTGGACGCGAAGTCCGTGGACGAATCCTTTGATGCCGTCACGAAGGATTACCAAAAACAGGCCGCGCTGCCCGGCTTCCGTCCGGGCAAGGCGCCGCGCGCCCTCGTGCTCAAAAAATACGAGGCCGACATCAAGGACGAGGTCAAGCGCAAGCTCATCGGCGACCATTACCGCAAGGCGGTCGAAGAAAAGAAAATCGCCGTGATCGGCTATCCGGACATCGAGGAAATCCAGTTCGGACGCGGGCAAAACCTGCAATTCGCCGCGACCATCGAGACCGCGCCGGAATTTCAACTGCCGGAATACAAGGGATTGACCGCCAAGCGCGAAATCAAGTCCGTCACGGACGCGGACGTGGAGCGCGCTTTGGGATTGCTGGCGCAGCAGCACTTGAAATTTGAAACCGTCGCCCGCGAATTGAAGACGGGCGACATCGCGGTGGTGAATTACACCGGCGCTTGCGACGGCAAGCCGATCACAGACACCGCGCCGACAGCGAAGGGTCTGACGGAACAGAAAAATTTCTGGGTGGATTCCGCGCCGAACACCTTCATCCCCGGTTTTGCCGACCAGCTCGTGGGCGCGAAGGCGGGCGACAAGCGCACGGTCAACGTGGATTTTCCTGCCGACTTTGTAACGAAGGAACTGGCGGGCAAGAAGGGCGTTTTCGCAGTTGAAATCGTCGAGGTGAAGGAAAAAGTTGCGCCGGTGATTGACGACGCCTTCGCCAAAAAATACGACGCGGAGAATCTGGAGAAGCTGCGCGCGGGCGTCCGGCGCGATCTGGAGAACGAATTGAAGTATTCGCAGGCGCGGGCGATTCGCGGGCAGATTGTGCGTGGCCTGCTCGACCGTGTAATGTTTGACCTGCCGGAATCAGCAGTCGCGCACGAGACGCGGAACGTGGTTTATGACCTGGTTCGGGAAAATTCCAAGCGCGGCGTGAACCGCGAGATGATTGAGAAGCAGAAGGACGAAATCTATGCCGCCGCGACGCACAACGCCAAGGACCGCGTAAAGCTGGCGTTTCTGGTCCAGCGCATTGCCGAGCAGGAAAAAATCTCCGTGTCACAGGAGGAAGTCGTAAAGCACGCGCAATCGCTGGCGGCGATATATCAGATGCCGTTCGAGCAATTCCTCAAGGACTTGCAGAAGCGTAACGGCGTGAACGAGCTTTACGACCAGATTGCGCACGAAAAAGTCCTCGCTTTTTTGGAACAGAACGCAAAGATCGAGGAAGTTCCGGCGAAATAGACCGTCCTCATCATCGGCGAATTCATTTTCGATTACGAGGATGACGACGAGGAGGATTAAGATAAATAACTAAATGGTTACCTCGCGGCGCCCGCCGGCGTCTTAGGTTTGACGAATCGCGGCCGATGCCGCAAAATCACACGATGAAACACATTGGCATCCTTTTGGCCTTCTTCGCGGTCATTGCCGCGGCCTCCGCGCAAACCAGCACGAACGCGCCTGCGGGGCGGGCGATGTCGCTGACGGATTGCATTCAGTCGGCGCTGGCGCACAACTTCGACGTGCAATATCAGCGCTACAATCCGCAACTCTCGCTTTACACCCTTCGCGCAGCCTATGGTGGTTACGATCCCACATTCAACATTTCCGGCAAACACAACTGGAGCGCGACTGAAGGCGGCGCGCTGACAAATGGAACCCTGTATCCCCTGAACACGTCGGACAACAACACTTTCAGTTCCGACCTGGGCGGCGCGCTGCCGTGGGGAATGATTTATGACTTCAAGGGGACCATCGAAAACCCCTACGGCACGACCTATTCTGGGATTACCAACGTCATGTCCAACTTTTCCAAAAGTTCGGATGGCTCCATCGAAGCGGATCTCACCCAGCCGCTGTTAAAAAATTTCTGGATTGACAGCACGCGGTTGACCATCAGGCTCGACAAAAACAAGCTGCAATACTCCGAACAAGGGCTGCGCCTGCAACTCAACACCAGCGTGACCGCCGTCGCAAACGCCTATTACGAACTCACCTTCGCGCAGGAAAACGTGCAAGTGCAGCAGGAGGCGCTGCAACTGGCCCAGACGCAACTCGACCAGGACAGGCAGCGCCTGCAAATCGGCACGCTCGCCCTTTTGAGCGTCCAGCAGGATGAATCCCAGGTCGCCCAGAACAGCGCCAATCTGATTGCCGCGCAATACACGCTGGTCACTGACCAAAACACCTTGAAGAACCTGCTGACGGACGACTATTCCAAGTGGCACGACACGGATGTCCAACCGACGGAGACGCTGGAGGCACCGCTGCAATTATTCGATTTGCAGGACAGTTGGAACAAGGGCATGAGCGAGCGGCCCGATCTGTTGCAGGCCCGGTTGAGCGTGGAAAATCAGGGGATCCAGTTGAAATTTGACCGCAACCAGCTGTTCCCCGAACTCGACCTAGTTGGCTCATACGGCTATGCTGGCGGAGGCCGGCAATACAGCGACACGCTGGGACAGATCAACGCGGGCAACCAGCCGTATTATTCCTACGGGGCGCAACTTTCGATGCCGCTTGGCAACGTTTCACCGCGCAACGCCTATAAATCCGACAAGGTGTCGTTGCAGCAACTTCTGCTTGCGCTCAAACAACTTGAACAAAATGTCATGGTTGAAATTGACAACGCGGTGAAACAGGCCGAATCCAACTACCAAAGCGTGGAGGCCACGAAACAGGCGCGCATTTACGCCGAGGAGGCGCTGGATGCCGAGCAGAAAACCTACGCCGTCGGCAAGGCCACCACCTTTGAAGTGCTGACCTATCAAAACAACCTGACCGCCGCGCGCTCGCAGGAAATCCGCGCGCTCGCCAATTACAATGAGGCGCTCGCCAATCTCGCCTTCCAGGAAGGCAGCACACTCGAACGCTACAACATCAGCATCGAGGCGAAGTAACATTCCTTCTCGTCCCTCGTCCTCGTTCTCGTCCTCGGTTTTTACGGAGGTTCGAGGACGAGAAGGATTTCTCACCAAAAATGCCACGCGCCCTTCCAGACAATCCACGCACCGAGCAGAAAATTGGTGATGGCGTGCGCCGTCATCGCGTCGCCCAGCCGGTTTTTGCGCAGCACCAGCCATTGAAACGCCGCGCCGCATAAAATGCCGGCGAGCCATTCGTTGTGAGAGAAACCAAAGACGGCGATTGTGGCAAAAAACGGCAGCGGTAAAAACTGGTTCAGCCGCACGGACAAAAAATCCTGCCGCGCGATGCAGCGATACAAAAACGACCGGTAAAAAACCTCCTCCAGCGGCGGAACGACAAAGGTCATTCCCAAAACATGGACCGCGATGAAAAACCAGGCGAGCGCCGAACCTTCGCCGAATGAATCGCCTGGATTTCCGGTCGCACCACTTGTAACAAATTTCGGATAAAACGGATCAAGCCCGACCCAAACCGCAAAGATTCCAACGCCAGCGAGAATTGCCTCCCGGGAAACCGCCCAGCGCATTTCGGAAACGAACGGGCGCATTTCCCAAATCAGCCAGACGCCGACAACCGTTTTGGCGAAATAAAACCAGCAGGCCGACGCCGCGCCGAATCTCCCCTGGCAAACCGTCAGCGCGAGAAAAACGGCGAATGGCGCGACGCGGGCGGTCGCGGGCTTGGCAAAGAATTTTCCCAGAAGGCGCACGCGAAAGACCGTGGTTTTACTCGCCGAGCTTCACCGTCTTCAACGAGCCGTCCGGGCACTGGAAGACGATGCTGCTCTTCAAAATCTGTTTCACCTGAAAATCGGCCACCCGGTCGCCGACGTTGACGACCGCGCCATTCACAATCGCCAGCGGGCGGGCGGCGTTGAAGATGATGCCTTGAATCCTGGGCGGTTGCTCCACGGCGGCAACCTGCGGCGGTGGTGGATTCGTGTTTGTGGCTGGCGGCGGCAAGGCTTTGGGCGCGGGCGCTTGCACTGGCGCGGCTCCAGCCGGCGGGAGCACAGGAACCACCGGCGCCTTGACGGCCGCGACCGGCGCGTCCTTGCGTCCGAACAGAGCCTGGCCAATGAACAAACACGCGGCGGCAAGGAACAAAACTGCCGCCACAATCAGAATCCAACTGTTGCCGCCGCGCGCGGGAGATTCGACCGGCGGCAATGGCGGCGCGCCGGACGGCGGATTTTTCTGCTGCGTTTCGCGGGCGCGCTTGAGCGCATCGTTGATCAGGCTCATGCGTGGATGTCTCCTTCCAATTCCCGGATGGCGCGGCCCACCATGCCGTGTGTGATGCGGTCACTGTGCTCGACGAAACCGGCGAGCAGCGCCTTGTCGCAGACGGCATTGACGAGGCGCGGGATGCCCCGGCTGTAGGAAAAAACGCGCCACAACGCTGGCCGCGTGAAACACGGCGTGCCTTTCGCGCCGGCCAGTTCCAGCCGGTGCTGGATATATTGCGCCACCTCGAAGCGAGTGAGCGGTCGGAGATGATAACGCACCGTGATGCGCTGGCGAAGCTGGCGCAGGCGCGGGCTGTTCAGCCGGTCGCGCAACTCCGGCTGGCCGAGCAGGACGATTTGCAGCAGCTTGCGGTCGTCGGTCTCGATGTTGGAGAGCAGGCGGACCTGTTCCAGCAGTTCCTCGGTGAGATTCTGCGCCTCGTCAATGATGAGCACGGATTCCATGCCTTGCTCGACCTGTTTCAACAAAAATCCGCTGATGGCCGCGACGGCGTCCATGCGGTCGCGTCCGCGGGCTTCGAGGCCGAATTCCGTCGCGATGGCCTTCATCAATTCGTCCGCGTTCAACACCGGGTTCAAAATGACCGCGGTGGAAAAATGCCCGTCGAGCTGTTCGAGCAGCGCGCGGCACAGCGTCGTCTTGCCCGCGCCCACCTCGCCGGTGAGCTGCACGAAACCCTTGCGCTCGTGAATGCCGTAAAGCAGATGATTCAAGGCTTCGCGGTGTTTGCCGCTGTGAAAAAGAAAGCGGGGGTTCGGCGTGATGTCGAACGGCGCCTGTTTCAATCCGTAAAACTCCAAATACACCCCGACTGTTTAGCACAACCGGCATTAAAGGGAAGCGAAACGTGAATCCTTCTTCCTTCTCGTCCTCGTCCTCGAATTTTCGATTACGAGAACGAGGAGGAGGACGAGGACGATTGATTCACACAATTCTCCTGACCGCCTTCACCAAAGCCTCCGCTTCCGCCGGCGTGCCGACGGTGACGCGCAGATAATTCTTCACTTCCGGGAAATTGAACCAGCGCACCAGAATCTTCCGCCGTCGAAAATGATGCTGCCACTCGTGCGCGGTGAAGCGCGGCGGCTGAACCAAAATGAAATTTGCCTGGCCTGGAAAAACACGAAAGCCGAGCTTCGTCAGTTCGCGCGACAGCCACTCGCGCGTGGCGATGATGCGTTTGAAATTCGCACGGTAATATTTCAAGTCGCCAAGCGTCGCCACCGCCGCCGCCTGGCCGAGGCCGTTCACGTTGTAGCTGTCGCGGATTTTGTGCAGCGCGGCGATGAGTTCGGGATGCCCGACAAAATAACCAACGCGCTGGAAACACAGCGAATACGCCTTTGAGAATGTCCGCGCCACGAGGACATGCGGATATTTCAACGCCAGTCGCATCGCGTTTTCATCTGCGAAATCCACGTAAGCCTCGTCTAAAACCACGACGCCCGACTGCGCGCGGCAAAGCTTTTCCAGTTCCGATGTTTTGTAACCGCGCCCGCTCGGCGCGTTCGGCGTCGTCACAAACGTCAGCGCCGCGTCAAATTGCCAAATGCGATCACGCTTCAATTCCGAAACGCCCGGCAGACTGAAATCCGGTTCGAGTGGCGCGGAATTTTTCGCCGCTCCATGAATGTCCGCCAGCACCGGATACAGCGAATAACTCGGCGTGAAATACTGGACGAGTGTTTTGGCTGAATCCTTTCTGCTTTCTGCTTTCTCCGTCTTCGGCTCGACGAAGCCTCTAACCGCCAGCGCCAGCAATTCATCCGAGCCGTTGCCGATGATGATATTCTCCGGTTTGCACCGATGCAGCTTCGCCAGCTTCTCGCGCAAGACCTGCGCCGTGGGATTCGGATATAACCGCAACCGTCCGTCCACCGCCGCTTTGACCGCCGCCAAAACTCTCGGCGACGGGGGATACGGATTCTCGTTCGTGTTGAGCTTGATCAAGCCTTTGATCTTCGGTTGTTCGCCGGGGACGTAGGCGCGCAACCCGCGCACCAGCGGGCGGATTATTTTTTTCACCCCGATCTTGTTCATTTCAAATCAGCGCGCCGACACCACGAGCCGCACCGGGCCAAGCAAGCCGGAGGGCAGAGGCTCAATCATGTTGAGGTTCTGCGGCTGGAAGCGGTTGCCAAATTCACGGGTCACTCCCTCGTAGTCGTAATTCGGAAGCTTGATGCTCGCCATGTAATTGACGGCGAGGTTGGCGACTTCGACGCGGATTTTATTTTCGCCGGTCTTGAGTTTGCCGGTCACGTCAATCGAATACGGCGGGCACCACACCGAGCCAACGCGCTGGTCGTTCAGATAAACAACGGCGGCTTCGCGGACGGGAGCGTCCAGACTGGCGCGATAACCCTGCGCCCGGCCCTGATCCTGCGTCGGCGTTCCCTGCCCGAAATCAAGCTTCACGGACATACCGTCCTGCAACATTTCGGGTGCGACGGTGATGGTTTTTTCGTAACTTGCGACGCCTGAAAAATTAATCTCGTTTGTGAGTGTCGTCCACGACGCAAGCGTGTCCATCGCCACCGGCTCGCCGTCTTTGCCGAAACGGACGGTCCAGCCGGTGCTCAAATCAACGGGCGGCGGCACGGCCGCAACGGCGGGAGCAACTTGTGGGGCGGGCAACGTGCGCTTTGTGAACACGACAATCGTCGAATCATAAGGCTCCAGATTCAAATGGACGGTCGTCGAGCCGGCGGAATTCCCGGTGAAGGTCGCGGGGCTGACGTCGCCGTTCATCGGATTCCAGATTTCCGGCTGCAATCCCGTCACGCGAAACGCCGCGTCCACGCTCTTCGGTTCGTTGCTCGTGTTGGCGATGAAATAAATCTCGCCATCGGCAGTGTGGCGATGCACCTCGCCAATCTCCGGCGCCGCCGGTGAGATCGCCACATCTGGCGGCAATCGCTTGGCCAGCGCCGCCCCGATTTGACTGTCATCTTCGACGAAAATGCCCGGAGCGTTCGGATCCTTGAACAGCCGCTGAACGATGTCGCGCACGGCCTTGGTGTCCGCATCGGGCGTGATGTAACCGGGAGCCAAATCCGGCAGACGCCGAGTGGCGATGACGATGCCGCCGCCTTCGGCGAACTTCTCCAATGTCTTCATCGTGGCGAGCGGAATGCGCTCAACCCCCGGCAGAACGACCGCGCGATAATGCACGTCGCCGAACGCCAGCGTGTCACCCGAAACTTTGCCGCGCATGGCGAGCAATTGGTCGTCAAAGAAATCCAAGTCGTAACCCGCGTCGGTGATGGCTTTCACCGAGCCGCCCACTTTTCCTCCCAGCGTGGAGCTCAAGCTGAAATTTCTCCCCAAATCCGTCCACGCGTCGCTGTTCGGAAGGAACAGCGCGACGTCATTGATGGGCGTTCCCTGCCGCAGAATGTAGCTGGTGCGCTGGAGATATTTCGTCACGTCCGGCATCACAATCCACCACGGATTTTGTTCATCGAAAACCGCCGCCGCGTAAAAGCTCCAACCGGGACGCGCCGCACCCGGCGCCGTGTAGGGCCAGCCGTGGCAGATGATCTGATTGATGCCGCAAAGAAAATGCAGGTCAGCCTCCGCCTTCATGTCCAGCGGCGTGGCGCGAAACACCGGCGAGTGCAGCCAGGTGAAAGTCTCGGAAGAAGTAATCGGGTTGCCCAGCAGATGATTCGCCGATGCCGCCCAGCGCGTGGCCGAGAATTCTTTCTCCGTATTTCTTCCGCCTAATTCGCCTTCCGGCAGGTCGCAGTAGGCATAGCTGAACAGCCCCGTCGGTGGCGTGCCGTAAGCCTGGATGCGGAACTTGGTGTTGTTCTCATGCGCCAGTTTCTTGAACGTGGTGATGAAATAATCGTTGAAAATCTCCGTGACCGTCTGCCCCCAATCCTGCCGGATGTCGAGCGTCTTCGGCCCCATGTCGCTGAACAGCGCCGGCAGCAGCGGAGTCAAATCATAGCCGCGGCGCTTTTGAAATTCCGCGAGGAAATTCGGCGTCCAGTTCTCGCCGGCCACCTCCAGGCTGTCGCAGAAAATCGCGTAAGGCGGATTCGGCCCACACGCCTTGATCTCCGGCTCGGCGACTTCCTTGATGAACGTGCCGATGGCCGTTGGGCTGTAATGATCCACGATGTAACCCTCGCCGCCTACTGCTGCGCGCTTCACCTGCACCAGCCCCGGCAGGCCGAGCGTGTAAAACGTCACCTGCGTCGCGCCGCGCAAATCCGCTGGCAGTGTCGCCGTGTTGCCGTGAAACTCCAGCGGCAAGTAGGGACTCGCGCCCGCCAGCGCATTCGTCACCGGGTCGAGTAGCGCCGCGACGATCTGGCTTTCCTCCGCTCCATTTCGGCCGCCAATCGGCGGCATCTCCACGCTCGTCTGCCCCGGCGAAACGCTGACCGGCGCGGATTCACGAATGGCATCCACGGCGTTGCTGCGGGAAATTTCCGGCCCGCCGTAAGGCCAGCCGCTGGCCATCGTCAGGTCCATGCGCAGGCCGAGTTCCTTTGCCTTGGCCGCCGCGAAACGCAGCGCGTCCAGATGCTCCGGCGACAACAATCCGTAATTCGTCAGCCCCGGCAGCCCGCCGTTCAGCGCCAGCGGATAGCACGTCGTCGCTTCAAACCCGCCGATGCCGCCCTGTTTCATGACGGTCATTTCGCGCTCGATTTCCGGTTTGGTGGCCGCCGGCCCGAACCACCACCAGCGCACCATGATTCGCGCATTGTCGGGCGGCTGGTCAAAACTGCTTTGCAACTGGCTGATGTTGTCTGCTGCGGACAGTGAACCTGCGGTGAACAGTGTCGCGACAATCGCGACCGATGCGAAGGATTTCAAATGTGTCTTCATAATAATTGCCTGTAAATTTCAGCCGGCAGCCATGCCAAGCCGATGAATGGATTCCTCAATAAACCAAGCTGCGGAGGGAAACGCCACAAAAATTCGCTTGTGAGAAGTTGGTAAAAATTATGAGCCGCGCCGCAAAGCGACCTCTGCGTCTTTGCGTCTCTGCGTTGAAAATCACTTTCTAATTTCCGCGCTTTTCCCATGCGCGCCAAGTCCTTCGATCTCCGCGAATTTTTCCACCGTCTTCAACGCCTTCTTCAGCGAGGCGCGGTTGTATTCCACCACGCTTGTGCGGCGCTGGAATTGATCCACTGTTAGGCCGGCAAACGACGCGCCCGCGCCGTCAGTTGGCAGCACGTGGCTCGGCCCGGCGACGTAATCACCCAGCACCGTCGGCGACCAGTTGCCGAGGAAAATCGCGCCCGCCGTCACGATGCCGCCGCTCACTTTTCGGGCATCACGCGTGATGACTTCGCAATGCTCCGGCGCGAGCTGGTTCGCCAGCGCCACAGCGTCAGCGACACTGGCCACTTGAATCAACCAAGTGTTGCGGTCGAGCACGCGCTGGATGAATTCGCGTCGCGCAAGCTTGGGCAACTGTTTGGAAATCTCCTTTTCCACGGCCTTGAGCATTTTCGCGGAAGTCGTCACAAGCCAGACGCGCTCGTGGCCGGAGCCGTGCTCCGCCTGCGCCAGCATATCGGCGGCGGCAAATCTCGGATTCGCCGTTTCGTCGGCCAGCACCAGCAAATCGCTTGGCCCGGCGAGCAAATCAATCGCGACGCGCCCGACAAGGAGCCGCTTGGCCATGCTGACGTAGGCGTTGCCCGGGCCGAAAACTTTTTGCACGCGATGAATCGTCTTGGTGCCGTAAGCCAGCGCCGCAATCGCCTGCGCGCCGCCGACGCGATAAATCTCCGTCGCCCCCGCCACGCGCGCCGCGAATAAAATCGCCGGGTTGATCGCGCCGTCCTTGCCGCACGGTGTGGTCACGACGATTTCCTTGCAGCCGGCAACCTTCGCCAACGTGATGGTCATCAACGCCGTTGAGACGAGCGGCGCGGTTCCGCCGGGAATGTAGATGCCGACGCGCTGGAACGGGTCGAATTTTTCACCGACGCCCGCGCCGTGCGAATTTTTGCCCGACCAGACCTTGCGCTTGGATTTTTTTGCGAAGCCGGCGATGTTCGCCTCCGCTTCCGCCACCGCCGCGCGCAACGGTTCATCGGCCTCGAGCGACGCGGCCATCAGTTCGGCCTGGGTCACGGCGAGCTGTTCCGCCGTCAATATTGCGCCGTCGAATTTTTCCGTGAGTTCCAGAAGCGCATTGTCGCCGTGCAGATAAACGTCGTGCAAAATGGCGCGCGTGCGATTTTCGATTTCGGGATCGAACAGGCTCGAAGCTGCGGCGGCTTCGCGCAGTTTCTGGGAGAAATTTGCGTCGGTGTGGCGGATGACTTTCATGCCCACAGTCTCAAGTTTTCAGTTTTCAGATTCAAGTTCCGAAAATCTGTGTTTCATCTGTGTTTCATCTGTGGCTAAATTAGCTCATGCGCAATCCAATCATCGTCGCGCTCGACGTGCCAACGGCTGACGCCGCGCTGAAACTGGCGGAGCAACTTGCCCCGGTTTCGGGCGGTTTCAAGATCGGCAGCGAGCTGTTCACGAGCGCCGGGCCGGACATCGTCCGCCGGATTCGCGAGCGCGGCGCGCTGGTGTTTCTGGATTTGAAATTTCATGACATCCCCAACACCGTCGCCAAATCCGTCGCCGCCGCGGTGCAATTGGATGTCCAAATGCTCACTGTTCACACCAGCGGCGGCTATGAGATGCTCAAGGCCGCTGAACAGTCCGCCCAGGAAACCGCCTGGAAAGTCGGCCGCACGCCACCGCTTGTCCTCGGCGTGACGGTGCTCACGAGCCTTGACGCCGGCGCGTTGCGGGAAGTCGGGCTGGACGTGAACGTGGAATATCAGGTGCGCCGGCTCGCCACGCTGGCGACGAAAGCCGGTTTGCGCGGGCTGGTCTGCTCGCCGCTGGAAGCCGCCAAGCTCAAGCAAATACTTCCGCCGAACATGCAGCTCGTCACGCCCGGCGTCCGCACCGGCGCGGAAAAGGCCGATGACCAGAAGCGCACGCTCACGCCACGCGAGGCGATTCAAGCCGGCGCAAGCTGGCTGGTGATCGGCCGCCCGATTTACGCGGCGGAAAATCCGCGCGCGGCGGCGGAGAAGATTATGGAGTCGTTAAATTAACCACGGATGGGCGCGGCTAAACACGGATTTTGGGCTGAAGCCACACCGCATTTCACGGCTTGGGCGGCGGCTTGGTGTAGGCGAGCAGGGTTTTGATTTTCGCCTCGGTGGCGGCGTCGCGAACCTTCACGACTTTTCCCCACGGCGCGTTTTCGTCGGCATTGATGGCGAGCGTGACGTCGGGATGCTGCGCCACGGCGTCGCGCAGTTTGCCTGTCAATTGCTCCACCGTCACCACGTCGGCGCTTTGCCCGAACCGCAGGAGGCCGTCCTTGGCGATGCTCACTTCCAGCGTCTCCTTGTCACTCTCGCCGGCCTTCCTGGCCTGCGAGGATTCCGGCAGCGTGAGCCGCAGCGAGGGCTGCTGCTTGAATGTCGTCGTGACGAGCAGAAAAATCACGAGCACGATGAGCACGTCAATCAGCGCGACGATGATGACGGCGGGCGTGGTGCGGCGCTTGCGGACGAAGAAATGCATATCAACGTTTCTTGTCGTCGGCGTATTGCCGCCGGACAAATTCGCCGCAGAGCGCCTCCATCTCGACGGCGAACACCTCGACCTTCTTGCTGAAATAACTCCACGCGATGAGCGAAGGGATGGCGATGAGCAGGCCGATGAGCGTCGCGCGCAAAATCAGCGCGATGCCCGCGGCCAGTTTGGCGGCGTCGTTCAAGCCTGTCTGCCCGACGTCGCCGAACACCGTCATCATGCCGGCGATGGTGCCGACGAGGCCGAGCAGCGGCGCGATGCCAACGATGATTTCGAGCACGACGAGGCCGCGATCGAGCCGGACGATTTCGTGGCGCGCGGCGGTCTGGAGCGCGTCCACGTTGTCGGCCTTTGGACGGTCGAGGCTGTCGGCCGCGAGCAGCAGGAGGCGCCCGAGCGGTGACGGTTTTTGTTCACAGACGCGACGCAGGGCTTTCACGTCGTCGCGGGTCTGGCAGGCCGCCAGCGACCGGGTGATTTCCTCCGGCACGACTTTGTTCCAGCGCAGCACAAGGCCGCGTTCCACGATGAACGCCAGCCCGACAACCGAGGTCAGCCCCAGCAGGATGTAGATGAGTTCGCCCATAAGTGTTAATAGTAATAAAACGTGAATGTGATTTCACGGTAATTCCCGCCGACCAGCCGCCGCATTTCCTCCGACCACGGCTTGAATGGCGCGGGATCGTTGATGGCGTTCTGGCAGACGTAACCGAGCACATCGCCGACGGTGTTTTGCAGGACGGTCATGTCGGTGATGGTTCCGTCGTAATTCAAGTGGAACTGCACCGTGACCTTGCCCGTGCGATCCAGTGCGAATTGCTGGCTGTCGAGCAGGGAATACCAGCGGTATGTCACCGCGTCCACGAATTCGCTGTCATACTGGCCGAACGGCGTCGCCTTCACGTCGAACAACGAGGTCTCCAGACGCTGCCGGACGCCGCCATCCTGTCTCATTGCCACGCCGGGCGGATGGCTCTGATGCATTTGAGCAAGCGCCTCCTGAAGCGTGCGGGGGCGCGGCGGCGTTTGTTCCTGCGGTTTTCCCAGGGACAAATCCCCCGGTTCGACGGTCGGCGCCGGCTCCGCGTTCGCGGGCTTGGGCGCGGGTTGAAGTTTGTTGAAATCCGGTTTTGGCGCGGTCTCGGTCATGGGCACGTCGTTTTGGGTGCCGTTCAATTTCGGGACGCCGGTGTCGCGATTGGCGTCTGGATTCGCCGCGCGCGCATTTTGGGCGCCGTAATATTTTGCCTTGTCCGGCGCCTCGGTGGAAGGGTTCTCGACCATCACGAATTCCAGCGGCGGCTCCGACTTTTGGACCGGGGGAATCTTGGGCGCGGGCTGCAACCACGCCAACCGGGGAATCCACCGCCACACGTCAAGCTCCTTGGCCGCCTCGTAGCCGCCCCACACGAGCACGTGTGCCAGGAGCGACAACGCCAGCGCCAGACCCAGCCGCCCGGTTTCCCGGCGGTTGAATTGCAGCGATTCCAGTCTGGCGGCGGTTTCAGCCATATCCGCCCAATTTGCCGTAGAAAAACCGGCCGGGCAACTGTCTTTAGCAAAATCGGGGCCAAACCCACCTTCCGGCTTGTCGTTTTTGCCGGGTGCAGACAAGATTCGCGCATGGAATCATATTTAACGCTCCGGCTGGCGCTGGCATTTGTATTTGCATCGGCGGTTACTTCTTTGTTCGCACAAACGGATGAAGCCGCAATCTCGCCGACGAATAAAATTGAACTGTTTGACGGCAAGAGCCTTTCCGGCTGGACGTTTGCCACGAAGGACACGAATGCTGTCGCCGCAGCCATCTGGTCGGTGACGAACAGCCTCATCGTGTGCCAGGGCAGGCCATACGGTTACGCCCGCACGCTCCAGACCTATCGCGATTACAAACTTCACGTTGAGTGGCGCTGGCCGGACGGTCCCGGCAACAGCGGCGTCTTTCTCCACGTCAATCCTCCGGACAAGGTCTGGCCGATGTGCTTTGAGGCGCAATTGCTCGCGGGCAGCGCGGGCGAAATCCGCTGCAACGGCGGCTCGCACGTGAATGAAGTGACGGCGGCAAATCCAAAAAGCGTCCCGCGCCAGCAGCCGAGTTCGGAAATGCCCGCCGGTGAATGGAATTCCTACGACATCGTCTGCCGGAGCAACAACATCGTTGTCCGCGTCAACGGTGTTCTGCAAAATCAAGTCACCGGCACGTCGGTGAGTTCCGGCACGATTGCGTTGCAGGCCGAAGGCAAGCTGGTGGAGTTCCGAAACTTTTATTTGGAGCCGCTGTCTGCGACTGCGGAATGATTTTCGCAAAATCCTTGCGCTGACGACAGCAGCTTCCAAACCCGCAGAGTTTCCGTGACCCCCCAAGCCTGCGCGTCGCAACCGCGTTGCGTGTGCGGCGCGTCGCCGTCCAGAATTTCCGGAATCTGGCCGAGACAGCCTTCATTCAACAATTTTTCGGCGCTGCCCAGATAGCCTTTCGCCGCCGCGACCGCTTCCGGCGAAAAATCCCACGCGCGGGCGAGCGCCTCGCAAAACGCCGGAAACGTCCATGTCCACGCGGTGCCGTTGTGATACGCCGGCTTGCGGCGTGTGTCCTCGTCGCCTTCGTATCGCGGCCAATAGGGTTCGGTTGGATTGTTGAGCAGATGGCCGTCTCGCCATATGGGCAGCGGCGTTGAAACCGGCAGCGGCGCAAGTGTCCGCAATCCGCCGGGCACGACGAGATATTTCTGCGCTGCGGCGACACAACGTTTTGCGCGTTCGCCGGTGACGAGACCGAGGCTGACGGCAAACAAACCGTTGCTGCGGAGCGCGTCGCCCGGCGTGGCGTCGCGCGCGATGACGCGCGGACCGCCCAGCAGCACATCAGCGAACCAGCCTTTGTCTTCGAGCCAGAACAATTGGTTGAACGAAGCCATCGCGTGCTCGGCGAGGCCGCGCCATTTTTTTTGTTCGGATTTGGCGCTGATTTTTTCCAGCAGCCGCAACAGGCGGATCCAAAGCGCCTGAATCTCGACCGGATAACCCTCACGCGGCGTGCCGGCGGGAAAATTCGTGTCCATCCAGGTGAAATGGCTTGGACTCCAGATGAGCGCGGAATCCGCGTCCATGCGGATGCCGTTTGGCGTGCCTTTGGAATAATTCTCCGCGATGCTTACCAGCACGTCGCGGATGGTGCGGTTGTCGTCCACGCTCGCGCTGAAAAACTTTTTGTCCGCCAAATCCTCGCACACGACGGCGAACCAGAGCGGCGCGTCGCTCGTGTCGCGATTGGAAACATCGCTGCCGTGAATGGTGTTTGGCAGCGTGCCGTCCTTTTCAAACTTGGCGAACGTGAGCAGAATTTGTCTTACCTCTTGCGTCAAACCGGCGGCCAGGAGACCGCGCGCGCAAATGAGCGAGTCGCGGCCCCAGTCGAGAAACCATGGATAACCGGCAATGACCGTTTTGAAATCGTCGCGGCGGACGACGAATTGTTTTGCGGCGAGTTCGAGTCGTGCTTCAAAACTGTTTTTAGAATTTCCGCTTTCCGCTTTCCGCTTTCCGCTTTTTGTTTCTTCTGTTTCCGCTGTTGCGACGAGCGCGACGTTCGCTCCTTTGGCCAGCGGCAATTCAAACCAGCCGGGGCTGTAGGCGTCGCCGCTGCCGACCTGGCCGCGCGACTGTTCGACCGGATGCGAAATATTTTCGCACCATTCCGGCTGCGGATGATATTCGCCGGCATCGGAAAAGACCTGAAACTGCCGGTCGGGCGCGGGCGTGAATTCAAACCCGGTTTGTTTGCCAAGCCGATGCGTGTTGGTTGAAAAATGAAAATCCGCTCCGCTGTTGCGCTTGGTTTCGCTGTGAAAATTCCGGTCTTCGATGTCCACGCGAACGGTCAGGCGCACGTCGGCACCGGGCGGAAGCTGTTTGCCGTGCGCGAGTTTTTCCGTGGGACGGCTGAACTGGAAAATGACGGTGTTTTCACCTTCGGTCATTTCAGCGCGCAACTCGATTTCGACGGTGCGCCCGTTGCCGGCATTGGCGACAAAATTCCAGACGGCGGGCGGGCCGGCGTGAAACGACGCGAGATTCTTGAAATCGAGCGGCGAGAGAAAACCGTCGGCGTTCACCCAGGCACGGAGACGCTTGACGAAAATGTGGCGATCCACCGGAAAATCCGGGTTCAGATTGGCGCCGAGCACGCAATCGTATTTTGAATTCACGCGGCCCAAATCCACGAAAAGCCGCGCCATGCCGCCGCGGCCGTTGGTCAGCAAAACCAAGGTTGAAGGTTGAAGGTTGAAGGTTGAAGGTTGCGGTTCGGGCGCGAGAAAACGAATCGCGGCTGAAACTTTTTGCGGAGTGGCGGCGTGGCGTTCCAAAATCAATTGGGCGTCGGCAGCAGTTTCACGCGGAGCGAAGCAGGCGATGAAACCATTGCCGGTTGGAATGGATTGAACGTGAACCGCGCCCGCGTTTCCATTCCGCATTCCGCATTCTTCATTCTGCATTTCGAGCGCGGCGCGGAACGGCGCGGTGTCCTGAACCAGCAGCCAGTGGCCCGGCGGAACAAGCGTGACGCGGCGGCGGTCAATCAGCGTCCATTCCACCGCGCGCGGAAAGATTTTTCCCGCTTCCACTTCAGGCAGCAAATCGGCGAATGGAGTTTTGGCGTCACGAACAGCGAACTCGGCGGCGGCGGCCAGGAAGTTTTTTGGCGAGCATTCAACTTGTTCCGCAAGCCAGCGCCAGTCGAGGCTGTCAAAGGTTTCAGCGGGAATGATTTTATTGAGCGCTTCAAACGCAAACGCGGCCTGCGCGCGGGCGCGGCGGTAGGCGTCGCCGCTCAACCCCGCGGGCTTTTCGGTCGGCGCGAGGCAGAAAACCGCGCCGGGCGGGAGCGCGAAGGTGGTTTCGTCTTTGACGACGGAGCTTTTTGGCAACGGCTGGCCGAGAAGTTCAAATTTGAAACTTGAAATTTCAAATTTCAAATGGTCAGGAGCGCCGGTCTCCGACCCGGCGAGTTGCGATGGCACGCCGCCATCAACGCGCCGGGTCGGAGACCGGCGCTCCAGCGTGATGGCATTTTCCTTTTCAATCTCGGTGTTGACCAGAACCAAAACGGAATCCTTGCCTTCGGCGGATTCGCGGAGCAGCGCGTAAACCGGCGAATCCGGCGCGCTCAAGCGGGTGAGTTTGGCACCGTCAAAAAAGCACGGATGGTCGGAGATGAGTTGGTTCAGCCGCGCGATTTCTGGAACAATGTTATCGGCGCTGTCCCAGTTCAGACCGGTGCAGCCGTGAACGCGGATTTTTTCGGTCGCCAGCCACTCGACGCCACAGGTGAAGCCGTATCCGCCAACCGGACTCGCCAGCGCGCAGAGGCGGTTCCGCAGCAACGACCAGGCGCGGCCCTTTTTTGCGAGCCGTTCGTTGTCGTGTGTTTCAGAATAATGGACGTAGCTGCCGATGATCCCGCTCTGGCGGTTGGCGTAATCGAGATACCACGCGACGACGCGGCCCGAATAATTTTGAAACAGCTCGGAATACGCCCATTGCATGCCGCCCTCGGTGAGAAGCGCTTCGGTGGCTTCCCAGGAACCGCCGAGGCCTTCGAGCAGGAAAATCGCCTCCGGAAATTCGTCCTGCACGCGGGCGACGATGTATTGCCAGGCGGGCACGGGGATTTTGTAACCGGCGTCGCAACGGAAGCCGTCCACGCCGCGCCGGCACCAGACCAGAAGCGAATCGGCGATGATGTCCCAAAGTTTCACGTCGTGCTGTTCCAATTCCACCAAATCCTCCCAGACGGTGCCCCACGCGCCGGGGCTGGCGAATTCGCCGTCGGGCTGCTTCAGGAAAAATTCGGGGTGATTTTCCTGCAAGGTCGAGCCCCAGCCGGTGTGGTTGATGACGATGTCAATGAAGACGCGCGCGCCGAGCGAGTGCGCGGTTCGGGTAAGTTCGCAAAATTGGTCAATGCCGGTGGCGCGTTTGTCGAATTCAACGAGCGCGGGGTCAACCGCCGTCAAATCCAGCGCGGCGTAGGGGCTGCCGAAACGGCCGAAGCGCGCATAGGTCGTGGGCGTAGGATGCACGGGCAGCAGATGAATGATGCGGCAGCCGAGCTGGTTGACGATGAACGGCAACTGGCGGGTGAGGTCGCGGAATTTTCCCGACGGCGACAAAGTCGCGTAGCCGAGTGCTTCGAGCGACTTGATCTGGGCGCCCAACTTTTCATCGGCGGTGGAGGCGAGACTTTTGGTCGCGCCGAAAAGCCGGGTGAAGGCGCAATAAATCGTGTTCGCCGTGCGGGCGAAATTCGGGTGGACGGAAATGCCCACGTCCGAGCCGTCCGGCCAGTGCTGCCAGTTTTTTCCATCAAGCAGATACGCCTTGGCCTTGAACCAGCCGGCCTCGGCCAGCGGCAGTTCAAGTTGCCAGCCGTCGGCGGTTTTTTGCATCGGCACATCGCGCCAGGATGCGCCCGCGGTCGTGGCGCCGCCGGCGTGGGCGACGATGATTTCGCGGCGGCGGGCGGCGGCGCGGCCGAGATTGGTGCGGAGCAGCGCGCGCCCACCGGAGAGTTCCGCGCCAGCGCGAAGCGTGAAACGGACCTGATCGCCGACGAAACGCAGGAGGCGTTCGCCGGGCGGCGGCATCATGTTCAAATTGGGTTGCACCATTTTGATCCGGATTGGCTGCCGGACGGCTTTACAATTTCGCAGTTGGCGCCGGAAATCAATGCTGCAAATGGCGGCGGTGAATGGAGGATTGCGTTGCGGGCGGGCCGGTGCTTAAATTGGCGGGAGGTTTAATGACCACGGCCACGCTAAATCCGGCTGAAGAAGCTCAATTGAAACAGACGATTGAGATGTTCGAGGTTATTGTCCAATCGCAGCCGAACGACTGCCAGTCGCTGGAAATTCTCAAGGAAGCCTACACCAAGCTGGGCCGGGAACCGGATATCATCCGCATCTCGAAACGCATCGCCGAGGCTTACACGCAGATGGGACAGCTTTCCTCGGCGATTTTGGAATATGAAACGGTGCTACAGCGGCGACCCAACGATGCCGACGTGCAGGCGGCTCTCCGGCAAATCGAGGACAAGGCCAGCAACTCGGCGGCGCAGTCCGCGGCGGCCGAACCGGCGGCACTGGCACCGCAGTCCGACACAACCAGACTCCGCAAAAAGACGCATACGGCGCAGGAAGAAATTGAGGATGGCCGCAAGACGATGCACAAGATTTTTGTCGAGAGCAAGGTCATCAGCGCCGGCGATTTTGATCTTTGCTGGCACACGCCGGATTTGACCTCGGCCCAGCCGGACGTGGCCGAGCCGTTCATCCAATTGCTGGGCGACAAGGGCCTTTTTGCCGTGGACAAATCGCTCAAGCTGCTCGCCGACAAATCGCGCACGGGCTTCCTGCCGTTCGAACGTTACGACGTGGACATGGATTTGTTGCGCGGTTTTCCCGCGGATGTATGCCGGCGCTGGTGCGTGGCGCCCTTTGACCGGATGAGCAAATCCATCTTGGTGGCGACGGCCAATCCGTTCAACCAGCAAGCGGCGAAGGAACTGGCCGAGGCCACTTCCCACCGGCTGCTGTGGTATCTGACAACGCCCACGGAGTTGGTCCAAACAATTCGCAAAGCCTTTCGCTGAGCCATGGCCAAAGTCAAATCATTCGGAGAACGCATCGCCGACGCGCTCGTCGAGGACGGCCTGTTGAGCGCCGGGCAGGTGGAGGAATTGCTTGATCAGCAAAAAAAGGAAGGCGCGCGCCTCGTCAAGCTCATCGTGGACAAGGCCTACGTCAGCGAGCAGGACCTGGCCGTCTGCATGGGCCGCGTGCTCAACGTCCCGCCCGTCAACCTCGCGCGCATCGCCATCCCGGAGGAAATCGCCGACCTGCTGCCGCGGGAAACCGAATACAACCACAAAGTGGTCCCCGTCGCCCGGCTGGAAAACAAACTGTTCCTCGCGATGGCCGACCCGCTCAACGTCCTCGCCCTCGACGACGTCAAGCGCATCACCAAATTCGAAATCGCTCCGCTGATCGCGTCCGAAAAAGCCATCGCGGACAAACTCGCCGCCATTGATTCCGCCAAGGGCGGCGGTTCGATGGAATCCATCATTCAAGACGCGGCGAAACAGGAGGCCGAGGGCGATACCGTCGAAGCCATCAAAGAAGCCGTCGAAGAGGTCAACCTCGACAAGCTCGCCGCCTCCAGCGAGGAAGCGCCCGTCATCAAGCTCGCCAACCTGATCATCGTCCAGGCCATCAAAGACCGCGCCAGCGACATTCACCTGGAACCATTTGAGAAAAACATGCGTTTGCGATACCGGCTGGACGGCGTGCTCATTGACGCGACGCCGCCGCCCAAGCAGATGCAACTCGCGCTCGCCTCCCGCTTCAAAATCATGAGCAGCCTCGACATCGCCGAGCGGCGGCTGCCGCAGGACGGCCGCATGCGTGTCAAGGTCGGCGGCAAGGACTATGACCTGCGTGTTTCCGTGCTGCCCACGGTGCATGGAGAAAAAATCGTGCTGCGCGTGCTCGACAAATCGAACCTTTCCGCCAGCCTCGACAAACTCGGCCTGGATCCCGACACCTACAAGCAGTTCAAAGGCGCCATTGACGCCCCGCACGGACTGATTCTCGTCACCGGCCCGACCGGCTCCGGCAAAACCACGACGCTTTATTCCGCGCTCAACGAGTTGAACAACCCGCAATGGAACATCGTCACCGTTGAAGACCCGGTGGAATTCCAGGTGCCCGGCATCAACCAGGTGCCGACCAAAAAGGACATTGGTCTCACCTTCGCCAACGCGCTCCGCTCCATTTTGCGCCAGGATCCGGACATCGTCATGATCGGCGAAATCCGGGACACCGAGACCGCCGAGATCGCCATTGAAGCCGCGCTTACCGGCCACCAGGTGCTCTCCACGATGCACTGCAACGACGCGCCCGGCGCCATCGCGCGCCTGGACGACATGGGCATCGCGCCGTTTTTGATTTCGTCCTCGGTCATTCTCTCCTGCGCGCAACGCCTCATGCGCCGCATCTGCTCGCATTGCAAGGAGCCGGTGACCTATCCGGCAAAGATGTTCGAGGATCTCGGCATTGACCCGGCGACCTTCGAGGGCGTGCAGCTTTACCGCGGGCGCGGCTGCGAGCGCTGCAAAAATTCCGGCTATTCGGGGCGCATGGCCATCATCGAGGCCATGACCATCAGCGATCAAGTCCGCAAACTCGTCATCGCCCGCGCCAACACGCGCGAGATGGCCAGACTCGCCATCAAGGAAGGCATGCGCACGCTCCGGATGGTGGGACTCGATCGCGCGCGCGACGGCGTTTCAACCCTCGAACAGGTCCTCCTGATTACTTCCGCGCATTAAAATTTGCGCTGCGGAATCACACCCAGTTGCGGCGCGGACGATGCCCACGGCGGCGGCTGCGGTTTCCATTCCGGCGCGAACACCGGCAGCGCCGCGTTGGTTGGGCCAAGAAGGCCCGGCAACGGGGTCAATCCTGCCGGAGTGGCAATCCCGCTGCTCAATGGCGTGTATGACGCACCCACCGGAATCAACGCCGTCGGCTGCTCGGGCGCGGGGATGGGCGCCGTGGATGACGATGAAAAAATCGGGCCGCCCAGCGCCGGGGCGTTAGCGGCGCCGCCGGATGGCGGATGCGACTGGAGCAACTGCTGGAATTGTTCCATTTCGGCTTCTTGCTCCGACTTGTCTTTGGGCGGCGGCGCGGGCTGGTCGAATGGTTTCATCGAGCCATTTTCCGGGGCTTGCGCGGAGGCGGCACGACCGTCCGGCGTCCCGCTTAAAAATTGATCCATCAATGCCGAATTTCCCGGGCTGCTGCTGGTGGGAGTCCAAATGTATGCGTTCATTGGAATCTCCTGGTCGTCCGAAGAATCCCCACGCGGTGTCGAATCCGGCACGCCAAAATAGTCATTGTTCGTGCGGGCCTGCGATTGCTCCTGCCGTTCATAATATCGCGCCATGACCGGCTCGTTCTTTGGCTGGCCCGACGCGTCGCGCTCCGGAATGCCGAGGATTTTTTCCTGCGTTGGCAGGCCGAGGATTTCCTCGGGCGTCAGCAACGCCCAATTCTTTCGCTCGTCGAGCAGCCGCTGCATCTGTTGGACTTGGGCGGGCGAAATGGCCGGTGGTTGCGATTCGGGCAGCGGCGCGGCTTCGGACGAGTCTCCGAATTTAACGGCCGGCGACTGGATGGCGTTCGCCATTTCAAGCAGCACCGGCGGCTTGGCGGCCAGCGACGGCATGTTGGAACTAACGCCGTCATCATCCGGCGAGGAAAATATAATGGCTTCTCCCGGTCTCCGTTCCGAAGGCTGGGCCTGGGCAGAATACGCCAGCGCCACGCCGACGATGAGCAGCGACCGCGTCAAGATTGCAAAGTTGAAGCGCATTTCAGTTTATCAGGCTACTTCATTGGACAAGCCCCGTCAAAATTGAACTCAAAAGTAAGCCGGGGGGGTTGAAGGTTGAGAACCAGATGACTTTCAGCCGCTTTGTTTCCCTCAACCCTCAACTTTCAACCCTCAACCAACTTCACTGCCGTTCGTATTCGCCCTTGCTGACCTTCTTGAGCACGGTGAACCCGGCCTTTTTGGCGTCGGAAATGGACAGCGGCTTGAGCTTGTGCGGCGTGCTGAAGCCGGAAATGATTTTGCGAACCGGCTTTTTGCACGCCGGACAATTCGTGAGCGGCTTGGCCGAGAGCGGGCGGTTCAGGGTGAATTTCCCGCCGCAAACCGCGCAGTCGCCTTCGCACAGTTCGTATTCGTAAAGAGGCATAGTTCACATTTTGAACTCGGATCGCCGGATGTCGAATGGAATTTCACGCCCAAGGCGCCAAGCCGCAACCCTCAAACCGAATTCTCCTGCGGTTTCGCTTCGCGCCATTCCGCGAGTTTCGCCTGCGCCAGCCGGATTTGCGCAGCGGTGAACGCGCGGTTCCCTTCGATTTTTTGGACGATTCTCTTCGCGCGATAGATGTTGCCCGAATGCACGCCGTGGGCTTCGGCCAGTTTCAGCCACGAATCAAAATCCTGCGGCTGCTCCCGGGTTTTGCGCTCCAGAATTTCAATCGCCGTGCCGAGATAGCCTCCAGCCAGCAGTTCGTCAACGGTTTCCGGCAAGGCGGCGGCCTCCTCCGGTTTGGGTTTCCCGCGGCTCCACTCGGCGATGGAGCGGGAGGCGTATTCGATGTGGGTGGTCGAAACGTGCGGCTGGGCCTGGAGCGACCGGAGGATTTCCGCCGCCTTGTCGGCGCGGCGCAGGTCTTGCGCGTAAAGCCACATCAACATCAGCGCCGCGTCCGTGTTCGCCGGATTTTCCGCCAGCAGCGACAGCAAAATCGTCTCCGCTTCGGAGAATTTCCCCTGCGTGCGCAGGCGATGCGCCTCGGCCAGCGGCTTGGGCAGCTTTGAATTTTCCATCTGGATGCCCGCGCGCGCCAGCATTGTCTCCAGAACGAGAATATTGGCGTCGCCCGATTCCTTCAGTTCTTCGCACAATCTCGCGGCTTCTTCGCGCCGGCCATTTTTGAGCAGGCTGGCGACCCTGTCGAGGTCGCGAGTGCTTTTGTTCGGATCAAATTCCCGCTTGTCATCGGAATCAATCAGCCGATGCAACCCGCGCGAAAACAATTCGGCCAGGCAGCCGCACCACAACAGTCCGAGCGACGGCGGAACAATCAAGATCACCGGGATGAAAGCGTAGCCAACACGGACGGCATTGGAGCCGAAAAAAATCCAGAGCAGAACCGTCGTTGCGAGGCACCGCGCAATCCTGCGGACTAAATCCGTTTTCTTATTTTCACCTGTAACCTTCGGATCAAACCCGCTCAACCACCACACCGCCGGAACGGTGAACATCAACAAAATGATGCTCGTGAGAGTCACGATTCCCGCGCTGTTGTTGCGCCGTTATTTCTTCAAAAACGCGCTGAACAAGTCAATCGGCAGCGGCAGGAACGTGGTCGTGTTGTGTTCGCTCGCCATTTCGCGCATGGTCTGGAGATAGCGCAGTTGCAGCGCAATCGGCTCTTTCGCAATCAGCGCGGCGGCCTGCACCATTTTCTCGGCGGCCTGGAATTCGCCTTCCGCGTTCACGACCTTCGCGCGGCGTTCGCGTTCGGCTTCGGCCTGCTTGGCCATCGCGCGTTTCATGCTGTCCGGCAGCGCGACTTCCTTCACTTCCACCGAAGTAACCTTGATACCCCACGGCTCGGTCTGCTTGTCAATGATCTCCTGCAATTTCTGGTTGATGACGTCCCGCTGGGACAGCAGTTCATCCAGCGCCGACTGGCCAAGCACGCTGCGCAGCGTCGTCTGCCCGATGAGCGAAGTCGCCTTCCAGAAGTTCTCCACCTTCACCACCGCCGCGTTCGGGTCCACGACGCGGAAATAAATCACCGCGTCCACCGTGGCTGGCACGTTGTCCTTGGTCATGATCTCTTGCTTCGGCACGTCAATCGTCACGACGCGCAAATCCATCCGCACCATCTTGTCCACGATGGGAATGAGGAAAATGATGCCCGGCCCCTTCGCGCCCTGCAATTTGCCGAGCCGGAAAATCACGCCGCGCTCGTATTCGCGCAAAATCCGGATCGCCTGCGGCAGGATGACGACAAATATGATGAAGAGCGGCACGAGGATTGCCATTCCGCCGCCGATGAGATGTTGAATTGTTGGGGTGTCCATGGTTTTGTTCGTTTCATTGTTGAACCGTTGCAGCGTTACATCGTCGGTTCCGGTTCAACGATTCACGATGCAACGATTCAACGGTTTAGTTTTTTGGTTTAACTTTCAAAGTCAGTCCGTTGATGCCGACGATTTCCACCGGCTGGCCGGCTTCCACCGGGGTTTCGCTGATGGCGTTCCAGTGTTCGCCTTCGATAAACACCTTGCCGCCCGCCGAGTCAATCCGCGAAAGCGCGTCCACCGTCCTGCCGAGCATCGTTTCAGCGCCGGCGCGGATCGGTTTGAATTGCGCGCCGATGCCCTTGCCGACGACAAAAATGAAAAACAGCGCCGTCACCACCGTCCCCGGAATGATCCAGCCCAACGACAGGCCGAAGCCCGGCCCGGCGTTGCTGAACAGCATCAGCGCGCCGAGGAAAAATGAGAGAATGCCGCCCGCTGTCAACACGCCATGCGTTGTCGCGAAAACATCGGTGATGAACAACACAATCGCCAGCCCAATCAGGACCAGTCCGGTGACGTTGACCGGCAGGATGGCCGACATATACAGCACAAGAATCAGCGCGATCGCGCCGACGATGCCCGGCAGAATCGCGCCGGGGCTGCTCAACTCGCCGATGATGCCGTAAATCACCATCAGCATCAAAATGAACATGACCTCCGGTCGCAGGAACAGTTGGGAAAAATGCTCCCACAGGTTCATCGGGATTTCCACGACGGTGGCATTGGCGGTGTTCAGCGTCTTGCCGTTGACTTCGCGGCCGTCCAGTTGCTTGAGCAAGTCCGGCATGTCGTCTGCGATGAAATCAATGACGTTTGTGTCCAGTGCCTCCTCGGCCGTGATGGAGGCGCTGTCAAGCACGGCGGACTTGGCCCATTCCACGCTGCGATTCCGTTTTTCGGCGATGGATTGGGCGAAGCTGGCGGTGTCGTTTTCTATTTTCTTTTTCATCACGTCGTCGGTCTGTTCAACGCTGCCGCTGGCGCCAAGCTCGACTGGATGCGCCGCTCCAATCCGCGTGTGCGGAGCCATCACCGCCACGTCCGCCGCCATGGTGATGAACACTCCCGCGCTGCCCGCCCGCGCCGGCGCCGGCGACACATAAACCACGATGGGCACCTTCGAGGCGTAAAATTTCTGCACGATCTCCGACGCGGAATCGAGCAGGCCGCCGGGCGTGTCGAGCTGGATGACGAGACACTCGTCGCCCTGGGCCGTGGCCACGCCAATCGCGCGGGAAATGTAGCTGGCCGTGCCCGGACCGATGGCGCCGTCAATTTTGATTAGACCAACCTGTGCCGCGTGGGCAACGATGCCCGGAAGCAGTCCCGCCATTGCGATGAAAAGCCAGCGCTTCATATCTTTCCCATTCCAAGCCTACCTTAACAAAATGCGCGCTGCCTGCAAATGAATTTACAGACCAGAAACCATCGGCGATTTACGTCCGGAGCCATTTCCAGTCAGATGCGACAAGGCTAATGATGATACTAAGCCGGGCAAATATGTTTGCAAACATGCCAAAAAACGTTTGGCAGAAAGCCGATTTCCGTAGAAATTCAATTGCCTTTATGGATGTATTGACGCTATCACGAATCCAGTTCGGCGCGACCGCCGCGTTTCATTATCTCTATCCGCCATTGAGCATCGGCCTCGGCCTGATGCTCGTCATCATGGAAGGCGCGTGGCTCAAGACCGGCAACACGCTCTACCACCAGATGGCGCGGTTCTGGACGCGCGTGTTCGCGCTCACGTTCGCCATCGGTGTGGCGACGGGCATCGTGATGGAATTCGAGTTCGGCACAAATTGGGCGGCGTATTCCCGCTTCGTCGGCGACGTGTTCGGCAGCGCGCTGGCGGCGGAGGGCATCTTCGCGTTTTTCCTCGAATCCGGCTTCCTCGCGGTGCTGCTGTTCGGCTGGGACAAGGTCAGCCGCAAAATGCATTTTTTCTCGACGTGCATGGTTTGCCTCGGCGCGCACTTCAGCGCGGTGTGGATCATCGTCGCCAATTCCTGGATGCAAACGCCGGGCAAAGGTTATCACATCGTGGTGCATGACGGCGTTCCGCGCGCGGAAGTCACGGATTTCTGGCAGGTTGTTTTCAATCCGTCCTCGATGGAGCGGTTGTCGCACACGGTTTGCGGCGCGTGGTGCGCCGGGGCGTTTCTGGTCGTCAGCGTCAGCGCCTGGTATTTGCTGAAGGGCAAGCATCTGGAGTTCGCGCGCAAATCGCTCAAG
>Ga0181537_10000775_pt1 | contig 29876 bp, 29 predicted proteins | sample PEATcosm2014_Bin_39_FD_119765 | JGI IMG/M metagenome (GOLD analysis project Ga0181537, IMG submission 119765) | Peatland microbial communities from MTU Mesocosm Facility, Houghton, MI, USA - PEATcosm2014_Bin23_10_metaG | ecosystem: Environmental > Terrestrial > Soil > Wetlands > Peat | place... | reverse complement strand
GCGAAGCCCGTCGGCGCCGCGGCAAAGCCGCCGGCCCCCAAACCTGCGCCGGCCAAACCCGTCCCCGCCGCCGTCAAGGCTCCCGCCGTCAGAGTCAGCCACGAGAAGGCGGCGCCGATCAAATTCGACACGCGTCCGCTCGTGATCCCGCGGGCGCCGCAAAACGACGAGGACGGCGACGGCGATGCCGCCTCCGCGGCGAGCCTGTTGGCGGGTCCGCGCAATGTGAAACCGTACATCGCGCGCCGCGGCGAACAGTACATGAACAAGGAGCAGCTGGAGCACTTCGCCCGGATACTGCGCAACTGGAAGCGCGATCTGATGGTCGAGGTGGACCGCACCGTTCTGCACATGAAAGACGAGGCCGCCAATTTCCCCGATCCGAACGACAGGGCCACGCAAGAGGAAGAATTCAGCCTCGAGCTGCGCACGCGCGATCGTGAGCGCAAATTGATTCGCAAAATCGACGAGGCCCTCAAGCGCATCGAGGACGGCTCGTACGGCTATTGCCTCGAAACCGGCGAGGAAATCGGCATCAAGCGCCTCGAAGCCAGGCCCGTCGCCACCCTCTCGGTCGAAGCTCAGGAGCGGCGTGAACGCCGCGAAAAACAATACGGCGATCGCGACGACCGCTACCGCTGACCGTCAAGCCCAGGAGCCCGTCGGACTGAGTTCGCCAGGCTCCTATGTAGGCCGCTTTGCCCCGACCCCCTCGGGCGACTTGCATTTGGGCTCTTTGTATACCGCGGCGGCGAGCTACCTCGACGCCCGCGCCCAACGAGGCCGCTGGCTGCTGCGCGTGGAGGACTTGGACCGGCCGCGCGAAGTGGCGGGCTCCGCCGCACGCATCCTGCACACGCTCGACAGATTTGGATTCGAATGGGACGGCGAAGCCGAGCGGCAGAGCGACCGCACGGAGCGCTACCTCCACGCGCTCGAAAGCCTCGAGGACCGGGGCCTCACGTTCGGATGCTCCTGCAGCCGCTCGCAGCTCGAGGAGGAGAGCCGCTATCCCGGCACGTGCCGCGAACGGCCGTCGACGCCGGGCGTGCCGACCGCGACTCGCCTGCGCGTCGAACCCGGTCTGATGCAGTTTTCCGATCGCATCCAGGGAACCTATCGTCAGGATGTGGCCGCCGCTGTCGGTGACCTCGTTCTCAGGCGACGCGACGGAATCATCTCTTATCTATTGGCGGTGGTGGTCGACGACGCCGCACAGGGAGTGACCCACGTCCTGCGCGGCGCCGACCTGCTCGACAACACGCCGCGCCAGATTTATCTGCAGCGCGCGTTGCAACTCGTCCAGCCGTCGTACGCGCACGTACCCGTGCTCACCGAACCCGACGACACCAAGCTCGCCAAGTCCAAGCGAAGTGTAAGGTTGGATGAACACTTTGAGCTGCCGCAACTGCTTCAGGTCTTTTCTCTCTTGGGACTCGGACCCCCGAATTCGCTCGCCGCCGCAACCCTCGCCGATGCATGGGCGTGGGCCATCGCAGGGTGGAGCATCCATCGGGTTCCAAAGCGCCTGAACGTGCGCGTAGCAGTGTAAAAAATACAAGAAAATCCAGTTTTGTCTTGGCGCTGCGTTGCGTTATCCTTTGCGGCGGAAAGACACAAGGATTGGTCACGCGTGGTCAGGCACGAACCGGCATATTCCGGCGGCGCGTCGGCCAACACGAGCGAGGAGCCACATGAGCGAACCGCGAGTGATAAAAAAATATCCGAATCGTCGCCTCTATGACACCGTGGAAAGCCGGTATATCACGCTGGCGGATGTGAGACGGTTGGTGGTTGAGCGGATCGAGTTCGTCGTCGTCGACAAGAAAAACAATGCCGACATTACGCGCAGCATTCTGCTGCAAGTGATCGCCGAACAGGAACATCTCGCCGAACCCATCCTGACCCAGGACTTCATGGTCAATGTGATTCGCGCTTACGGCACCGGCACGCACGGCGTGGTGAGCGGTCACTTGGATCAAAGTCTGAAGCAGGTGATGAGTCAACAGCACCCGCTTCGCGACCGCGCCAAGACAGTGTCGGCCGTCGAACCGTCGCGCCAGCGCCCGCCGGCTGACGAGTCGTTCAAGTCGATGTCCGCGAACCGCCCGCGCGATGGCGAGAAAGATCGCGACGAGCACTCCGACACGAAGTAGGGAAAGGCCTGATCGACCACTCGAGGCGCCGGTCGCCCAAGCGCGGCCTTGGGCGCTTGCCCGGTGCCGTGGGCGGCTTATGCCGCGTCGACGTTGCGCATCGACAGACGCACGCGCCCCTGCCGGTCCACCTCGAGCACCTTGACGCGGACCACGTCGCCTTCCTTCAACTTATCGCCGACGCGTTCGACGCGCTCCTCGGAGATCTGGGAGATGTGCACCAAGCCGTCGCGGCCCGGTAGGATCGTCACGAACGCGCCGAAGTCCATCAGGCGGGCGACCTTGCCCTCATAAATGCGGCCGACTTCGATGTCGGCGGTGATCAATTCGATGCGGCGCTGGGCCTCGCGGCCGGCGGCGCCCTGCACCGAGGCGATCTTCACCGTGCCGTCGTTCTCGATGTCGATCGACGTGCCGGTCTCTTCGGTGATCTGCCGGATCACGGCACCACCCTTGCCGATGACCTCACGGATCTTCTCCGGATCGATCTTCATGGTGATGATGGTGGGGGCCCATTCCGACATGCTCTCGCGCGGTTTGGAGAGCACCTTGTTCATCTCGTTCAAGATGTGCAGACGGCCGTCCTTCGCCTGGTCCAATGCCACCTTCATGATCTCGCGCGTGATGCTCGTGATCTTGATGTCCATCTGCAGGGCGGTGATGCCGTCCTTGGTTCCCGCGACCTTGAAATCCATGTCGCCGAGGTGATCTTCGTCGCCGAGAATGTCGGTGAGCACCTGAAAGCGTGAGCCTTCCTTGACCAGACCCATGGCGACGCCCGCCACCGGAGCCTTGATCGGCACGCCCGCGTCCATCAGCGCGAGGCTCGTGCCGCACACCGAAGCCATGGAACTGGAGCCGTTCGACTCCAAGATTTCCGAGACCACGCGAATCACATACGGGAATTTTTCGATGCCGGGCATCACGGCTTTCACGCCGCGCTTGGCCAGATTGCCGTGGCCGATCTCGCGCCGCTTCGGCGAACCCATCATGCCGGTTTCACCGACGCTGAACGGAGGAAAATTGTAATGCAGCATGAACGGCTCTTTGCGCTCGCCGGTGAGTCCGTCGATGACCTGTGCGTCGCGTCCGGTTCCCAACGTGGTGACCACCATCGCCTGGGTCTCACCGCGGGTGAACAAGGCGGAGCCGTGGGTGCGCGGCAGCACTCCGGTGCGGATGCTGATCCCGCGCACGGTCTTCGTATCACGCCCATCGATGCGCGGCTGGCCCGCGAGAATCTTCTCCCGCACCAGCCGATATTCGAGATTGGAGAATTCGGCGCCGATCTGTTCCGCGTTGAACTTCGGCGATTCGCCCTTGGTCAACGCCTCGACCGCCGCGGCCTTGACCTCCTTGATCTTCGCGTATCGCTGCTGTTTCTCGGTGATCAGATACGCGGCACTGACAGCGGCTTCCGCGAACCCGCTCACCGCCGTCTTCAATTCGGTGTTGGGTGCCGGTGCCTCCCACGCCCACTTCGCCTTGCCGGCTTCGGCCGTCAGTTCATTGATCGCCTTGATCGCCGTCTGCATCTGTTCATGGCCGAACATGACGGCGCCCAGCATGATTTCCTCGTTGAGCCCGTCCGCCTCGGACTCCACCATCAGCACACCTTCCTGCGTGCCGGCAACCACCAGGTCGAGTTTGGATTCGGCGAGCTGTGCGGTGGTCGGATTGAGGATGTACTTGCCGTCCATATAGCCGACGCGCGCCGCCCCGATCGGCCCCATGAACGGCATGCCGGAAACGGCGAGCGCGGCGGAGGCGCCGAGCAGCGATGCGATATCCGGATCCACTTCGGCGTTGACCGACAGGACGGAGGCGACGACTTGAACGTCGTTGATGAAGCCTTCCGGAAATAACGGACGGATCGGCCGGTCGATGAGGCGCGAGGTCAGCGTCTCCTTCTCCGTGGGGCGCCCCTCGCGCTTGAAAAATCCGCCGGGAATACGGCCCGCCGCGTAGGTCTTTTCCTGGTAATTCACCGTGAGCGGAAAAAAATCACGCCCCGGCGTGGCCTTCTTCAGGCCCACCGCGGTGACCAGTACCACGGTGTCGCTCATGGTGACGAGCACCGCACCGTCGGCCTGACGCGCGAGTTCGCCCGTCTCCAGGGTGACGGTGTGCTCGCCGTATTTGAAACTTTTCTTGATAGCGCTCACGTGGAGCCCCTTTGCGTAAGTTGAATTAAATGGACGCGGACCCTATCCGATCGCGCATTGGGCGATCGCGCATGGGGCGATCGCGCATGCGGGCCGCGGCGGCGTGCGCTAACGGCGTAACCCCAGGCGTTCGACCAATTGCGAGTACTTGTCCGGCGTTCGACTCTTCAGGTAATCGAGCAGCTTGCGGCGCTGGTTGACCATCTTGAGCAATCCGCGGCGCGACGCATGGTCCGCTTTATGCGTGGTGAAATGCTGACTCAAGCCGTTGATGCGCTCGGACAACAGGGCAATTTGAACTTCAGGCGACCCGGTGTCTCCTGCGCTCCGCTGGAATTTACCGACGACGTCCGTCTTTTCTTCGCGAGTAAGTGGCATTGAAATCAAACCTCAATCAATAACTTAGAGCCTTTAAGAAGGCGCGCATTGTACGCGTCGCGTCACCCGCCCTCAAGCTGAAATGAGCCTGAGCGGAACCAAGCGGCCCGCCGCCTCGATCTCCCCCAAACCCAGAAAACCCAAGCCGTCCGCATAGATACGCACGGTCCCCGGCGCCCCTCCCGGCAGAGCGTCCTGTACCTGCACGCTTTGACCCTGGCGAAACGCGCTGACACCGCTCGCCGGCAGATCCAAGCGGCGCCAGGCGGTCAGCGCGGCATCGACCGGCAGCAGCACGCCTGATCGTTCCTGGGCGCTCATCGATTCGAGTGCTTCGAACGACCATTGCCGTTCCGCGCCAAAGGGCGCGACGCCGAGCCTGCGCAACCCCGCCAGATGCGCGATCGTTCCCAATCGGGCCGCGAGATCCTCGGCGAGCACCCGCATGTACGCGCCCTTCGTGCAGCGCACCTCGAAGGACAGATCGGGCGGGCGCCAATCGAGCAGGCGCATCTCGTGAATGATGATGTCGCGCGCCGCGCGCTCGCGCGTTTGTCCGGCTCGCGCATATTCGTAGAGCGGCTTGCCGTCCTGCTTGAGCGCGGAATGCATGGGCGGCATCTGCGAGTACTGACGTGGGAAATCGCCGAGCGCCTCGGCGAGGCGCGCGAGCGGGTATTCCGGCAGTTCGCGGCGCTCGACCACCGGCGACTCGCGGTCGGCGCTCGGCGTGCGTTCTCCGAGGCGTGCGGTCACCCGATACGTCTTGTCGGCATCCAACAGCCGCGCCCCGAACTTGGTGGCTTCGCCGAAGCAGATCGGCAGCATTCCCGAGGCGAGCGGATCGAGCGACCCGGTGTGCCCCGCCTTGCGCGCGCCGAACAGGTGCTTGGCGCGTGCGACCGCGCCGGCCGAGCTCACGCCCAAGGGCTTGTCGAGCAACAGGATTCCGTGAAGGTCCGCGGGCACGACCCTAACCCTCGTCGATCACATGGCCTTCGTCGATCACATGACCTTCGTCGATCACATGGCCGTCATCGGGCCGTGCCGCGTCGGCGGCGGCGCTGCGCGGCGGCTTGTTGACCGAGTCGATGAGCTGCGTCAACCGCACGCCATGTTCGATCGACGTGTCGAGCTGAAAGCTCAAAGTCGGCGTGTAGCGAATCATCAACGCCCGCGACAGCGCATTGCGCAGAAAGCCCGCGGCACTTTCCAAACCCTTTTGCACCTTGGGGTCGGGGCCCTCCTTGCCGAACACCAGGTAGTGCACCCGCGCGGTACGCAGATCGCCCGTGACGTTCACGGCCGTGATGGTCACATTGCCGATACGTTCGTCCTTCACGTCGCGACGCAGCAAGTCGGTCAGCTCGCGTTGGATCTGCTCGCCCAAGCGCCGCGCCCGCGGATTGTCCTTGTTAACCATGTGACCTTACAAAGTGCGCGCCACTTCCACCCGCGAATAGCACTCGATCTGATCGCCTTCCTGCACGTCGTTGTAGTTCTTCACGCCGATGCCGCACTCGGTGCCGGCGCGCACTTCGTTGACGTCATCCTTGAAACGCTTCAAGGATTCCAGGGCGCCCTCGAAGATGACGACGTTGTTGCGCAGCACGCGGATCGGGAAATTGCGCCGCACGTAGCCGTCGATCACCATGCAGCCCGCCACCGTGCCGAACTTGCTCGAGCGGAATACGCTGCGAACCTCGGCGAGGCCGACGATCTGCTCCTTGACCTCGGGCGCCAGCATGCCCGTGAGCACGGCCTTGATGTCGTCGATGGCCTCGTAAATGATGCTGTAGTAGCGGACATCGACGCCGTGATCCTTGATCGCCGTACGCGCCGCGGCATCGCCGCGCACGTTGAAGGCGATGATCCTCGCCTTGGACGCCGCCGCCAGGGTGATGTCGGATTCGGTGAGGCCGCCCACGCCGGAGGCTACGATATTGACCGCGACCTCGCCGGTCGACAGGCCGTTCAGTGCGTCGCGCAGCGCTTCGACGCTGCCCTGGACGTCGGCCTTGACCAGGAGTTGCACCAGATCGGCCTTGTTCTCGCCCATGGTGGAGAACACGTCCTGCATGTTGGCGCTTTTCTGCGCGAGCTTCACGTCGCGCGACTTGGCCTGCCGATGCATGGCGACTTCGCGGGCCTTGCGCTCGCTCTCCACGACGAGCAGCTCATCCCCCGCATTCGGCGCGCCCGACAGTCCGAGCACCACCACGGGAATCGAGGGGCCCGCGTTCTCCACCGGTTGGCCCGCTTCATCGAACAGCGCTCTCACCCGGCCGAATTCCTGGCCGATCAACAGAGGATCGCCGAGCTTGAGCGTGCCGCGCAGCACGAGCACGGTCGCGACGGCGCCGCGGCCTTTCTCCAGGCTCGATTCGATCACGTAGCCGGCCGCGAGACCCGCGGTCGGCGCTTTCAATTCGAGCACTTCGGCCTGCAGCAAAATGCTGTCGAGCAGCTGATCGACGCCCTGCCCGGTGCGCGCGGAGACCGGCACGAAGATGTTCTCGCCGCCCCATTCCTCGGGGATGACCCCGTACTTGGTCAACTCCTGTTTGACCTTCTCCGCGTCGGCCTCGGGTTTGTCCATCTTGTTGAGCGCCACCACGATCGGCACCTTGGCCGCCTGCGCATGCTGGATCGCCTCGATGGTCTGCGGCATCACGCCGTCGTCGGCGCCCACCACCAGGATCACGATATCGGTCACCTGGGCGCCGCGGGCGCGCATGGACGTGAATGCGGCGTGGCCGGGCGTATCCAGGAAGGTCACCATGCCCTTGGCGGTCTTCACGTGGTACGCGCCGATGTGCTGGGTGATCCCGCCCGCCTCTCCGGCCGCCACCTTGGTGCGGCGTATGTAGTCGAGCAGCGAGGTCTTGCCGTGATCGACATGGCCCATGACGGTCACGACCGGCGGGCGCGGCAACACTTCCAACGAGGAGTCGGTCTCGCCCTGCAGATCGTCCTCGATGATGTTTTCCTTGCGCAACACCGCCGTATGGCCCATCTCCTCGACCACGAGCACGGCGGTATCCTGCTCGATCATCTGATTGATCGTCGCCATCACGCCCATGTTCATCATCACTTTGATGACTTCGGTGGCCTTCACCGCCATCTTCTGCGCAAGTTCGCCCACGGTCATCGCCTCGCCGATGGCGACCTCGCGCACCACGCGCGCCGTCGGCATTTCGAAACCATGCTTGGTATCCGCGTCGCCGCCGACGGTGCGGCGCCGTCCGTCGCGGGATTTCTTCTTCTTGTGCCGTGCGCTGACGTCGCCGGCGATGTGCAGTTCCTGGCGGCCGTAGCGCGTCGCCTTGTCGTCCACGACCGCGCGCGCGGCCTTGCCGGGCTTCGCAGCCGCGGTCTTGCGGTCGCGCTCGGCGACTTCCCGCGCCTGCAGTTCCGCCACGCGGCGCGCCTCCTCTTCGGCGGTGCGCTTGCGCACTTCCTCATCGCTGCGCCGGCGGTTCTCCTCTTCGGCGCGTTCGCGGTCGAGACGCTCCTTCTCGAGGCGGGCGCTCTCCGCGCGCTCGAGCGCGGCCTTGGCCTGCTCCTCGGTTTCGCGCAGCTTGTCGATCTCTTCCTGCTGGTGGCGCGCCTGGTCCTCGAGGACTTCGCGCTTGACGTAGGTGCGCTTGCTGCGCACTTCGACGTTGACGGTGCGGGCGCGGCCCTGCGGGCTCGCGAGTTTCAGTTCCGATTGCGACTTGCGCCGCAGAGTGATCTTGCGCGGCGCCGCATCGGCCCGGGCGTCGTCCCTGCCATGGCTGCGCCGCAGGTGCGTCAACAGTTCGTGCTTGGCATCCTCGCTGATCATATCCTCGGCGCTGTCGACTTTGATTCCCGCCTGATCGAGCTGCTGCAGCAGCCGGTCGACAGGCACTTTCAGCACCTCGGCGAACTGGGCGACGGTTACATCTGCCATTGTTGCTCCTAAGCCTTAGCTTCTTCCGCGAACCAGTGCTTGCGCGCATCCATGATCAGTTCGGCGGCTTTTTTCTCGTCGATGCTTCCCATCTCGACCAGTTCGTCAACGGCCAGGTCCGCCAGATCATCGCGCGTGCGGACTCCCTTGCGCGCGAGCGCCTTGGAGAGCGCCTCGCCGGCGATCTCGATGAGATCGGGGGCGGCTTCGGCGCCATCCATCGACTCCTCGCTGGCGATCGCCTGCGTCAACAGCACGTCGCGAGCACGGGTACGCAGTTCCTTGACGATTTCCTCGTCGAACTCCTCGATGCCGTTCAACTCGCTGGCCGGCACGTACGCGATCTCTTCGATCGTCGAAAAACCCTCCTGCACGAGAATGCTCGCCACGTCCGCATCGACATCGAGCTGTTTCATGAACGTCTCGCGCAGCGCCAGGGATTCGGTTTCGCTCTTCGCCTCCGCCTGGGATTCGCTCATGACGTTGAGCTCCCACCCGGTGAGCTCGCTCGCCAACCGGATGTTCTGGCCGCCGCGGCCGATCGCCTGCGAGAGCTTGTCCTCGGAGACGGCGATGTCCATCGAGTGCGAGTCCTCGTCGACCACGATCGAGGTGACTTCGGCGGGCGCCATGGCGTTGATGACGAACTGGGCGTTGTTGTCGTCGTAGGGAATGATGTCGACCCGCTCGCCGGCGATCTCATTCGACACCGCCTGCACGCGCGATCCGCGCATGCCCACGCACGCGCCAACGGGGTCGACGCGCGGATCGTTGCTGCGCACCGCGATCTTGGCGCGTACGCCGGCATCGCGGGCGGCCGCCAGGATGTTGATCAGACCCTGGCCCACCTCCGGCACTTCCAGCTTGAACAGCTCGATCAGAAACTCGGGCGCGGTGCGCGACAGGAACAGCTGCGGGCCGCGAGGCTCCGTGCGCACCTCCTTCAGGTACGCCTTGATGCGGTCCTGGGAGCGCACGGGTTCGCGCGGAATCATCTCCTCGCGCGCGATGAAGCCCTCGGCATTGGCGCCGAGATCGACGTAGACGCCGTTGCGATCGACGCGCTTGACGATGCCGCTCACCAGCGTACCCGCGCGATCCTTGTAGGCATCGACGACCTGCGCACGCTCGGCCTCGCGCACCTTCTGCACGATGACCTGCTTGGCGGTCTGCGCGAGGATGCGGCCGAAGGGCACCGATTCCATCGGCTCCTCGACATAGCCGCCCGGCTCGACGTCTTTGTCGATGTCGCGCGCATCGTCCAGGCGCAGCTCGCGTTCCGGCACTTCCAGTTCGGTGGAGTCGTCGGCGAACACCTTCCAACGCCGAAAAGTGTCGTACGCGCCGGTCTTGCGGTTGATCGCCACGCGCACGTCCAGTTCTTCGCCGTGCTTCTTGCGGGTCGCGGACGCGAGCGCGGCTTCGAGCGCGTCGAAGATGATTTCCTTGTCGACGCCCTTCTCGTTGGAGACCGCGTCGACCGCCATCAAGATTTCTTTGTTCATGGTCCCGTTACACTCCTTCACACGCCCAGGTCAGTCGCCCAAGTCAATCGACCAGGGGCCGCAATCTCGCCTTTTGAATCCGCTCGAACGGCAGGCTGTGCGCCTTGCCGTCGACCTCCACCACAATCGTGTCGGCGCCGACCGACTTCAATACCCCGGCGTAACGCCGCCTGCCGTCGATGGGCAGCTTCAGCTCGGCAAATATCCGCTCCCCGACAAACCGCTCGAAGTGCGCATGCGTGCGCAGAATCCGATCGAATCCCGGGGAGGAGACTTCCAGCGTGTAATGTCCCTTGATCGGATCTTCGATCTCGAGCACCTGGCTCACCGCGTGACTCACCGTCGCGCAATCGTCGACCGTGATGCCGGGACCCCCGTTTGTCGCGCGGGCGTCGATGAATATTCTCAAGACTCCGCCGCGCCCCGCCTGCGCAAACTCGATATCGACCAGTTCGAATCCGAGCGCCTCGATTGGCGGCTCTAACAAGCGCATCAAGGCGTCACGCATTTTTCTTGAAACCCCGGCCCTCGACGACGTGCCGCTCAAAACAAAAAGGGGACCATCGGCCCCCTCTCTCATCGCACTCTAAACGGCTCGCACCCGCATGGCCGCCCCGCCGAGGTGCGCGATTATAGGCAAAGCCGACTGGGGCGTAAACCCTCATCGCGCAAAACACGGCTCCTCGAGGGGCGTGCAAACCACCCCGGGAAACGCGCCTTTATGAGCGCCTCTTGAAACGCCCCCTCACAACGACCGGGCGCCAAACGACTGGGGCCGCATCGCTGCGGCCCCAGTTCTCGCTCGAATCTCGAACGCCGTTACCAGCGCTTGGGACCGCGCGAGCCGCCGCCGCCACCACCGCCGCCACCGCCTCCGGTGCGCTCCTGAGCCTCATTCACCTTCAGCGCTCGCCCGTCGACATCGTGGCCATTCAAGGCCTGCATGGCGCGCGCAGCGTCTGCGCTTGCCATTTCGACGAAGCCGAAACCTCGGGGCCGACCGGTATCGCGATCGTTGATCAGCGCCACCGACTGAACGGCGCCATGCTTTTCGAACAGTGCGCGCACCGCGGACTCGTCCATTGAGAACGGGAGATTGCCAACATACATTTTCGTCATGTGAAGAATACCTGCTACAAAAGAAACTATCGGCCGGTCACGCGTGCCCAACAATTTTAAGCGGAATGCCAGCCACCTGGATCGAAGAAACCTGCTTTGTGGGTTGTGGTCAAGGTGACGCCGGAGCGGCGCGGTGACCAGAAACGAACCAAGTAGAAATTCACGAACCGGCGCGGATATTACAGCAATCTGCTGATAATTACGAATATTTATCCTTTTGGACCTGGCAGCCTCTCTGACTTAGGGCCATCCGCTGCGACGGCGAACCGCCCGCGCACTTGCTATGCTCCCATTGCATGCTGCAGTGCACCCACTATGTACGGTAACGTACATAAGCAATCACCCCCTCCTTGGTAGGATCGCAGCGATTCCGGCCGCCGCCGTCGCGGCCCACGCGCCGGGGCCGGCACCGGTACTTTGCATGCCAAAGTTTGATCCTGCATCTGGTCATCACGGCGTCGCGCGGATATCCTGTCGCGCTGCACTCAAAGGGCCAGGAGCCTGTCTGACCAACGACTCGCTTTCCGCGGCAGCGCGCTGCGCGCAGCCCGCCGGCCCTAGGTGCCGAGCCGCGGCCGCTTTCGAGCCTCGTTCATGAAATTAGCGTTCCTGGCGCCCAAATATTGGCCGACCTGGGTGGGATTGAGCGTCCTGCGGACCCTCGAGCTTCTGCCCTTCACGGTGCAGCGTCGCGTCGGCGCGGGCATCGGCGGCCTCATCCAGCGTCTACCCCTGTCCTATGTGCGAATCGCCCGGCGCAACATCGAATTGTGCATGCCGGGTCTCTCGGCGCCGGAGCAGGCCCGGTTGGTGACGCGCCATTGCCAGAGCCTGGGGATGGCGTTGTGCGAAACGGCGAACACCTGGTGGAGCAGCGACCGCCGGGTCCACGAGCTCGCCGAAGTTCGCGGCCGCGAACATCTGCAGGCGGCGCTCGCCAAGGGCCGCGGCGCCATCATGATCGGCGGCCACTTCACCACCATCGAAATTGCCACCCGCATCCTCGGCACCGTCGTTCCGCTCAATGTGGTGTACCGCCCGACGAAAAACGCGCTGCTCTCGGAGACCATGGTCAAGGGCATCGCCCGGCACGGCAAGCCGATCGCGTACGACGACATTCGCAGCATGATTCGCGCCCTGAAGAATAATGAGGCCGTCTGGTATGCGCCGGATCAGAGCTACCGCAACAAGGGCGCCGCGATGGTGAATTTCTTCGGGATCCCGGCGGCGACCACCACCGCCACCTCGCGTCTCGCGCGCATTTCCGGCGCCGCCGTGCTGACGTATTTTCCGGAGCGCCTGCCGGGCAGTGCCGGGTATCGAGTCGTCATCGGGCCGGCATTCGAGAACTTTCCGGGCGCCGATCCCGTCAAGGATGCCGAGCGTTTCAATTCCCTGCTCGAGGCGCAGATCCGCCGGGTGCCGGACCAATATCTGTGGCTGCACCGGCGCTTCAAGGGGCTGTGCGCCGACTACCCCGACTATTACGGACGCGACTCGCGCAATCGCGCACCGGTGCGGTAGCGACGGATCAGTGCCCGTCGAGCGGCGCCACGCGGACCTCGACGCCGTGCACCGCCGTGCTTTCTCCCATATCGCTTTTGCGGCCCTCATTCAGCACATTGACGTTGGCATGCGCCGCGTCCGTCGACAGCCATCGCCCCTTGTGCGCGAGGGCAACGCCGCGCGGCAAGTCTGCCGAGATCAGCACTTGCAGCTCGAGCTCCCCGCAAGCATTGTGAACCCGTGCCCGGTCACCCGGCAGCAGGTGCCGTTGTGCGGCGTCCTCGGGATGCAGGGCAATCGTCGCCGCCCCGAGCCGCTGCTCGATCTTGCGCACATTGCCGAAACTCGTGTTCATCAGCCACGCATGCGCCGGAGACAGCAGGCGCAGCGCTCCTTCGGCCGGGCGTGCGTCGCTCATGCACTGCGGCACTCGCGGATGTCCATCGGCCGCGGCCTGCGCCGACGCAATCTCGATGCGCCCGCTCGGCGTCGGGAAGATGCCGCTCGCGAACTGCACCGCCGGCTTCGGCGGCACCCAGACCGAGCCGCGCGCCGCGAGATCCGCGAAGCTCAAGCCCTGCCCGTTGCGCTCGAGCAGCGTCCGGATCAATCCCGGGTCGCTCTCCGCGAATTCCGGTTCGGAATAATTCATGGCCCGCGCCAGACGCCGGAAGATTTCCTGATTCGGCAGGGATTGGCCCATGGGCTCCATCACCTTGACCTGCGCCGAGAGGGTCAGCTGAAAATACGAGGCGATCAGATCGTCGAATTCCAGAAAGCTCGCCGCGGGCAGCACATAGTCCGCCACGGCGGTCGAATCGGTGGGAAACAGATCCACCGCGACGGTGAACAGATCCTCGCGCTCGAGCGCGCGGCGCAAACGCGACTGTTGCGGACAGGATGCGAGCGGATTCATGTTCCATACGAACAGTGCGCGCGAGCGCGCCGGATCCTCCAGCGCCGCCGCGAAATCCATGTGACTGATCGCAGGAGCGCCGCCGGCCGGCGCCAGGTGCGCGCCGGTCAGGTACTCCTCATCCATGCGCCGCTCGTGCAAGCCGCCGTTCAAGTACAAGAAGCCCGTGCCCGGCTTGCCGAGGTTGCCGGTGACCGCGGGCAACACGCCGCACGCCCGCATCACATTGCCACCGGTGGCTTGGCGCTGCAGCCCCTGACCCAGCCACAGCAGCGACGGACCGCGCGCATACAGGACGGCGGCTTCCTCGATCAACGCGGCACGTACGCCGGTGACGCGGGCGCCCCAGGCCGGATCGCACGCGGCGAGCGCGGGCTCGAGTTCCTCCCAGCCGAGCACGTGCGCCGCGATGAACTTTGCATCGATCAATCCTTCGCGTCGAATGACGTGCAGCAAGGCAAATGCCAGCGCCGCATCGCTGCCGGGGAAGGGCTGCAGATGAATGTCCGCCCGCGCGGCCGTCGGCGTGCGGATCGGATCGACCACCACGACGCGCGCGCGCGCCTCGGGCAGCCAATGCTCGTGCGCGTGCGGCGCGGAGGCGTGCGGATTCGCGCCCCACACCACGATGCACGCCGCATCCTCGGCCGTCCGCGGATCAAAGCCATCGAGCGAGGAGCCGTACAGGTACCGCAACGCCACGTGGCCCGCGTTGTTGCAGATCGTGTCGGGCGTCACCTCGGTGGCCCCGAGGCGATTGAAAAATCGCATCGGCGCCATGCCGGCGAGCATCGAGATGGTGCCCGTATAGTGCGCATTGAGAATCGTACGGCTGCCATGCGCGGCGATGGCCTCCCGGAGTCGCGCGGCGATTTCGCTGCAAGCGTGCTCCCAGGAGACGGCCTCGAAACGCCCGGCGCCCTTCGGTCCCACGCGACGCAGGGGTTCGAGGAGCCGCCGGCGCGGATCGCGCCATTCGCGGTTATAGGCGGTCGAGCACTTTCCGCACAGCGTGCCGCGGCTGACGGCATGCGCCGGGTTGCCGCGCACCGCGGTCACGCGACCGTCGCGCCGATGCACCAGCATGCCGCAGGTGTCGTAGCAATCGCGCGGACACGTGGTGAGTATGACCTCGTCGCGCGATGCCGCCTTCACGGAGCCCGGGACTCGTCTGCCTGCTTCAGCAGGTCGGCCCGCAACTGCGAGGCTTCGAGGCGCAGCGGCCGCCGGCGCAGCGCGCCGATCTCGGCCGCCGTGAACGGCTGAAAATCGGAGGGGATATGTTCCCGGTCGAACCGCCACAGCATCCAGTTCATGACTTCGGCCAGATCCGCATCCGACAGCGGCGAGGTCGCGACCCCCGGCACGCGCCCCAGGTATTCGCGGCCACCCGGCACCGACAGGAATCGAGCCACGGTGCCCGCGATTCCGGGTGCCGTGCCCGGCGAGCCCGAGCCGTCCTGGCGATGGCATCCCTGACAGTTGAGCGTCCAATGTTGCCAGGCCCGCTGCGCATTCTCGACGCCCACGGGCGGGCTGTCCGCCTCGAGGGCCGAGGTGCTCTGCGCCGCGCCCGTGCCGACGCCGGCGAGTGCCGGCAGCAGCGCGGCTGCGGCGCAGATCCTACTTTTTTTGATCAAGTGCGGCGCCTAAGATGATGGCCGTGGAGCAGGTGTACGACTGGCTGTTGGTGCCGAAACACCAGGTGATGTCGTTGTTGGCCTGGGGGCGCACGAGGGGGCGATCGCCCTGGTTGTTGTGGCAGGCGCAGCGGCCCCACACGACACCACCGCAGCAATCATTGTACGAGATGATGTAGTTGCGCTCATCGGCCGGGTTGCGGCACGTGCCGATCCAGGTGATCGGCGACATCTCGGTTCCCGGCGGACACGAGTTGACGCTGCCGCCGTAGCAACTGCAGAGGGATCCGTCGATGGCGCAATAACGCCAATAGTCGCACTTGGTCGGGTCGCCCGGGTCCTGGGGGTTACCCCGATCCTGAGGCGGGGACTGCCCGGAATTCGGGTCGGAGGCTGAAGCCGGTTCGGGCTCCCCCGCACGCACCACCGGCAATAACGGCAGGCTCGCGGCACCGGCCAAAAAACCGCCCAGCACCGTGAACACGCTGCGCCGCGAAGTACGGCTCGCGAAGCCGCGCAACACCTTTTCCGCCAATTGATCGAATTGAGCCACTCTCATTCTCCCGAAGATATGGAGCCTGTCCGTCCACGCCGGCTGAGGAATTGTTGAATGCTGCTGACGCCGGACTCCTTGGCGATGAACAGGCTTTCCAGATGCTCGCGTGTGTTGACGAGACCCGCCCCGGATAATTTGCCGGCGTCATCGATCAACACCGCATAGGGAAGCTTGGCGACGCCGTAGCTGCGGCCCAAGTTTTCCGACACCACATAGTGAAATTTGCGGAGGCCCTTCTCGCGCACGAAGTCCTCGTGCCGATCGAGAGCGCCGTCGCTCGCCAGCACGATTTCCAGCCACTGGCGCTCGGACCCCTGCGCGGACTTGAGCGCCGGCAACAAGGCTTCGCATACCGCGCAAGCGGGCGACAAGAACAGCAGCAGCTGGCTGCGGCCGTCGCGCACCCCGCCGATCTTCACGCTCGTTCCCTGCAAACTCGGCAGCGTCATTTCGGGCGTGAGGTCCCCCAATTTGAGCGGCTGGCGCAGTGAGAGCGCGCCCGCCGGAGCGATGCGCTGGTGCAGGACGCCGATCTGGCGGGCGAGCGCCACGCACACGACGGCAAGAACCAGGAGCGCGATCCACAGCAGTATCTGCGAGGCGATCAGGACACTCATAGCAGTTCTCCGGCGCGCGGCGGCTTGAGCGCCATGGCTTGATCGAGAGCGACGTAGAGCGCCAGCAGAGCAAAGGCCGCGAGGATTTGCGTCGCAGTGAAGAGATCCGCACCGCACGCCGCGCAAGCGACGGCGACCAGTGCGGCCGCGGCGGCCAGCGCCGCACTCCTGAGAATTTGAAACGCACCGAGGGTGCGATGCGCGGCACCGAAGGTGCAGCCGCAGTCGACCTCGCGCGCACCCCGCGCGATCGCCCGCAGCATGAGCAGCCAATAGCCGCCCCAGATCAGAGCCGCGAGGGCGGCGCCGGCCCCACGGAACTCAGGCACCCACAGCGCGAGTCCCGCAAGCAGCTCGGCGCCCGCCATCACCGCCACCGCCGCCGGCGCGAGGCGGCCCGGCACTCCGGCGAATTCGCGGGCCGCCGCCCGGGCTCGATCCTTGCGAAGAAATTTATGCGCGCCCGAGGCCGCCAGCAATAATCCCAGGAAGGCCGCGAGCTGCGTGGCCAACTCGCCGCAAATCCCGAGCATCGACGCCGTGTCGGTCATCAGCGCACGGGCTCGATGCCGATCGAGGAGGAAGCACCCGGCAGATCCAGGCTGCGCACCAGGGCGCCGTTCAGATCATAGGCGTCGAGCCGCGCCCCGGCCTGTATCAATAGGAGAGGTTCCGCGCCATGGCTGAGCGCCACCGAGGATCCCGGCCGCACCAGCCGCAGGCGTTTGACGCGAGCCTTCGTGGCCACGTTATAGACCCACACTTCCGTGGCGGGATCCTTGTGAGTACCTTCATGCGCGTCGGGCTGCATCAGGACATACAGCAGTTTTTGGTCATCGCCCGCCACCACCTGCCAACCGCTCGGCCGCCAATGGGCCGCCTCGTCCGCCGCGCTGAGCAATGGCCAATCCGGCAGGATCTTGACGTCGTCGGTGCGCATGTCGATGGGTTGGACGCGGCCAAGCAGGCTCGGGAAATAGCGCACGCCGCCGACCAGCGTTGAGCCGGTGAACAAGGGATCGCTATCGAGCGGATTGAAGGCCTTCGACTCGGTGCGCGCGGTCACCGCGCCATTCGCGTCGAGCCGCACGCTCAACAGGGTGCCGCTCGAGCACAGCGTCGAAAAACCCCGCGTCCCCGATGGATACACGAGCGAGCAACCGGGAATCTCCACATCGCCCAGGACCTGACGCTTCAACAGGTCGACGACCGTCACCGACGAGGCGGGGGTGAAGTTGAATATCAGCGCCATGCGCTGAACGTCGGTGAAGGCCATCATGCCATCCATCGCGACGATGAGCGCGCGCTTCGCGCCGGGCAACACGATCTCCGCCGTCGGGTTCAGCGTCTGCTTGTCATAGACGGTGATGAAATCGGTCCGCACGCCGCGCGAGCCGCGCGACCATACCGTGTCCGCCACGTAGAATTCCGGACGCTTCTCGGGAACGAGCAGCGTACCGGAGTCGTGGGCCTGCACCTGGCCTTTCACTTCGCGGCTGTCGGCACCGACATTGCGCAGTTCGATTCGATCGTTGGGGTAATTGATGAAGGCCCAGCTCGTCGGATATTGGGCCGGCAGACTCTCCACCTTCGGAACGGTCTCCGCCGGCAGCGGCGTCGGGAAATCGGCCGCCGCCGCGTGCGCCGGGGCGCCAACCGCGGCGCCGGCCGCCGCGCAGGCAATGCAAATCGCGACGGGCAACGCCCGTGAAGCACGTACTCTCATCAAAGTAGACCCCTTGCCGCATTGTTACCCGGTGCCGGGTATTTTGCTTTGGTCAGCAGGTATATTGCATCGATGAACGCGACGCAACTTGTCTTTTTTGCGCCGCCGTACCGGAGGGAGCCTTGACTTCGATGGCCGACGAACAGGTATCCGTCCAAAGCGCCACCGGCGTCGATCTGACCCTGCGCATCGCCGGCCCGGGAACCCGCAGCTACGCATTCGTGATCGACTGGCACATCCGGCTGCTGCTCGGCTGTGCGTGGCTGCTGCTGTCGAGCTTCATCCTGAAACTGAGTCTCAATGCGCGCTCACAGGACGCGCTGCTCAGCCTGTTGCCGGCCGCCATCATTTATTTTCTCTACCACCCCATCGTCGAAGTCGCGATGCGCGGGCGCACGCCGGGCAAGCGGATGGCGGGCGTGGTGGTGGTCAGCCGCAGCGGCGGCACGCCGGGCACGTCGGCGTTGCTGATCCGCAATATTTTTCGCATCATCGACAGCCTGCCTGCGCTGTATGTGATCGGCTTCGTCAGCTGCTTCGTCACCGCCAATCGTGTCCGGATCGGGGACCTGGCCGCGGGCACTTTGCTGGTCCTCGACGATGCGGCCGCGGCGCAGTCCCTGAGCCGCCTCGAATCTCTGGCGACCGGCTCGAGTTTGCCGCTCGGCGCCTTGGAATTGGTGGATCAGGTTCTCGAGCGGTGGCCCACATTGGAATCGCACAACCGGATCCAGATTGCGCGCTCGCTGCTCGCGCGCCTGCAGCCGGGAACCGACGCCGCGCACTGGGCGAGCCTCGATGAGGCGCAACTCAACGCCCGATTGGCCGCGCTCCTCCACAATGGCGGATAACGCCGACATGCGCGCATGGATCGCGGCGCGCGCCGGCGCCTGGCGCGGCCTGGTGCAGAGCATCGCCGAGCTGCGCCGGCGGCCGCATGCGAGCGTGGACGAAGCGTTGGCTGCCATCGACGCGTATCGCGGGCTCGCGCGGGATCTTGCGACTTCGCGGCGGCTGGCGCCGCAGAGCCGCACCACCGCCGGCCTCGAATCCCTGTTCGCGCAGCTGCACGCGTTGATCGGCCGCAAACCGCGCGGAGGCACGGCCGCCTTGCTCGATTTGCTGCGCGTCGACATCCCGCGAGCCGCGCATGAGCTTCGCGCCCGCATCGCGGGCGTCGCGTGCTTGATGGCGATCAGCGCGGCCGCCGGCTGGTGGCTGATCGAGACCTTCCCGACTCTGATCAGCCTGTTCGCGAGCCAGACGATGATCGATCAGGTCGAACACGGTCATCTATGGACGGAGGGCATCATCAACATCACGCCGTCCTCCGTATTGTCGCTCGGCATATTGGCCAACAACATCGTGGTGAGCATATTGGCGTTCTGCGCCGGAATATTTTTGGCGTTGGGCACTTTTTATCTGGTGGCGCTCAATGGATTCATGCTCGGCGGCACGTTCGCCTTCGTGCATCAGCACGGTCTCGCGGCGGCCCTGTTCACGTTCATCATTGCCCACGGACCGGTGGAACTGTCGGTGATTTGCGTGGCCGGCGCGAGCGGCGTGGCGCTCGGCGAATCCATCATTCATCCGATGGCAGGCTCGCGCCGCGATTCTTTTCAGGCCTGCGCGCAGCGCGTCGCACCCGTGCTGCTGTTGTGCGCGGCGCTGCTGGTCGGCTGCGGCTTCATCGAGGGATTCGTGTCCCCCGATCCACGCTATCCCTTGGCAAGCCGCATCACCATCGGCATCGGCTATTGGTTCGTGATGTGGGCCGCGATGAGCGGACGGCTCGTGCGCAGCAGCCGCATCATGAGTCAGACAGGCTCCTAGGCTCGGCGCCGGCGACGGATATTTTCGTAGGCGGCAAACACGGCGTGTTCGAGCTGCTGCGGCTTTGCCACCAACGCGGGTGCGCCCAGGGCGTTCAACGCGCGAACCTTGCGCTCGAGCCCGATGCAGTATTCCTGGGCGGCCAGCGTCCGATACGGATCCAGCCATTGCTGCGCCGGCCCCCGCGACATCGACTCCGCCGCATCGCTCGACAGTCCCGCGACGAACGGCAGGTGCTTCGGCAGCAGCAGCCGCACGGCTTGCGCCAGCTGGCCGGCCACGGTCGTATCGTCGACGTCGGTGAGCATGACCACGAGGCTGCGGTGGCGGACCAGAGACCGCACGCGGGTCGCCGCGTGGAGCGGATTGGATTCGCCGCGTTCGACGGCGGAGGCCGCGAGCAGCGCGCGCACCCGCGCGACCGCCGGGGTACCGCGCGCGGGCGCGAGCCATGCGAGCGGCCGGTCGGCGTACACCACCAGGCCCACCAAGTCCTCCTGCAGGGCGGCGTGCTGCGCGAGGCGCGCCGCGACGTTGACGTAGTGTCCAAAACGGTCGAGCGCCCCGGAGCGCAAGGCGCTCGAACGGCCGGCGTCGACGACGATGACGATCTGCAGGCGATGGTCTTGCGCGAATTCGCGGCTGATCAATCGAGACGCCCGGGCCGTGGCCTTCCAATCGATGACGCGCGGCGGATCGCCGCTGCGGTATTCGCGAAGCCGCAGCACTTCGGCGCCGGCGCCGACATCTGGGCCCGTTTTGGCGCCGGATCCGGCCATCCCCCGAGCTTCGGCGGCGCTGCGCAGGAGGTCCGGCAACACCCGAACCACCTGTCCACAGGCCAGTTCCTTCGACCACCAGGCGAGGCGCAGCGGACCCGCGATCCGGGAGCGCACCGCCGGCCAGGTGAACACGCCGAGCCGGCCCGGATTCACGCGGCGCACGGCACGCTCCGTCCCACCTGCCGCAATACGCATCCGGGCGATACCGTCGTCGAGTTCGAAAGAGTCCGGAGCCGATGGCGCGAGCTCAACGCTCAGGCGGCGTTGCAGGCCGTGCGAGCAGACAAAACCGACGGCGCTGTCGCGGCCGAGGTATAAGCGCTCCGGCGGCTCGAACCCGGCGCGCAGTCCGCTCTTCGAGACGATCCACGATTCATAGGCGAGACCGAGCAGCAGCAAGGCGGCCGGAATCCGCCACAGTCCCGACAGTGCCGGGTCTTGACTCCATTGCCCGATGATGGCGATGAGCGCGGTCAAGACCAGCAGCAGCAGCGCATTGCCGCGCAGGCTGAGACCGCTCACCGCGGCACCGGCACCTGGTCGAGCAGGCGCTGCACCAACTGTGTCGCGGTCACCCCTTCGAGCATGGCCTCGGGCGCGAGCACCAGGCGATGCGAGATCACCATCGGCAGCACGTCCTTGACGTCGTCCGGAGCGGCGAAATCCCCGCCGCGCAAGGCCGCGCAGATGCGCGCCGCACGCACCACCGCGAGGACGCCGCGGGTCGAGAGTCCGAGGCTGACGTGCGCATGCTGCCGCGACGCCTGGGCGAGATCGAGAATGTAGCCGTTCAGTTCGGGCGCCAGATGCACGGCATCGACGCACGCACGGGCCGCATCGAGCGCCTCCTGAGACACGACCGGCGTGGCCGGCGGCGGCGGCGGCACGCTGAGCGCCGCGTAGTGCTCGAGGATCGCCTGCTCGTCGCCGCGGCCGGGATAGCTCATCTCGATGCGCAGCATGAAGCGGTCCAACTGCGATTCGGGCAGCGGGTAGGTGCCCTCGAAATCGCCCGGATTTTGCGTCGCGATCACCAGGAATTGCGGCGGCAGCGCATAGGTCCGGCGCTCGACGGAGACTTGCCGCTCCTCCATCGCCTCGAGCAATGCCGACTGAGTCTTGGGGCTGGCGCGGTTGACTTCATCGACCAGCAAGATATCGGCGAACAACGGTCCCGGCCGGAATTCGAAGTCGCGTTTTGCCGCGTCGAACACGTGCACACCGATGATGTCGGACGGCATCAGATCGGCGGTGCCTTGCACGCGGTTGAAAGTCCCGCCGAGTGCCCCCGCCAGGGTCTTGCTCAACAAGGTCTTGCCCAACCCCGGCGGACCTTGCAGCAAAACATGGCCGCGCGCCACGATGGCCATCGTCAATGCGCGGATGACCGGCCTCAAGCCGATCACCCTGCCTCCGAGCGCGTGCTGAATGCGTTGCTCCAAGTCTTGCAACGCCGTCGTCATGCGAGCTTGCCTTGCATCTGAGAGAGGAGATTCTGCAGCCGGATCAAATCGACGCCCCGCCCGGCCTCGATCCTGTCGTGCAGGCGGCGCAGTTCGGCCAGATCGCCGGCTCGCACGGGCGCCTGCGCGTCGAGCCATGCCCAAACCGGCGCGCCGTCCTCCGGCAAATTGAGGCGGCGCCGCAGCGAGTTGAAGAAATTCGCGCATAGACGCGCACCCGTTTCCGCGGGCGCCACCGTGGCGGCGAAGAACTCACCGCTCATGGCAATGAACGCCGTGACGTCGGCGGGATTCCATGTGCGCACACGGGGCCGCAGGCGTTGCACGCCGAGCACGAAGACGAACCATAGGAACACGATCCAACCGAGGGTTCGATGCAGGCGGGGATCCGCGAAGAACGCCTTGGCGTCGTAATAGCTGACCAGTCCCTGGTGAGCGTCGTCGAAAATCACGGCGCCGCCGGAAGCGCGCGACCACGCAATGAGGTTCGACAGCAAACGGGCATTGTCCTCCAGGCCGATCACTCGATTGCTGAAGATGCTGGCCACGGCAAAGGTGATGATCTGACCCCTGCCCTGGCGGCGCAGCCACAGGGCCGCATCGCCGCTGCCCGCGACCTGGCCTATCTGCAACACCGCCGATCGGTCCATCGGACTCGCGCGCCAGCGCGAGGCGGGAAGTTCGGAAATCACCGATACGGCGCGCACCCCGTCGAGCAGCGGGTGGGCGCCGCGCGGTTCGAGCGTGCTCGAGCGCGCCGCCAGCATGTCGCGCAGCGCCGCGGTGACGGGTTGGCGCGGAGCCGGTGTCCCGGCTGGCGCAGTGGTCGGCGCTGTCGTCGGCGCTTTGGCCGGCGCTTTGTCCGGCGCTTTGGCCGGCGCCGCCTCCTCAGCGTCGACCACCTCGAACTTCAGCCGCGTGATCCGGCCCGCTTCTTCCACCAGCCGCTCGTCGCCCACGGTCCACAGCGGCGTATCGTGGAGGGCCGCCATCACGACCAGCGTATTGCCTCGCTCGACCCACAGGTCGAGTAGAGTCGCCTCCTTGGGGTTCACCGGCTCCTTCTGCGGCAGGGTCGTGAGCATGACGTTTCCCTCGGGCGGCCAGGATGCGCTCTTCGAGTTCAATCGACCATAGCGGTCACGCAAGGACACCACCGGTATTCCCTCGGTCTTGAGCCAGCGCCAGGCGGCCTGGTAACCGTTCGGGCCGGTCTCGACACTCGTCGGCAGCGCGGCCGCCGGATTGGCGGATTGGGGCTTGGGCAAAAACAGAATGTAAAAGAGCGCGAGCGCCGAGACGGCCAACCCCAGTGTGATGAGCCGCTCCTTCAACGCGCGCCCGATGCCGGAGGGGTCGCCGACAATTGCGCCAACAGGCGGCGTCCCTCCTCGAGGACCGCCGCCAATTGCTCCGACGCGCCGCCCGAAGGGTCGCCGCCCGAAGGCCCGTACAGAACCGATTCCGCGGTGCGCGCCACGCGCTCGAATGCCGCCCGCTGCGCATCGCTGTCGAACACGCTGCGCGCCACCAGCTCTCGATGCGTGAGACTGCGTTCCGACTCCAGACGCCGGGTTTGCACCAGGCGCTCGACGAGCCGGCGCAGCAACTCGGCCAATCTATCGGCAAGCGCCGCCGGCACGGGTCCCGCCGCTGCCGGGTCGGTGGCGGGCGTCAGCCTCGCGGCCGCGCGAGCCGCATCCCGGCGCCCGCGCACACGGCCCGCGGCCTTGAATTCATTGATGATCACCGCGGCCGCGGCCAGCAGCACCAACGCGACCAATGAGTAGGAGATCACCTTGGACAGCGTGATGGATCCGCCGAGACGTTCCAGCCAGCGGTCCAGCCAGCTGAGCGAGTCGGAATGGGAGCCCAGCCAGCTTCGAAGCCACGCCTTGAATACCTCCCACCAGGACGGAGGATTACCGCTCTGCTCGCGAGACAAGGCTTGGAGAACACCCGGCAGTGCCTTGACGTCGGGCCGATTGGACGGCGTCGCCGCGCCGTACCCTTCCGCCAGATTTGCCAGGTCCTGCAAGGCGTCGCGATTCAGCCGCTCGCGCCAGCCGTCGTAGAGAATCTCCTCGAGTCCCAGGGCCTTCAGCGCGTCCTCGAGGTGTGGGCATCGTTCAGCGAGCGGTTTGATTCCGGAGAGCTCGGGCGCGATCTTTGCCGCGCAGTCGCGCAGTACCTCGACGGGCGCGGCCGCGACATAGGACCCGACCAGCATGCCGGCCAGTGCCGCCGCGAATCGGGGCCGTGTGCACCGGATGCGCCTGCCGCGGCCATCAGTCAGGCGGGCTCCCGTCACTGCGCGGGAAGGGCGTTCACCCGGCCGGCAAGGTCGGTCCCTTCCTTGCGCAGCTTCAAGTCGTAGTAGATGGCGAGCAAGACCGCGGGAATGAACGGCATCACGACGGCGCCGCCGGCCACCGCCACCAGCTGCCCGATCACCGCCGCAATGCCGAAGGAGTCATGCAGCACCACGCCGACCAGCCCGTCCACCACCGCGATGACGACATTGAACACGAGCAGGATGATGATCGCGATGCTGTATACCGTCGCGGTGCGCCACCAATGGCCGCCGATCAGCGCCCAGCTCATCCCCAGCGACTTGAAGACGCCGGCGTCTTCGACCACGAGGGCGACATTGGCGAGGAATGCCCGGCCCCAGACGTAGATTCCGAGCACGACCAGCAGCAACACCAGCAGGACGCGCAGCAACATCGAGGCGACCGCGCCGAGCACGCCGAATGCAGCGCCCACGGCTGCGCCGACCAGCGTGGCCGCGAGGACCATGACGATGAACAACAGGAGCGTGCGGGGCAGGAGCCGAAAACCCGCCCCGAGAGAGCGGCCAAAGGTTTCGAGTCTCGTCGTTGCAAAGCCGTCGATCTGCACCAGCAGGGCATTATAAAAACCAATGGTGACGAGGGCGGCGACGAAATACGGCACCCAGGTGCTCGGAGACCTGAACATCGCCAGGATCGCCTGAGTGTCGCCGGTGCTTGCGCCGGCGAATTTGAACTGGAGAATCAGCAGAGGTGCCGCCAGGAGCAGCCTTCCGCAAAGCGCCAACGGCCAGGCTTTGGCGAATGAGGCGCGATAGAGTCGGATTGCATCGTCCAGAACCCCGCCGATGCTGCGAGGCGCGGTTGGTCTCACGTACACGGTATCCTCCCTTGAATCCGACGGGTCCCACTGTCCACAATAGACTAGCATGGCCGTGTTGATATCACTGCGCAAAGCCACCCTTGCCGACGTTCCGCAAATCGAAGCGCTGATCGCGCGCTCGGCCCGCGTCTTGAGTGCCGGGGATTACCGGCCCTCGCAAGTCGAAGGGGCGTTGCGCGGTGCATTCGGCGTGGATACTCAATTGCTGGCGGACGAGACATATTTTGTCGCCGCGGAGGGCCCACAAATCGTCGGCTGCGGGGGCTGGAGCTACCGCTCGACGCTGTTCGGCGGCGATGGCCGCGCCGGCCGCGACGCCACGCGGCTCGATCCGAAAACGCAGGCGGCCAAGATACGCGCGTTCTTCGTCGAGCCGGCCCGCGCGCGGCGCGGAATCGGCTCGCTGTTGCTCGAGCGGTGCGAGCAAGAAGCGCGTGCGCAGGGCTATGCGGCGGTGGAACTCATGGCGACTTTGCCCGGGGTCAAGCTCTATGCCGCTCGCGGGTACGTCAGCTCCGCCGCGGTGCATTTCGACTTGGGGCAAGGCGAGACCATTGAATTCGTTCCCATGCAAAAGTGGCTGGTCGAATCAGACAGGCTCCTATCGCCATAGCCGCTGCCAGCCGGCATGCCCCAACTCGCGCAGGGTGCGGATATTCTTGCGGTAGATTTCGTCGGTGTCCGGTACCGCCTCGATGGCGCGCTCGATGCTCGATTCGCGCAGGAGATGCAGCATGGGGTGCGGGGAACGATTCGTATAATTCTCGATGTCCTCGGAGTCCGTGCCCGCGAACCGGTACTGCGGATGGAAACTGGCGACCTGGATCTCACCCTCCAAATCCAGCTCGACGAGGGTGGTGTCGCAGACCTCCAGAAAGTCGTTGTACTCGATGAAGTCGTTCAACACCCACGGATGGATCAGCAGCGTGGTTTCGTGGCGAAGCGGATCGGCGTCATTCAAGTCGCGCAATTCCGCGCGCAATTCGCCGAGCAGCGCCGATGCGGAGCGCTGCTCGCTCACGCAGAAGCGCACGCGGCCGCCCGAGTACACGGCCCCGGCAAATGGACACAGGTCGAGGCCGATGACGGACCTCTCCAACCAGCGACGCGTCTGCGCGATGACTTCTGCGGTATCGATCGCTGATCCTCCGCGACCCATTATCTTCGCAAGGGCTGTGATCTTCGCAAGGGCTGTGATCTTCCCAAGGGCCGTGAGTGTAATCCCGCCCACTTCGAGTATCCTAGCGGTCCGCCGCAATTAGTTGAGAACCCGAAGCCGATGCCACAATTGATCCCCGCGACCCTGATTCCCGGAGACGGAATCGGCCCCGAAATTGTCGAGGCGACGCTCGCGGCACTGGGTGCCCTTGGCGCGCCATTCGAATGGGATACGCAGATCGCGGGCCTCGAAGGGGTGAAGGCGGCCGGTGACCCTCTCCCCGCCAAAACCATCGACAGCATCCGGCGCACGCGCCTCGCCCTCAAGGGGCCGCTCGAAACTCCCTCGGGCGGCGGATATCGATCCTCGAACGTGCGCCTGCGGGAGGAGTTCAAGCTCTACGCGAACCTGCGGCCGGCGCGCACGATGATGCCGGGCGGCCGGTTCGACAATATCGACCTCGTCGTGGTGCGCGAGAATCTCGAAGGCCTCTACATCGGCCACGAGCACTACATTCAGATCGACGACGACCCGCACGCGGTCGCCATGGCCACCGGCGTGAACACCCGTCAGGGCAGCCGGCGCCTGCTGGAGTTCGCATTCGAGCACGCCGTCGCGACCGGCCGCAAGAAAGTGTCCATCGTGCACAAGGCCAACATCATGAAGGCGCTCACGGGAATTTTCCTGGAGACCGGTCTGGAGCTGTACGAGCGCAAGTACAAGGGCCGTTTCACCCTGGACACCGTGATCATCGACGCCTGTGCCATGAAACTGGTGCTCAATCCGTGGCAATTCGATGTTCTGGTGACCACGAATTTGTTCGGGGACATTTTGTCGGACCTGGTGGCGGGTCTCGTCGGCGGCTTGGGAATGACGCCGGGCGCCAATATCGGCGCCGACGCCGCGATCTTCGAAGCGGTGCACGGCTCTGCTCCGGATATTGCCGGCAAGGGGGTGGCGAACCCCACGGCCCTGTTGCTCGCGGCGGGGATGATGCTCGAGCACTGCCACCTGCCGCACATGGCGGCGCGCTTGAGAACGGCCATCGATCAAACTCTCAATGTGGATAAAGCAAGAACCGGCGACCTGGGCGGCAGCGCCAGCACGGCCGAGTTCACCCGCACCTTGGTCAAACGCATCACGAATGCCTGATGACGGGGATTATTTCCGTCCAGAACGTGGCCAAGGCATATGCCTCGGGCCTTGTCGCATTGAAGTCGATCAACCTCGAGATCGACAAGGGCGAGATCTTTGCGCTGTTGGGTCCGAACGGCGCCGGCAAAACCACGCTGATCAATATCATCTGCGGCATCGTCACGGCGAGCAGCGGCCGGGTGATCGCCGACGGCCATGACATCGTCGCCGACTATCGCGCCGCCCGCGCCAAGATCGGCCTGGTACCACAGGAACTATCCACCGACGCCTTCGAGACGGTATGGGCGACGGTTTCCTTCAGCCGCGGCCTGTTCGGCCGCGCGCCGAACCCCGCGTTCCTCGAGGGCCTGCTGCGCGACCTGTCGCTTCTGGATAAGCGCAACAGCAGAATCATGACGCTCTCCGGCGGCATGAAGCGGCGGGTGATGATCGCGAAGGCCTTGTCCCACGAGCCGGAAATATTGTTCCTGGACGAACCGACCGCCGGGGTCGATGTGGAACTGCGACGGGACATGTGGAATCTGGTGCGCGCGCTGCGCGAGCGGGGCGTCACCATCATATTGACCACGCATTACATCGAAGAAGCCGAAGAGATGGCCGACCGGGTCGGCGTGATCAACAAGGGCGCACTGATCCTGGTCGAAGGCAAACGAGAACTGATGAAAAAGCTCGGCAAGAAACAGCTGACCCTGCATCTGCGCACGCCGCTCGAGCGCATTCCGTCCGAACTGGCGTCATGGGGATTGGAGTTGAAGGCCGACGGGCACGATCTCGTGTATACGGTCGACGGCGCGAACAGCATCGACATTTCCACTCTGCTCAAGCGCATGAGCGAGTTGTCGATCGTGATCAAGGACCTGCAGACCCATCAGAGCTCGCTCGAAGACATCTTCGTCGGCCTGGTGAGCGAGCACGCATGACTACACGGGCGACCCGCCTGGCCTTCAATCGGCACGGAGTCTGGGCGATCTATAAATTCGAAATCGCCCGCGCCCTGCGCACGCTGGTGCAGAGCCTGGTCACGCCGGTCATCACGACGTCGCTGTATTTCGTCGTGTTCGGAGCGGCGATCGGGTCGCGCTTGAACGCGCCCGGCGGCGTGAGCTACGGGGCATTCATCGTGCCGGGGCTCATCATGCTGGCACTGTTCACCGAGAGCCTGTCGAACGCCTCCTTCGGCATTTATTTCCCGAAATTTACCGGCACGATCTACGAGTTGCTCTCCGCGCCCGTCTCCTACGTGGAAATCGTCATCGCCTATGTCGGCGCCGCGGCCTCGAAGTCCGTGGTGCTCGGAGTCATCATACTCATCACCGCGTCGCTGTTCGTGCCGATCAAGATTCTGCATCCGATGTGGATGGTCGGATTCTTGCTGCTGACCGCGGCCACGTTCAGTCTGTTCGGTTTCATCATCGGCATTTGGGCCAAGGGATTCGAGCAGCTGCAATTCATTCCCATGCTCATCATCACGCCGCTCACCTTCTTGGGCGGCGCCTTTTATTCCATCGACATGCTGCCGCCCGCCTGGCGCACCTTCAGCCTGTTCAATCCGATCGTGTACTTGATCAGCGGGTTTCGCTGGAGCTTCTACGGCACGGCCGATGTGAGCGTCGCGGTGAGCATGCTGATGACGCTGGGATTTTTCGTGCTGTGCTTGGGGGTCGTGGGATGGGTGTTCAAGACTGGGTATCGGTTGAAGAACTGAGTGCTCGGAGCCGGCAATTTGTCCTGGCCGTAACGTCCTGGGGCAACCTTGGTATGGCGACCACTATGGGTCTGATCAATAAAGTCCCGGCGGGTAAGTCACAACGTAAATGGAGTCAAAAAGAATGAAGACACATTGCGACATCGTAAGGCAATTCATCGAGCACGTCATCAACAGAGGGGAAATCGACGCTGTTGATCAGTTCTTCTGGGAGAACATGATTGAGCAGGTTCCCTTTCCCGGCCAGGGTCCAGGAATTGAAGGATTGAAAGGCGTGTTGCGCGGACTGAAAGCCGCGTTTCCCGATATGCACTGGACGATCGAAGAGCAGATTGCCGAAGGAGATAAGGTTCTCTCGCGATTCGAGTGGACCGGAACCCATAG
>Ga0181537_10000773_pt1 | contig 29890 bp, 29 predicted proteins | sample PEATcosm2014_Bin_39_FD_119765 | JGI IMG/M metagenome (GOLD analysis project Ga0181537, IMG submission 119765) | Peatland microbial communities from MTU Mesocosm Facility, Houghton, MI, USA - PEATcosm2014_Bin23_10_metaG | ecosystem: Environmental > Terrestrial > Soil > Wetlands > Peat | place... | reverse complement strand
GGAGTCATCATCCTTCTCATAGGAGCCTATGCCTATGCTCATGCGATGCCGTGGAGCGAGATCACTCCACTGCTGCTCACATCGGTCCTCGCCGCAATTCCGGTTGCCTTGCCCGCAACCTTCACCCTTGCGGCAGCCCTGGGCGCTCGTGCTTTAGCCAAGCAAGGCGTCCTACCGACGCGGCTGTCGGCGGTCGATGAAGCTGCATCGATAGATGTTCTGTGTTCCGACAAGACTGGAACGTTGACCGCGAACCAACTTTCCGTGACAAGCGTCCGGCCCTTGCCGGGTTTTGACGAAGCTCATGTGCTGGGACTGGCCGCTCTCGCCAGCTCCGAGGGTGGGCAGGACTCGGTCGATGCGGCCATTCGTTTGGCTTCCGCGAAAAAGCCTGTATCCGACCTGCCAAAGCTGACCAAGTTTGTGCCGTTTGACCCGGCCAAGAAAACATCTGAAGCCACAGCAACCGATGCGCAGGGCAGCGCTCAGCGGATTATCAAGGGCGCTTTTGCTGCCGTCATCGAGCTTACGGTCCCGTCGCTCACTGCTGCCGATGTAGCTGAAGAACTCGAGAAACAAGGCTTCAGGGTTCTGGCGGTGGCGGCCGGTCACCCGGCATCCCTGCAGTTGATGGGCCTCATCGCGCTAAGCGACCCTCCGCGAACAGATTCAGCGTCGCTCATATCGGAACTGCATGCCTTGGGCGTGCGCACCGTCATGGTGACGGGCGATGCGCCAGCAACGGCAGCCATTGTTGCCCATGCCGTGGGATTGGAAGGGGATGTCTGCCCGCCTGGGGCGATTCCCGACCGCGTCTCACCACAAGACTTCGCGGTCTTTGCGAGCATTCTGCCCGAGGGAAAATATAACCTCGTTAAGGCGTTCCAGAAAAATGGACATGCGGTCGGGATGTGCGGCGATGGCGCCAACGACGCGCCCGCGTTGCGACAGGCCCAAATCGGCATCGCCGTATCGACAGCAACCGACGTGGCCAAGTCAGCAGCGGGCGTTGTTCTGACCAAACCTGGACTGGAGGGCATTGTCGCTGCCGTCAAGGAGGGCAGGATCACGTTTCAACGCATTCTTACGTACACGCTCAATTCGGTGACGAAAAAGATCGTTCAGGTGCTCTTGCTGGCCATCGGGCTGATTATGACGGGGCATGCAGTCCTGACTCCTATGCTGATGGTTATCGTGATGATCACAGGCGACTTTTTGGCCATGTCGCTAACCACCGACCGGGTGCGACCGTCGCAGGAGCCCAATACTTGGCAAATGGGCAGCATCACCAGTGCAGGCGTCATTCTCGGCGGCTGTTTCCTCGCGTTCTGCACCGCGGTTCTCGCGGTGGGCAAATTCGAGATGGGACTCGGAGTGGAAGCCCTGAGAACACTCTCTGTGGTCGCGATCGTCTATGGCAGCCAAGCCACGATCTACGCCATCCGGTCGCGTCGCCGCATGTGGGGACTTCGCCCGACTGTGTGGTTGGTGCTCTCATCTATTGCCGATCTTCTCATTATCACCGTACTGGCGATATTTGGAATCGTTATGGCGCCGCTGCCTATCTCGGTATTGGCGGGCGAATTCGTTGCCGCTCTCATCTTCGGGTTGATTCTTGATGCGGTAAAAATTCCGGTCTTTGCTTACTTAAAAATTTCGTAGACGGATTCCAATAACATCAGGCTAGGTGCAAGAGAGAGCTAATAATCTTCTTCCTCTCGTCGGACAGGGTGGGCCAAGCTGCGACTAGGCGAGCCAAAATCGGATCGGACGGAGTTTGTGTGCCACCTTGTGTGCCTGGATTCGCAAATGACTGTAGTGGTAAGGGTTGATCTGCGGGTTCAAACCCTGTACCGCGCACCACGCGCGCCCATGCGCCAAAAGAGCAGCAGGCCCATTCCGCCGAGCAGTAACGCCCAAGTCGTGGGTTCAGGAGCCGCCTCCGTAAAGTCGAGGCTCTCAGTCGATCCATTGTCAACGAACGAGAACGTGCCGCCTAGTCCGGACGGTAGGTTGCTGGCCGAAAAATCGGTGCTCTGGAAATTGGTGTTGTTCAGGCCGAAAGTCAGAAGCGTATAAATCTGGCCCGCTTCGCCCGTGCCACCAAAGTCGAACGTAAAAGCGGTGCCCGTGCCCTTGGTGAAAGCCCCGGTGCCGAGGTTCAGCAGATCCGACGTGTTGTCCATATTGCTCAACACATATTGAAGCTGCGGAGTGTTATCACTGTTCCAAAGCAAGCTCGATGCCGTCAGACTGCCTCCAAATTCAAATGTGGCAGGGTCTCTGCCGGGCATGAGCTTGCCACCTGATCCCAGCGTTATCGCGCCAACCACCCCCGTGCCGGCCAGGGTTGCGGTGCTGGTTCCTGTTGCGGTTACATTCACCCCGGAACTACTGGCGAGGTTTCCGTCTACCGCCAGCGTGCCTGCGTTCACATTGATAGCTCCGGTGTAGGTATTGGTTGTGCTCGTGAGGGTAACCTGCCCGGTTCCGTTGACAGACAAAGGGCCGCTCCCCCCAATGGCTCCGGAGAAAGTCGTGTTGCCGCCAGATTGCGGCGCAACTTGATTCACGGTGCTGGACCCGCTCGAATTCAAGACCGTAATCGGTCCCGTAATGGTAGTGTTATAGCCGGTCTCTACCGTGCCTCCCATGAAAGTGATTGGATTGGCAAGCGTACTGTTGGTCGCCAATTCCAGCGTTGCGGTGTTCGCATCCATCACAATCGGAACATTATTGCTTCCCCATGTTCCGGTGTTCAGCACGGTTCCATTGATGATATCGTACTGGGAAACATTCGTTAGCGTGCCCTGCAACTGAACCACACCGGTGCCGTTGGGATTGCCGATGGTGAGGGCATGACCGTTACCGTTGATTGTGCCTAGGAAGAACATCTCCGAACCTGCAGTAGAACCGATGGTTGCGTCCGAAGTAAGATTGACGGTGGCCTGGACTGGGGTCACGGGATCAAAGTAAAGAAGAGTGCTCGCCAGGTTGACCACACTGCCGAATGCTCCGCCGGGATATAAAAATGAAGTATGATCGAATTGAAGCGTTCCTTCGTTGACGGTCGTCGTTCCCGAATACTGGGCAGGGTAAAGTTCCAGGAAACCATTGCCATTCTTCGTCAGACCATTCGTACCGATAACGGGCGCAGCGATGAAGGCATAGTTGGCTGTGCCATTTCCACCCACATAGATCGAACCTTCCGAACCGGATGCAAACGTAATCGCAGAATAAATGGTAGTTGGGGCGGTCACCGTGTTTCCATTAATGATCACTCCCGCCGTATGCGTCCCGTCGCCGATGGTCAGTGGCGCACCGCCTACAAAGGCACCGCTGTCGACCTTTAACGCATAGATCTGGCTGGGGGTAAAGACATCGTTGTTCGAGGTCACGGTTGCATGATAAACCGACGTTGACGTTGTGCCTCCCGTAACGCCATTTGTAATAGCTGTAGCGGTGGAATAAGTGGCACGGACGAGTCCATTGCTCAAGTTCAGGAAATCGGCTGACGAATCGGTCGGCGAATTCTGTGCCACAACGCTGCCATCAACGATCCCGTTCACCACTGTGAAGCCCGAGATGGCTCCGACTAGTTCTGTAGTGCCAAGCGCCGTGCTATTGCTGGGCACGATCACCAGCCCACCTCCCGACGCCCGCATAAAGCTGTTAAAGCCGACATTCTCGGCATTGTTCAACACCAGTGTGCCTCCAACTGCCGTGAACGAATTGGCGGAAAGCCCTCCGAATACTGACAATTTGCCGCTCGCGTTAAGGGTGACAGGTCCCGACCCCAATGAGTACGTGTAACCAAACCCAGATTCGAGTTCCAAAATTCCCTGGTTGATCGTCGTTCCGCCGGAATAGGAATTGCCGTTGGTCAAATAGTAATCGCCGTTAGTCAGTATCCAGGTGCCCACGCCGTTCTTCACGAGACTCAAAGTACCACTCCCCGGATCTATGAGCGGAATTCCCAAGGTATTGGCTGCGGTCGAACTTCCAGTCAGCGTCAGGATCGGATTGGTTCCAGTCGTTGTCCCGATAATTCCGTTATTAGTTAGATCGAGCGCTCCCGAACCGGAAGCATCGAGGGTTCCTCCGCCTGGCCCGATGGCCAAGTTTGTTGTCGTCGTCGTCGAACCGCTGCCGGTATAGCGGAACGTTGTGCTATCGAGCGTGAGGCCTAAGCTCGCGCCCAACGACTGGACACTAAGAATGCCGTTGTTCACGGTCACGTTGCCTGTAAATGGAGTGGCGTTCGTCCATGTCTCCGTCAAATTACTTTGCGCCGCGTTAATCTCAATACTTCCCCCACCGGTGAAAGTCCCCGCAAAGGTTTGAGACTGGGTCAAATTCAGGGTAAGGGCTGGACTTATCGATGGGCTCAATTTAACTGTGCCCGAACCGGTCAGCGAGGCGATCGATTCTTGGCCAAAATTCTGGGCCCCGATTTGCAGCATGCCGTTATCAGTGACATTTGAATTGCTCGAGATGAGATTAAACCCATTCGTCTGAACGGTCGCCCCTGAATTGATCGTCAAATCTCCCGTTATATCCGCCGGACCACCGTATAGTACCAGCGTCCCAGCCGCCACCGTCACGAGTCCGGTGTAGGGGTTGTATCCGTTTATCGAATCCAGTGTAAGCTGCGCAGTTCCCTCCTTGGTAAACCCGGATGAACCGGCAATTGTCGCCTCGATAGTGGCGTTGGCGTTCGTCGTAATGGTCGGCGCTGAACCGCCAAGGGTCAAGGTATCCGAGCCGCTTCCACCCATGATTGTGTAACCCTCTGGGAAAAAGCCAGAGGTATTGTTGAAAACGAGCCCCCCCACATTCACGTTGCCGTCATCGATGGTGACGGTTCCACCGACGTTATTTCCAAAGACGGCGATGTTATTCGCAGCGTCGTTCCAAGCCGAGTCCTGTGCCGCGCCGGCCGGGGCGGTCAGCACATTGCTCCAAACCGCATTGCTGGCATTCGCGTCCCAATTACCCGAACCATCCGTCGGGTTGTTTGGATTTATTCCGCTCGCATCCCAAACCAAATCATCGCCCCAGAGCGGACTACCGCCAAGAATGAATACAATTGCGAGGAGATAAAAAAGCTTTCGCCCACCTTCTCGGATGGGTTCGCCACTGAGTGCGGACCGGAAGAGGCAAAGAGCAGCAACCCACCGATAAGTGACTTGCTTGGAGGATATCATTTATTTTTTTGAGGATGCGCTTGCCAATAAGCATTCGGCTTAACTTGTATAAAGAGATTTAATATTAATCCACGTTGGAAAGTCGGCGTCAATTAGAAAAGTCCGATTGCCTCCAATTATTCTGTGGTGAGCAAACGGCCTACTGCTTCAAAGTGCACTCGAAGACCGTCGCCTCGTCAAAAAGCTTCTGCTTGGGGGTCTGGATCGTCACGGCGTCATCGGCCTGTGTCCAAGCGATTTTCTCGTCGCTGCCCAAGAGATGGATGCTCGCAATCGAACCATCGAGCAGTCCCGCTTTTTTGCCGAACGACTTGATCGTGACTGGCTGCGTGGGCCAGCCGAGGACGATGGCGTAGAGCGCATTTCCCTTGGTCGTAAAACGGATGTCGTCGACGCCCAGCTTGATTTTGCTTTCGTTGAAGCCCTGCCTCGCCAGATCGGCCGGGTGGTCGATTGACGGGCCTTCGCCGCAGACCTTCCACGGGCGCGTGGCATAGATCGCCTCTCCATTGACCTTCATCCATTTGCCGATGGCCTGGACGATGGCCACCTCCTGGTCGTCAATCGTGCCGTCGGCGCGCACCGGGATGTTGAGCAGGAACGTGCCGTTCTTGCTGACCACGTCCGCCAGGGTGTGGATGACCGTGCTCGAGGTTTTATAGCCGTGATTGTCGTAGAGTGACCGTTCATAGTGCCAGTTGCCGATGCAGGTCTCCGATTCCCACGGGATGGGCTCGATCTTCGGACTGGTCCCCCGTTCCACGTCCCAGACCATGCACTGTTTCTCCACGTCGTTGAGGTCCTTGCCAAGAAGCACGCCCTGGTTCCGGCCGTTGTGCCAGAGCGCATTGCTATTATAGAAATGGGCGGCGATTTTCAGCCCCACGTCGCTGGCCGGGTAGAGCGGCAGAACACTATCGTCGAAGTAGAGCAAATCGGGGTGATATTTGTTCACGAGATCAAGCACGCGGTTATAGAACTTCTCGCAGTAAGCGGCGCTCGGCACGTTAATGATTTTCGTCGGGTCCTCCGGCAAAGGGATTTTTTGCGTCACCACATTTTGGGCATAAAGATCCTGGGGATCGAGCCCGTCCCACCACTGGCCCTTGCCGTCGGCCTTGGTCAGTTTGCCGTCATAGGGAACGCCCGCCTTGTCGCCGGTTTTATCGGAACCCTGCGCCGGCGCGTACCAATTCCACGCCCGGCCGGCGTGGACGGTCACGCCAAATGGCAGGCCGTTGTCGCGCGCCGCCTTGGCCCAGCCGCCGATCAGGTCCTTGTGCGGCCCGACGTTGACCGCATTCCACGGCTGATATTTGCTGTCCCAGTTGTCGAAATTATCGTGGTGATCGGCCAGCGCGACGAAGAATTTCGCGCCCGCGTCCTTATATAATCCGATGAGTTTTTCCGGGTCCCAATTCTCGGCCTTCCACATGTGGATGAGGTCCTTGAAACCAAAGATCGACGGCGGACCGAAGCGGGCCAGATGGTCTTCGTATTGCCTGCTGCCCTGGATATACATATTGCGCGCGTACCAATCGCCATCCTCGGCTTCGCATTGCGGCCCCCAGTGCGCCCAGATGCCGAACTTGGCATCGCGATACCACTCGGGCGTCTGGTATTGCTTGAGCGAATCCCAATCGGGCGTAAATTTTCCCGTTTGCATCGGTTCGGCCTTCGCGTCGAGCGGCGTCGGTATCGGGTGCATCACCGGGCTGGCCGCGCCGGCCGGTTGAGTTGTAACCGCCAGCATGACCCCGGCAAATGCCGTCCAGACGAATTGATTTGCCATTTTTGAAATCTAGGCTGCGCCTTTGACTCAGGTCAAGGCCACGGCGTTCGTCCTCCCGCGAAAGTTTGTTTTGACAAAAACGTATTTTCAGTATTTATTGAAAGTATGAACGAAAAAGAAATCCCCGACCCGCTCGCCCGCGCCCGCGACGAATTCGTCGCCCAATGGGGCACCATGGGCAGCGCCTGGGGGGTCAACCGCACCATGGCGCAAATCCACGCCCTGCTCATGACCAGCGACCGCGCCCTGACCACCGACGAGGTGATGGAGGACCTGAAAATCAGCCGCGGCAACGCCCACCAGAACCTGCGCGAACTGGTCGGCTGGGGCCTCGTGCGCAGCGTCATTCGCAAAGGCGAGCGCAAGGAGTTTTTCGAGTCCGAAAAGGATGTCTGGCGCATGTTTTGCATCATCTCGCGCGAACGCAAACGCCGCGAGATCGAGCCCGCGCTGAAGGCCCTGCGCGCCTGCGAGGAACAGACCCGCTCGCTCCGCGGCGACAAGGCCGCCGCGTTCAACAAACAAATCCGCGCCCTGTCGGAATTCGTCGGCCAGACCGACACCATCCTCGACCGCATCTCCCGCTCAGAGGGAAGTTCCATCATGCCGCTCGTGTTAAAAATCCTCGGTAAACCCAAAAACTGACCTACCCACTATGAAAAAATCGATCAAACGCCCCATCCGCAAAAGCAAACTCCCGCCCTTCTTTTTGGACGCTATTTTCACTAACTATCGGAAATATCGAAACTACAAACGCTACGTCAGACCTGACCTCCTTTAATCACCAACCCCCCAACCTCAACCAAGGACCTCATCATGAACCCCACCGTCTGGCTCTACCTCATCTACCTCGCCATCAGCATCCTCCTCACCGTCTGGGTGGCGCAAACCCTCCACAAAAACGGCCGCATCTTTCTCGTCGATTGCTTCGGCGGAAACGAACCGATCGCCGATTCCGTCAACCACCTCCTCGTCGTCGGCTTTTACCTGATTGACCTCGGATTTATCACTGCAAATTTAAGGGACTACGAGCAACTGGACACTACGCAGACGTTCCTCTTAAGCTTGTCCGGAAAGGTTGGAGGATTAGCGCTCATGCTAGGCGCAATACTTCTCCTTTCTCTCTTCATTCTTTCAAAAATCAGCAAGCAGACTTCGAGAAAATAATACTTGTCCTATATGAAACTCGATCATCCTGCCTTGGTTCATCTCTTGCAACGAGCCTACTCCGGCGAGAAAGCCGCCGCCTTTGCCTAGGGCGTGTCTTCAAAATAGGGCTTGGCTGGGTCAGAAAAATGCCGAAGCTGAGGCACAGCGGTGGCGTGGGCAGTCCGAATTTTTCTTCCCCCCGTCAGGAGTCCGGCCAGCTCTGGCTTTTTCCTTGGTTTTTTCGGCCAAGGGTAATAAAAGCGTCAGGTGCAAACGGCGAAGCTTTACCGTATCATTTTGCCTGTTGCCGATATTGAACGGGCAACTGAGTTCTATTGCACTATTTTCGGAACTCCGGGAAAGCGCGTTTCACCAGGACGTCATTACTTTAAGTGCGGCGATATCATTCTGGCTTGTTATGATCCGATTGCGGATGGCGACGGAGAGCAGGGCGGTTGGAAATTTCACCCATTTCAATATTTTTATTTTTCCGTGCCCAATCTGGAATTAATAATGGAGAAAATTCAGGCTGCCGGAGGCTTGCTCGACAGTGGCATTAGAACAATGCCTTGGGGCGAGCGCACCTTCTATGCGCGCGATCCCTTTGGTAGCCGCATTTGCTTCGTCGATGAATCTACTCTTTTTGAAGGTTAGGGCGTAGTCATTCAAATGATCTGAGCCAGTCGAAGACGGCGGCTACGAGGATAAAGTTGAGGAAAGTGAGGGCGAGTTTTTCATAGCGGGTGGAGACACGCTTATATATTTTGATTCGCTGGAAGAAATTTTCGATCTTGTGCCGTTGGCGATAAAAGCCCCTGTGATACCAGGCCGGAGCACAACGCCCCGATCTCGGTGGGATGGAAGCCAAACAACCTTGCGCCAGCAATTTTTGACGCAGAGCATCGGCATCAAAGCCCTTGTCACCCACCAAAAGGACATTCTTGAGAGCGTCGAGCAGAGGGGCGGCGGCCTCGACTTCATACATCTGGCCGGGAGTCACCACGGCGGCGATGAGTCGGCCTTGTCCTTCCACCAAGGCGCAAAGTTTGGTGTTGAGTCCGCCCTTGGTGCGCCCGATAGCCTGGGCCTTTTGTCCTCTGGCAGGATTGCAGCCAAACTGATGCAGCTTGATGTAAGAGCCGTCGATAAAGCGCAGGCGTCCCGTCGCCCGACGAGCAAGCAGGCGGAGAATTTCCTGCCACAAACCCAACGCGCACCAACGTCGCCAGCGGGTGTAAACCGAGTTCCATGGCCCGTAACAGGCTGGCATGTCCCGCCATGCTATCGCGGTGCGGAGCACATAAAAGATGGCCTCGACCATCAGGCGGTCATCCTTCGGCGGTCGACCTCGTCGAGATAGCCGACCCTTTAGTAAACTATTTTTCGCCCGCTTAACTTAATTTTTTTACCCGCTGCCAGAGCAGGTCCGATAAATGATACCGACTATGAAGTTTGAGCATCTTGGTTGCTCCTTCTGACGCCTTTTCCCCTCTCATCCTTCATTCTTTGTAATTTTGAAGACACGCCCTACGTTGGTCATGCCGGTTCTCTAAAAGATCCGGTCGATAAAGCTGCGGTCAAACAGATCGAAGATGATGAGTGGGGTCATCGTCGAAATGTCCTCATCATCATGCAGAAATATGACGTACCCATTTCAAAATACTACGAGGTCAAATTTCATCTCATAGGCAAAATCATTTCATTGAGCTGCTACGTCATTGGCTGGTTCATGCCTTATTTTTTTGCCGGCAAGCTGGAGAGCGGCAATGTTTGCGAATATTTTGTCATGATGCAGCACTTCCATTCTCTTGGCATCAGCGATCATGACCAAATTCTCTATGAAATGGGTATGAAAGAGAAGGATCATGAGATTTACTTCCTGAATCAAATCAGAACCAGCAAGCTCCTTCCCCTTTTCGAGCAAATCTTCTCCTGGGGCAGCAAGTCCAGCCTTAACGACGTCGATATTGAAAACAAATATTCCGTGGAAAAGTCCGATCAGTATTGCAAGTCCTATAAGGCGCATGCTAACCGCAGTGTTTAAGAGCAAAACATTAAACTTGACAATCCCTATAGGGTATTGAAAAATGCCGCATGCATCGTCTTGCCCCCAGCCCGCGAATCCGAGAGAATGGCCAACGGATGAGTCATGCTGCCATCGAAAAAAAAGGGCGAAAGAACTACCGCGAGACGCTGGCCCCGCTGCACCAGCCGAAGGCACCCTGGCTCCCCTCCACCCTCGGTTCCTGGAGCGTCGGCGCGGACGACTATGCCCTCGAGCAATATCTCTTCGTCGGTCCGCGCGGCGGCGGCGATTATTACCGCGTCGGCATTTTCGCCGGCATTCACGGCGACGAGACCGCGGGCGTCCTGGCCGCGATTCGTTTTCTCCGCGAGCTGGCGCAAAATCCCGACCTGGCCCGCGGCTACGAGATTTACCTTTACCCGCTGTGCAATCCCACCGGCTTCGAGGACGGCACGCGCCATTCGCGCCGGGGTCGCGATCTCAACCGCGAATTCTGGCTCGGCTCGCGCGAGCCCGAGGTGCAGCTCCTCGAACAGCAAATCCGCACGCTCCGTTTCGATGGCTTGATCGCGCTCCATGCCGACAGCGATTCGTGCGGCCTTTACGCCTTCGCCCTCGGCGCGCAGGTGACGCAGCACGTCGTCGAGCCGGCCCTGCGGGCGGCGGAAAAAATCGTGCCGCGCAACTGCGAGGCGACCATCGACAACTTCACCGCGCGCAACGGCCTCATCCGCATCGGCTATCCCGGCATGCTCTGCGCCGCGCCCGAGGCCAGTCCGCGCCCTTTTGAAATCGTTTTCGAAACGCCCCACCAGGCCGACCTCGAAAAGCAGATCGAGGCGAACCTCGTTTTCCTGCGCCACGCGCTCGACCAGTACCTGCAACTCCAGGCCGTCGGGCAGGATTTGTAGTCCGCGCGGAATTTACGGCACGACATCAACCGGCGTGCCGACGGAGACGTTGGAAAAAAGCAGTTCCGCAAAAGCGTGCGGCATCCGGATGCACCCGTGCGAGGCGGGATAGCCCGGCAGGTAGCCCGCGTGCAGCCCGACGCCGTCGTCGCGGATGCGCAGATAGTAGGGCATGTCCGCCGAGTCGTAAACGGCTCCCGGCGGCGGCGCTTGCCCGGCTTCCGCATTGCCGTCGATGACATAGCCGTTCGCATCCAGGAAAACGCCGTAAAGGTTCGACTTGTGGTCGATGTCCTTGACCAAAACCGAATAATGGCCGGGCGGCGTATCGTGCCCCGGCTTGCCGGTGGTGACCGGGCTCACCCCGGCAATCTCGTCATTCTGGTAAACGTAAACTTTTTGCTCGCCGATGCGTATCTCGATCCGCGTGATGGGCTGATTAGGATCAGGCTTCCACATGTAATCCCAAAGCTGATACCGGATGCGGTCCTCCAGCGAGTATTGCCGCAGCACCGCATGCTTCGAGGAGTAGGCCGCCTTGTGTGAAATCCGCGAAGAAGTGGAGTCATTTGAACTCGTGGCGTCCGTCGCGGTCGTCGGATTGTCGGCGCGCAAGACCGGCAGGCTGGCCAGCAGCGCCACCGCCAGCATCAAACCCCGGGCCATCGAAAGAGACCTATGCGGATGGATCGGAAGCGGTTTGGCGAGGCAGGGGTTCATGGAGAGATGCAGGATGAAAATAGCAGATAATTAGCCAAAAGGTTGGAGAGTATATCAACCCCGGCGGCCAAAATCCATAAGAAACCGAAACGAACCCTTCCCTGCGGCTTGCACGATTGTAACCCCCACCGGAATTGACTCCCCCACCCGAACGCCCAGTATCATTTTCAACCCACATTCCATCCTATGGATCGACGCGCTTTTATCCGGGGAGCAGTAACGACCACGGTTGCGGCCGCCGCCGGGGCCTCCCTTTGCGCCTACAGCAAGGACACCCACGACATCGAGATCACCACCGTACCGTTTTCGATCGGCTTGAACCACCCCCTGCGGATGGTCGTCCTCGGCGATATCCACTTCGACCCGCTTTTCGAGGAAGCCTATATCGCGCATGTTTGCAGCCTCGTCACCAGCCTGCAACCCGACATCATCTTTTACACCGGCGACTTCATCAGCGCGCACGCCGACCGGATCAACGTCCTGAGCGGCATCCTCTCCCAATCCGTGGCGCGGCTCGGTTCCTACGCCATACCCGGCAACCACGAACACTGGACGGGCATCGAGGCCATCACCCTCTCGCTGGAAAACCGGGGCATTCACGTCTTGCGCAACGACTTCATCACCCTCCCGGATGAAGATGCCGTTTACCTGACCGGCCTAGACAGCTTCTGGGCCGGCCAGCCCGACCTGATGATCTTCTCCCGCACGCCCGACAACTCGCGCCACATCCTGTTCGTCCATGAACCCGATCCCTTCTCCGAGTTGATCGATCCCCGGATCAAGATCCAGATTTCCGGCCACACCCACGGCGGTCAAATCCGGCTGCCTCTTTACGGCGCCGTCATCCTTCCGAATTTGGGCCGAAACTTCGAGACCGGCCTATACACCCGCGACGGCCGCACGCTCTACGTCAATCGCGGCATCGGCACCTTGGTGCCCCATCTGCGCCTCAACTGCCGCCCCGAAATCACCGTCTTTGAGTTGACGTGACCGCAAAAATAGTCCCAGCGAAACTTACTCTTAAGCTTTTACCACGTCTATTCGGAGATATCCGAGGGACTTAGAGGCCGCTAACCTAACCCACTTAAAAGGAAATATGGCAATGAAGAGTTCAGCAAAGGACTTTCAGCATCACCCCGAAGGGACGATCACTAGCGCGCATTTTGGTAGGGCGACTAGAGAGCTATCGAACTACATGGTTTCGTTCTCTCTGGACGATAATCCCGCAGGCTCGGGCACCTTGGTTACTCTCGGGCCAAAATTCGGATTCCTCACCGCCGCCCACGTTGCCGACCACCTTTGGAAATCGCCAACCTCTCATGTTGGAATAGTTTGCTCCGACCGCGCGAGTCGTTTGTACGTCGATAGAAACCACATGGATGTCATCGGACGCACCCGAGGTGGCGACGACTTTCCCGACTTTGCTTTCATTGAGTTATTGGACACCCGTGCGCTTGGGGCGTTGAAGGCCATAAAGTCGTTCTACCCCTTTACAAATCCGTCCTCCCCTCAGTGGGACAGATTGGAGCCCAAGAACGCCACTGTTTGCTTTTTTGCTGGCGCGCCCGCCGAACAGGCCACGTCCAGTGGCGACAGGGCAGCGGGAACACACATTCTCACCCTCGCCCACCTCTTCGGTCGGTTGCAGCTTACGGACTCGTATGAGCGCGACGGGTTTGAGTATCTAGTTTTCATCTGCTTTGCCGGGATTCACGGCTTCCCAGAAACCTTCGGTGGGGTGAGTGGCGGTGGCGTTTGGCATGTGCCGTTCGCGATGAATCCGGACAAGGGGCCCGATTCGATAACGAACCTGAGAGCCGAATTGCTTGGCTTCGCGATTCAGCAGCGAGAGCTTGTTGACCAATCTCGGCAACTGGTAGTCCAGGGATACAAGGGCGTGCATCAAAAATTAATTGCTCGCCTTCCTGCAAGCATCCCAAAAGCGACTAACGGCCTGTAACGAGCGATGGAAACCGTTTCGCAGCGGAGTGTGCCGCGCTTTGTTCTCCGGGTATCCGGAACATTCAAACCGCGAAACGCCATCGCCCACCGGTTCGCCCGATAGCTTGATGTAGGTCATCCTGAATTTGTAGTCATTATATGTTCGCAGCCGAGAAGCCGTTTCGGGGTTTATTCTTTTTTGGCAACTCGGGTGCTATGGTTGGCCTATGGAGTTCACTCTCAAAATCGACCACTCGGAGTCAATTGGCGATAACGCGTAACATCAGGACTCGTCGGCTTTCCTGGCATAATGTATATCTGCTGTTTCTTTATTGGTAACATAGGTAGCAGATTCAAGCGCCAAGTTCGAATGTCATCAACATATCCTGCATTGAAAACATTGTCTCTTACTCCATTAGATTCGAGTACTTTTGCTACACCAGATGCATAGTCTATTTGGAATCCCGTGGGCAAAACAATTGGAACCCAATCAGGCGATGTCGAATCAGTGCCTTGTGTAAAATCGTAGCAAACACTGTCGGGATTCAGAGCACCTTCCAAATGTTGTGTCTTTCCAGGAAGGTCGAAGTAAACATAGTTTGCCTTCAAATCATGGTCATCTATGAGTTTTTGAAAGATTTCCGTAGAGCTATTTCCAGCTGGGAACGCCCCTCCATGCTTCTGTGCATATGCCAAAAGCGAAAACCTTATGAACATGACATTTGTCAGGACCGATGAAAGACCTTTGTCTGCCGTATAATTTGAGTAAACAAAAAGTCCAGCAATCAAGCTAATAAAGAGAACCCCAAATATTTTTATAAAATGTTTAGCGTACATTATAATGACCTGCAAACTTTCCGTCATTGTATCACAGGGGTTTGCCGTGCGCCAGCACCCGCTTGCGGAAGTGGGGCTCGCAGAAGCAGTCGGGACGGTAGTCAATTCCGTCCTCACCGAAGGTGTAGATGCACTGCCCCACGGCCTTGAGGGCGCGCTCGCGCGGGACGCCTTCAAAGTAGATGTCGATATCCGACTCCGGGGTAGAGGTGCCTTTGGCCCGAGAGCCAAAGAGCAAGACCTTTGTCGCGCCATGCTTTTCCTTGAGGAAAGCGGCGATCTCTTTGGCGAGGTCAAGGGCTGTGGCTTCGGTAATCATTTTTGCAGGATTAGGTTACCCTTTGGGAGGTCAGGTATCAAGTTTAGTCTCCCGATGGGAGATTGAAACAAAGCCGAGTTTTCGGGTAAAGACAACGGCCTCTAAACCAGCAAATCGAGCCATTCGGGCGTCAACTGGAAGAACACATCCCGGTTGGTGATGGAAAGATCGAGACCGGAATCGAGTCGGCACTAACGGCTGGACAGGTGATCCATTGTCGCCTCTGAAAAACAAAAAGAAATAGTCCCAACGGGATTCGAACCCGTGCGACCTCCGTGAGAGGGAGGCGAGCTAACCGCTACTCCATGGGACCGTAAAATCGCTTTCTCCCGCCAGGGAGGGCGAGTAGAAAACCACGATAGCACAGCCTTGTCCAGCCTGCGAACTCGCTCGCTTGTGTTTGACATTGGCCCCTCAAACCGGAAAATGCCTCACGCATTACCCGATGGTGTAACGGTAACACAGCGCCCTTTGGAGGCGTTATTCATGGTTCGAATCCATGTCGGGTAGCCCCTCTGAAAACAGGGCTAGGTGTCAAGAAAGTGTCAAGAATGCCTCCCAAAACGACGATTTTCAATCCATTTCCAACTCAGCGAATCCATGAACCGAGGGAGGAGAATACCTTCTCAGTCGAGTGATAATGCCGAGAGCTGCCTCGGTTATGCGGTTTCCTGTCGTTCCGCATTTATTGGGCACTCCGCGAAGGCGACACCTCCTTTCTTAGTTGACGCCTCCGGCGTACAAAGCGACTTTCTCTCAATTCGTAGGCTCAAGCTGCGTTTACCAACCATAGTACAACTTAAGTACAAATATCCTTGCTCAAGTGGCAAAGCCGAGGGACTTTCGAATCAAATGAGACTCATCTGGCGTCGTCAAAGAAACAAACTTCGACAGCTTGCGATGACAGAGGGTTTACCGCCCGAGGGCAAGCGTGGCTCGCTTGGTAACTCCGTTGCCTTCGGGGAAATGCTCACCTTGGCCCGTGACTACGCGGCCGTTGTTCGGTTGATACATGAAGACCGTCTAGGCGCCTTGAGTTTTCTGGAGGTAGTGGGGAATTTGGATGAGGCCATGAACTCCGCCGACGGACGACCTTCCACCTCAGAGATGCGTGGACCTTTTCACGAGCTGGCGGACTTTACCGTGGAGTTCCTAAACGAACTTCGCAAGATGGACGCGACGAAATTTGACTGACGATATACTTAGCATGTGTCGCGGCCATCAATATATCCCGAACGATAAAGCAATCCTTGTTAGACTCAGAAACTACTTTTCATTTTGATCTCTTCGCAGTACCATGAATAGTTTTCAGCAAGGTACCCGAAAGCCTACTGCCCGCCGCCATGTCGCGGCTATCCTCGGTCAGGAAATTGTAGAAAACCCTAAACTCAAAGATTTCCTTATTGGCAGTGAGCATCAACTTTGCAAGCGCTTTGGAGTTTGCCGTGTAACCATTCGACTGGCTTTAAGCGATCTTGAAAACAAAGGCCTTATTTATCGGCGTCACGGGAAAGGCACCTTTGCACACGGAAGCGCAAGTCGGGTTCATCCATGCCTCGGCATTCACTTCAAATCTGCGGAAACGTTGAAATGTCCCTTGTTTATCGAATTCCTCCGAGGTATTCACACACTAACGACCTCTTTCAGTTCAGCGGTAGTACTGCTTAGTGCCTCGCCCTTGGTTTGGCAGACAGAAACGATACGCATTCTGGGAGCCGTCATCGTTATGCATGAGGACTTTAATCCCGACGAATGCAATAGCCTGAAGAGCCGCAAGCTTCCTTTTATTTGCATCTCGAACTCACAGCTTGCTAGTGCAACTGACTGCTTTGATCTTGGGGTCTGCACTGCCGAGGCCTTGAACCAAGCCGCTTTCACCGGAGAACCGGTCGACCAACGCACACGCCACTAATCACCTTCCTAGTAGAATTGCGTTGCCTTATCGAGCCAATAATTTAAGTATCGGAAGTTGGCTATTCTTGGCAGGTCCCTGGAACAGTTTATAGCCTGATCCTGACGATTCCCTTTCTGGGTCCCGCCACAAAGGGTAACGACATGGCCTCCTCTGGTCGTACAAATTGGAAAAACTCCCGAAAATCGAGAATCTCTTCAGACCAGAAGTATAGGCAGACGGAATATTTTTCACGGATAGCATCGTGCCCCCTGCGCAAAAATGGCTCAATCGCTCGGAAAGCCTCAGGACCGCTTATTCGACGGGTTTGCAGAATCACGTCGATGGCCTTAGGCGCAGGCTTGGCCGTCGTAAATTCACCATTTATGTATGCGAACGAGCAGCTTTTACTATCAATGACGCGCAGCAAAAACCTTTCCAGACTGCGAATTACTGACCTCTGCATAACAGACTGACGTATTGGCTTATATCTTGCTTCACGGAGGGATGAGCAAAAGACGTGATTATGAGTTGATGGAAGAGCGTCGGTTGCAGGGTGCGCAGCTTTTGAAAGAAGGCGTGAGCCAAGCTGAGGTGGCACGGCAGTTGGACGTGAGAAGGCAGTCGGTGCATGAGTGGGCTAAGGTTCTGGCGGATCAGGGCGAGAAGGGCTTGGTTCGAGTTCCGACCGGACGTAAGCCCCGGCTCAATGCGGTGCAGTTGGGTCAACTGGCCGAGCACTTGCAAAACGGGCCGCAAGCTCACGGTTATGCCACTGCCTTGTGGACGACCGAGCGTATAGCCCGGCTCATCCTTCGCCAGTTTGGCGTGCGTTATCATCGCGATCATGTGGGGCGGTTGCTGGGGCAAATGGGTTGGAGTTGCCAACGTCCCACAGGCCGGGCACGCGAGCGCAAGGAGGAGGAGATCGTCCGATGGAAACGGGTTGAGTGGCCCCGCATTAAAAAAAAGCCAAAGCAGAAGGGCGCACCCTAATCTTCATCGACGAAAGTGGACTGAGCCAGAAGCCTCACCGGGTGCGTACGTGGAGTCCAAAAGGGCAGACACCTGTCTTGGAGTTCAACTTCAACTGGAAGAAGTTATCTGCCATCGCCGGGTTGTCTTGGTGGAACTTTTACTTTCGCCTCTACCCCGGCGCGATTAAGACCGACCAGGTAATTGATTTCCTGAAACACCTCCAACGTCACGTTAAGGGCAAGCTGCTCATCGTCTGGGACGGCGTGGCCACCCACCGCAGCCAATTGGTGCGAGCGTATTTGAAAAGTTTGCAGGGCAAAATCTGGGTGGAACGTCTCCCCGCCTATGCCCCGGAACTTAACCCTGTAGAGTACCTCTGGGGGTACTGGAAACAGCACGAGTTGCCCAATCTGTGCGCCCGCGATCTCTGGCAGCTCTCCGGCTGGGCCGCCCATGCCCTGCGCCGTATCCGCCGGAAACGCTCTCGCCTAATCTGCGCCTTCTGGCACCAAGCAGAACTTTGGTAGTAGCACAGTTAAACGGGTGTCGCCGATCACGTTGGACTTGGAAGAAATGGTTGCGTTGTTAAACTGAAGGAAGTGAGCGCACTTTTTCAAAAACTAAGATGGTTTTTTGCTCGAAGAGACATCAAAAAAATCGTGAGCGCGCTTGGCGATAGCCGGAATGAGATTCGCAATCTATCCAAGGATGACCTATGGAAGCTGCATCGCGGGCTGGGATTGACGTTGCGGAACAATTTCAGAAAGGGCAGCTACCTGTCTCTTTATTCGTACTCGCGAATGGTTATTAAAAGCCGGGGCGAACAAATGAGTTTCGATGATATTTCCGCTGTCGCGTGCGAAAAGATTTGGGAAGAACTTCAAAAAGAGAAGTAATCTCCGCACTTTGATGGCCTTCCTATAACCCAAGCCCCCCCTTTTCTAAACACCGGCGGTTCTGTCAGTCTGTTATGCAGAGGTCAATAGAGCCTTGCGGATAGGGTTTGTCGCGAACCGTTGAATCAGCTCTTCAAAACAAGTGTCATGGACGCCTTGAGGGAGATTGCCCCAACGGTTGAATACTGGAAGATTCTGGACTTGGTCGTCGGGCGGGTAGTGACCAGCGCTGATCAGATTTAGCTTAACTTCCCTTACGGGTATCCGTTCTAAGCCCCGATTTCCGACCGAAGATATTCGCACTTCGGATGAACGCAACTTAAACGATTTCATGGTTAATTTCGCCGAGAATCCGAATAACCACCTGGCGCTTTGAATCCTGCGACTGCTCCTCTCGCGGCAGGTATGGGCTAGGAATTCTGACCTTGAGATAGTGCGACCGCCCCGCTCGTTCCGCGGACTTTACAATTTCGACAACAAATCGAAGGTCAGCCTCGATGATTTTTCCCTGACTGTAAGCGACAATCGCATCGTTCAATGCTTCTTCGAATTTTTCGACCATTAGCAGTTGAGCAAGTCGGTAGCGGACCTCCGACCGTTCGGGCATTTGAGTTCCTGGCGCGGTAGTCATGGGACTCTCTTCTTCCCACTTAGGACGTGCTTCCATATAACCGTTATGCTAAAACTGAGCAACAATTCCGGCTATGGTACAAACCTCCCAAAATAGCTCCTTTGTCGCTCGCCGAAGGTCTGACGAAGGCGATTCGCTGCTCATCCGCATTCACGAGGCAGACAAGCTCGACAAGCTAGCGAAGGCTCTTTTCGCCCTCGTCGATTATCTGATGCCGTCACAGTTTTGCAACTTGCTCTTCCGCCCTCTTGAATTCGAACTCCCTTGCCGTTTTCATCCCACAAAATACAAGCCCGTGGTTGATGCTTACATGGAGCGCAACCACAAGGACGATATTTGGCTGGAGCGAAGCCCGGTTCACCCAGGCGTCACCGTAGTTCGACATGGAGATTTCACCTCTCAAGAGATTTTGCACCGTTCGGCTTTTTATCGAAACGTTCTTCAGCCTCTGGACTCTGAATACGGCGCTTCGGTCGTGGCGTGGCGTGGCAATACTTGGTTATCCACTCTGACGATTATGCATAACCGCGAACAAGGAGAGTTCACAGACGAACAAATGGAGGAACTCAAGGCAATGCATCCCCATTTCGAGTGTGTCATTCGCCGGATGGCAGGGTACCAAGAATCCAGACTCATTCATTCGTCGTTGAGCCGCTTCATTTCGGACCTTCCCACCGCATCAGTGGTTCTGGATTGGAATTTGAAGCCGCTACACTTCAGCGCCCTGGCCGCCCAACTTTGCTTCCAATGGAAACATGGCGCACGCGCTTCCCTTTTCAAAGCTCCTAAAAATTTTCAGGTGCCTGGCGATATCCTGGCCGCAGTCGAACGAATGCGCCCTTCCGTAAGCAAGGAAAAATCTTCGCAGCACAAGCCACCTCGCGCTCCGTCGCGTGCTGTCCATTTTCATCCTCGGATCCGCTGGTTAAGCGCTTCCATCGAATTTCTTCCCTCACGAACACTTTCCCTGACCAAGGGAACGTTTTTGGTAACGCTCAATGAAGACCCGGTATCGCACAAAGGCATGTCTATTTCTCACAAAATAAATCAACTTTCTCCGCGCGAACGCGAGTGTGCCCTCTTGGCGGCCGAAGGTCTTCATAACAATGAAATAGGCAAGAGACTCGGGAAAAGTCCAATCACGGTCAGAAATCAACTCACGTCGATTTTTAGCAAGCTTGGTCTCGACAGCCGCCATAAGCTCATAGCCGCATTCGCGCATCTCGATTCGACCACCAAAAAGAATTTGCGTGTTAGACGTCGATCTTCCCGTTCACTACCCGCGTGAGAATTTCGGCCAACGCCAATCCCCTTTTGGGCCCGTAGTGACGATGACAGGTGAGATTAATCGCGTCGGTGAGGTCCTCCAAGGCGCCCCCCCGTCCGCCAATTTCATCGGAACGGTCTACGACCACGAGTTCGGTGCCGACGCCCCGCCACAGTGCTTCGTAGAAGCTAAAGTCAAAGCGGCTCAAAACACTCGTTGTCGCAATGACGAGCCGGGGTGTTCGCTCCTCGATGAGTCGAGCCAACTTCATTCGACGCGTTCCGACTCCCGGCGCAAGCTCACGAACTATCTTTCTGATAACCCATCCCCTCGCCTCACAAAAACGTCTGCACGATTCAATCTGACTTTCAAGTGCGCTACGCGGTTCCCTAGGATTGATCCTGACATAAACTACCGCAATCGCTTCTTTGATTTTTAATTCTTGCCAACGCGTATCCTGAATGAGGATGGTACCTGATGGAGTCTGCTCGCCAGATACCCCCCGAGGCAATTCACCTTCTCGAAACCATCTCCACGCAGTCCGATAATTTATTCCCATTCTTTTCGCCCATTTCCCAAGTGTCTCTCGTGCAATTTGATGTTTCATAACGTATTCCAATTGAATTCCACGTATTACGATCGTGTCATATTTGTCCACATAAGGCGTTAAAAGAGTATTCTCATCCTCAAGGTTTTTAACCTGACACCGCCGATGATCCGTCGTACATCGTCGGCATGCCTACCGGTTCCTACGCCATCAATCAGATGTTATTACCTGAGGCCCCAAAAGCAGCGAATAAAAATCAGGTACTTCCATTACCATCAGCCAGACAATGGTTTATACGTAATGTCTTCCGTTGGTTTGATGAATTTTCTCCAATGGAATCGCTTTGCGGTCACCGGCGCGATCTAGCAGGGATTCTTCGGCCTTCGACGGTTGGTGCGGTGCAGTTAATACTTTCAGCGGCAGCGGAGGCGGGAGAATCTGTCCAAATCCAGCCCATTTCATGCGGCCATAACTGGGGATTTGGTTCCAACCTGCCCAACCGTGACGACGTTTTTTTGCTGGATCTCTCAAAACTGAATCGGATCAGATCTTCCGAGATCGTCGGTCACAGCGTTGAACTGGAACCAGGTGTAACGCAAGGCCAACTCGACGACTGGCTGGCCATCCATAATCGCACGCACTACTTCAATGTCACCGGGGCCGGCACCAGCACGAGTGTAATCGGTAACGCGCTTGAAAAAGGAATTGGATACTCGGGATCACGCCACCTGGATTTGCTCGATTTGGAAGTGGTACTTCCGGGCGGACAACTGGTTCACACCTCGAAGCACGCGTCGCTTCAACATTTTGGTTTTGGATCATGTCTCGGCCCATCCGTGACGCAACTGTTTTGCCAGAGCAACTTCGGAGTTATAACCGCGGCTCGGATCGCCCTATTTCGTCGCCCCCAGAAAATGGGCGCAGTTATTTGCAGGGTACGAAACCCCGCTTTTTTTGCCTCTTTGGTTTCGGCGATCTCGGACCTTATGGCAGAGGGAGCGTGCTACGGAGTGCCTCATATCTTCAACCGGGAGCGAATTATTATGTCATTCGCGCCTCTCGTCGATCAGGAGGGCTTGGCCTCTCTGGTGGATTCCACTGCAAGTTGGACCGCTCTTTTACCGATAAAAGGCCCCTGTTCGGTTTTCAACGCCGCTGCCGAAGAGGTTGTGGCCCGACTTAAAAGCTTCGGTGAGGTTGAAATTCTTTCCGGCGAGGCAAATTCGGATGGCGCGAAATTAAATTATTTGCTTCAAGGCCGCCCCTCCGATTTTTCCCTTGCAAGCGTAACCTATGCGGCCTTCGCAAAGCCTGTCGAACCCAAGCTCCCTCTTGAGCGAACAGGAGCCGGTCTTATCCATGTCACCCCACTGGTGCCTTTGAACGGAGACACAGCACAAAAAGCGGTTGAGTTAGCTGTACGATCACTTCGAAAAAGTGGGTATGAAAAACCACAGCTTTCACTCAACGCAATCTCATCACGAGTAGCGGCCCTGGTTATCCCCATCAGTTTTGATCGTCGATCGCCAGTAACGACAAAAAGAGCAAAGGAGGCAGCCACAGCTTTGATTTCGGACTTTGCGAATGCCGGGATGCTTCCCTATCGACTGGGCCTTGATCAGGCCGATTCTCTGCCTCCCATGGGAGACCCATGGCCGGAGCTACTCGAAGCGATTCAAGAAGTCTTTGATCCGACGCATTGCATGTCGTCGTCTCGTTACGAACCACTTTGGAAAACACGAAATTGCCCGACAAAAATAGGAGCCCTTTTATGATACGCTTCTCAGGTCAGACTAGGATTCCGGTTATTACGGCAATGGGGATAGCGGCTCCAGGAGCCTTGGATGGTGAGTCTTTATGGAAACAGGTCCTATCAGGAAAGACGGTGGTCGCAAAAAATAAAAGAATCGATACGACGGAATCGGGCTGCTCGTTTGGTGGTGAGGTCCCGCCATTCGATCTTTCTTTTTTGTCTGCTGATTTGAAGCCCAAGCGTATGGCCCGCCATACTCAACTCTTGCTCTGGGCAGCTCGCCAAATCAAGCCTGAAGTGGAGAAGCTTGATCGTTGTCCTTCGATCAAAGTTGGGCTGGGAACCAGTTGTCTTTCGATGATCAGTGAATCGGGCGCGATGCGTGCCCAAAAAGGCGCTTCATCCGCGTCGCGTTACATGATTTCGCAGTGTCCTCCCCAGGCTGCCTCCGGTGCCCTGGCCCAGTATCTGAAAACAGACGCTGATGTTCTCACCGTTTCCACCGCTTGTGCGGCTGGTTTAGACTGCCTCGGTCTTGCCGCCGAGGACATCATTACGGGGAAAGCGAACTATGTCGTGGCTGGCGGCACCGATTCTTCCATTGGAGTTACCTTGGCCGAGTTCGTTAACTCCGGGCTCTCGTCGGTACGCAATAATGATCCCGAAAGGGCCAGCCGCCCCTTCGATGTGTTCGCAGATAGCGGCGTATGTGGAGAAGGAGCGGCGATTTTTCTCATTGAAGAAAAGAATGCGGCAATTTCCCGAGGGGCAACGCTATTGGCCGAAATAGCAGGTTATGGCTCGTGTATCGACCCCGACAAAAGTGTACCGGGCAGTGGATGGCCTGCCTGTATTAGAATAGCCTTAGAAAGTGCAGACTGGACTCCTGACATGCTCGATTCAATCTCTGCGTGGGGCCCCGGCCATCCGGTCTTAGATCGGGTCGAAGCTCGGATCCTAAGAGATATGCTTGGACCGAGCGCATCCCATGTTCCGGTCTATTCGATCAAAGGAGTGATAGGCAATCCCATGGCCGCAGGTGGTCCTATTCAGGTCGCTGTTGCGATCTTTTCCATGCGAGACGGTCTGGTGCCACCCAACGCCAATCTTGATATTCCCATACCCGAAGCCTCCTTTGATTTGGTTCGCGGAAAGGCGCGCTACTGCCTGCCCAAGAATGTCCTTCTCAACGCCCACGGTGTTGCCGGGGCCAACGCGACATTGCTTCTACGAAATGCCACCTGTCTATCGGCGACAAAACTAAAACAGAAGCCGGTTCATTATCCTCAACTAATGCCACTCTCCGTATGAGTTCTCATCCCATTCTTATTGCCTACCCAGATGGCGGACAACACATTGCCCTCAACCTCGTCGAAAGCCTGGAACATTTCGGTTCGCTCACGCTTCGGCCCTACCCGCGATTGAAGTCGATTGATGAATATGCTGCGTTTGACGTAGTCTTATGCGTAGTGATCGATGAGGCGTCGATCGAAGAAGCGCATGATCTTCAGCAGCGACTTTCGGATATTCCAACTCTGGTTGTGGATGACTCCCAAGGCAGATCCGTTCCGATCAATGGTTTTGCAGGCCGCATCGCGCCGACGCCGCAACAAATCACGGATGCCGTTAAGGAGGTTTTGGAATCCAAGAACTCCCGCATGGGAGATTATTCGAAAGAGAAAAACAAATCGCACCCTACCTCTCCACTGGCCAGTAGGTTTGATGTCACTTTATCTCGTCTGGGTGGACTACCTCAAGGTTTCCAAGCCATCCTGGCAGCGGCGACTCGGCACCTGGCCTGGGAATTACGGACCGAGCGCGCCGAGGCTTATATCCTAGACCCAAACGGTAACGCTCAACAAATATTTTGCAGCTCGAATTCCGACCCTGCGCCCCTGCCGATTTCAAAAGCTGGTATTCATCTCCTGAAAAAGCACGCCCGCCTCATCTGCATTGCAGACTTGGCCCGCAGACAAGACAGACCACTTCTTGAATACTTGGAGACGCGGGGATTTAGTGTTGTTGCGCCAATAGTATCCAAAAACGAACTTTTGGGATGGTTAGCATTGGGGTTGGAGGATTCCAGGCTCACTGTCGATTTTTTGGACGATCTTTCTATTGCGACCCATCTGCTCAGCATGTGTCTAAGCCATTCACACGATGAAATGGGACAAAAGCCAAGTCCTTGGCACCTTGTTCTGACAGCCTTTCAATCCGGAATGCTGATTCTTAGCCAAGAGGGCGAGGTCATTGATTGTGTCGGAGAAACGTTTATCTTGGGATGCGCTCCGCGTCGGGGTGAACCGTTTGAGAAGATTCGGAGCGGACGCATTCGAGAGGTTATCGCCGAGGCCATGCGAGGAAATTTTACCGCGGTTACTTGGATTGATCCCAAGCTGGAACAACCAATCACCTGTTCTTCGACGGCCCTGGCGGACAAATCTATCGCTCTTCACTTTGGGATCTTACAAACCAACTCAACGAAGAACGTGTCCTCTCCTTCGGATGGCATTGAGCTTACCGGATTACTGGAATCCTTGCCCCTGCCGGTTATACCAGATAGCACGCTGGGTTCATCATCCGTACTCCCGAGCGGTCGCATTAGCCTCATGACCTCCGAGGAAATTCGTCGTTGCGCCGAAGCGGCGGTCGCGAATAACGTCAAAACCCTAAGACTCCGTTATCAGCCGCGTCCCGGATCGAGCCGAGCAGTCCTCTTCTACGAGTCACCTTCCGGCGATGCGGAGAGTCACCTCGGGAGAGATATTGAGGTGGCAGTGCAATTCGTTGTAACACCAGCATAACCTTCTCGGAACACGCGAGATTGCAAATTTGGCGAATTACCCTATCAACGTGGAATGCCGGAAACCTATCAACTGCGGGTTAGACTCGACGAGACGCTTCGCGATAAACTTCTGCAAGTCTCCTCGGATCGAGGCAAGGGCGAAACGCTCTCCGCCATGGTTAGACACGCCATCAAATCTTACTTGGAACCTCACGCTTGCGACCCGGAAAAAACTAGTATCCCAATTGATCAGGAAACCAAATGCGACCTCAAAAGACTAGCCGAGCAACTTGATCGGAAGCCCGGCCAGGTTGTGCAAGATTGTATTCAAGGAATTGTCGACATCTTTGAAAGGGATCGACCTGCCCTCGTAGTACTAGAACTACAATTACGTAAAAAATATTTTGCAGGCCGCGAAAGCCCCGCGGGCAGCTCCGGCTTAGCGTGATTTCGCTCAGCGCTGGAAAGAGGTACCGACACGACGCTGGTCTCACGGATATCGGTGACAAATACGCATGTGATTCAAAAAAAATGCCATAACCTATGGTTAGCCATCTGCCTAAGCTTGAACGTGCTGAGCATTTGCAATGGACAATCCTTAAGCAACCACTACGTCCTGGGAGTGGAAGGCCTCAAAGATGGCTATCCTCCTCCCTTGGGTTTGTACTTGCGGAACTACACCTACTTTTACGCCAGCAACCGCATCAACGATGCCCAAGGCAGTCCAGTAAACCTTAACGTACATTTGTCTGTCATAGCGGATGCGACACGCTTCTCCTACGTGACTCCTTACCAAGTAGCGGGGGGTAATTATGGAGTAGGGCTGATCCTGCCATACGTTTACATTTCCGCCAACATAGGCGGTACGACTCAGTCCCATTTCGGACTGGGCGATATCTATTTCGAACCCATTATTCTCGGCTGGCGGCTCGACCACTTCGACGTCCTGACCACCTCCGGTTTTTTTGCACCAACCGGGAACTTCGGCGCCACCAACGCCTCGTGCCCAGGTGACGGGTTCTGGACCGGTATGTACACGCTGGGCGTTACCTATTACCCGGATAAGAACAAGCTTTGGAATCTGTCCGTGCTCAACCGTCTTGAGTTCAGCAGCAAACAGGAGCAAACCCATATTCAGCCAGGTTATGGGGAAAGTTTTGAATGGGGAGCGGGGAGAAGTTTCATCTTTGGCCCGCAAGGAAAAGGACCACCTGACGGTATCTTGGATATCGGTGTGGCGGGTTACTGCAATTGGCAGTTTACCCAAACCACCGGGCCTTCTTATCCGTTGCATACTCAGGAGCTGGCTGCGATCGGGCCGGAAATCGCTTATACCATGCCGAAAGTGAATACCCTCTTTTCCCTAAGATGCGAACCCGAGTTCGAGGCCAAAGCCAGGCCGGAAGGAACCACCCTGAATCTCACAATTACTAGAAAATTGTGGTAACCGTGCGTGGTGTGATCTGATCGGTAAACCATTCAGTCCGAGATCAGCGGCCTTCAGCCATCGCAGATTAACTGTGTTTAGCCGATTCCATGTGTGAGAGCGTGTACGCGCGGCTAGCAGCCTTTGAGGACAATCTTGCTTTTCCACCTCATTTCAATTTGACCTTAAGTGGATATTCGACACAGTTTGCCCAAGCGCCGGTAGAATCATGGTCAAAGCGGAAGGTAAGATCCTGGCCCTCCGAGTAGCCCAGCGCAGTTAGTTTTGGAATCACCTTATCGATTTCTGACCGAAACAGCTCTTCTGCTGTAGAGAGCCATCGGACATGCTGGTTCACCTGGAGTACCACGATCATACTGGTCCCATCGGTTGCGACTCCTCCGCCGATGGGAGTGTAAACAGTTCCATCTTTCGTCTTAAGCAGCGAATTCACGTGAACTTCGCGTAATTGAGCGATTCCCTCACTCGTCGGGTTGTGGGATAAATCAAGCATAGTCGGGTCCGAAGCACGCCTAATGAGCTGTGGCCAGTTGTTGTGAACAATTTCAATAACATCCCGATTCGACCAGTTTCCGTGATCATAGATTTGAATTTCGTATGCCGCAGAAGAAGTAAAAAGGGCAAATAACACGAGACGAGTTCCTTTGATCATGCCATTTGGTTGCAGCACTTCTCCCAAATGAAGGTGCTGGATGCCCCAATCGTTTAGCATCGGATCATTGTAGACTGGACTAGGTAATTTCCGGCTAAGATGAGGGTTAACGTCGTCTCCGTTGCGAATTTTAATGCGAAGCGCTTCGAGGCTACTCTGGACCTCGGCTGGGCAAACAAATTCCTTTGACGTGTGGACGACCCGCTTTTGAGCCGGAACCATTCTTCGCAGCACGTTGAAGTAAATGGTAGCTATATTCCGTTCGGTCGTTCCCGGCGGAATAGTATATCCCAAGGCAGTGATTTCCTGACTGACGATTTCGATCCAATCCCGGTGAAAGTCGATAATCAAGTTCATAAATAGATCGCGGGGGATCACATTAGGCGAAGTCTTCCGTCAGGAACAGCCTCCTTTCTGGCCTGCCAGTGGGCTCAAGACATTTCACGGAAATCTGATCTGCTATTCTTACAATCTAGTTCGCCTCACGTTGCGCCCTTTGCCTGGCAACGCGCTCTGCCGTCATTTTGCGGAGATGTGCCAGTTTTTTTGCAGTCACAGTCTTACCCCCTTTGGACTGAATCTTTGTCAGGTGGGCGAGCTTTTTGGGCGTTACCGTCTTGCCACCTTTAGCGCCAATCGCAGCAAGGAATTGCCGCACTTCACTATTCACCTTAATCTCATTCATGGGTCGATTCCAATTACCTCGATATTGGCGCATGGAAGGATAACCGCAAGTGCGTTGTCGCATGGGGAACATTCTAAGGACAATCTTCGGAAAAGTGTCTATTTTTGTTCGTCTCGTATGAGTGAATCCACGGATTTTTCGGCTGTTGTTTTTCCCCCGAAGGTGGAAGCCAAGATTCAAAAACTTATCAGGAATACGGGCTTAACGAGAAATGAGGTCGTCCAAGGGCTCGTGATGGCGTTCTTCGATAAGATCGACCAACCTTCGGAAAATGTTCCCGCGTTCGTTCTCATGGTTAAGACAGCCTTGCGCGAATTAGGCTCTGGTGGGTAAACAGCGCTCCTTTCTCTCCCTGCGCTGAGCCTGGGCCGCTTCACGCACCGCTTGCCGAAACATTCGGTCAATCGGCAGCGACCACGTTTGTCGCCGCCCGGCCTCACGGAAGGTAATAACGTCGCCCGGTTCCAAAGAGACCACAATCGGACGGGCCTCGCCGGTATAAAGAACCGTGTACGTGCGGCGCGTAACGCGCCGCACGGCTTTGGTAAGAGAGGTCATGGACGTGCCTCCTCGCAATAGGGCTTGGCCTTGGCATGAAGATCGCACGAAGGTTTTGCAGCGGGGCAATCCCAACCGCTCATGCTGCCACAAAACATGGCTTCGCGCTGCTGCGGCGTGACGTTGAGAGCCTTGTTGAAGCGGTCGGCAACGATCTTAGCGGCCTCACCTTTCACCATGCCGTCATACATCTGGTAATAGGCTCGCTGCCCTCGCTTGATGCCTATAAGGACATCCCCCGGCTGCAAAACCGCCACGCACATTTCGGGTAAACTGGAACTGAGATCGCTTTCAGACACGCTCATGGGCGGCCTCCTTGATCCTTCTTGTCCGGGCAATACGTTTCCGCAATGGAACGGCCACTTTGAATGAGGAGTTCCCAAACGGGAGGATGGGAACGTCCGAGTGCGAGAAGTGTCGCAATCGCGCCCACGAAAAACTCGACTTCGAGCTTGGCGTAGGTCTTCGTTCCTTTTTTGTAGCCCTGTGCCTGCGCACGGTTTTTCCACGATCGGACAAGGGTTTCGATTTCTTGGCGGGTAATCTGGTTCATAAAGTTTTTTTGATTGTTGGCTACGGGAGGGGGCGAACCTGCCCGATGGGTTATTTCTTGGGCGCGGCCTCCTCGGATTTCTCGGCCTTCGCGGGCTTCTTCTTCGCCTCGGCTTTGATCTTGGGAAGATCGAGGCTGTAGATTTTCGCGGCCTCCACGATGGTTTGCGGTAGTTCGTGGGAGAACATGGCGCTTTCCCACAGGAGCGTTTCGAGGGCGAAGGGCAGCGGGTCGGCGGCGGCTTCCTTGGCGCGGGTGCGGTGGAACTGCCTCGGCTCGCCGTCCTTCTTCGCGGACGTAAAGCCATGCCGCATATTCACCCGCCGGGAGGTCTCGAAGTGGGCT
>Ga0181537_10000772_pt1 | contig 29943 bp, 22 predicted proteins | sample PEATcosm2014_Bin_39_FD_119765 | JGI IMG/M metagenome (GOLD analysis project Ga0181537, IMG submission 119765) | Peatland microbial communities from MTU Mesocosm Facility, Houghton, MI, USA - PEATcosm2014_Bin23_10_metaG | ecosystem: Environmental > Terrestrial > Soil > Wetlands > Peat | place... | reverse complement strand
CGGGCTATTTCGCCAGCCTGGAAATTCCGCAGATCGAGGGGCGCGACTTTACTCGCGACGACGATGAACACGCGCCGCTCGTGGTGATCCTGGATCAAACCGCGGCCCATCGCTATTTTCCCGGCCAGAACCCGCTGGGCCAGCGACTCAGCGTCTACGGCCGGTGGCTCACGGTGGTGGGAGTGGTAAAGAACTCGAAGCACCAGTTTGTCAACGAGGCCCCTGAGCCGATGATCTTCCTGCCGTTCTTCCAGATTGGAGAGTGGGAGACCATCGTGCAGGTGCGAACGCAGGGCGATCCGGAATCCATGGCCCCCGCAGTCGAGGAAGCCATCCGGCAGGTGAACTCTCAGGTGCCTGTCTTCGATGTGCGGCCGCTGCGAGAGACGACGCAGATTTCCAGCAGCTTCGCCATGATGGAGACGACCTTCGCCTCGATCTTTGCGGTGCTGGCGCTGATTCTCGCGGCCACCGGCATTTACGGAGTCGTGGCCTATCGCACGCAGTTGCGCACGCATGAGATTGGGATTCGCGTGGCCCTTGGTGCCTCGCGCACCGATGTGCTCAAGCTGGTTCTGTTTCAAGGAATGCGGCTCACAGTAGCTGGTCTCGTCGTGGGCCTTGCGCTATCGCTCGCGCTCACGCAATTCCTGCGCGGCTTGCTTTACGGAGTCAGCGCTACCGACCCGATAACCGTCACGATCGTCATCGCGCTCTTGGCCTTGATTGCGGTGGTCGCGTGCTATCTGCCCGCGCGCAAAGCAATGAGTGTTGATCCGGTGGCGGCGATTCGCGCGCAATAGAAAAGAGAAAGCTGTCCGGCTCGATGTTGTCGGTGCGCCTTAGCTTAGTCTTCGGTTTTGCGCAGCTTGCCGTTCCGCACCACAAATCGCTCGCCGCGCCACATAATCGTGTTGCCCGCGAAACCGGCAATCCAAAGTCCTGTTGCAACGAAATCGCGCAACGGCAGCAGCCAAAGATTGGGCAGCAGCTGATGGTCAGCGAGCACTTGGGCGCCCACGGTCATCGCGAGCGTGAGCCGAAGAAAGAAGCAAAGGCCCAGCAGCCACAGGCTCAACGGGCTCACGCCGCTGGCAATGACATTGAGAATTGCCCATGCCAACCCGGCCGTAAAAACGAGGCCGGCATAGCCCCATGGGCGGGCGTCGCGGACCGTGCGCATCCAGCGCAGCTGATGATCGACAAATCCGCGCCAGTCGTAAGCGGGCACGCTCGTCTCGACGGCTTCGGCGCTAAGTCCTATGCGATAGCCTGCCCGAGCGATGCGCGCGCCCAACTCGTAGTCGTCAGCGAGCTGATCGGCAAGCGCGGCAAAGCCGCCAATTTTTTCCAGTGCCTCGCGCCTGACAGCAAGCGTCGAGCCGAGTGCATAGCGCATGCCGCCCTCGATCATCTTTGAGAGCAGCACTCCGCATTGAAACTCGACGATCGTCAGCGACTCAAGTCGCGACGCCAGAGTCTCATGAGCGCGGCCGCGATAGAGAGCCGTGACCATTCCGACGGGTCGCGTATCGTGCCCATTCATCGCCGCAGCAAACTGAGCCATGACACGCGCAAGATAGATTGGGCCAACCGTGATGTCAGAGTCGTTGATGAGCAGGAACTCGTACCGAGCATGCGGCACGAGCTGCGCCAGTGTGCTCACTTTGCCGTTGGTGCCGAGTTTCTGCGGGCACTCGACGAGCTGGATGGTCCGCTCGGGAAACTCGCGCTGCAGCGCTTCAACAGCAGCAACCGCAGGATCGTCGAGCGCCGACACGCCGAAAAGCAGCTCGAATTCGCCGGCGTAATTTTGCCTGCAGTGACTGCGGAATGCTTCGAGCATTCCAGTATCGATGCCTTTGAGAGATTTAAGAATGCTGACCGAGGGAGTGAATGCCCCGAGCGGGTTGTGCCGCGAGATCAGATACACGCGCGCTGCAATGATCGCCGCGAGATAATATCCCATTCCGGCCACGGTCAGCACGGTAGTCAACGCTTCCACAGCGAGGGCCAATATGTGCGGCATCACAGGGGCTAGTGTAGCGAATGAAGGCCAACGCAGCCAGGACGCGCGTCACTCGTAGCGCAGGGCTTCAATGGGATCGAGCGAAGCGGCTTTCCACGCCGGGTAAATACCAAACAGCAGCCCGATTGCGCAGGAGACGGCAAAGGCGATGCAGACCCATGTAGCCGAAAGCGACGCATGCAGAAACGACACCGCGAAATGCAGGATCAAAGTGAAAAGAGCGCCGGCGAGTATGCCCAGCAACCCGCCCACGGCGCATAGCGTGATCGCCTCAAGAGTGAATTGAAGGAGGATGTTCTTTCGTGTTGCTCCAATAGCCTTCCGGATTCCGATTTCGCGCGTACGCTCCGTAACCGAGACCAGCATGATGTTCATCACGCCGACACCGCCCACCATCAGCCCGACCGAAGAAACCGCGACCATGAAAAGAAAGAGGCCGCCAGTGAGCGAATTCCAAAGTCGAGTTAACGAATCGGGACCAAAGATTGCGAAGTTGTCTTCCTGCTCCACGCGAACCCCGCGACGGCGGCGGAGAAGTTCACGCATCTCATCGATGACGAGAGACTTGTGCGATGGATCGTCGTACTTCACCGCGATCCAGAAATCCTTGATCTCAGGATGGATTTTGCGGAACGTTTCAAGAGGGAAATAAGCGGAATTGTCCTGCGTATTTCGCCCGCTGCCAAAGGGTTGTGGCTGTTTATCGAGGACGCCGATCACCGTGAAAATGTCCCCGGAGGTCTCCACATCCCTTCCAATCGGCGACTCTCCGGGAAAGAGATCTTCCGCCGCGTCGTGGCCGAGAACAACAACGTCTGCAGCCCTTTCCTCTTCCGATTCCGACCAGATGCGCCCTTCGAGCAGGTCGACGCTCTGCATTTCTCTCACTTGGGTGGTGTTGCCATTGATAATCGTGTTCTGGATCTTGTGACTGCCGGCTTTGAAAGAAACACTACCAAGGCCAGTTTGAAAATTCTGATAAGAAAGCTGCGGATCAACCGCTATGACAAACGGAAGGCTGCGCATGGCGAGCCCGTCTTCGTAGGTCAGTTGCTTGCGATTCAGCTCGGCGGTCGTTGGCCTGGTTGCGAACGGATCGAACCGGTAAGTCCATAGAACGTTGGTGCCCAGGGTCTGGACAAATTTATCTATATTGGTGTTGAGTCCGTTGATGGCCGATGAGATGAGAATGACGGTGGAGATGCCGATCGAGATCCCCAGGATCGTGAGCGCGGAGCGCATCTTATTCTTACGCAGTGTTTCGAGCGCGAGTCGGACCGCTTCACCTGAGTGACTTATCTGCATGTTTATAGCTCCGCCCTGAGAGCCGTAATCGGGTCGAGTTGCGCCGCCTTGTTGGCGGGATACACGCCAAAGAAGAGCCCCACTGCACTGGAAACAATGAGGCTCACAAGAATCGACCAGACTTGAACCGAGGACGGGAACGCAATGATAAGGGTGATTGCCTTGGCTGCGCCGATTCCGGCAACGACTCCAATCACCCCGCCCACCAAAGCCATGGTGGCAGACTCAATGAGGAACTGCAGCAAAATGTCCTGACGCCGCGCGCCAAGCGCTTTGCGCACCCCGATTTCACGGGTGCGTTCAGTGACTGAAACGAGCATGATGTTCATAATGACGATGCCGCCGACGACGAGTGAAATGCTGGCAATCGCGGCGACGACGGCCCCAAAGCTATTCAGGATCCGGCCCAGCAGGTCTCCAAACGTCGCGCTGGTGTCAATCGAAAAAGTGTCGTCGGCATTCGGAGCAAGATGGCGCCGCGCGCGCATGATTGTGCGCAGCTGGTCCGTTACTTCGTCCATCACTTCTCCGCCGCCGCCCGCGTCGACATAGATCTGCAATGAAGCGTGTTCGCCATACTGGGCCAGAAAAGCATTGAGTGGTATTGCTACCCAATTGTCCATGCTGGCGCCGAGAATCTTGCCCTGGGCCTCCGCTACGCCAATCACCGTATAAGGAGAACCGTTGACGCGAATCTCCTTCCCCAACGGGTCGCCGGGACCCAGCACATTGTCAACAATGTCTGAGCCGACAATCGCCACGTGGGCGCTGTGCATGTCCTCAACTTCAGTGAAGGAGCGGCCGAGCGCGATGTTGAGATTCGCGATTGCCGGCATTGTCCAGGTAAAACCGCGAATATTCGTGTCCGTCGTGGAGTTGCTTCCATAGACGACTCCGCCGGTTGCGTCGCGGCGGGCACCCACCGAGCCGCAGGATCGGCAATCAGCGACAACGGCCTTGTAGTCGTCAATCGTGATGTCTTTGCGCTTTTGAAAAGACAGATACTCGTCGATCGTTATGAACGTCGCCGGCATCTTTGAAATTGTTACTACGCTGGCGCCATAGGTGTTGATCTTGGATGTTACAAATTGTTTGGCGCCATTGGTCAGGGTGACGACCATGATGACCGAAGCAACACCGATCACGACGCCGAGCAGCGTGAGCACGCTGCGCAGCTTGTTTGCCCAGAGCGATTGCAAGGCCAGCTTGACGCCTTCGATCAGATTCATGCGATGCGGTTCATTTTACCTGCGTTGACCGAAGCATGACGAACACAGATTCGATGCCGTCACCCAGCCGGGAAGCGAAGAGGGCTCAATGCTGGGAGATGCTCTGCGAGCACTCAAGGCTCATCAAAGCGGACTCAGAGATCGGGCAACGTCGTTTCTCAGCTTTCCGGTCCTTCTATTCATACCGCAAAGCCTCGATCGGGTCCAGATTTGCCGCCTTCCACGCGGGATAGATGCCAAAGACAAGGCCAATGCCGCAGGAGACTCCAAATCCGGTGAGCACCCACAAAGTGGACAGGGTAGCGGGAAGACCAATGGGAAGAAAGTAGATAATCCAGGTAAAGACTGCGCCGATGGCAATTCCGACGACGCCTCCGACAGCGCACAGCGTGACGGCTTCGGTAGTGAATTGGGTAAGCAGCGTCTGCTTGGTCGCGCCGATGGCCTTGCGCACCCCGATTTCGCGCGTGCGCTCGGTGACACTCACAAGCATGATATTCATGACGCCGACGCCGCCTACCATCAGCCCCACGCTCGACACCGCAATCATGAAGAGCACCAGGCCACCGGTCAGTTGCCCCCAAAGTTTTGAGAGAGAGTCGGGTCCGAAGATTTCAAAGTCGTCGGGCGCCTCAACACGAACCTTTCGACGAATGCGAAGAACTTCGCGAATCTCTTCCTGCACCAATGACTTGTTCTTACCGTCGTCATACTTCACTGCCACCCACATGTCCTTGTCTTCGGGGTGCAGGTTATGGAAGGTGCCCAAAGGAAAGTAAACCTGGTTATCGGCCTGGTTCTTGCCGCCGCCAAAAGGCTGCTTCTGTTTTTCGAGCACGCCGATCACCGTGTACATGCCGGTTTCGACGTTCACTTCTTTGCCGATGGCAGACTGGTCGCCGAACAACTCTTGCCAGGTATCAAATCCAAGAACGCAGACGTGAGAAGCGCGCTGATCTTCGTCGTCGGTGTAGAAGCGCCCCTGAATCAGAGTCAAATTGCTGACATCGCTTACTGCCGAAGTGGCGCCGGTGAGGACGGTCCCGGCTATCTTCTTCCCCTGGTACTTGACACTGACAGCTCCGACGCGAAACAGCCCCACGTGCTGATATCCGCCGTCGGCGGCCACTACATGCGGCAATGTGCGCAGCGCTTTCACATCGTCAAGGTTGAGCTTCTTGCGCGCCAGCATCTCGGTCGTCGGTCGAACCCCAATAACCGGCATGTGAAATACCCAGATCACATTGGTACCGAGCGAGTCGACCCATTGCTGCACGCGATTATTGAGCCCGTTGATGACCGACGAAATGGTGATCACGGTGGTGACACCAATAACGATGCCAAGGACGGTCAAGCCCGAGCGCAGCTTGTTTGTCCTCAAAGTATCGAGGGCCATTTTGACCGATTCCCGGGTTTGCCCTTGTGCCATGCCTGATTCCTTCTTACAGTTCTGCCCGGAGCGCCACAACCGGGTCGAGCCGTGCTGCTTTGCTTGCCGGATAGACGCCAAAGAAAATGCCGACGGCAGCGGCTAGTACGAGTCCAAGGAAGATCGCCCACAATGGAACAGCCGTGGGGAATCCGACGAAAATGGTGATCAACTTGCCCACCAGCACTCCCCCCATGACCCCAAAGAATCCGCCAATCAGAGACAGCGAGGCGCTCTCAATCAAGAACTGCAAGAGCACATCACGTTGCTTGGCGCCCAGGGCCTTGCGCACGCCGATTTCGCGAGTCCGCTCGGTGACTGAGACGAGCATGATGTTCATGATCACGACGCCGCCCACAACCAGGGCGATTGAGCCGAGTCCGAGCACCACCCAGGCAAATACACCCAGCAGTTGGTTGGCGATGTCGAGGAAAGTGTCGTTGGTCTCTATCTCAAAGTCGTCAAGCTGGCCGGGGGCATTATGGCGTCGTGCCCGCATCAGCACCCGTACTTGGTCCTTGGCTTGCTCCATCGCCGCCGCGCCGCCAATGGCACGTGCATAGATGTCCAACGAATCGTTGTATCCGTAGATCTGTTGGTAGGTGGTGATCGGGATAGCCACCCAATTGTCCTGTGACTGGCCCAGGGTCTTTCCCTGGCGGTCGCCGACGCCCACAATGGTGTAGGGAACACCATCGACACGAATCTCTTTGCCGAGGGGGTCGCCATCCCCGAGCAGGTTATCCACAATGTCGTAGCCGACAATTACGTCTTTGGTCGCGTGGTCTTCATCGGCAGGGGTAAAGCCGCGCCCCAGAGCAATGTCGATGTTATTGAGCGAGAGCATCGTGGCAGTGTATCCACGCACGCTGGTGTTGTTGCTGGAGTGCCCGTTGGCAGCAATGTTTGTTGATTTGCTGAGCAAAGCGCCCACTTCGCTGCATTCCGTGCAGGCCTGTTTAATGGCCTCGTAATCATCGATCCGCAAGATCTTGCGCTTCTGGTACTTCAAGTACTCTTCGGCGCTAAAAATCACGCTCGACATGCGAGTCACGGTAAAGACATCGGCGCCGTACCCAGAGATTTTGGTTGTGATGTACCGCTTTGCGCCCTGTACGAGGGTGAGCACCATGATCACCGAGGCCACGCCCATGACTACGCCGATCAACGTGAGGATCGAGCGCAGCTTATTGCCCCACAACGATTGGAGCGCGAGTTTGATAGCCTCGATCAGCTTCATAATTCCACATTTCGTTCGGTGCTGCGCTCAGGAGATGTGATGGAGGAGCACTGACCTCTACCGGGCGAGAGGAATCAAGTGCCCGCTATCAGACAGTTCCCAGTTTTCCGTTCTTGGATGTCGAGTTGCGAGATGAAAGTCGGGGCCCCCGGCGAAGTCGGAAAGCGCCGGGGTAAAGGCCAATGGCCGCCCCGCCGGTCCGGAAGGTCACATGAGATTTGATTTCGGTCCGGTATTCCATATTACGTTAGGCGGAGTCTCCGGGTTGCATGACGTGGAACGAAAACGGAATTCCCCTCAGTGCCCCTTTTTCTCAATACGTAGGAAGCCCAGGATCGGTTCCAAAAAGCAGATTTGTGCCGCCAAGCAGGCTGCTCGGCCAAAAGGATTCCTGAGCGAAGAATTGCCTGTTTTGACTCAGGACTCGAGGCGGGAAGGCGCTTTGGAATTGCGAATTCCGCCCATCGATTGCGTGGGATCTCGATCCGAATTCATGGGAAACAAAGGAGATAGGCGGAGGCAGGGATGGATCGCCGGGGTTTCGCTCACTCGAAGAACGCACGAGTGGTCATCCTTAGTTGCGGTGGCCGGACGGCTGGTAAGGAGAGAAAGAACTCGTTTTTGCCGCCCTGTGGCACCCTGCTGTCGTGAGGACTGAGAGATGCTGCATTATTTCCGCCTACCGGTTCACGCTCATCTGCTGAAGTGATAAGTGAGCCCGCCGGCAAACCCGCCCGGATTCAAAGTGTGATGCTCCCTGCTGACCGAGCTGTAGAAGTCAGGGAAACCGTCATATGTATAGTCGCCACGAGCCCAGATGTGCTTCCACAACCGGTATTCAACGCCGCCACCAAAAGCCCATGTTGTACGCGTGTCGTGTGCATAGGTTGACGTGGGTTTGTGTGGGAAGCCTAAGCTCGCAAAACCCAACTCGCCCTTTGCATAAGGTGCGAAATTGCGCCAGTGGTGATAGGTGTATATGACACCGCCCTCGCCCACAACATATTTGTATTCCTGGGCGGTGCTGTCGCCACCATAAAGCATGGAGTGTCCTTCGGCATTGATGCCCAGGCCGTGCCACAATTCAGCTGATGCCCATGCGGAAGGTCCGAGTCTCGAAATGCTGCCCCAATCACCGCGCCAATAGTCAATTCCTCCGCCGATGCTCAAGTTGACTCGGCTTCCCTGGGCGGCGGGTTGCACCTGAGATAAGCAAGGCACGGCAAACGCCATCACCACCATGAACAGCTGAAGCTTCAAACGCATCTAAGATCTCCTAACCCGGGACAGTGGCTATCAAAGCAGCCCGGGCTGAAATGCAAATCGTCAATCGAAAAATCTACTTCTTCAAATAATGCCGAGATCTTTTGGGAAAAGTCTTACAGTAAAAACGGTCATTCACCGATTGAGCGACTCGCCACATCTCTCCGTGCTGCTACACCTGGTAAAACGCGCGCTCCCGGACTTAGACATGACGTACGGTGTATTCTATTTCGTGCTTCAGCTCACAACTCTTTTCTTTAGACTCAGATCTTGAACGCTTAGTTGCCGCACGAGTATGACATTTAGCTAGCAGAAGCCAACTGGGGTGTAGGGCTCTCAACTGGGTAACTCAGGTTTGCAAATGAGAGCTTATATTGGGGATCATTGCGCAAGACCGCCAAGATAGGATCTGTAGGAAATCCAAAGCTCCAAAGCGACCCCTCGCAATAAGACTGTTTGAGCCAACCCATTGCGTTAGCTCGATCATCGAGACCAAGTAAGGCCAGCGCCAGAGGGTAGCCGCAGTCGGCCAACTTCCGCGAACCCGAATCCATAAAGTCATGAAGGATCCGGTGAGCTTCTCGCGATTCCCCACTCATTCCGTATGAGTAGCCAAGCAGCCCTTGAATCAACAGGCGATGGGCTCCGTGAATCGTGCTGTCAGCGGACAGAGCCTCAAGGCGTTCAATGCGCCGATCCTGGTCTTCAAGGTTCACGATCGCCAGAGCTTCGACGGCATCAAGGATTGGCCCGGACTGGCCGGATCTTCTGCCTTGTGTGAGCATGTCGAGGGCCGCCGTCGATCTTCCTGCGAGGTATTCATTCCAGCAGCGAATGACCAGAATTGGCGCGCTCAGCGGATTTTGAGTAGAGGTTTCGAGCAACAGATCAGAGGCTTCGTCAAGGCGGCCTTCCGCAATATGCAGCAAGGCTCGCCCAACGACTGCCGGAGTATGATCCGGCCGCCGGCTAAGGATCTCATCGAAACCACGCCGCGCGCTCTGCCAATCCCGCTCCGATGACATTTTGACCCACGCTCTCGAACAATAAACGTCAATGGAATCAGGCTCGATCTCGAACGCTCGGCGCAATGCGTCCTCTGCGGAAGCCGTGCCGATTGGACTGTTGAGATTGTCGAGCAAGCCTCCCGCGACGAGCGCGCAGGACAGACCGGCGAAGGCTCTCGCGTTTCCTGGATCCAGATCAATGGCATCCCGGAACAATCGGGTCACTGCACTGAAGTTGGGAACTGAAAGAGTCTCCCACATTCTCTGGGCGAGGGTTGTCAGCTCGCCTGATCGGCCTCTCCTGAGCCCCGGAGAGGAATGGAAATCAAATACTTCAGATTGTTCAGTTTCCTCGCGAAGGGAGGTGGTTGTGTGAAGCAATACCGGACGTGCGGACCCGCCAGAGTCTGCCTCAGCAACAGAGCCCCGCTTCCTAAGCCAACTGTCTAACTCGTCTGTATAAGCGAAGATTGGACCACTATCGCCGCCGACTCGGCGGATCGGCAACCCATAGTCAGAAAACCACCTCTGCGCCGTCCGAGGGCTGCGCCCAATATATCTACCGATCGACTTCCAGGAGTCGAGCCGAGCCTGCGGAACGGACTTGTCAGTTGTTGCCTCGGTCACCAATCGCCTCCAGCGAATCAAATCGGAAATGCCTAAGGCAGGATTCTAGAGGTTTCTCTCGCCAGGAGTGTGCTTTTTCTAAGCTTCGGAGATATTTTGGTAACCCAACTCATCGGGATTTCCGTGCATCTATAGTGAGTGCAAACATACAAGTGGTTTGCGGAGCGAGAATATTCACAAGCCGATAACAAACCGATTCAGGTTCAATTGTCGCGGTCCCAAGCCTTGATGGCGCGTTTTGTCTCTTTCTGGCTGATTTTGAAGTCGGTTTCGGCGTAAGACTACTGAAGCCGCAGCTTACTTTTGTTTACCGGCATTCCGGTCGCTCTATTGACACTCTCCGTTGCCCCACGCAGGATAGTTATAGATTGGTGCAGTGCCTCGCAAACTGGCATCTAACAAGAATGCTAAGTCGCACATGGCGAAGCCATGCGTCGAGGCCAAGAACGAACACGCCATCGTGTTAAGTGCCTGCTGGAGATCGACGACCAACAACCAACCCGATAAGCGGGCTCTTGATCCGAGTCTTAGTCGTGTGAGCCGAGATGGAAAATATCTGCATTCGAAGTCGTGAAGCATCGATGTCTGAAGTCGCCTGCCTTGGGTCCAACTCACAGTCCTCAGAAATCGAGCGCAGCTGGTATGCAGTTTGCACACTGCCGCGAAACGAGCGAGCGGTAGAGCGATTTCTCGATGCAAACAGAATTGAATCGTTTCTCCCGACATGTGAAAGTGTCAGGCTCTGGAAGAACAGGCAGCGCGTCAAAGTTGTCGAGGCCCTTTTCCCCACATACGTTTTCGCAAAGATACATAGGACGGAGCAAGCGTCCGTTCTTCGTTCCCCCGGAGTTCGAAGAATTATCGGAAACCACAAGGGCCCCATTCCCCTTCCGAGCGCCGAAGTTGAATTTCTGCGTTCAGGAGTCTGCAGGGACAGAATCGAGCCATTTAACGAACTTGTGATCGGTCAAAGAGTTCGGATCGCAAGCGGGCCGTTGCAAGGATTGGAAGGGACGCTGGTTCGCAAGAAGAGCGGCTTCAGATTTGTTATGAGCCTCGAGTTGATTAATCAGAATGCAGCGATCGAAATCGCCGCCGAAGAGCTTGAGCCGGTAGCGGCCTGACTGTTATAGCCTTCACTTTGTTCGATAAATAACTTCCTTGCGTAAAACGGGGACTTATCTCTCTTCTGATTAGACAATCCAATGTTATTCAAGACTTATGAAAGCGGGTCAATGCCGCGCCGTGAGCACGTTAAATTCAGTAGTGCGAAAGGGCACTAATCCAGTGCTAACTCCCAGAGCATCCGAAGTTCAGGGCAGGATTGTCCGAGCAGCGGCGGCCCTGTTTTCGCGTCAGGGCTTTCATGGGACAAGCACGCGAGAGATTGCGCGTCTGGCCGATGTAAGCGAAGTGACCGTATTCCGATACTTCGAACACAAAGATGACATCTTCTGGTCGGCGCTCCAGTCCAGCTTTAGCGCGATAAAGCCTCGTTTGAACTCGCTCGACCGGTCTTCAAAGCGCGAAGCGCCCGAGACCATGCTTCCTGAAATCATCAGCATGCTTGTTGACATTGCGACATATTCACCAGAGTTAGTTCGGCTGGTCGCTGTCGCGCTACTAGAACTGCGTGGAAGGGCAGAGGAAGTGTGCCGAGAAAACCTGACTCCCCTTTTCGGCGCAATTTCGAGCTATTTGTCCCAAAATATTGAATCTGGGAAAGTACGCAACCTCAATCCTTCTATCGTCACCGCAGCCATCGCCCTTACCGTAATCGCTCAGCCTGAACTCTCACGCCTTATTGATGGCAACCGGCTCTCTCAATTAGGTGGGCGCGAGGCTATCGATGAATACACATCTTTCTGGTTGCATGTTCTTGTTCCAACGCCAACACCCAACGTATCCAATTAGCAAGTCTGTTTTCATGGTGGCGCTCAGCATTGAAATCACACACGGCCTGAATCAATCTCCCAGCGGGAATGAAGCGTTATGAACACTTTCGGAATCGATGAATCCCAACTTCTGATCAAGCCAATGACCGACGGCACAAGCCGTGACGGTGTGGAGCATGAGGTGTCGATTCGCGACCGGTTTGAGAGGGTCCTAACCGGTATCGAGGTCATGGCAGATTGGTTTACGGTCGTGGTGGCTGTAAACGCCGGTTACGCAGCCTATCACCTCTTTGGCCTTGGCAAAAGGATTCACTACAGCTTCACCATTCTGCTCTATATCTCGTGTGCAGTCGCCGCGCTCTACGTGATTCTGCTTGATCGCGATGGCGCGTACCGCCCCGGGAGCAGCCTCCTGCAGATCAAGGAAACTGAACGGTCGCTTCGGGTGTCTGTCCAGGCATTCCTGCTCATAATGCCTGTGACATTCTTCAGCAGTTACGTATTCTCCCGATGGGTATTCGTTATTGCAATGTTGTTCGTCCCATTGCTTCAAATCCTCGAAAAGCAGATTCTTTTCGTGGCTGTCGGTGCTCTTCGTGCGCGGGACCTCGGAGTACAGAGGGTACTCGTATATGGAGCGGGAGCAAGCGGGAGACGCGTGATATCGGCACTGCTTCGTTCACCCAAGCTCGGGTTGAAGCCGGTTGCAATTGTCGATGACGACTCGGAACTGGAGGGTCAAGAAGTTTTTGAGTATGCCTATCGACATGGCCAGTCCGTCAAGGTTATTACCGGGCCTGTAACAAGGGAAATCCTGAAGCAATATCAATGTGGAATGCTCATTATCGCCATTCCAAGTTTGCCGCGCCAGCAGTTTGCCGCTGCAGTAGAGGCCGCGCAGGCCGCTAAGGTGCGTCTCGCATACATCCCCGGACAGGCGATCGCCTCAGATTACTGGACTGAGTACGCGGACGTCGATGGGATCCTGCTGAGCGTGTTTGGTCGGCCCGCCAACGAATGGCAATATGAAATTGCAAAACGGCCGTTCGATTTGGCGGCCTCGCTGTTCCTATTTCTTCTTCTCGCTCCCGTCTGGGTCCTGGTGGCGTTATGCATTCTTATTGATTCGCCTGGCCCTATACTTTTTCGCCAGCAGCGAGTAGGGAAAGATGGCGAACTCTTCACTTTGTATAAGTTCCGGACCATGCGTGTAGACGCGCCCAAATACGAGATATCTCCGACGCAATCGAGGGATCCGCGGATAACAGCGGTAGGCCGATTTCTGCGCAGGACAAGTCTCGATGAGCTCGCTCAGTTGATCAATGTCGTGAAAGGCGATATGTCTTTGGTTGGCCCGCGACCTGAGATGCCTTTCATCGTGGAACAATACAGCCCGGCGCACCGTCAGCGACTACGCGTTAAACCGGGGATCACAGGACTCTGGCAACTGAGTGCAGACCGCGCGTTTCAGATTCACGAGAATATCCAATATGACCTTTATTACATTAGGCATCGCAGCTTCTTTATGGATTTCGCGATCCTGCTTCACACGGTTATCTTTGCGATGCATGGAGTCTGAGCCGGCAAAGTTGTTTCGGTCCCATCCCTCACTTTCATGTGTGCTTCTCATACCAGTTTCATCGACTCGGTGACAGTCAAATCATGAATACAACCGCATTGGCGATGGAATCGCTGCCACAAGAGACTCTTCAAGTGCCCCGAGCCAACATGCTCGGAGTCGGAATCAGCGTGATTCGCATGGAAGACGCCGTGGAACTGAGCGATCGCCTAATCCGGGCAGGTGAGAAGAACTACGTTTGTGTAACCGATGTTCATGGCGTAATTGAGGCGCAATCGGACGAGTCGTTCCGTCGCATTCTGAACAATTCCTACATGACCACTCCTGATGGTATGCCGCTCGTTTGGGTCGGAAAAATGCAGGGATACACAAAAATAAGCCGAGTCTACGGCCCAGATTACCTGATCGAAATGTGTCGTGTGTCTCCGCAGCGGGGCTATCGTCACTTCTTCTTTGGTGGCAAGCCTGGAGTCGCTGACCTTCTGGCCCGTAAGCTGACCGCGCGGTTTCCCGGGTTACAGGTCGTCGGCACCTACGCCCCTCCATTCAGGCCCCTGACCTCTTGTGAAGAAGAAGACCTCGAGTCGAAGGTGAGACAAACAAAGCCAGACATTTTTTGGGTTGGGATAGGCTCGCCAAAACAGGAACGATTCATGGCCAAATACTGTGGCCGACTTGAAGCAAAACTGATGGTCGGTGTGGGTGCGGCATTTGATATTCACGCCGGCCTCGTTAGAGAGGCGCCGCAGTGGCTCAAGAAACTGGGGTTGCAATGGCTGCATCGCCTCGCTCAGGAGCCGCGGCGTCTTTGGAAGAGGTATGCAATCTGCGTGCCGGCCTTTATATGGAAAATCGGTCTGCAGTTTTTGGGCATTCGCAGTGCAAGTGCGGAGATCTAATGCGCTTAATGCCGATATCTGAACTTAGAAATACCGATTCCATTGAAGACATGCTCGTAAGTGAAGATCAGAGCGGATTCGCCTTAAACCGATAAAAACCCGAGAGGCAAGATAACATCATGTCGTCTAGCGTTACCTCAGCATCGCGGCCCTTGTTACCCCGGCCGGGTGTTTCGGCTTTCAGCTCAACCTCGAGCGCCGAACTCGAGCTTCGAGACATCGTTGTCATTCTGCGACGGCGGAAAGTCGTCATCATTACAGCGCTTGCCCTCGGGATTTTGCTGGCCGTTGTGTTTGTCCTCATCTCCCCAAAGCAATACAGCTCAACAGCGACGATTGAGATTAACAAAGAAAGCAGCAATGAGCTGGGGATGGTGGATTTGTCTGGAGTTACTTCCGGACTCGGCGGTGATAACGAGATTAATATGGAGCTCCTGACTGAACAAGCCGTGATTATGAGTGATAACACGGCGCTAAGTGTCATCCAACAGCTCAAGCTCGATGCAAATCCCCCCTATGCAATACCGCACACCCCTGGTCAGAATGACTCCAGCTTGAGCCGCGAGCGCGGGCTTCCCCTTGATAAAGCACCTTTACAGCGTGATCGCCTGCTTCACATGTTTCGCGCGCGACTGCATGTCGGCCTAATCAAAGGCACCCGCCTGATCAATATTACCTACACCGACACCGATCCGAACCGGGCGACCGCTGTTGCAAATGCCGCGGTTGACGCGTACATGAATGAATATACCGAGGCCCGCTATCAAGCCTCCTCTCGCGCATCGTCGTGGCTGGCCAACCAGCTTGCCGATCTCAAAGACAAAGTGGCAATGAGCCAGGCAAAAGCCGATCAGTTTCAAAGGGAGTCAGGCCTGACAGGCATGACGATTTCTGCGGCGAGAGAGAAGCCGGGCGAGGCAGTTACCGCACAGTCTTCCTCTGATAATGTGCCTCTTGAGCGCTTGCTCGAACTCAATCGCGACTTGACCAACTCGGAAGTTTCCCGCATCGCCAAAGAAGCGATTTATAGAATGACCCAAACCCAGGATCCCGATGTGGTTCTTGGTATTGGATCGTCATCGCTCGCGAGCGGGCTTGGGCCCGATTCGCCTCTTTCGCCAGGAAGTTCCGACCTCCTGCTTTTGCAGCAACTCAGGCAGCAGCAGGCGCAATTAAAGGTTCAGATCGCCGCATCGGATGCAAAATATGGCGCGAAGAACCCTGCAATGATCCAACTGCACGATGAAGATCAGGCTTTGAACGTGCAAATCAGCGAAGAGCTGGAACGAATTCGCACAAGAGCGAAGAACGATTTGAACCTAGCCGAGTTGGCAGAGAAAGGTATTCAGCAGCAAGTTGCGACGCAAGAACAGGAAGTGAACAAAATCACGGCAAAAGCAGACCAACTCGTACTACTTCAAGAGGAAGCATTATCGAGCCGTGAGATCTATCAGGATCTTTACACAAAACTGGAAGAGGCGAGTGTGACCGCCGGGATCAAGGCGTCAAACATTACGCTCGTGAATCCGGCTCGAACCTCCGCCATGCCCTCATCCCCTAAGGGCAAAATCGCGGTGGCGCTGGGTGGAATGCTTGGATTGGTGTTCGGACTGCTTGGAGCTTTTTCCTGGGATTACTTTGACGACTCAATTGCTAGCCCAGAACAAGTGGAGCAAATCGCCCCCGTGCCTGTTATTGGAGCGATTCCAGATTTTACGCAGAAACAGAGTGTTAGTAGTAAATATGGGATGACTGCCAAGTCTCTCGATGTTCCAGGAGCAAGAGAGAATTCCTGGCTCCTGCGAGCGCCTCGATCGCAGGTAGCTGAGGCTTATCGTACTCTGCGTACTGCCCTGATGATGAGCAAGGCTGAAAAGCCACCCAAAGTCATCCTCATAATGAGCGGCTCGCCCGCGGAAGGCAAGTCGACCACGTGTCTGAACACAGCCGCTGCGTTTGCGGTCCAGGGAGATAGGGTTCTTTATCTCGACGCCGATCTAAGGCGTGCACAAGCTCATAACTCCTTCGGTTGCACAAACGATATCGGACTAAGCAACTGCCTGACGAGCGGAATGCCATTTCAAAAAGCTTTGAAGCCCTATCCGGGTATTGATTCTCTTTTTCTTCTGCCGGCAGGTCCCCATCCTCCAAATCCCTCAGAGTTAATTGGATCGAAGCGTTTTCTCGAGTTGCTCGCAGAGCTAAGGAATAGCTTCGATTACGTCTTCATCGACAGCCCCCCGGTTCTGCTGGTCACGGATGCACAACTACTCTCTTCGCTCGTCGATGGGTATGTACTCGTTCTTCGCTCTAACAAGACAACGAAGCGTGCACTTATAAGGAGTTTGTCGCTGATGCAAACGCCCGGTTCCTGGGCCCTGGGGATTGTCGTCAATGCCTTGAACGCCAACACGGCCTCCTATTCAGGTTACGGATATTACGGCAAAGGGAGTGGCTACTATGTCGAAGATCAACCCTAAGAACGCGCAGAATCTGATTGGGCTTGCCGGCATCGCAATGCTAATCTGCGGTTTATTGCCCGTGTTGCCTGCCGTTGCGCAACAGGCGTCCCCTGCAGTCACTGCTCAGATTGACGAAGGTGCAGGAACGTCAGTTCGGCGAGCAACACTCTCCTCTTCCGGGCCGGGGCTCTTGAGTGTGCCTGAAGGCTTTGAAAAGCTCAAGCTATCGCCAGGCTATTTGTTGGAGATGAACATATACGATGTTCCCGAGATGTCTACTGAGCTGCGGATTGATTCGCATGGCTTTGTGACGATACCGCTCATTGGCGGGGTGCATGTCGACGGATACACGCTGACCGAGGCGCAGGCCGCCATCGCTAAAGAATTGATGGCTAAAGAAATTCTGAAAAACGCGCAGGTATCGCTCAACGTCTTGCAATTTGCCCCAAAGAATATTTCTGTTCTTGGGGAAGTTCAAAGTCCAGGTAGGATTCAGCTGCTGGCTCCCGAGCCTCTTGGCGACGTTCTTGCGTTGGCAGGCGGCGAAACGATCGCAGCCGGGAATGACGTCGAGATTCAGCACACTGGATCTAACGGAGAGCTATCGAGCCGTCATGTCTCATATGCGCAAGGTGGCGATTCTGCAACATTGCGAAATGTCGAGGTCGAGCCGGGAGACAGTGTGCTTGTCCATCGGGCTGGCATCATTTACGTGCTCGGAGCCGTTACTCGGCCCGGCGGTTATCTCATGGTAAACGGCGGTACATTGAGCGTGGTCCAAGCCATCTCCCTGGCAGGCGGTACGACATTGCAAGCGTCGGCCAAGTGGGCAGTCGTGGTCCGTCGGCAAGGCAATGGTTTTGTTCAGTTCAAGGTGCCCCTCGCCAAGATCGAGATCGGAGATGCCGCGCCAGTTGAACTTCAGGTTAACGATGCGCTCTATGTGCCCGTCAGCACATGGAAGGCTGTCCTAGTCAACGGGTCCAACGTTCTCAGTGCCGCAACGTCTGCTGCAATTTACCGTGCGCCATAGGTTAAAAGTCAATTGATTCTGGGCGCGGATCACGGCACTCCCGTAGAGGTGAAAAAGTGATGGAGCGGGGAACACTACACCCTATCCGAGGTCTTCGATATCTGTACCACCGCCTGGCCGGCAAAATTGCCGTCGCTGCCGGTGGCGCAATTGTTGGCCCCGGGCTCGATCCCATCGGTGCCCCTCATCTTGCGCGCTTTCCCGGTAGCGAAATCAGGATCGGCAGAAACGTAACATTGATTTCCAAAACCTTTGCCACGGCATTGGGGGTTAGTCACGCTGTTGTCCTGAGGACACTCTCACGGGACGCTAAGATCTACATCGGCGATCGGGTTGGCATCTCTGGCGGATCAATCTGTGCGGCGATCTATGTTGAGATTGGCGATGATTCAATGCTTGGGGCCAACGTCACGATCGCAGATACAGATTTTCATTCGCTCCATCCGGCCTATCGCGGAGGGCACGAGCACTCCACAATCAAAACCGCTGAAGTAAGAATCGGAAGAAGAGTCCTTGTTGGAACCAATGCAATTGTGCTGAAGGGTGTGACGATCGGCGATAACTCCGTGATTGGCGGAGGAAGCGTTGTCACCAAGAGCATTCCGGCAAACTGCATCGCCGCCGGAAATCCATGTCGAGTGATTCGTATGCTCACCGCTGAAGAGTTGGGGCAACCAGTCCTTGTTGCGGGATTCAGGTAACAACCCGATCCTCATCTTCGATCTTTTTCGGTCCGCGGATCCAGCAAAAAACAGTCAGGCGTTGGGCTCATCTCCGACGCACCGCCCTCCTGCCATAAGGACGTAGTTCTCACTTTAGCCTTATGAATCTTGGCATCGCCACTCCCGTCTCGCTCCATCATTTGCGCAATTTAGTGGATGACGGCGCACAACTACCTCCTGGCTACCTATTCGCTCCGTCTGCAGATTGGGTTCAGGAGTTGATGCGGCGTGGACATCACGTGACTCTCTATACCACCGCACGTGAAATCGATTCTGCGAAAACGTTTCGAGGAGACCAGCTCACGATTCGCATTGCCAAACAGCGCGCGAGCGGCGCGGGCAGAGACCTCTTCGCTTTTGAGCGCAATCAACTGCGACAAATGATGGCTGTGGATCAATGCGACGTGATCCATGCGCATTGGACCTATCAGTTTGCGCTGGCGTCTCTAGCTACGGGCATTCCGACCTTGATTACAATTCACGATCTTCCATGGAGAGTACTCTCGCATTTCCGAGACTTCCATCGCGGTGCGAGGCTCCTTATGGCCTATTGGGTGGCGATGCGCGGCGATCATTTCACTGCCGTGTCCCAAGATGCTGCAAACCATTTCCGGCGGTATTTCAAACCCCGCGCAAACATTTCGGTCGTTCCCAATGGCCTTCCCGATTCTGTTTTCGAATTGGGTTCTCGTCGTTTGCGCACTGATAGAGAAGGGCCAGTGTTCGCGACGGTTCTGCAGGGATGGTCCCGGCAAAAGAATTCGGCGGCGGCGCTGACCGCATTTCATATAGCGAGAAGCCGGATTCAGAACGCGCGACTCATGATGTTTGGCGTCGGATATGAGCAGCAAGGCGAGGCGCATCGGTGGGCAGTTCAGCACAAGAAGGACGCTGGCGTCTCGTTTGTCGGCCTGTTGCCACATGCGGAGCTTCTGAATCGGGTTAAGGAAGAAGTGGATGTCCTTGTTCATCCTTCTCTCGATGAGTCCTTTTCGATCGCAGCGGTTGAAGCGATGGTGCTGAAGAAACCGGTGATTGCAGGCAGAAAAACGACAGGCATTCGCGAAGTGTTGGATTTTGGACGATGCGGCGCTCTCGTGGATGTATCGGCTCCAAACGAAATCGCGAATGCAATGATCCGAATGGTAGAGGACAGAGAATACCGAGAATCATTGGCGCAACAGGGATTCAGCAGAGCAGAATCGCTTTATCGTCTACGCAACGTGATCCGGAAGTACGAAGATATTTACTGCACACTTAACGAACCTCGAATGGTTCCTGCATCGGCCTGATTCATACTCTGAGCGTCATGAACACTCTTATCGAACTCGCGGCAGTAACTCTCATCTGTTACTACATCGTCGTGTTGTCGCGACGGGTCGATATTGGTCTGATCAGCCTCTTGGCGGTCGAGATCTACGACTTCACATTCGGTGTAAATGGCGCATTATTCGGCGGCATTCATATTGATCCGCTCGACGCCGTCTCTATCTGCCTTCTTGCTGCAGGCGTAATTCGAAGCTTCCATGGACTCAAGAAAATCACGGTTACGCATCTAGTGGCCATCGGATATCTCGCCCTCTTCGCGATCAGTCTCGGCCGTGGTTTTTACTCGAATGGCACGTTGGCGGTGGCAAACGAGGGAAGAGGCTTCGTTGGACCGCTCTCAGCGACCCTCTATTTTCTGACGGCTCCAACAGATGACTCTTCGATCCGAAGGTACGTCAAGGCCTACCTCTATTTCGGCGCCGCGCTTTGTCTTGCCGCGGTTCTTGCCGCAGTTGGCTTTCCAATCGGCATGAATGCCTGGGCACAAGCGGACTTGACTGCGATCGATGGCCGTTACCTGCCGGCAACTGCGGCGGCTGCCATCGCAGTTTGCGGGTTCTTCTCCTTAGCATTGCTCCGCTATGCGCGCGGCGGGATCTTAAGGCTGCTCGTCCCTGTGATGTTCATGTCAGCGGCAATCTATCTTCGTCATAGGACAGTCTGGATGATGCTGCTCGCTGGTGCGCTTGCTCTTATGGTGCTCGACGGCAAACTCTTTCGTCGCCTCTTGCCCGCCGCGCTGGTCGCAGGTGCTGCGGTCGCAGTACTCGCAGTCTACGGAGGTAATGTCGAGGGCTTGGTATCGGAAAATCAGTTCACGCGTTCGGCAACAAATTCTCAAACTCTCGAGTGGCGCCTCAATGGGTGGAAAGAGCTTGTTCTTGATGACGAGCAGAATGCGATGACCATTGCGATCGGGAAGAGCATGGGGGGCGGCTATTGGCGTATCGATCCCGTGTCGTATCAGGCAGTTGAGGTCGCACCACATAGCGAATACATTCAGGAATACCTTCGCGTCGGCGTAATCGGGACGTTTCTTGTCTTCCTACTTTGCCTAAGACCATTCGTAAAACTCTGGAAGCTGAACAAGGTGGATCCGGCCGCGATCTTTCCAACGACTTCGATATGGGCCGTCGTGCTATTGTGCACGCTTGTGTACGGCCTGACCTATGGCATTCAACCCCATTCGTACGCACTTATCGGAATCGCCAATGCAATCTTCCTCGGCTCGCCCGTTCCGGCCCCTGAGGGTGTCTTGGAGAGTAATCCTGCGTTGGAATTCGCCGTTCCATCCGGTTTCGTCAAGTGAGGTTGAACCACTAATGCCGATCAATCGCGTCGCCGTGCTCATTACGTCTTTCAACCGACGTGAGTCAACCCTGAAATCACTTGCCGCTCTTCATCGCCAGCGGACTTCGAGAGGCATCGAGATGTCAGTGTTCTTGGTCGACGATGGATGCACCGATGGGACTGGCGAAGCGGCGCTGTCACGCTTCTCAGGCATTCGCGTTTTGCGGGGTGACGGCAAATTATTCTGGAATGGCGGCATGCGTATGGCGTTCGCTGCTGCACTTCGAGAGTCTTACGATGCTTATTTGTTACTCAATGACGACACGGTGCTCTGTGCGGACGCGCTTGAGCGCATGAGTGATTGCGCTGAGGCACGTGAGGCCTCGGGAAAACCCAGCATTGTGGTGGGGAGCACGCGTTCACCTTTGACCGGCGAGCACAGCTACGGTGGAATGGCTTTGCGAACAAAAGGGCTCGCAATTGTTCTTGAAAAAGTGCCGCCGCACCCGTCTCATGTTGTCGTCTGCGACACCATGAACGGAAACGTAGTTCTCATACCCCGCCAGATTGCCGAGATAGTTGGGAATCTGGAAGAGCGTTTTCATCATCAGTTCGGAGACATCGATTACGGATTGCGCGCGAAGAAATCCGGTTTCGCCGTCGTCATCGCGCCAGGTTATGTCGCTGATTGTCTTTCTAATTCGCGAACCGGCACCTGGCGGGATCCTCGCGCAAGTTTCAAGCAAAGATGGATAAGCCTCATCTCCCCGAAAGGCGTTCCTGCGCGAGAATGGGTGCTCTTTACACGTCGCCATTACGGTTGGAGATGGTTCTACTATTCTTTGTCTCCCTACGTGAAGACGATTCTGTTTGGCATGCTCGGGCCAAGAAATCTGCAAGACGTAAATCAACCCTCCTCCGCGAGATCGTGAGATCACCGCGACCACTTCGCGTCATCCTCCGAAATAGCAGCATTAAATCTCAATGAACAAAGAATCGAACTCAATCGCAGGTTCCGCAATTTCCGGAATTCGATGGAACTATTTCGGCGGCATCAGCGCCAGTCTCTGCTCCATCGCGATTGGAATCGTCCTCGCGCGCATTCTAGGTCCCCGCCCGTTCGGCCAAGTCATTATCGCGAGCACCATCTATGGGTTTCTCAATCTCTTTGTCGATGGTGGCTTCAGCCAGGCGCTCATTCAGAAGCGCACGCTGACTGCAGTAGACATAAGAAAGACATTCACTTGCCAGATCGCGATCGGTGTTTGCACAACCGGTCTGGTTTACCTGCTGGCTCCCTGGATTGCTCAACAATTCCGCGATCCGTCCGCCGTGCAAGTAGTGCGAGCAATGTCTCTGATGATTGCTATACAGTCTACGGGCCTCGTCTCGGCTGCGTTGCTGCGTCGTGCCATGCGATTCAAGGTGATTCAATACGCCGCGCTTGCAAGCTATCTATTCGGCTATCTGATCGTTGGCATCCCTCTGGCGCTACATGGCGCCGGGGTATGGAGCCTGGTGTTGGCTTATCTCTCGCAGTGCCTTCTTAACTCCCTCCTTCTGCATACCGCCGCGCGCCCTTCACTGAGACCACTCTTCGCATTGCCTGATCGAGAAATCACGACATTCGGCGGCACAATCATTGCAAATAACGTTGTGAACTGGGGACATGCCAACCTCGACAACATCGCCGCATCGAGGCTTGGGCCCATCGCTTTGGGATTGTATGGCCGTGGCTGCAACTTCGCATATCAGCCGGTAAACACAGTCGTTAACGGTTTGCAATCGGTATTGTTGTCATCAACCGCAAAGGTTCGAGAAAAGAAAGAACTCATGCGCGAAGTTACCCTTGCTGTCATAGCTATCGTGTTCGGCGTTCTTGGGGCAGCATACGCTACGTTGGCCGCAATTCCCGATACGACGGTCATAGGTCTTTATGGGGATAAGTGGGCTGGAGTCATCCCACTTATGATTCCTTTTGCAATCGCGATGCCTTTCTTTGGCGCACATGGTTTGCTTGGTCCCATCCTTTGTGGACTTGGTCGTCCCGAGCTCGAGTTCTGGCCGCAGGCGCTTAGTTGCGTCGTCGCAGCGGTGGCATTCTTTACTGCGGTTCGATTCTCGCTGGTCGCTTTGGCGTGGGCACTCCTTTTTGTCATTCTCGTGCGGTTCGGATTAGTTGCAGCATTCACGTTTCGTTTGCTAGGAATATCGTGGCTCGAGGCGCTCTCGCTCGTCGCCAGGCGTGTCGCATTCTCCGCGGTATTCGGTTTTGCTGCCTGGTCCATGGATCGTCTTCTGCGCGTCTTCGATTGTGGACCAGCAATGCGCCTCAGCATTCTAGTTCTCTTTTGCCTCTCATTGCTCGTATCGGCCATGTGGTATGCAGGCAACATCCTATTTGGGAGGCAAGCAATTCGCTTCCTGCTTAAGTATGCCGCGCACTTACCGGCGCCTTATGCAAGGCAGCTCCGCTCTCAAGCCGGCATGGGCGACTCAGCACATCTGGTTGCGTCCTAGCTCGTGGCGGAAAACGCTTCGTTTGCTGACGAGGGTAAACATTGAAACTGCGTTTTAGTTAGACACGCATTGCATATAAGTCAGGGAATATCCAGAATGAGATTTGTAGTCGCAAAACGGCAGGGCCGCCGGGGGGGCGGGCTTGGCAATGAAATACTCCCCTGGGCCAAGGGTTGGATCGCCAGCCAGGTTCTCGACGCGCACTTAGTCGGTCCTTCCTGGGGAATGAATAAGCGTCGCTATGACCGCAATTTCGGCACGTCGCGACTGGATTTTCTTCTGGAGGATGCGCTACTTCGCCTGCCACACTACGAATTCACGCAGGCAGATTACCAAGCAACATGCGAGATCGACTTCAGAACAGCTCTCGAAAAGTGGGCGTCTGTGCGAGGACTCACAAAGAACGGATCGTATATCGTCAGCGTCGAGGGCATGTGGGGTGGATATCCTTCAATTCGGGAAGCCCGCTCATTCTTGCTGGCCAAACTGCTCAACAGTAGAGATGCACTGCGCAATTCATACCAGATCGCTTCTAGACTCGATCACCGCAAGCTGTTTGTCGCAGTGCACATGCGTCTGGCTAAAGACGGATTCCTGAGCCCACAACCAGGGGAAAACGTCCGTGGCAAATTCAACATTTTCGTTCCCATTGACTGGTATCTGTGGGTGTGCGAGTCGCTCAAGACGGCGTTCGGTGAGGATATTGAGTTCCGCTTCTTTACCGACAGGCGCGGACCAGAGTTCGACGAGGCAGTGCGGCGGTTCAATCCGGGACAGATTGTGCAGCAAGGCCTAACCGAATGCAGCGATTTATTACTGATGAGCCGTGCAGACCTTCGTGTATGCTCTGTCTCTTCTTATAGTCTCGCAGCGTGTTTTCTCTCTGAAGGGCCTTTTCTTTGGTACGAACCTCAACTAACGCTAAGTCACGGGTTATATAGCTTGTGGGGACAAAGTGAAACGCGGCACCCTACCCCAGGCCTCACGCCGGCTACATCCAGGAATGGGAATCATCGAGTTGAAACGCGCGCGAACGGCATAGATCACTCTCGGGCCTATTTAGGTTCAGGCATGAAAATCGACGACCGTCTTCCCGAAAGCCTTGTTCAAATGCTTCGTCAGAGGCTCATCCTCCGTGATTCAAAAACAAATCTTCTCGAGTATGGAAGCGTACCGCAGGTATATACGCATTGAGATCGGTCTGCGCGTAGCGTGCCATTAAGAGTCAACGAACGCAGTAGCTCAAGAGAAAGTCCAAGAGAGTTAAGTCTCGAATATGCGAATCCTCGTCATCCATAACCAATATCAGCGATCGGGCGGCGAAGACGGCGTGGTGCGCTCGGAGGTTGCATTACTCCGATCCAAAGGCCATGAAGTCGAATTAATGGAAGAGAATAACGATTCAATTGTTCGCTGGACTGACGCGGTGAGGACGTCGGCTGACTGTGTCTACTCGATTGCAGCGGCGAATGTAACTCGTCGGTGTATCGGTCAGTTCCGTCCAGACCTGGCGCACATTCACAACTTTTTTCCTCGATTGTCGCCCTCCGTTCATTACACGTGTCACGCCGCCGGCATCCCAGTAGTGCAAACCCTGCACAACTACCGGCTGCTCTGCCCTGGGGGAACACTCTCGAGAGACGGCAAGGTCTGCGACGAATGCATCGGCAAAGCGATCGCTTGGCCATCCGTCGCGCACGGGTGTTATCGCGGCAGCAGAGTCGCGAGTGCGGCGGTTACAAATATGCTTACGATTCATCGCGCAATAGGAACCTGGACCCGCACAGTGGATTGCTTCATCGCTCCCACAGAGTTTGCGCGTCAGAAGTTCATACAGGGTGGCCTGCCCGAAGACAAGCTTGTCGTAAAGCCAAACTTTGTGAGTCCCGACCCGGGTATGGGCGCTGGAAACGGCGGCTATGCTCTCTTCGTTGGCAGATTGTCTGACGAGAAGGGAATTGGCACCCTCCTAGCCGCCTGGCGACAGCTAACGACCAACCTTCCACTCAAGATTGTTGGCGACGGTCCCATGGCAGCAGTCGTGAGCCACGCGGCCGCGAACATCCCAGGCGTCCAGTGGCTGGGATCACGCAGCAGTATTGAAGTCTCGCGGCTAATGGCCGATGCGGCGTTCCTTGTGGCGCCTTCCATTTGCTACGAAACATTTGGGATGGTCTTGATTGAGGCGATGGCCGCCGGACTTCCAGTCTTCGCGTCTCGCCTGGGCGCGATGGCCGAGCTGGTATCTGACCAAGAAACAGGGAAACTGTTTTCTGCCGGCAATGCAAATGAATTGGCAGCAGCGGTGCAATGGGCGGCATCTCAACCCGATGAACTGAAAGCAATGCGGCAGCGCGCTCGCCGTGAATTCGAAGACAAGTACACAGCCAACGCCAGTTACGCTTTGCTCGCAAATATTTATGACGCTGCGCGAAGCGGTCAAACCGTTCTCGCAACCAACTAAGTTATGAAGAAGAAAAAACTAGCAGTCCTGATTAACGTCATTGCCCCCTATCGCGTGCCCATTCTTGCGTCCCTTGCAGAAGAATTCGATACCCTCGTCTTGCATGGGGGATCAGAGCCGAATCGGACGTGGAGTGTGGAACTGCCGCCCGAGCTAAAAACGCGCAAAGTTTTCACAATTCAGATCCCGATCCGAAAGAAAAACGGTATCGATGGCGTCACCGATACCACTTATCTGCACTTAAATCTGGGCCTATTGTGGTGGCTCATTCGCTTCAGGCCAAAGGTGATTCTTTCGAGCGAGATGGGCATTCGAACCATGATCGCCCTGCTTTACGGAATGGTCGCGCGCGTTCCTGTATGGGTGTGGTGGGGCGGAACGCTTCATTCGGAGCGAAACATCTCCCGGGCCAGAATGCGTTTGAGGCGGATACTTGCGCTTCTCATCACTCGTTGGATAAGTTATGGCGCGAGCACGACCGAATATCTTGAATCTATAGGCATTTCGCGTAAGCGGATTCTACAGATTCAGAACTGCGTTCCACATGAGACGTTTGTCGCCGCTCCAGCGCAAGCGTCAGCGTGGTTTATGGCTAACCCGCGTCCAGTAATTCTAACTGTTGGGCAGCTCGTCCAACGAAAGGGACTGGACAAGCTCATCGAGGCGTGCGGCCGCTTGGCGGCACGTGGGCGTCAATTCTCTTTGGTGATCGTGGGTCAGGGCCCCGAGCTACAGCGGCTTTATAAGTTGGCTAAGGACAAGGGTATCCAGGACTTCGCGATTCTTCCCAACCAACCGCAGTCAACCCTCAATCAAATCTATAGAAACTCTGATGTCTTCGTGTTTCCCACTCTTGAAGATGTGTGGGGCCTTGTGGTCAATGAAGCTCTGTGGGCTGGGACCCCGGTTCTCTGCTCAAAATATGCGGGCTGCGCCGCTGAACTGGTGCCGGAAGCAAATATCTTTGATCCAATGTCGCCGGATAGTTTCGACAGCGCACTTGCGAAAGTCTTCAAACGGACCGTTTCGCCGCCCGACACATCAAGGCTGCGCACCTGGCAGGAGGTTGCGGACATGATTACAGGCTCGCTCCTCGCGGGTACACCGGTTCGAGCGGGCAACTTGTGAGTTGAGTCCGCATCAAGAAATCGATTCCGCCGCTCCCCCGATAACTCCCAGAGAAAAGCTAATTCAGGTGCTGATCGCCAATCACTTCATTGGCGGCTAGGATCTTGGCTGCCCAAAATGCCCTTTCAGCATCTTCGGCCTGGAGGTTGATGCTGCCATTCGTCAGGCACGGATTCGTGAAATCATTGCCGCTTACGGAATTGCCCGGATCGAGCATGTCGGGCGGATTCGCCCAGACATCAAATGCGGTAGGCGCATCATTCGTCCCAGGTCCTACCATTCCTCCCACCGTTCCGGTAATCGTGTTGTTATAGAACTGCGTGCTGTTGTAGTAGTTCCAGATCACGATCCCATTGGCGCCCCACGCGTACCAGTCACCCGAACCGGTCACACCGCATGAGACGATGCGATTTGCATCGGCAGTGATGTCGTGTCCAGCCGCAATCCCCACCCCTGTGCCGGCGGTAGCAACAACTTCGTTGGCCTCGAAATGCACAAATGCCGTGGGCTCTGCGCCATTGGTCCCAGTCCCATCCGTCACCATCGCAGTGCCGGTATAGTGGCCTTTAATCACAGGCGATGAGCTGCCCTCGAAATAGTTATCATGTACCCAGATGGGATGCCCGGCGACCCCCTGGCTGTTATATATATTGACCACGTCTTCCGTGGAACTCTGTCCGATTGTTTGCACGTCCTGATTCCAGGCGATTTCAGCTCCGTTCGGTGCCAATACATTATTCAAGATGATGAAATGCCCGAGACTAGGTCGGTTCGGCAGGAACCCTCCCCGCCCGTCGCTTGCCCGATCTTCAAGATTGCTTGCTTGATTGTTCGTGATTTCCAATGTCGAGGGCGTCGCACCAGCCAGTTTTACGCCAAAGCTCGCGCCTACGATGGTGCAGTTCTTTACTGTCAAAGCCTCAACTTTCGTTGCCGTCAAAAACGAGCCGCGCTGTTCGCCAGAAACTCCTGGATCGAGCGCCGTACCTGTCACATTTTGAATCGTTACATTCGCACCGCTGCTTACGCCGCTGAGATCAATGAGTGTGCCTGGGCCTGAAATCACCGAGTCTTGAAGGATGACAGGCTGATCCGTGCGGATCTTCACGGCAGGAGTGCTTGGATCAGTGCTATTCCAGTTGCCCGAGTAGGTGCCTCCTGACGTGATCTCAATCGGAGCCGCAGCCTGCTGTGGAGAAACGACGACGCTTGCGCTCGATGATGTCGATCCGCAAGTGACCGTGACTTGGGCCGTGCCCGACTGCGCCCCCTGAAATTGCCCGCTACCTAGACTTACCAGAATCGAAGGCTGAGACGACTGCCATGTGCACTGTTCTCCGGCTGCTTCTCCTGAGACGGTGAACTGAACGCTTTGCCATTCCTGAATGCTGGCCGAAGAAGGAGCAAGAGTAGCCGTCGGGGTTGCCGGCTTCGTTTGCGTCCCTGCCATTGGGGCGGACCCGCCGCATCCCTGAATTAGAACTGCCGTGGGAACCAGCGCCAGGAAAATCAATCCGGCGATCAGGCGGTGATACTGGTTTGAGAGGAATCCAACTTTCGAGATTGACACTTGCTCGGCGACAAACCATTTTTGAGAATTTAATCTATTCGAAATAAAATGCACACTCTTACGCATTGGCGTCCCTTCGTTGCCGTTTGCGATCTGAGCGTTTTTCTTGTCGAAACCCGACGCTTGAAATCTCTGTCTCGCTCGATTTCCACTGCGTTTTACCGGTCATCGACACACTGCTGAAGTACGCTTTTGCTCGCCAAGGCAATTAGCTATTCACTGAGGAGATATCGGCATAACTGCCGGATCTCTTCGATTGATACAAGGAGGTTATGTGTCAATCCTAGGCAGGGATTGCCTGTAAGTGAATCAAAATGCAATATTTAAGGCGTCACAGCTGTAACTCAAAAGCGCAACATCGTAATTCAATTTCGGGTCACAATTACTTACCCGGCAGGGTTACTTACTTAATTGGTTACCGGCATATCATCGTGGGTACCACCTTGGTCGTAGTGCTGCGTTGTTCAAGGGTATGAGCGGTCCGGCAGTTGCTGAGGTGGGTGGATGGCGCCAGCCAGATCGTCGTCAGAACGACTTCGCTTCGATCAGTTCTTGACTCCCCGGAATAGGGGCGAAGCAGTCAGAATGGATGGGCGGATGCTCGTCGTGGCGCTGAAGTACAAATTTGCGCAGGTCGACTCGCATATTCAGCGCACAAACGAACGGCCCGAAGACCGAAGTCTTCAAGGCCGCTGTCAAACGTCTTAGTCGATAAGTGTTTTGCGGGGCCGGAATTCAATCTGCGAGCTTTCGGTTGGAACTGCCTCCATCATGACGGTTCAGACCTATGACCATACGGGGTCGAGCCACGCATAGACGCGTTCCTGCATCTATATCGTGTGTGATACGCAAGCTTAAATCCGGTCAATTTCGCCTGTATTCGCGTAAGAAGGACGCAGCAACCGGCAAGCGCCGCAACCTCG
>Ga0181537_10000771_pt1 | contig 29975 bp, 28 predicted proteins | sample PEATcosm2014_Bin_39_FD_119765 | JGI IMG/M metagenome (GOLD analysis project Ga0181537, IMG submission 119765) | Peatland microbial communities from MTU Mesocosm Facility, Houghton, MI, USA - PEATcosm2014_Bin23_10_metaG | ecosystem: Environmental > Terrestrial > Soil > Wetlands > Peat | place... | reverse complement strand
GCGTCAGTTCATCGACGGGTCTTCTGGCATCCGCGCGATCAGTGCGTAGCTGCCGCCCTTGCGCGACAACACTGAGGCCCAGAGTTCGCCGGGATCGTCTGTGAACGCGTCGTCGTACCGGGCCGGTTCGAGGATCCAGTCGCCGCGCTCCAGCTCACCGTCGAGTTGTCCTGGCCCCCACCCGGAGTGGCCGGCGAATACCCGAGCCTGCCGCAGGCCAACGCCGATCTCATCGTCGGATCTGCCGCCGCCCACCACGCCGACGTGGTCGAAGGCGATCATCGCGGCGTCCTCAGGGTCCTCAAAGTCGGCCAACACGATCACGCCTGACTGGCCCACCGGGCCGCCCACCAGCACATCATCATGCTCGGCCAGTTCAGCCAGCTGGGGTACGGCCTCACTGACCTTCGACTCGGATGGGCGGTTGAGCACCAGCCCGAGCGCGCCGGCCTCGCTGTGTTCGACTATGAGCACGACGGTCCGCCAGAAGTTCGGGTCCCTGAGCGTGGGTCCCGCGATCAGCAGCTGCCCGCGAGTCGACTCCATAGCCAGAATTCTGACACCGCGGTAACCCGGCCTGCCGGCGACCAGCCGAACTTTGTGGATTTGCTTCCTGCGTCCGGAAGCGGATCAGCAAAGTTCGTCCGCGGGCACCTACGTCTGCGGGCACCTACGTCTGCGGGCACCTACAGGTCATACGAGCGGCCAATCACCTCGAGCAGCACCTCGTCGGTGCCGGCGCCGATCCGGTTGAGGCGGAGGTCGCGCCACGCCCGTTCGATGCCGTACTCCTGCATGTAGCCGGCGCCACCATGGATCTGGATGCACTCGTCGGCCACCTCAACGGCAACTCGCGCCGCGTTCAGCTTGGCGATCGAGATCTCACGAACCGGGTAGTCGCCGTTCTGGAAGCGCCACGCCGTCGTGTACACCATCGATCGCGCCAGCTCGATCTTGGTCGCCATCTCCGCGAACTTATGCCGCGTGACCTGGAAGCTGCCGATCGACCGGCCGAACGCCCTGCGCTCCTTGGCGTACTTGAGCGTCTTGTCAAACACGTGCTGGGCCCCGGCGACCGAGCCGGCAGCGCCGATCAGCCGCTCACCCTGGAGCTCCCACATGATGTGGTAGAAGCCCTTGCCCACCTGCCCCAGCACCGCCGACGCCGGGACCCGCACGTCCTGGAAGGCCAGCAGCGCCGTGTCGGACGCGTGCATGCCGAGCTTCTCCAGCTTCTTCTCCCGGATCACGCCAGGTAGGTCCATCGGCACCAGGAAGAGCGTGAAGCCGTCATAGCCCGCGTCGGGGTCGGTCTTGGTCACCAGCACAATCACGTCTGCCCGTATCCCGTTGGTGATGTAGGTCTTGGAGCCGTTGATCACGTACTCGTCAGTGGCGGCGTCGTAGGCGGCACGGGTTTTGATGCCGGCTACGTCAGAGCCGGCGTCCGGCTCGGTGATGCCGATGCAGAGCACCTTCTCCCCGGCGATGGCGGGCGCCGCCCACTGCCGCTTCTGCTCCTCGGTGCCGAACGCCAGGATCGGCGGCATCGCCATGTCCGTCTGGACCGCGATCCCCATCGCCAGTCCGCCTGACTCGCCGTACGTCATCTCCTCTGCCAGCACCAGCGATGAGTAGTAATCGCCACCCTGGCCCCCGTACTCAACCGGCTTGTCGAGCCCGAGGAAGCCGAGCTCGCCCATGCGCTTCACGATCGAGTTGGGGAAGGTCGTGGCCTCCCATTCGACCGCGTGCGGCAGAACTTCGTTGATGGCCCAGCGCCGAATCGTCTCCCGGAGCTGATCGTGCTCGTCGTTGAAGATGAAGTGCTTGCGCTCGCTGTTGTGATCCGGTTTGACGACCTCGCTAGTGCTCATCCCATAACCCTAGTGGTCCGTGACGCTGCAGTTGACCCGTCGTTGCGCCCGCTCCCTTAGGCTTCCGCCATGCCCGCGTTCACCGCTCTGCGATACGAAGTCTCGGCCACCGGCGTCGCGACGGTCTCGCTCGACCAGCCTGAGACCCGCAACGCGCTCTCCCCGGAGCTCTTGGGGGAGCTGAAACAGGCGCTTGAGGAGGCTCGGGACGACGACGCCGTGCGGGTGGTTGTGCTCGCGTCTACCCACGAGAAGATCTTCTCCAGCGGTGGCAACCTCGCCGGTTTCGCCGCCGACGTGCCGCAGATCCAGAAGCACCTCAGCAACGATCTCTTTCCGAGCATCTTCCGCCTGCTGGGTGAGCTCGGCAAGCCGTCGATCTGTGCCGCGAGCGGCCACGTCCTGGCGGGCGCGCTCGGGCTGGCGCTCTCCTGTGACCTGATCATCGCCAAGGACGGCGCCCGCTTCGGCACGCCGGAGATCAACGTCGGCATCTTCCCGTTCATGATCATGGCGCTGATCTACCGCAACGTGCCGCGCAAGAAGACGAACGAGCTACTGCTGCTGGGCGAACAGCTCTCCGCCCAGGAGGCGCTCCAGGCCGGGATCGTCAACAAGGTCGTCCCGGGCGATGAGTTCGACCAGGCCGTGGCCGAGTGGGCTGACAAGCTGGCCCAGAAGTCTCCGCTGATGATGCGCCTGGGCAAAGATGCGATGTTCCGCCAGCAGGACATGGCCTTCGCGGACGCGCTGGACTTCCTGCGTGCCCAGCTTTCGCTGGCGTTCGGCACGCAGGACATCCAGGAGGGTGTGGCCGCTTTTTTCGAAAAGCGCGAGCCCAAGTGGACAGGTCGCTAGCCGCGGCGCAGGCTCAAGCCGGGCCGGGAAAGCCGGTCACGTGCCACACCTGCGCCCGGAAAGCAGTACGTTCACGCTCAACATGTCCACCGATGCGACTGAGACGAGCTTGCTGCGTCCGCTGGTTGACGACATGCGTGCGCGCCGTGAGCAGGTCAAGCTCGGCGGCGGAGAGGCGAAGATCTCCAAACAGCACGCCGCCGAGAAGCTCACGGCTCGTGAGCGGCTGGCGCTGCTGATCGATGAGGGCACGTTCGTGGAACTCGGCATCCACGGCAAACCCCACTTCTCGCAGCGCGCGATGGACGGCGTGGACGCCCCTGCGGACGGTGTCATCACCGGCTACGGCAAGGTCAACGGCCGGCTTACGGCGGTCGTCGCCTACGACTTCACGGTGATGGCCGGGGCGATGGGCATGACCGGCGAGCTCAAGGTCACGCGGCTGCGCGAGCTGGCCCTCACCAAGCGGATCCCGTTGATCTGGCTGCTCGACTCGGCGGGAGCCCGCATCCAGGAGGCCGTCGGCTCACTGTTCGCCGGCTCCGGCCAGCTCTTCCGTGAGGAGGTGGTGATGAGCGGCGTGATCCCGCAGGTCGCCGCCGTGATGGGTCCGTGCGCTGCCGGCACCGCGTATATCCCAGGCTTGGCTGACTTTGTGCCGATGGTGAAGGGCCGCGGATCGATGGCGCTCGCCGGGCCGCACCTGGTGCGCGCCGCCGTCGGTGAGGACGTCACCCAGGAGCAGCTGGGCGGCAGCCGCGTGCACACGCGCAAGTCAGGGGTCGGCGATCTCGAGGTAGCCGACGATCAGGAGTGCATCGAGAGCATCAAGCAGTACCTCAGCTACTTCCCCCAGAACTGCGATGAGGCGCCGCCGATCGTCGCCTCGACCGACCCGATTGACCGCGCGGATGAAGAGCTGCTGGACGTGCTACCCGAGTCAAACCGCAGGCCCTACGACATGTACGAGGTGATCCGCCGGATCGCGGATGATGGGGTCTACTTTGACATGAAGCCGCAGTGGGCAAAGTCAGTCATCACCTGCCTGACGCGCTTCGGCGGGCGGGCGGCCGGGATCGTCGCCAACCAGCCCAAGCAGCTGGGCGGCATCCTCGACAACGACTCAGCCGACAAGGCAGCGCGCTTCATCAACCTCTGCAACGCCTACGGCATTCCGCTCGTCTATCTGATGGATGTTCCCGGCTTCATGGTCGGCACCAAGGTGGAGGAGGCGGGCATCATCCGGCACGGCGCGAAGATGCTGTACGCGACCGCCAACGCGACCGTGCCGAAGGTCACCGTGATCGTGCGCAAGGCCTACGGGGCGGGGTACTACGTGATGTGCGGGCGCGCCTACGAGCCTGACCTGATCGTCGCCTGGCCCTCAGCCGAGATCAGCGTGATGGGTGCCGAGGGGGCGGTGGAGATCGTCTTCCGTAAGCAGGTTGAAGCGGCCGAGGATCCGGAGGCCAAACGCCACGAGCTGATCGCCGCGTACAAGCAGACCATCGACGTGTACGTCGCCGCCGCCAACGACATGATTGACGACGTGATCGACCCCCGTGAGACCCGAGAGCAGATCTGCCGAGCCTTGGAGCTGACCGCCGGCAAACGGGTCGAGCGGCCTTGGAAGCGCAGCGGAGTGCTACCGGTTTGAGCCTCGACGATCCGGTCGTCATCACCTGCGCGATCTCAGGTGCCATAGCCAACCGTGAGCAGTGCCCGGCGATCCCCTACACGCCGGCTGAGTACGCGGCCGAGGCGCGGCGGATCGTCGATGAGGGCGGCGTGCACATTCACATACACGCGCGCAGGCCGGATGGGACGCCGAGCTATGAGGTGGAGGATTTCGTCGCGATTCGCGACGAAATCCGGGCGGAGGTCGGTGACGCTGCGATCCTCAACTTCTCGACAGGCACCGTCGGAGTCAGCGTCGCTCAGCGTGTCGCTTACCTCGAGGCCGGGCGGCCTGAGGTGGCCGCCCTCAACATGGGCTCACTGAACTACGCCAAGTACTCGAAGACGCGAAGGGACTTTGTCTTCCAGTTCGTCTTCTCCAACCCGTTCGACGAGATCGTCGAGCTACTGCAGGCCATGCGGCGCCTGCGCATCAAGCCTGAGCACGAGTGTTTCGACGTTGGACACGTCGCTTCGCTCGACCCGCTGGTCGACATGGGCCTGCTGGAGGCGCCGCTGCACGTTGACTTTGTGATGGGCGTGCTGGGCGGAATCCCCGCGACCGCTCGCAACCTCGCGGCGATGGCCGACAACATGCCCGGTACCGTGGATGGGGTACGGGAGCAGAGCCACCACTGGGGCGTGATCGGTGTCGGCCGCTCGCAGTGGACGATGATCGCTGCCGCGCTCTCACTCGGCGGCTCGGTCCGCGCCGGCCTCGAGGACAATCTCTACCTGCCGGACGGCACGATGGCGCGCTCCAACGGTGAGCTGATTGCAGTTGCGCGCCGGATGACCGTCGACGCCGGTCGTCGGCCCGCGACGGTCGCCGAGGCGCGTGAGCTGCTCGGCATCTCCCTCAGCGCCTCCAACTGAGTTCAGCGCCAGCGCCAGCGCCCGGGCCGGGCTGTCGGGATGGCCGGATTTGTCACAAAGCCGGCGCAGACGCGCCTTGTTTGGGCACACCGGTTCACGCGACCCTTCACGTGTGTCGCGTGAACGCCCCGAACTCTCCAAGCCGGTCCCGGTCACGCCGGCCCGCGGCCCGGCCGCGGTCACGCCGGCCCGCGGCCCGGCCCCGGATGGAGTTTGTGAATCGACTTCCGGCTCCCGGAAGCGCATTCACAAAGTCCGGGTGGCAGCGCTCGCGGAACGGCAATATGGCCGGGTTACGTGGGCTCAGTTACGTGAATTGGGAGCAGGGGAGGCGACGGTCAACCGGTGGGTGAGATCGGGATATCTGCTCCCCCTAATGCCACGCATCTATGCCGTCGGGCATGCCGCCACCAGTCAGGAGACGCGGCTCTTCGAGGCCGTGCTCTACGCGGGGCCCGACGCCACGCTGAGCCACGGGACCGCCGCCTGGTGGCGCGGCCTGCTCAATTGGCCGGTACGAACCACCCACATCAGTACGCCGCGGCAGATCAGGTCGCCAAAGGGAATTACAATCCACGGCCGCCGCACGCCCGAACACGAGACGGTCAACGGACTTCCGGTCACGACGATCGGCCGGACGATGCTTGACCTCGCCGCGACAGAACCGGCCAGACTCGTCCGCCGCGCGCTCGCCCAACTTGACTTCACCGGCGAGTTCGATCCGGTTGACCTCCGCAGAACCGCCGGTTGCGGTCGCCCGGGGAGCGCCGCGCTCACGCGCGCACTGAGCACCCACATGCCAGAACTCGCGAAGACACGGAGTGAGCTCGAGGTCGACTTCCTCCTGCTCTGTGAGCGTTACAGGATGCCGATGCCACTGATGAACCGGATGATCCACGGCGTGGAGGTGGACGCCTGGTGGCCGGATTTCAACCTCGTTGTCGAGCTTGACGGGGACGGGAACCATCGCAAGCCCGCGCAGCGCAGCAAGGACCGTCGCAAAGAGGTGATCCTGCGCGAGCACGGACTGACCGTCCTGCGCTACGACTACGACCTGACGATGCGGACGCCGGTCGACGTCAAGGACGATCTGCTGCGTCACATGGGCACTCAACGATCCAAGCCCTGACTGACCAGTCAGTCAGTAACCTTCCACCTGTGACTTCACCCACGTTAATACGGGCCGCTGCGGTGCAGCTCAACGCGACGGAGGATGTCGACGCCAATCTGGCCACCGCGGACCGGCTGACGCGCGAGGCGGCGGGGAAGGGCGCGGAACTCGTCGTGCTCCCGGAGAAGTGGACCGTACTGGGTCGTGGCGAGGCGATGGCGGCGGCGGCACAGCCGCTCGACGGTCCCGCCATCAGCTGGGCGAGAGCCATCGCCAAGGAGCTGCACCTGGACCTGATCGCAGGCTCATTGGTCGAGTATGTGGAAGGCCAGATCAAGACCGCCAACACCAGCGCGCACATCGGCCCCGACGGTGAGATCAAGGCGCTCTACCGCAAGCTGCACATGTTCGACGTCGAGGTCGACGGCACCGTCTACGCCGAGTCGGCGCGGGAGCAGGCCGGTGACCAAATCACCGTCACGCACACGGCCCAGGGCCACGAGCTCGGCATGAGCATCTGTTACGACGTGCGCTTCCCCGAGCTCTATCGCGAGCTCTCGAGCCGCGGGGCAACGATCATCACCGTTCCCAGCGCCTTTACGCTTGCCACGACCCGAGACCATTGGGAAGTGCTGCTGCGCGCTCGGGCGATCGAGAACCAGGCCTTTGTGATCGCGGCCAACCAGATTGGCCAGCACCCTCCGGGCAACCGCTCCGGCGGACGCTCGATGATCGTCGACCCGTGGGGCGTTCAGCTTGCGATCGCGCCTGACGGAGAGGCCGTGATCACGGCGGACCTTGATTTCACGCTGCTCAACGACATGCGCAAGCGGCTGCCGGCGCTCACCCACCGCCGGCCTGCCGAGATCTACTCGCGGCCAGCGGGCCGCGAGGACGCGCAACCGGTATGACCACCGCCGTTGACAAGCGCCGTGTGATCCTCGACGCCGCTGTGCGAGTGTTCGCACGCCAGGGCTTTCACACCTGCCGAGTCGCCGACATCGCTGACGAGGCGGGCGTCGCCTACGGGCTCGTCTACCACTACTTCGCGTCGAAGGACGCGATCCTCGACACGCTCTTCCTCGAACGTTGGGACGTGATGGTCGCGGCGATAGCTGAGGCCGACGCGTCGCCGCTGGCGCCGCGGGAGAAGCTGTACGTGATTGCCTCCTTCATCGTCGACTCCTACCGTCACGACCCGGATCTGATGAAGGTGATCATCGTCGAGGTGACGCGCGCCGCCAACACGTTCGGCCGCACTCACCTGGACAAGATCATGCAGGCGTTTGACGGGATCGCGCAGATCGTCAGGCACGCGCAGGCTGACGGCATCTTCCGGCCCGAGGTTGACGCGCTGTTCGCCGCGCAGGCCTTCTACGGGTTGATCGAGCAGGTGCTGACCCAGTGGATCTTCGGCAACCTGCCGGCTGACGCGGAGGGCTTTGAGTACGCGAAGCGTGAGCTGGTGGAGATCATCTGCGGCGGCCTTGATGCCTAGCGCCCGGCCGCCATGGGGAAGTCATCTCTCGATGACGACTATCGACATCAGCGAGCGGTTCGTTAGTCGCGGGTTTATCTGCTTGAATCCCTCGCAATGAAGGAGAGTCCGTTGATCAAGCGTCTTATGTGGTCGGGCCTGGTGACCGGCGTTGGTGCCGTTTCGGGAATCGTCGCCACACGTGTTGCGACGCTCATCTGGCGTCGTGTCTTCGACGAAGATCCGCCTGAGTGACCGACGGGACTGATGATCTGACCGATCCCCGGGGGACGGAGCCTGCGGTCCAAGGGTTTCAGGACAGCGGGAGTTCGACCAGCCCAGACTCGTCAAGGCTCCACCGTTGGCTTGGCGCCGTCGCGGAGGAGAACGAAGCCCGCGCGGACGGGAGAGTTGCCGCTGTCATCTCCAATGGCGTCGCCGCTCCGCCGTCGAGTGATCCGAATCCGTACGCCGCGATCTCACAGAGCGAACCGTCGACTGCGGCCAGTCCCGCAAAGCGTCCCGCGTCGCTGCGCTCCGTGCATGAGGCGCCGGCCGCTGACCGGCCCGCGGTGAACGAGCCCGCGGTGAACGAGCCCGCGGTGGACGAGCCCGCGGTAAACGGCGCGGCTTTGAACGAGGTGGCCGTCGACCAGCCCGCCGTCGAGGAGGTCACCGCCATGCAGCCAGCCGTCAAGGAAGCTACCGCCAAAGAGCTCGCCGCCAAGAAGCCTGCCGTGAAGGCGCCCGCCGTCAAGGAAGCCACCACCAAGAAGCCAGCCGCCAAAAAGCCCGCCGTGAAGGCGCCTGCCGTCAAAAAACCCGCTGTCAAGAAGCCTGCCGTGAAGGAGCCATCCGCCATCGAACCAGCCCCGCAGGAACCATCCCCCAAGGAGCCAGGGACGCCCTCGCCGCCGCCGGTCGAGGCTGTCGCGGCTCCCGGCGTCGCGCCAGCTAAGCCCGCCGCAGCTGATGAGCCCACCGGCTCGCCGTGGGACCCCGTATTCGAGCGTTTAGCGACCGCGCAGGAGCGGGCAGCCATCCTGGCCCGGGAGCGCCCAGAGGTCGTAATCGGTGCCGCCTTCGGTGGCGGTCTCATATTGGCCACGATCCTTAAGCGCCTTGGCCGCCGGTAACGGACAGCAGGACAGCATCGCCGCGGCGATCACCGAGGTTTCGGAGAGCCTGACCAAGCTGGTCCAGGATGAGATCGAGCTCGCCAAGAGCGAGGTGGTCGAGAAGGCGACCAGCTTGGCCCGCGGTGCCGCTGCTGTGGCCGCCGGAGCCGTCTTTGGCGTCTTCGCGGTGATCTTCTTTTTGCTCACGCTCGCGTGGGTGCTTGACGGAATTTTCGTCACCGGCGCCGGAGAGCTCTGGCTTGGCTTCCTGATCGTGCTGGTGGTCCTGCTGGTTCTGACCGCCGGCGCCTTCATCTTCGCCTGGAGGAAGCTCAAGGTCGGCGCACCCACCCCGACGATGGCGATCGACGAGGCCCGGAAGATCCGTGCGACGGTCAGCGCCAGCAGCGGCAAGTCCGACGGGCCTACATATGGCTGATAGGCGAACATCGGATGAGATCCGCGCCTCGATCGATCAGAACCGTGAGGAGCTGGGCGTGTCGCTGGTCAAGCTCCGTGACGAGGTCACCGAGCTGACCGACTGGCGCGCGCAGGTGCGTCGCAACAGCGAACGCCTCACGGTCGCGGCGGCCGCCGCCGGCTTCCTGATCGCTGGAGGTCTCGGTGGCGCCGGGTCAGCGCTGTTCGGTCGCCGCAAAAAGCGCCGCTAGGCGTTGGCGCCGGGCAGCAGCCGCGGCGGCACCGCCCACCCGGAAGCGGCCGGCACCGGACCGCACCGCACCCCTCCGCACCGCACCGCACCGCACCGGGGAACGTCCCAGTGCGCCTACTCCAACAGCGATCGCGGCACGCCGCCGGTGCCGAGCAGGCCCGGGCCCACGTGGGTGCCGATCACCGGACCGAGTTCCGCCACCAGAACCGGTTCGGTCCCGAAGATCTCGCGGCCGCGCTTTACCATCGCGGCAGCCTGGTCAGGCGCCTGGATGTGCTGGACGACCCAACCGTCGTTGCCGATCCGCTTGCACTCCTCCAGCAGCCCCGAAAGCTTCTCAAACGCCCTCTTTGAGGTCCGGACCCGTTCGATCGGTGTGATCTCGGACTCGACCGTGAGGATCGGCTTGATCTGCAGCGCGTTGCCCATCCACGCCTGCGCGCCGCCGATGCGACCACCACGGCGCAGGTACTCGAGCGTATCCACGGCGAACCAGAGCTTCAAAGCGTCGCGCGCCTGCTGCGCCTGTGCGGCGGCACCGGCGCCATCTGCGCCACCGCGCGCGGCCGCGCCGGCGGCCAGCAGCATCAGACCCTCACCGCCGCAGGCGGTCGCGGAGTCGAGCACGTGCACCTTCGCCGCATCGGCGCCGAGCTGCTCACGCGCCTGCACAGCGGAGCGGTAGGTGCCGGAGATGCCGCCCGACAGGTGAATCGAGACGATCTCATTGCCAGCCGCGATCAGCGGCTCGTAGACCGCCAGGAAGTCACCGATCGACGGCTGTGACGTGGTCGGCAGCGAGCTTAGGTCAGCCAGCCGCCGGTAGTAGGCGCCATAGTCCGTGATCGCGCTTTCGCGGTCAGCCTCGCCGTCGTGGTGGACGTAGAGGCTTACCTCGTGGATGCCGTTGCTCGCTACGAGCTCACGGGGCAGGTAATGGCAGGTGTCGGAAACGAGCGCGACGGGCATGGCGCCCGCGCACCCTACAGCAGATTCTCGATCGTCAGCGGCGCCGGCTCAGTAGCGCTTGACTCCTGGTCGCCGTTCGTCTGCGCGACTTCGATGCCGAGCAGTTCCTGAAGCTCTCCGGACTGGAACATCTCGGTGACGATGTCGCAGCCGCCGACGAGTTCACCATCTACGAACAGCTGGGGAACCGTCGGCCAACCTGAGAGCCCTGACAGCTCCTGGCGGATCGCCGGATCGGGCAGGATGTTGACCGCCGCAAACGGCTGATCGAGAGACTCGAGCATCGCGACCGTGCGCGCGGAGAAGCCGCAGGCGGGCGCGTCGGGCGTGCCCTTCATGAACAGAATCACCGGGTTATCGGAGATCGCGCTCTGGATCGCATCGCGCATCGGGTTGCTGGCTGATTCGCTCATCGGGCCTCCATAGCAGTGATCTTGATCGAGAGGGCATGAATCCGGTCGCCGATCTCAGCGCCGAACACGTCGTAAATAAGCTTGTGCTGGGCGATCCGGCTCAAGCCCGTGAACGCGGGGCCGGCGACCAGCGCCTCAAAGTGAGCTCCATCACCGCTGACCTCGGCGCTCGTTCCGGGGATTCCGGCTTCGATCCGCTGCTTCAGCTCTTCGGGTGATACGGCCACAGAAGAAGCGTAGCGCCTCAGCCGCCGACGCTATACTGAATGAAGCATGATCACTCTCACCGATAAGGGTGCCGAGAAGGTCCGTGAGTTCCTCGCCTCCCAGGAGACCGTTGCCGAGACTGCAGGCCTGCGGGTCGGGGTCCGTGGCGGCGGCTGCTCGGGCTTCCAATACGCGCTCGCCTTTGACGAGCAGCGTGACGAAGACAAGGTGTTCGAGGACAAGGGCATCCGGTTGCTGGTGGACCGCCCGAGCCTGCCGTATGTGGAGGGCTCGGTTATCGACTTCGTCGATGGTCTGCAGGGCGCCGGCTTCAAGGTCGAGAACCCGAATGTGATTGCAGCGTGCGGCTGCGGCTCTTCCTTCCGCGTCGCGGAAGAGGAGCAGGTTTCCGCGGTCTGAGCGCTGTGGCGCGCCCGCGTGCGCGCCACACTGGAGACGTGCGTCGTAACACGTCCGACCGCACCACGCCGCATGCGTGGTGCTCGCTAAGCGCGTGCCTGGCGGCGGCGGCGGTGCTGCTGCTCGCCGGCTGCGGCAGCTCGGCCGCCACCGTCAAGCATAAGCCGGCGCCGCGCGCGCGTCATGCGGCGCACCACACCGCGCTGGTGAGCGCGAGCGCGATTGCCACAAGCGCGCGGCTCTCGGCAGCCGAGCCGGGCTACGCGGTCAAGCTCAGCCTCACTGTCAACGTCTCGCAGATTGGCGGCGAGGCGACTGCCACCGGCAGCGGCGTTTTCGATGCAAATGGCGGTGAGATCGATGCCACGCTCACGCTGCCGGGGGTGCTGGCGATCATCACTCCGCTGACCACGCCGGTGATCATCTCTAACGGTATGGCTTACGTTGAGGTTCCGTCGGAGTTCGTGGGGCCGAGCACCGGGCTTAAGCCGTGGCTCTCCGTCAGCCTCAGCGGTGCCGGCGCGCTCCTCGGCCTGCCAGCCACCGCGCTGGCGGGAGCGCTCACGCCGCGCACGATCCTTGAGGCACTTGCGAGCGACTCGACCGGTACGGCCACGGTGCTCGGGTCGCAGCAGCTCGGCGACGCCGAGACCACGCACTACCGGGAGGTCGTGCGGCAGTTCGGCAGCGGTTACGCGGTTGACGTCTGGGTCGACTCCGCGACCGGGTTACTGCGCCGGATCGTCTTGAAGGGCGCCGGCGCGTCGAAGGTCGCGGGGGCGGCGGCGCAGATCGACTTCAACCGATACGGGCTTGAAAAGATCCCGCCGGCGCCGCCCGCCTCGCAGGTCGGCAGTCTCGCGTTGGCCCTGAAGTCGCTTGGGATCTGAAGCCCGCCATGCGCCGGACCTGCGATCACCGAGGGTCAGGCCGGCTCATTGTCCAGCGCGCGCCACAGGTAGCGGCAGGCGAGCGTCCGGTACGGCCGCCACGGAATAGCGATGGTTTCCAGGGTTTTTGGGTCTGGCATCACGTCCAGGCCGTAGGCGAGCATCACCGACTTGCGGATTCCAAGGTCGCCCACGGCTAGTACGTCAGGGCGCTCCAAGTGGAACATCAGGAACATGTGGGCGCTCCAGACCCCGATGCCCTTGACCGCGGTCAACTCCGTGATCACGTCGGCGTCACTGAGCTGATCGAGCTTGTCCAGGTCCAGAGAGCCGTCGAGCGAATGCTCGGCCAGGGAGCGCAGGTAGGCCACCTTCGCACGTGAGAGTCCCGCCGCGGCCCGCAGCTGCTCGGGGTCATCGGCCAGCAGCTCCTGCGGCGTCGGCGCCCGCCCGCCGAAGCGGTCCACCAGGCGCCGGTAGATGGCGGCTGCGGCCTTGGTGGATAGCTGCTGCCCGACGATCGAGCGGACCAGGGCCGCGTAATGCTCGGGCTGAGCGCCCTCACGGCGGTCACGTAGCCCGTCAGGGCCGTAACGGTCGATGATCGTGGCCAGCACCGGGTCGGATGCGCGGAGGTGGGCGAGGCCGCCGTCGGTCATGACGCCCACGATCTCAGCGCCCAGTGCGGACTACTCGAGGACCGGGACCTGCAGCACCGCTCCATCGAGCGCGCCCAGAGCGCGCTCAACCGACGCGGCAACGCAGGTGAAGGTCGGTGTGTCCCGCAGCGTGTACATGCTCGACTCGGTGGTCCGCAGCTTCTGCACGAGATCCAGGAAGTCCGCAGGGTTGTCAGTCTCGAACGCGACCACGAACTCCTGATCGTCGAGGCCGAACGAGTACGAGGTGTTGAGGTCGACCGTAGGGAACTCCTTGCCGACCTTGATGTGCTGCTGCATGATCCGCCAGCGCTCATCCGCCGGGAGGTTGTACCAGGCGCGGGTCTTCACGAACGGGTACACGAACATGTACTTGCCGTGCGCGGGGCGGACCTCGAGCCGCGACTCCTCCGAGTACTCGGATGGCTTGGTCATCGCCAGGAAGGAGTACGGAATCGTGCACCACTTCATCAGGCCGCTCTGCTGCAGCACAACGTGAAACTCGTGGATGCGTTCGAGGTTCTCAGCCTGCGTAAGCACCATGAGGTCGGCGTCCCCGCGCGTGCCCACCAATGAGAACGCGCGAAGCAGATGGTCCTGCCCGAAGTCCTCGCAGGCGGCGATGAACTCGCGCTTGTGCTCATTGCGCTCGGCGTCATCAAGGCGCAGCCATTCGCGTTCCAGCTGCAGGAACGTGTACTTGACAAAGTGGCGGGTTGGCATCCACCAATCATTGCAGCTGCTGGGCAACGCGGGGGGCGGCACGCAGTCTGGTAGCGCCTCTTGTGCTTTCTGTAGCTATATTGCTGCCACGCTCTGCATCTGGGAGAGAGATGGGGGGCGGAGGATGCTCTGAGGGGGGCATCTGGGGGATTGGTTGAAGCGACGGGCGACCGCAGCGGTACGGAGTAGGATTACCCAATGCGGATCGCCCTCGTTTCGCCGTATTCGTGGTCGTACCCGGGGGGCGTAACCAGGCATATAGAGGCGCTCGCGCAGCAATTCCTGGCTCAAGGCCATGACGTTCGCGTGCTTACCCCTTATGACCCGGCAGGCACCCCGGCGACTGTGATGCATCGCGGCGCGCGACCGCAGCCCGTCGCGCTGCCTGACTACGCGATCTCACTTGGCCGCACGATCGGCTTCAAGGCGAACGGGGCTATTTCCAACCTCTCGGTTTCGCCTGCGGGCATGAGAAAGCTCGTGAGAGAGCTGGGGGCCGGTGGTTATGACGTGGTCCATCTGCATGAGCCGGTCGCGCCGCTCGTCGGCTGGGTGACGGCACAGCAGCAGAACCTGCCGCTGGTCGGAACCTTCCACAGCTACTCCACCAAGTGGCTTCCGAACACGCTCGCCAACGGCTTTGGCGCGACCCAGCTTCTGAACCATCTGCACGTCCGCATCGCGGTCTCGGCAGCGGCAGCGTGGACCGGGAAGCGCTGGTTCGGTGGCCACTACCAGGTGATACCCAACGGAGTCCATCTTGATCAGGAGGCGCTCACGCGGGCGCTGGCGGAACGCGAGCACCGTGGCAGCGACCACCCGTTGCGGCTCGTATTCGTCGGTCAGGCGGTCGATCGCAAGGGACTGCCGCTGCTGCTCCGCGCCTTTGAGGCGCTGCGTGAGCACATCCCCACTGAGCTCACGGTGATCGGGCCTTCGCAAGAGGAGCTCGCGCCGCTGCTGATGGACGCCGAGGGGGTGCGTGTGCTCGGTAAGGTCGACGACGCCACCAAGAACGCAGAGCTGCGGGCAGCCGACGTGCTGGCCGCACCGTCGCTTGGCGGTGAGAGCTTCGGCATGGTGCTGACCGAGGCGTTTGCATCCGGGACGACGGTCATCGCCTCCGACATTGCCGGATACCGTGATGTCGTCACAGACGGGGTCGACGGTGTGCTCGTCCCGCCGGCCGACGCACAGATGCTGGCCGAGGCGCTGCGTGATCTCTACGACGAGCCCGAGCGCCGCCGCAGGCTGGCCGTTGCCGCCGCGGAGACGGTGCAGCGCTTCGCCTGGGAGCACGTTGCGCTCGAGGTGATGGACACCTACAAGCAGGCGATCGCCACCCCACAGCCGGCGACCGCGGGTCAGCGCCTTGGGGTGCGCACCGGTTTCGTGGCGGCTGATCTGCGGCCCAAGGTGGCTTCGCAGCGCTTAGCGAGCCTCGAACAGCCACTCACGCCCAAGGCCGCGCGTCGTGGCCTGTTCTCGCAGATCCGGCGTGTGGCGGTCTTCGGCCTGGGCGTTGGCGGACTTGTGCTCGCGTACCTGGCGCTGCAGCAGATCGGGCTTTCGAGCATCGGCAATGCGCTGATCAACTCCAGCCCCGTATTTGTGCTGCTCGCGCTGGCGACGATGTGCGGCGCGATGGTGATGCGTGGCTTCGCCTGGCACGCGATCCTCAAGGCCGCGCTTCCCAACGCACGCGTGCGTCTGATCGATGCTATTCAGGGCACGATGATCGGCGTGCTGATGTCGTCGACGCTGCCGGCGCGCTTAGGCGAACCGTCGCGGGCACTTGTGGTGGCCAGGCGTACGGGCCGCCCGCGAGAGAACCTGCCGATCGTGCTCGGCACGCTGGTCTCGCAGACCGTGATCAACATCGTGGCGCTGATCATCCTCGGCACGGTGATGTTCTCGTCGGTTGACTTTTTCAGCGGCCATCAGAACGCGCTGCTGTTCGCCGCTATCGCACCGGCGGTGCTGCTGCTGTTCGTCTTGATCGCGCCGATCGTGTTGCGCTACGGACCTGGCGGCACGCGCTTCAACCGCGCGCGCAGGGCGATGGCCCAGATGCACGGCGCGCTCAGGCGCGTGCGGACCGGCTTGAAGGTGTTCAGCATGCCGCGCCTGGGCGCGATCGCGAGCATCACTCAGCTCTCAGCCTGGGCGCTGCAGTGGCTCTCCTGCTTTCTCTTGCTGCGGGCACTCGGTCTTGAGCATGTGGCAGGCATCGCAGCCGCCGCCGCGGTGTTGTTCGCCGTCAACATCACCGCCGTGCTGCCGGCGACGCCGGCCAACCTAGGTGTCTTCCAGGCGGCCTGCGCAACGGTGCTTCACACCGGCTGGCATGTTGGCTGGGGCACCGGTGTCGCCTACGGCGTGACGCTCCAGGCGGTGGAGGTTGTGACAGCGATACTGATGGGCATGCCGGCGCTGCTGAAGGAGGGCATGTCTTGGCGCGAGGTTCGGCTGCGCGCGATGCACAGCAGCCCAATCAAGCTGCCGCCGCGCCCACCGGGCCAGAACCACCGCCGCGCCGGCGGCCCCGCCGAAGCCGACCTCTGAGCAGAGCGGCCGGTTAGCGCGCCGCGACCCGCGCGCCGGCTCTTTGCGGCTGGTGCACCGTTCGGAACGATGCGCCAGCCGCAAAGGAACTTCGGACTAGTGCGCTGTACGAGGATGGCGCACCAGTGTCGTGAGTCGGGAATTTCCAACTCACGACACTAGGCGGCCACGACGTGAGTCGGGTCTCGGTCTGAGCCGGCGATTATGTCGTCCGCAGCCTGGCGTGCGGTCTTGGGTAGGAACCCCGACTTCATCCCGAAGTAGACCGCCTGTGGATGGTGGGCGACTATCGCCAGGGTCGACTGCTCGGGCTCGAGCGCGAAGCCGCTCGAGAGTCGCAGGCCGATCGACTCGGCGCCGAGCAGCCTGAACACCTTCTCATGCTCCGACTGCTCCGGACAGGCCGGGTAGCCCCAGGAGTAGCGCCGCCCCTGCGCGGGGTCGATGCCGAGCTCCGAGCGCACGCGGGCGTGCAGCCACTCGGCCATGCCCTCAGCCGTCTGGTTGCCGAGGCCGTGTACAAAGAGCTGCTCGGCGAACTCGCCCCGCGCCTCAAGGGAGGCCATCAGCTCCGTGACCGCGTCGCCGGCCGTAACCGCCTGAATCGCGACCACGTCGATCCCGCCCGCGCCGCCGCCACCCGTTGACCCGCCGGCCGCTGAGCCGCCGCCCGCCGAGCGGCCGCCGCCCACCGCCCCGCCGACGGGCCGGTAGAAGTCCGCCAGGCAGATCCGATCGTGGCGCGGCTGGCGTGGAAACACGAGCCGCTCCAGCTCGCGCGGGTTGTCGGGGTCGAAATCTTCAGGGTCCCAGATGATCAGCTCATTACCGTCGGCGTTGCACGGGAAGTAGCCGAGCAGCGCCCGCGGGTGCAGGTAGTCCTGGGTGCGCCACATCCGCTCGAGCCGGGGCTGGAAGTCCTCACGCAGCAGCCGCTCCCACTCCTCACCCTTGACCCCGCGCCCACCCCAGTGCAGCTTGAACAACACGTGCGTGTCCAGGTGCGGGTAGATCTCCTCAAAGTCAACGGCGATCTCACGCGGACCCCAGTAGGGCGGCTCCGGCACGGAGATCCCGTCAAAGCTGACGGCGCTGCGCACGCTCGAGTCGTTCAACGCGGGAGCGCCGACATCGATGTCAGCGGGCTTCTCGCGCAGCACCCGCGCGGACTCAATCGTGCTGTTTACGAGCGTCGCGCGCGCATCGGCGTCTACCAGCTGATCCATCACAGCCAACCCCTCAAAGGCGTCCTTGCAGAAGAAGACGCCCGGCTCATAGACCTCTTCTGACTCAGCACCGCCGGGGTAGAGCGCCCGCAGCCCGAAGTTGCGGTTGATCGCGGCGCCACCGATCAGCACCGGGAACGACAGCCCCTGGGAGTGCAGCTCCTGCACCGCCGCGGGCATCTGCTTGGAGGTGGAGACCAGCAGCGCGCTCAGTCCGATCGCGGTCGCGTCATGCTCGACAGCCGCATCCAGCACGGTCTGGATCGGCACCTGCTTGCCGAGGTCGACCACGGTGTACCCGTTGTTCGAGAGGATCGTGTTGACCAGCGACTTGCCAATGTCGTGCACGTCTCCAAAGACGGTCGCGAGCACGACCGTGCCCTTGGTATACCCCTCCAGCTTGTCCAGGTAGAGCTCGAGCCGGGCCACGGCGCGCTTCATCACCTCGGCCGACTGCAGCACGAACGGCAGGATCAGCTCACCGGCGCCGAACTTATCGCCGACCTCCTTCATCGCCGGCAGCAGCACCTGGTTGAGCGTCGGCACGGCTCCGATCTTCGCGTTCGAGGCGTCGATCCAGTCCTCCACCCCGTCACGCCGGCGCCGCAGGATGCAGAAGTGCAGCGCCTCCTCTGGCTCCATGCCCTCGGTGGGGTCGGCCGAACCGCCGGTCCCGGCATCGCCATCAGGAGAGCCCTTCGCCTCGAAGTGCTGGATCAGGCGCTCAAGCGCGTCCTCGCGACGGTTCCAGACGAGATCGTCGGCCAGTTCGCGCTCCTCGAGCGGAATCTCCCCGTACGGCGTGATGTGGTTGGGGTTGACCATCGCCAGGTCAAGCCCGGCCTCAACACAGTGGTGCAGGAAGACGCTGTTGACGACGCTACGCGCCGGTAGGCCGATCCCGAACGACACGTTGGAGACCCCCAGAGAGGTCTTCACGCCCGGCAGCGAGCTCTTGATCAGCCGGATCCCCTCGATCGTCTCAACGGCACTGGGGCGCCACTCCTCGTCCCCGGTGGTGAGCGTGAACGTCAGGCAGTCGAAAATCAGCGTCTCGCGGTCCAGGCCGTGCTCGTCGCAGCAGAGTTCGACCAGCCGCTGCGCGATCTCAAGCTTGCGCTCGCGGGTCTTGGCCATGCCGACCTCATCGATTGTCAGGGCGATCAAGGCGGCGCCGTGCGCCTTGGCCATCGGCACCACTCGGTCCAGCTTGGCCCGGCCGGCTTCAAGGTTGACGGAGTTGATGATCGCCCGGCCTGGGATCTGCTCCAGTGCGGCCTCGATCACCTCAGGCTCCGTGGAGTCGATCTGGATCGGCGCCGGCTGCGTCAGTGAGATCCGTTTGACCACCTCACGCATCTGGTCGGCCTCATCCTGGCGTTCGGTCAGCGCCACACAGACGTCGAGCACGTGCGCGCCGCCGGTGACCTGATCCTCGGCGATGGTCGTGAGCCCGTCGTAGTCATTAGCGAGCAGCAGCTCCTTGGCCTTGCGCGACCCCTGCGAGTTGACGCGCTCGCCCACGATCGTCGGAGCCGGGTCCTGGGCCAGCGCGGTGTCGGCGATCATCGCCGAGACGTGCGGCGCTCGTCTGGCCGGACGGGCGCTTGATTTGGCGTTTGCGCCGATGCGCTCGACGATCGCGGCGATATGGGCCGGCGTGGTCCCGCAGCAGCCGCCGACGATGCCGACCCCGTAACGCTCGACGTAATCGCCGAGCACCGCAGCCAGCGGCCCGGGCTCCTCCGGGAAGATCGTCTCGCCGCTCGGGCCCTGAAGCGGCAGGCCCGCGTTGGGGATGCAGTGGACCGGAACCGATGCGTGCTCGCCGAGGAATCTGATCGCGTCGCGCATGTCCTCGGGCCCGGTCGAGCAGTTGAGCCCGAGCGCGTCAACCCCCAGCGCCTCGAGCGTCGTCAGCGCTGAGGAGACATCGGTGCCGAGCAGCATCTTGCCGCCGTTCGGTAGCAGGGAGATGCTGACCTGGATCGGCACGACGCGGCCCTCGAGCTTGAACGCCTCACGCGCCCCGAAGATCGCCGCCTTGGCCTCGAGGATGTCCTGGACGGTCTCAATGATCAGCAGGTCGCAGCCGCCCTGCACGAGCCCCTGCGCCTGCTCAGTGAAGACCTCGACCAGGCGCTTGAAGCTGATCTGCCCCAGCACCGGGTCGGTGCTGGCCGGCAGGAAGCCCGTCGGGCCGATTGAGCCGGCCACGAACCGCTGCTCGCCGGCGGCCTGACGCGCGATCTGCGCGGCGCGGACGTTGATCTCGTGGGTATGCTCGCCGAGGCCCCACTCGTCGAGCTTGAGCCGCGACGCCTGGAAGCTGTCGGTCTCCACCACTTCGGCGCCGGCATCCAGGAACGATTGATGGACGTTCTGGATCACGTCCGGGCGGTTGAGGACCAGTGCCTCGTGGCAGCGACCGGGCAACCGGTAGTCGTGTTCAAGACTGAGGTCAAAGAGCTCGAGCGTCGCTCCCATCCCTCCGTCGAAGACGACGACTCGTTCACGCGTGGCTGCCAGATAGTCGCGCATCACCCGATTCTAGCGCGAATCGCGCCAACCTTGACACAACCATGTGAAGGTTATGGGTCACCGGCATTTCCCGAGAACCGTGCACTAGCCTTGGCTCGTATGCCGAGCGCCAAGGTTCTGTTCGACGAAGCCCACAGTGAGGCGTGGACGATTCGGCCCGAGCTGGCGGGCAGGATGCAGCCGGCTCACCCGGGTGACGCGTCATATGTGCACGCGGCCGCCCTGCTCGCCGGTCGCGGCTTTGATGTCGCTGCCCACGCTGACGGCCTGCTCGGTGGCGAGGCGCTGGCCGGCGCTGACCTGCTGGTGATTGCCCATCCGTCTGAACCGGCCTGGGAGCAGACGACCGGGGTCGGGTCGCCGCGCCTCAGCGCCGCGGAGATCGAGGCGATCGAAGCGTACGTGCGCGGTGGTGGCGGCCTTTTGGTCCTGGGCGAAACCGAGCAGGAGAAGTACGGCAACAACCTCAATGAGCTGCTCACCCACTTCGGGCTGAAGCTGCGCAACGACACCGTCCAGGATTACGAGCACTGTGACGGCGCGCCGACCTGGATCCTCGCTGATCTCGGCCATGGGGTCCGCGGTCGCGAGGGTGACGTTCTCTCCCGCGTGGGCTCGGCGTGCTTCTACCGGGCGACGACGATCGAGACCAGCAACGGCGCGCGCGTGATCGCGCGCACCCATTCCAGCGCCTCGGTTCCCGAGGCGCCGTTGCTGGTCAGCTCCGAGCACGGCGACGGGCGCGTGGTGGTGCTGGCCGACTCAGACCTCTTCGGCGACGACTGCATCGGCGCGCTCGATCACGAGGCGCTGTGGCTCAACATCGCCACCTGGGCGGCCCGCCGTCCGGCCGTGGACGGGTCGGCTCGGGGTGGGTGGGATCAGGTCAAGCCGGCCCGCGATCTCGTCGGCAGCGCCGAGTGGATCGCCCTGCGCGATCAGACCAACGCGCTGGCGCTGCTGCAGGCGCCCGATGGTTCGCTGAAAGAGGACGCTCCGCGTGAAGCGGCGGCAGCGCACGTGACCGCGATCTTCGCGGCGCTGCGGGCGCTCGCCGGTGCGTTCCCGAACCTCTCCGTCGCGGCCGATGAACTGCTGAGCTGGCAGCGAGACGGTTACGGTAAGCCCGACTTTGCAGGTTCGCTCGAAGCCTTCCGGCCCGAGCGGGGCCGTAACGACGGTGAGCTGCACATCGCCTTCTTCCCGATGTACAAGCAGAACGGTTCGCCGGACACCTGCTTTGAGGCGGTCGCGCTCAGGGTGCCGTGGCCGGCGTGGATCGCCCGCCTCGAGGCGACCAGGTATGACAACGCCAAGTTCGTGCCGGTTGAGCTGGTCGACGCGACCCGCGGCTACGACAGTGAGTGCGCGGTGCTCTTCCCGGAGATGGTCGCGGTCGCCGACCGTCAGCCGAACCATTGGGGCGCGATCTTCTGTGACCGTGAGTCGGCGCGGCTGCGGCGTGTCGCCACCCAGGCCGCGGACCTGCTGGCGATGAACCTGCCCCCAGACGCGGCGCGGCTGCTGGTCGACCCGTGGGTCTCACAGCAGTCGTACATCCTCTGGGACCTGATCCACGACCGCGCGCACAGCCACGGTGACCTGCCGTTCGACCCGTTCATGGTCCGCCAGCGCGCCCCGTATTGGATGTATTCGCTGGAGGAGCTGCGCTGCGACCTGACCACCTTCGGTGAGGCGGTCCAGCTCGAGCGGGACGGCCTCGACTTTGCGCGCAACGTCCAGTACGCGATCCTCTTTGACCGGCTGCTGCGCTTCCCGATCACCGGTTCACGGGTGCGCAACTATGACGGGCTCGGCGGCCAGCTGCTGTTCGCCTACCTGCACAAGGGTGGGTATCTGGCCTGGACCGACAACCAGCTCACGATCGACTGGGGGCGGGTGGCGGAAGGCGTCATCGGCCTCCGCGATGAGATCTTCGCTCTGTACAAGAGCGGCATCGATCGCACCAAGCTCCAGCACTGGGCGGCGGCGCATGACCTGGTGGCCAGGTTCGTGCCGCCGGCGTCGGGCTCCAGGTGGGTCGCCGGCGTGCGTAGCTTCGCCGAGGTCGAGGATCCGCGGCCCTACTGCGATGAGGTGCTGCCGGACGAGTTCCCGCTCTCGATCTTCTACACCGCGCTGGCGAGGGCGCTCGGCTCCGCGTGAGTGACGGTGCTCGGCTCCGCGTGAGTGACGGTGCTCGGCCGGGCGTGACTCAGGGCCGCAGGGGCTTCGCCTCCGACAACGCCGCGACGGTCCACCCCCTGGTCCTGGAATCGATCGCCAGGGCGAACGTCGGGCACGCTTCCGGCTACGGGCATGACCCGTACACCGCATCCGTCGAGCTTGCGGTTGCGCAGGCGCTCGGGGTTCCCGACGCCAAGGTCTTCTTCGTCTTCAACGGCACCGGCGCCAACCTGCTGTCGTTGCGAGCCGCGCTGCGTCCCTGGCAGGCGGCGATCGTCTCCGCCAACGCGCACCTCCACACCGATGAGGTGGGCGCGCCCGAGGCGGTGGCCGGCACCAAGCTGCTGGTGGGGGAGACGATCGAGGGCAAGCTGACGGTTGAGGGCCTGACGCGGCTGATCGAGCAGCCCAACGACGAGCACTTCGTCAAGCCGGGGCTCGTTTCGCTGACGCAGTCAACTGAGCTCGGCACGTTGTATTCGCTTTCCGAGCTGGCATCTCTGGTTGAGGTCGCACACCGTGGCGGACTGCTCGTGCACCTCGACGGTTCACGGCTGGCGAACGCCGCCGCCGCTCTGGGGGTCGGCCTCGCTGAGGTGGCCGCCGGCGTCGACCTGGTCTCGTTCGGCGCGACCAAGAACGGCGCGCTCGGCTGCGAGGCGGTGGTGGTGCTCAACCGGTCGCTTGGGGAGGGCATGCTGCACCTGCGCAAGCAGACGCTCCAGCTCGCTTCGAAGATGCGCTTTCTGGCAGCCCAGTTCGACGCGCTGCTCGCCGATCAGTTGTGGCTCGCCAACGCACGTCACGCGAATGCGATGGCTTCACGGTTGGCCGCTCTGGTCGGTGAGATCGATGGCGTGGTGGTCTCGCGGCCGCCGGTCGTGAACGCGGTGTTCGCGACTCTGCCGGCGTCCGCGCGTGCGCGGCTGCTCGAGGACTTTGACTTCTACGAGTGGGACGCGAGCACCGGTGAGGTCCGCTGGATGTGCGCCTGGGATACGACCGAGGCGGACGTAGACGAGTTCGCGGCCGCGGTACGGTCGGCGCTCTCCTAAAGAGCCGTGTGCTCCAGTTCCTTGGCCCGTGCCTGCGCGATCACGGGCGACGGGACCACCAGCACGGGGCGGTCGGCGTGGTGAAGCACGTGACTTGAGACGCTGCCGAGCATCAGGGACTTGACCCCGGTGTACCCGCGCGAACCTAGCACCACCACGTCGGCGTCAGCCTCGGCGCCCGCGCCGATGATCGCCGCCGCGATCGTTGTGTCGACGACGAGCGCCTTGGCGTCGGAAGCGAGTCCGGCGCTCGCGGCCAGCTTGGCGCCCTCCTCGGCGCGCTCCACGGCCGATTGCTGTGAGGAGCGGTCGATCTGGTCGTAGTCGACGATCATTCCGACCCCGCCTCCCATCCTCACCATCGTGTCGATGAAGCGCTGCCAAACGGTCACCACCGTCGCGCTCTCACCCTTGAAAAGCTTGCCGGCCTGCTGGATGGCTGCCTTGGCGTCGTCGGAGCCGTCGTATGCGATCAGAATCATGGTTTCCTCCTTATCGGTGCCGGGTGGTTGTCAGAAACCACGCGCCGCGCCCTGCAATAAACACGCTAGCTCACCGGACCGCCCGGCAACTTCGGGAAACCCGCTTTGCAGCGTTCGTCCCGGCACTCGGCACCAGGGGGCTACGGCGCGATACTCATGAAAGTGAGTGTGAAGCCCCCATTCGATTCGATCTACCGCCACGGTTATGTGCGCGTCGCCACGGCCGTGCCCCGCGTCAAGATCGCCGACCCGGCGCAGAACGCTCTCGCCACGATCGATCTGGCCGTGCGGGCGTCGTTGCAGGACGCCGCGCTGGTGGTCTTCCCGGAGCTCGGCCTGGCCGCTTACACGAGCGAGGACCTCTTTCGCCAGGACGCCCTGATCGAGGCGACGTACGCCGCGATTGAGCAGGTACGCGAGGCGACCAAGCCGCTGGCGCCGGTGCTCGTCGTCGGCGCGCCGCTGCGCGCCGAGCAGGGCCTCTTCAACTGCGCGGTGGTGATCCACCGTGGCCGGATTCTCGGAGCCGTTCCCAAGAGCTACCTGCCCGAGTACCGCGAGTTCTATGAGAAGCGGCAGTTCCGCGCTGCCCGTGACCTGATCTCGGAAACCGTGACGATCAACGGTGATCAGGTTCCATTCGGCAACCAGCTCGTTTTCCAAGCCACCGACGTCCCCAACTTCGCGTTTCATGTCGAGATCTGTGAGGACGTCTGGAGTGCCATCCCGCCCAGCACCTACGGGGCGCTCGCCGGCGCGACGGTGCTCGCGAACCTCTCCGCCAGCAACATCCTGGTCGGCAAGTCGGAGTACCGCCACACGCTCTGCGCCGCGCACTCGGCACGCACGCTCAGCGCCTACCTGTACACCGCCGCCGGCCCCGGCGAGTCGACCACGGACCTTGCCTGGGACGGCCAGGCGCTGATCTACGAGAACGGCGAGTGCCTCGCGGAATCCGAGCGCTATCCCGAGACAGACGGCCTGATCACCGCCGACGTTGACCTTGACCGCCTGGTCTCGGACCGCGTCGAAACGAGCTCCTGGGGTGACGCGATCCATGACCACCGTCGCGCCCTGCGGCGCGTGCGACAGATCGAGTTCGAGCTGGGGGTGGGCGGGCCTGGTCGCGCGGTCCCGCTGGACCGCGCTATCGAGCGCTTCCCGTACGTGCCGTCCGATCAGCCGATGCGCAACGCCCGCTGCGAGGAGGTCTACCGGATCCAGGTGGCCGGTCTGCAGACGCGGCTCGAGGCGACCGGCATTCAGAAGCTCGTGATCGGCGTCTCGGGCGGGCTCGACTCGACCCACGCCCTGATCGTCGCCGCGCGGGCGTTCGACCGGCTGAAGCTGCCGCGCACCAACATCCTGGCGTACACGATGCCCGGCTTCGGGACGAGTGGTCACACGCTGGACAGCGCCCGCGAGCTGATGGCCTCGCTCGGTGTGAGCGCCGCTGAGCTCGACATCCGCGGCCCGGCGCAGGCGATGCTCGAAGCGATCGGGCACCCGGCGGCAGATGGGACGCCGGCCTATGACATCACCTATGAGAACGTGCAGGCGGGAGAGCGCACCTCCCACCTCTTCCGTCTCGCGAACCACCACCACGCGATAGTGCTCGGGACCGGCGACCTCAGTGAGCTGGCGCTCGGTTGGAGCACGTACGGCGTCGGCGACCAGATGTCGCATTACAACGTCAACGCCTCGGTACCCAAGACGCTGATCCAGTTCCTCCTGCGCTGGGCGATCGACACCGACCAGTTCGGACCGCAGGCCGGTGCCGTGCTCGCGACCGTGCTCGACACCGCGATCTCACCGGAGCTGATCCCGGCCGGTGATGGCGATGGCGGTCTGTCGCATCAACGCAGTGAGGACACCGTCGGTCCCTATGAGCTTCAGGACTTCTTCCTCTACCACGTGCTGCGCTTTGGTAACCGTCCGAGCAAGGTTGCCTGGCTCGCCCAGCATGCCTGGGGGGACCGCTCTCGCGGTGCTTGGCCGGACCTGATCCCGGTTGACCGGCGCGGCGAATATTCGATTCAGCAGATCGAGCACTGGCTCAGCATCTTTCTCAAGCGCTTCTTCCAGACCAGCCAGTTCAAGCGTTCGGCGCTGCCCAACGGGCCCAAGGTCGGGTCGGGCGGGTCACTGTCGCCGCGTGGGGATTGGCGTGCCCCGAGCGACGGCAATGCCGACACATGGCTGGCTGAACTGCGCGACGGTTTAGAAGGTCTTTCAAGGTGATGGCTGCACGGATGCGCTGATTTTGAAAAGACTTTCTTAGGCAGGGACCTTTAGGGCGGGATTAGCGATGGAGCGTCCTTGCGCTCTTATCGGGAAAATTGTGGTGATGAGTACTGATGCCGTTGCGGCGGCGATCACAAAGATGCGCGCCGCCGCGCAGACCGAGGCGGCGATCGACCAGTTCGTGGGCGCGCTGACCCGCGTTCAGAATGGTGTCGCAACGATGATCCCCTCGTCCGAGCTTGAGCCGGTTCCCGACGTGCCGCGGCTGGAGGACCTTCCTGACGTGGACCCTGCCACCGCGCTTGAGCACGTGGCGGTGATCAAGCTTAACGGCGGGCTCGCCACCTCAATGGGCCTGCAGCAGCCCAAATCCCTGCTTGAGGCGCGCGAGGGGCGCTCCTTCCTGGAGATCATCATCGGCCAGACGGTCGCGCTGCGCCGGCGCTACGACCTGAGCCTGCCGCTGCTGCTGATGAACTCCGAGTCGACCCACTGGGCGACGCTGGCGCTGCTCTCCGACTACCCGGAGATCACGACGCCGCACATGGCGCCGGACTTCCTGCAGAGCATGGTCCCCAAGCTCGAAGCGGAGACGCTGATGCCGATCCGCTGGCCGCCGGCACCCGGTCTCGAGTGGTGCCCGCCCGGCCACGGTGACGTGTACACCGCGCTCTACGGCTCTGGACGTTTGGAGGCGCTGCTGGAGCGAGGTTTCCGCTACGCGATGATCTCCAACTCCGACAATCTCGGCGCGTCGGTCGATCATCGGATCGCGGCTCACATGGGGCGCGAGAAGATTCCGTTCCTGATGGAGGTGGTAGTCGGCACCCGCGCAGATCGCAAGGGCGGGCACATCGCCCAGCGCCTGTCAGACGGGCAGCTGGTCCTCCGTGAGCTCGCGCAGACGCCGACCGAGGACTCTGATTCGTTCCGCGATTACAAGCACTGGCGGTACTACAACACCAACTCACTGTGGATCGATCTTGAGGCTCTGCTCGAGCGCCTGACCAGCGGCGGCGGCCTTGAGTTGCCGGTGATCACCAACCGCAAGACGGTCGATCCGCGCAAGCCCGACTCACCCCGGGTGCTTCAGCTGGAGAGCGCGATGGGCGCCGCGATCGCGAGCTTCCCCGAGGCCCAGGTTCTGGCGGTGCCGCGCACGCGCTTCGTGCCGGTGAAGACCAACGATGATCTGCTGCTGCTGCGCTCGGACGCCTACATGCTCGTGGACGAGTTCCGAGTCGAGCCCTACCCGGGCCTGGAGGGCAACCTCCCGTTCGTCTCGCTCGACAAGGAGTTCTACGGGATGCTCGACGACTGGGAAAAGCGGATGCCCCACGGTCCGCCGTCGCTGCGTGAGGCCGACCGGCTGGTTGTCAGCGGCGACGTGACCTTCGGCGCAGATATCGTGATCTGCGGCGAGGCCGAGATTGAGGCGCCGCCCGAGGGCATGACCATCCCCGACGGCACGGTGCTCGGGTCCAAGGGGGAGTGATGTCCGGCATGGAGGCCGTAGCCGCCGGCGTGGAGGGGGAGTAGCCGGTGGCCGGCGTCGAGATCGAGCGCAAGTGGCTGATCAGCAGCGTCGGCTCGCTGCCGGTCGAGGTGGCGGCCGCGCCGGCCGCACAGATCGAGCAGGGCTATCTGACGATCGGCACCGACGGCTCAGAGACGCGCATACGCCGCAAGGCCGGGAGCTGCACGCTGACTGTCAAGTCGGGCGTCGGGCTGGTGCGCAACGAGGCTGAGGTGGGGCTGAGCGCCGAGCAGTTTGAGGTGCTGTGGCCGGCCACTGAGCACGCCCGCGTCCAGAAGCACCGTCGTGCGGTACCCGGTGAGGGCGGGGTGACGATCGAGGTTGATGTCTACTCGGGTGAACTCGAGGGCCTGGTGGTCGCTGAGGTCGAGTTTGACGACCCCTGGGGTGCCGAGTCGTTCGTCGCGCCCTACTGGTTCGGGCCCGAGGTCACGGCTGACGACGCCTACAAGAACCGGAGCCTCGCCCTGCACGGTCGCCCGTCTTAGGGCACCCGCCACTCCGCCCGGGTTGCCCGGGCCGCGAACTTTGTGAATGCGCTTCCGGGTGCCGGAAGTCGATTCACAAGGATCGATCCCGGAGCGTCCCAAAGCGATTGGGCGAGCTCAGCGCGAGCGGTATCGTAGGGAGACCCTGGCACGGCTCTTCTTGCCGGCGCTGGCGACGACCGCATAGAGCACATTGCCCCTTTCCCTCCAGGTGACGGCCCTCGGCTTGTAGCGGAGCAGCACGTCCCAGGTCCGGCCGTTGATCTGGCCGCTGACCGCCAGGCCGTGAGCGGCCTGGAAGGCCTTTACGGCTGCCACCGTGCTCGCTCCGTAGTCACCGTCGATGGGGATCCTCGCGCCGGCGCCGTCCAGGTGCTGCTGGGCCCAGATCACCTGGTCACCGATGTTGCCCTTGACCAACGTCACCGCGTTGGTATATCTCACGAAGTTGGCTGGGGCGGCGGCGGTGTGGTTCGTATCCGCGAGCCACGACGCCTTGGCGCTCTGGAAGTCCCACCAGCTCACACCGCTGGCCTTGTAGTCCTTGGCGAGCGTGTTGAACTGCCCCACGGAGAAGATGCTCGGTGAGCCGTATGAGTCGCCGTAGAGCTGGCCGAGCGGGTAGATCGGGCGTTGGTAGATGGAGTTCTCGGTGTAGACGGTCTGGTAGATGTAGGGGACTGTCGTGCCGATGTCGATCCAGTACATCTGCGGCAGGTTGAACTGCGCGCCGTTCGCCCCGAGGAAGACCGAGTACGGGAAGCTCTCGTGGTACTCAACGTAGGGCAGCCCCGCCAGCCCGACCGAGAACTTGGCGCCGACGCGGGCGCGCAGATCCCGGATGTAGGTCTGCGCCGCCACGTAGCGGCCCTGGTACTGGACCTCCGCGTCGATTATCAGGCAGTCAGCGCCGTCCTTCTTGGCCGTTGCACCGACCTCCGCCTCCTGCAATGGATAGTTGCCGTAGACGTACTGCCAGGCGCAGACCTTGAGCCCGGCTGCGTGGATCTCCTTGACCAGCGTCGGGTTGAACTGGGACCAGAGCGTCCGACCGTCGCCATTCTTGATGATCAGCGTCTTGATCCCGTCCAGCTTGGCCTGGGCGATGATCCTCGCGATGTTGCCGCCATCGGTCGCCTGCATCAGCCAGATCCACATGGCGTGATCCGCCAGCGCATTGTGCGCCGGAACCTTGATCGCAGCCGGTGCCGCCGCGGTATTGGTAGGGGGTACATACGGCGGCACGGCGACCCTCGTGGTCGTGGTGCTCGTGCAGGTCGGGACCGTGACGACCTTTGTGGTCGTCGTGGGGGTGGTGTTCGTGATCGTCGCGGTCGAGGTGGTGCCGGGCGACTGGGTGGCCGTCGACGTCGCCCCGGTTGTGGTGGTTGTCGTCTGCGTGACCGTGCTTCCACCCAGGCCAGTCCCGCCGTCTGTCGAGGTGGAGCTGGTCGAATTCGTCGGGCTGGTGGCAGTCGTCTTGCTGGCGGTCGTGCAGCCGGCCGGCGAGGTGATCGTCTCGGTTACGGTGGCGCGCGAGCCGACAGCGATCCCAGCGAGCGGACCCAACACGCCGCCGGCCAGCAACGCGGTGACGAACAGCGCACGGGACCGGGTCAGCGGCAGTTTGGCGCGCACCTCTCGGCTGCGAACAACCATCTTCCTCATACGTACCTCAACGTAGTCAAAAACTCCGGAGAGG
>Ga0181537_10000770_pt1 | contig 29976 bp, 28 predicted proteins | sample PEATcosm2014_Bin_39_FD_119765 | JGI IMG/M metagenome (GOLD analysis project Ga0181537, IMG submission 119765) | Peatland microbial communities from MTU Mesocosm Facility, Houghton, MI, USA - PEATcosm2014_Bin23_10_metaG | ecosystem: Environmental > Terrestrial > Soil > Wetlands > Peat | place... | reverse complement strand
GCACCTGCATACCGATGCGTCGCGCTTCAAGGATCCGGTCAGCACCGCGATGGTGACCGCGCTGGAGACCATTGCGCACGATGCGCCGATCGCCGACCTGCTGCCGATTTTCCAGCGCGATCACGTGGCGATCGTCGCCGAGCGCGGCCACTTCGTCGGCGTGATCACGCGCATCGACCTGCTCAACTATCTGCGCAAGCAGCTCTGAAATCCAAAGTGAGCCTATGAGCAAGCATCCGACCTCCGGACAACCACGCACCGGCTTCGCCTCGCGCACCATTCACGCCGGCCAGGTGCCGGATCCGAGCACCGGTGCGGTGATGCAGCCGATCTACGCGACCTCGACCTACGTGCAGAGCAGCCCCGGCGTGCACCAGGGCTTCGAGTACTCGCGCAGCCAGAACCCGACGCGCTTTGCCTACGAGCGCTGTGTCGCCGACCTCGAGGACGGCAGCCGCGGCTTTGCGTTCGCATCCGGCCTTGCGGCTACCGCGACGCTGCTGGAGCTGCTGTCCCCGGGCGATCACGTCATCGCCTCGGACGACATGTATGGCGGCAGCCGCCGGCTGTTCACGCGGGTGCGTGAATCATCGGCCGGGCTGAAGTTCTCATTCGTCGACATGCGCGACAACGGCCAGGTGCAGGCCGCGATCCGGCCGGAGACGCGGCTGATCTGGGTCGAGACGCCGAGCAATCCGATGCTCAAGCTGGCCGACATGGGCGCGATCGCGACCATGGCGGGTCGCCATCACATCCTGTGCGCCGCCGACAACACCTTCGCCACGCCGTACCTGCAGCGGCCGCTGTCGGCGGGCTTCGACGTGGTGATGCATTCGGGAACCAAGTATCTCAGCGGCCACTCAGACGTAGTCAACGGCGTGCTGGTGGTGGGCGATAATGCCGAACTGGCCGAGCGGCTCGCGTTCCTGCAGAACTCGGTAGGCGCGGTGGCCGGTCCGTTCGACTCGTTCCTGGCGCTGCGCGGGCTGAAGACGCTGGCGCTGCGCATGCAGCGCCATTGCGAGAATGCGCTGGAACTGGGCGAATTCCTGGAGCGCCACGCCAAGGTGCGGCGGGTGCATTATCCGGGCCTGGCATCGCATCCGCAGCACGCACTGGCAAAGGCGCAGATGCGCGATCCGCGCGGCCAGAGCGCATTCGGCGGCATGATCTCGATCGAGCTCAACGGGGGACTTACGGACTCGAAGCGCTTCCTGGAGCGCTGCCAGCTGTTTGCGCTGGCGGAATCGCTCGGCGGCGTGGAGAGCCTGATCGAGCATCCGGCGATCATGACGCATGCCAGCGTGCCGCGTGCCGCGCGCGAGGCGCTCGGTATCACCGATACGCTGTGCCGGCTGTCGGTGGGCATCGAGGATGTGCAGGACCTGAAGGCCGACCTGCAGCAGGCGCTCAATTAGGCGCTGGTCCTACGCCTGGCCGCGCCACGCGCGTACAGCGCCGCGCACCGGCGCGCGGCAAGCTGGGCACTACGGACACATTATCGCGATGCGGCTCAAGGCACTGATCCTGATCATGGCGCTGCTGCTGGCGCCGGCCGCGCCGGACGCGTGGGCCGCGGACCCGCAGGCCTATACGCTGCACATCGACGGCACCGGCCACGGCCCGCTCGATGCCGCGCTCAAGGCAAGCTCGCAGCTGGAATCGCTGCGCACCAGCGCGCCGGCCGGGCCGTTCGCGCTGATCGGGCGCGCCGAGGCGGACGTCGAGCGGCTGCAGACAGTACTCGAGAGCTTCGGCTACTACCAGGCGCACATCAGCGTCACGATCGCTGGCCGCGCGCTGGTGGATAGCGATCTGCGCGAGAACCTCGAGGCGCTGCCCGCCGGCAACAAGGCGCCGGTGCTGGTGAAGATCGATACCGGGCCGCTGTTCCACCTGGGCCGCGTGAGCATTGACGGCGAGGTCAGCGACAAGGCACGCGCGGCGTTCGCGCTGCGGAGCGGCGCGCCGGCGGTCGCCTCGCTGGTGCTGGCCGCCGGCCAGCGGCTGCTGGAGGCGATGGAGGAGGAAGGGCATGCATTTGCAAAGGTCGATGACCCGGTGGCCTACCAGGACGCGCACGAGCCGCTGCTGGACGTGAGCTTCAAGGCCACGGCCGGCGCGGTCTACCAGCTCGGTGCGATCCACTTCCAGGGCCTGAAGCGCATCAACGAGGCATTCCTGCAGAAGCGGCTGAAACTGCATGCCGGTGAGCTGTACAGCCCCAGCAAGATCGAGCACGCGCGCACCGACCTGCTGTCGTTGGGCGCGTTCGCGGGCATCTCGGTGCGCCTGCCGGAGGAGTCGGACGTGCAGGGCGACACATTGCCGATCATCTTCGAGGTGCAGGAGCGCAAGCGCCACGCGGTGAGCCTGACGGCGGCCTTCTCGAGCGACCTCGGCGGCAGCGGCGGGGCGACCTGGACCGATCGCAATGTGTTTGGCAATGCCGAGCAGCTCAATCTCACCGCCAGCATCATCAACTGGGGCGGCAGCGACACCACCGCGCTGGGCTACGAGCTCGGGGCGACGTTGACCAAGCCGGATTTCCTGCGCAACGACCAGTCGGTGCAGTTCAGCCTGAATGCGCTGAAGCAGGACCTGATCGCCTATAACCAGACTGCGCAGATCGGCGGCGTCACGGTCAGCCGCAAGCTGACGCCGTCCTGGACTATCGGCGTCGGGGTGACGGTCGAACAGGAGAAGATATTCCAGCAGGCCGCGAACCAGTACGCGGGCGAGAACTTTTACTACACGCTGATCGCGCTGCCGCTGACCGCGAAATACGACAGCACCGGGCTGACCAATCCGCTCAACGACCCGCTGCACGGGATACGACTGACACTATCCATGACGCCGACCGAGTCGCTCGGCCGGCCGGATGCGACCTTCGTGGTGTTCCAGGCCACCACGTCCACCTACCTGGATCTGTCGCGCCTGGGCTGGACGCGGCCCGGGCGCAGCGTGATCGCCGTGCGCGGATTGTTCGCCGAGGCCTACGGTGCCGACCACTACTACAGCCTGCCACCGGACCAGCGCTTCTACGCCGGCGGCAGTTCCACGATCCGCGGCTACGAGTACCAATCGGTCGGCCCGATATTCCAGGGGCCGCCGGCGCCGGCAGCCACGCCGGCGAATCCCCATCCGGTAACCCCGCCGCCGCCCAATCCACCGGTGCCGACCGGCGGTACCGACCTGGTGGCCGCAGGGATCGAATACCGCCAGCGCCTGTATACCAACTTCGGTACTGCGGTATTCGTCGACGCCGGCAAGGTGTCCGCCGACCTGCACCCGTTCGAGGGCCGGCCGAGCGTGGGCTATGGCGCCGGACTGCGCTACTACACGCCGATCGGGCCGATCCGGCTCGACATCGCGCTGCCGGTGCGACGACTGCGCGACGGCGATGCGCTGGAAGTCTATGTCGGGCTGGGGCAGGCGTTTTAGATGGCGCGTCGCTATCGCATCCTGATCGCGGTTGCAGCAGTGCTGCTGGCGCTGCCGCTGGTGCTGTGCGTCGCAGTGCTGGTGCTGGCCAACACCGATTACGGCCGACGGCTGATCGAGTCGGAGACCGCGCGCCTGACCGATGGCGGGGTAGTGCTGCAGGGGCTGGCCGGCCGCTTTCCGGACCGTCTGCGGCTGGCGCGTCTGGAGTTGCGCGATCCGCAGGGCCTGTGGCTGCAGGCCGATGACCTGCAGCTCAACTGGTGGCCGGTGCCACTGCTGCGCAAGCACGCGCGCGTCGATCTGCTGCAGGCCTCCCGGGTCCACATCGAGCGCGCGCCCGCCTATCCGCCGCGCAGCCCGCCGCGGCCGTCGAGCGGGCTGTGGCTGCGCCGGCTGCGGGTAGACAAACTCGATATCGAGCGGCTCGAGCTGGGTGCACCACTGACCGGCAGCCCGGTCGCGCTGCGGCTGCAGGGCATTGCCAGCATCACCTCGTGGCTGCAGGCCTCCGGACAGCTGACCGCGCAACGGCTGGATGAGGTGCCCGCAACCTACAGCGTGTCTGTGCACATCGATCGCGTGCGCGTGCGCGGACAGCTTGATGTGCAAGAGGACGCGAACGGGCCGCTGACGCACCTGATACAGCTGCCGGACCTGGGGGCGCTGTCGGTGCATGTGACTCTGGATGGCCCGCGCGCTGCGGTCGTCACACAGCTGGCGCTGCACGCTGGCGCGCTGACCGGCGACGTCCATGGCACGCTGAATATGAACGCGCGCGCTGCGGCGCTGCAGGTGGCGCTGGAGGCCCCGGCTATGAGCCCGCGCCCCGATCTAGCCTGGCAGCACCTGTCGTTGCATGGCAGCTGGAACGGCACGCTCGCGGCGCCCACCAGCAGCGCGCAGCTGGCGCTCACCGGTCTTGCGTGGGGGCCGGTGCAGCTGGCGGCGCTCAGCGCCGGTATGCGCGGTGAGGGTGATGCATTGGCGCTGGATGCGAGCCTGGGCGGACTGGTTCTGCCCAAGCCCTTCCTCGGCATGCTGGCCGATGCACCGGTGCAACTGCGGGCCAAGCTCAGGCTGGGCGCTGCGGCGCGGCCGGCGGACATCACGCTGTCGCATCCGCTGCTGGACGCGCAGGCACGCTGGTCGATGGCTGCGGGCAATGCGAGCCTGAGCGCGACGTTCAAGGATATCGGGCCGCTGGCGCGCCTGGCGGACCTGGGGCTTGCGGGGCGCGGCACACTTCGGGCACAGCTCACCAGCAGTGCGCAGGCACGCCGGGTCGAGTTCAACGCCGCGATCGACGTCGCCGGCGGTGATGCGCCGCTGGCCGCACTGCTGGCACCGCACGCCACGGTCAGCGCCGCGCTGCTGTTCAAGGACGGAGGCCTGGAGATCCAGCGCTCGCAGCTCGACGCATCGAAGCTGCAGGCCTCGGTGCATGGCCGCCAGGGGCCGGAGGGCACGGCCCTGGACTTCAAATTTGCGCTGCCGGACCTGGCCGCCCTGTCGCCGGCGCTGGCCGGGGATCTTGCCGGCCAGGGGCAGCTGCAGGGGAGCGCCCCGCGGCTGGCGTTGGCCGCCGACGTGACCGGCAAGTTGTCGGCTCATGGCTCGCCGCCCGGTCCGCTGCGGCTCAGCCTGCGTGCGCGCGATCTGCCGCAGCACCCCAATGGCCGCATCGAGCTGTCCGGCACGCTGGATGATGCCCCGGTGGAGCTGGCCGCCAGCGTCGAGCGCACTACCGGCGGCAGCATGGCCGCGCACATCGAGCGCGGCCAGTGGAAGAGCGCGCGCCTGGCCGGCGCGCTGCGCATCGATAGCAAGGCAGCCGACCCGCAAGGGCGCCTGGAACTGCACTTCGAACACTTGCAGGATCTCGACCGGCTGCTGGGCCAGGAGATCCAAGGCAGCCTGGATGCCAGCGTCGTGTTCGATCGCGCGGCGGGACACAGCCGCGCCCTGCTGACGCTCGATGCGCACGATGCCGGCCTGCCGGCCCAGCAGTTGCAGCTGCTGCAGGTGCGCGGGGAGATCGCCGAGCCGCTGCTGCGCCCGGTGCTGGCACTGCAACTGACGGCGCAGGCGCTGCGTGGCGGCGCGCTGGTAAAACTGAGCACCGAGGTGCACGGTCCGACCGCGCGCCTGCAACTGCACACACTGGCAAGCGTTGCGGCTGGCACCAATCCGGTGCTGCACCTCGACGCCGCGGCGACACTGCGTCCGGAACGCCACGATGTGCGACTGACGGCGCTGCGCGCGGATTACCGCGACCAGACGCTGCGGCTGCTGGCGCCGGCGAGCGTCAGCTTCGGCGATGGCATCGTGCTCGGTCAGCTGCGTGTCGGTGCGGCCGACACGGTACTGCAGGCCGCCGGCCGGCTGACACCGACACTCGACCTGACCGCCTCGCTGAGCGATTTCACACCGTCATTGCTGCGCGTGCTGTGGCCGGAGCTCAAGGGCGAGGGCCACGCCGACGCCGATGCCGAGCTGACCGGAACGCTGGCAGTGCCGCTCGGCAGCGTGCACGTCACAGCGCGCGCACTGCGCTCGATCAACGGTGCAGCGCGCGGACTGCCGCCGACCGACATCGATGCCAGTGCACAACTGCAGCATGAGGTGGTGCAGGTGCAGCTGCGGGTGCACGCCGGCGACGGCCTGCAGCTTGAGGGCAACGGACAGGTGCCGCTGAACCGCGACGCCTCCATGGCGTTCAAGGTGAACGGCGAGTTCAACCTGAATGTGGTCAATCCGATCATCGAGGCGAGCGGTCAGCGGCTGCTGGGCAAGGCGACGATCGACGCCGAACTGGCCGGCACGCCCGCGGCGCCGCAGGCGCGCGGCACCCTGGTGGTCAGCGGCGGGGATATCCAGGATTACCCGCGCGGCACGCACCTGAGCAACGTCAGCGCGACACTGCAAGCCGACGGCGATCAGCTGCAGCTGAAGGAGTTCACTGCGCATGCCGGCAAGGGCACCATCAGCGCCAGCGGCACGCTCGGACTGGGCGGCGGAGATCTGCCGGTGGCATTGCAGGTCACGGCACATGGCGCGCGGCCGTTCGCCAGCGATCTGCTGACCGCGACCATCGACATGGAACTGAAGATCAACGGCGGGCTGCGCAGCCAGTTGAACGCCGCCGGCAGCGTGCAGATCGAGCGCGCCGATATCACGATACCGAACGCGCTGCCGCCCGACGTGGCGGTGCTCAATGTGGTGCGTGCAGGCCAGAAGCCGGCGCCGGTGGTGAAGAGCAGTGCGCTGATCGTGGCACTGGATTTCACGGTAGCCGCACCGCGCGCCGTGTTCGTACGCGGCCGTGGGCTGGACACCGAAATGGCCGGGCAACTGCATATCGGCGGCAACAACAACAATCCCGATATCAGCGGCGGATTCGATCTGCGCAACGGCACGGTCAACCTGGCGGGCGCGACGCTGACTTTCAACAGCGGCCGGGTGGCATTCAATGGCACTGGGGTGAGGAAGAAAGTAGACCCGACGCTCGACTTCACGGCCGTCAACACCAGCGGCGGCGTGACGGCAACGCTCAACGTGGGCGGGTACGCCGATGCGCCGGTGATCACGCTCAGCAGCACACCCGAAATGCCGCAGGATGAGATCCTGGCGCGGCTGCTGTTCGGCGTCAGCGTGACGCAGCTGACGCCGCTGCAGCTGGCGCAGATCGGCGCCGCGCTGGCAACCATGGGCGGGATCGGCGGCGGCGGGCATTTCAATCCGATCAATGCCGTGCAACGCCGACTCGGGCTCGACCGGCTCAACATCGCAGGCGGCTCGAGCAACGCCGGCGCCGCCACGGGCACTCCCGGGGAAACCAGCAACGCGGCGACCATTGAGGCCGGACGTTATGTCACCCGCCGTGTTTATATCGGCGGCAAACAGAGCACCAACGGTACCACGCAGGCCCAGGTGCAGGTCGATCTCACCAAGAGCCTGAAGCTGCAGACCACGCTGGGCACGGGCGGCACGGTGCAGGGTGCGACGCCGCAAAACGATCCAGGCAGCAGCGTCGGCTTGACCTACCAGTTCGAATATTGAATGCCGCTCAGCTGAGCAGCCCCAGCACCGCGGCGCGCACCGCGGCTGCAGTCTTGTTGCTGGCGTTGAGCTTCTTGACCACGTTGCCGATATGAAACGTCACCGTGCGCACCGACAGCCCCATGATTTCCGAGATCTCCGAGGTGGTCTTGCCCTCGGCAGTCCAGCGGATCACGGACGTTTCGCGCACCGACAGCCGTACGCTGGCCTCGGGTACCATCTTCTTGACCAGCACGCGCGTCATCGAGATGTGCGCGATCTGCGTCAGCCACGACAGGCGGAAGTTCTTCTCCTGCATTTCCAGGTCGGTGAGCTCATCGTGCGAGCGCGCGACGGTGAACATGCCGAGGGTTCCATAGGCGTCGCGGCACGGCTGGGCCCAGCCATAGCGCAGCCCGTGCATGCGCGCCTCCTCCCAGAACGGGCGCGCCCCGGAAAAAAATTCATCGGTCCAGACAACCGGCAGCGGCGAGCGCAGGCCGTGCAGCACGGTCGGATCCACCGCCAGATAGTTCTCCTTGGCGTACTGGCCCTGCCACTCGGACGGGTAATTGTTGAACATGACGATGCGCTGGCGCGTCAGCGGCAGCGGTGGCCGCACGCCGTAGGCACAATAGTCGAAGCCCATGCGGCGGGCGATGTCGACGAGCTTGTCGAAAATTCGATGCTCGTTGTCCTCTTTCAACAACGCCTGCAGCTGATCATCTTGCCAGGGTTTCACAGTGGCTCCCGGTCACGCGCTCCTCTGTTGCACGTGCATTTTTATTCAGCTGTCAAGTATTACACTACAGGATTCCCGTCCGGCCGTGTAGTGTTGCGGCCTGTGGATGATGCGTGGTCATGAATTCGAGAACCCGCCGCCAGTCGAGCGGTGATCGGGCACCGCTGGCGGTGTCGCCCGATGGCTATGTGCGCCTGACCACGACCGCGTTTCGCGCCATTCCACTGACCCATCTGCTGTCGGAACTCGATGCCGACGTCAGCCTGCCGCCCAGCACCGCGAGCGGTGCCACGCTGGCCTCGATCGTCGGCTATACCGAGTGGGCCAGCCAGACCACGCCGGCGCTGTCGCTCGGCTGGGACTGGCGGATTGCGACCGCCGCCGGCCGCGTGCGCTACCAGCGCGACGGCGAGGTGCGCAGCAACGTCATGCTGGTGGATGCGCGGCGGCGCGACCTGGGCGCGCTGGCTACCGGTGTGCTGCTGTGCGTCGCGATCGACACGTTGGAATGGGAACAGTCAGTCGACCATTACATCAGCAATCGCTACGCCTGCCACCTGTCAAATCTTACAGTTACCGAGAATCGATCGAGTCTCTAGAACTAGCCCTCGTCTGTGCCGAATGCAACGAGGGCGCTATGCGTGTCATTTCAGGTGCTGCCGCGGGTCTACCCGAAGGTTATTACGGCCGTGTGACGCATTATCGTCAGCGGGTGTTCGTCGAGCAGCTCGGCTGGCGACTGCAGGTGCAGGATGGCTCCGAGACCGATCAGTTCGACCGGCCGGATACGGTCTACGTGATGGTCGAGGATGAAGCCGGCAATATCGCCGGCTGCTCGCGTCTGCTGCAGACCACGCGCCCGTATCTGCTGTCGGAAGTCTTTCCCCAGCTGCTCAATGGCTTGGCGCCGCCCAGCGACGCCTCGGTGTGGGAGCTATCGCGCTTTGCGGCGATGGATTTCAATGCGCGGGCCGCCACGCCGCTGGCGCAGTTCGCAAGTTCCGCCACCGCGCTGCTGATGCGGGCCTCGGTGGCCTGTGCCGCCGAACGCGGCGCGCAGCGCCTGATCACGGTATCTCCGGTCGGGATCGAGCGCCTGATTCGCCGCCTGGGAATCCAGGCGCATCGCGCCGGGCCGCCGATGATCATCGACGGCCATGCGATCTTCGCCTGCTGGATCGAGGTGAAGGGAAGCGAGGATGCCTGACAGCGGGCGCGATGCCGATATCGCCAGTCCCCGTGCCGCCGAAATGACCGGCATCTACGCTGCGCACCAGGACGTCGTCAAGCTGCTGTACATGAGCTACTGGAGTCGCTGGACCAGCGCGCTCACCGAGGCGGACAAGTCCGCCGCCACACTGCTGTTTCGCAGCGGCCTCAATGCCGCAAGAATTGCGCGCGACATGGCGCTGAGCCTGCTGCCGGGCATCTGAGCTCGGCGCGCGTCGTTCTGCGTGCCATGCCACGCGGGGCGTCGTCCTACATCAGGAAGGGACTGGCTGGCACAGGGGCTGGGTTAGTATCTGCGCTCCCGAGAGCGGCAGCCGCACAGACAGGTTGCGCCGCTTGCCGGGGCGCGACTAACATCTATGGAAGAAACACCAATGGCAACGAAATCCAGAAAGAAATCAAGGGACCCGGTGGATACCGAGCAACTGTACGAGCATTTGCAGGCGGTCATCCGCGACTCCGAGGCGCTGCTGAAGGCATCCGCTTCCTATGCCGGCGACAAGATCGACGTCGCCAAGGCACAGGCGGCCGAGACACTGGCAAGCGCGAAGGAGCGGCTGTCGGACGTGCAGGACGGCATCCTCAGCACCGGCCGCGAGTACGTGGCGCAGGGCGATGAGTACGTGCGCGAGAACCCGTGGCAGGCGGTCGGCTTTGCCGCGCTGGCGGGCTTCATCTTCGGCGCGCTGCTGCTGCGATCCAGAGACTGATCACCCCGCAGTGGGCATCACCGCATGACGGAAGATCCGGGGAGGTCAGCGCGGCCGACGATCAACAGTTTTCTCGACTCGGTCGGCCAGCTGCTCGTGACCGCCGTGGAGATGGTGCACACCAGGCTCGAGCTGGTGTTCACCGAGTTCCAGGAGGCCGCCGAAGGGCTGGTGGGACTGCTGCTGTGGTGGCTGATCGCGCTGGTCGCCGGTGGCCTGGGGTTGCTGTTCGGCGGCCTGGCGCTGATCCTCGTGTTCTGGGATACGCACCGGGTGCTGGTGGCGGCCCTGATCATGTGCGTGTTCCTGCTGGTCGCGGTGATCGCCAGCAGGGTGGCATTGGCCAGGGTGCGTGTGCAGCGCGGCCTTTTCAGCACCACGCTGACTGAATTCGCCAAGGATCGCGGCCTGATCAAGATGCCGCCATGATGACGCGAGCCGATGAGTACGCCCGGCGGCGCGGGCTGCTGCAACTGCGCTGCACCGCGCAGCGCCAGCGCATGGAAGCTTCGCTGGCGGAGCTCCATGCCGATTTCAGAAGGTTCGAGCATGGCATCGCGAAGGTGCGAAGCTTCCGCATATCGCCGTTGATCCTGGGGGCCGGAGCCGCGCTGGCGCTGGGACTCGGCACCGGCCGCACGCTCGGCCTGGTGGGCCGCGCCTGGGTGCTATTCAACAGCTTCCAGCGCATCAAGCGCTCGTTGCTGCCCTCGGAGTAGCCGGCTATGGGCCCGGGAACCAAGCCACCGCCCCCGGAGCCGGCCGCCGAGCCGGCGCAGACCCCCGGGCAAAAGCAGCTCGACCAGGAACTGGACAAGGAGCTTGACGACACTTTCCCGGCCAGCGATCCGCTGCCGTGGAGCCACGAGGTCAAATGAGCCCGCTGGTGCGGCAGTGACCGCCAGTCATTTCTTCCAGTTGAGCGCGCCGGTGAGCGCAGTGGATCACGTCCTGGGACCCGAGCATGCCCCGGTGACTGTGGTGGAATATGCCGACTTTGAATGTCCTAACTGCAAGCAGGCGGCACCGGCGGTCAAGCTGCTGCTGGAGCGTTTTGCCAAGCAGGTGCGGTTTGCATTCCGGCACAACCCACTCGAGGAAGTGCATCCGCATGCGCTCCCGGCTGCCGAAGCGGCCGAGTGCGCCGGCGGACAGCAGCGCTTCTGGCAGATGCACGACCTGCTGTTCGAGCATCAGCTGCACCTGAAGAGCCATCAGTTACATGAGTACGCCGGGCAGCTCGGTCTTGATATGGTGCGCTTCACTGCCGAGATGGACGATCACGTCTACCTGCAGCGCGTGCGCGAGCACCAGCAGAGCGGCCGTGACAGCGGCGTGCGCGGAACGCCGACTTTCTTCGTCAACGGCAAAATCCAGGATGTGTCGTTCGGCATCCATGCGCTGTTCGAAGCGGTCGAAGCGCTGCTGCGCACGCCTTAAGATCCAGCCGTGGGTGCGAATTGCAGCCATGGCCGACGATTCCACTATTGTGTCGGGCTCGATTCTGTCAGCGCCGTGAGTTGTGTGCGCAGCCGCCGCAGCGCGGCATCGGCGCTGCTGCGCACCACCGCGCCGATGGCCTCGCGGATGGCGGCGTCACCGGATTGCGCCGCCTTCCACAACCAGTCGGCAGCCGCCGCACCTTGCCCGCATTCCGCCAGCACCAGTGCGTAGTTGAACTGTCCGCGGAAGTAGCCGGACTGCGCCGATTCCCGGTACCAGTCGACCGCGGCGCCGGGACTGGGCACGCATCCCCAGCCCTGTTCCAGGCAGCGACCGACCAGGTTCATCGCCCGACCATGGCCGCGCCGTGCGGCACGCAGATACCAGCGCAGCGCCGCGCGCAGATCGCGTGCGACTCCGCGCCCGTCAAACAGCAGGTTGGCCAGGTTGTAGGCCCCCCAGTCACAGCCGCGGCGGCCCGACGAGCGGTAGCACGCCGCAGCCTGCTGCAGATCGATCGTCGTGCCCCAGCCGTGCTCGTGACAGCGCCCGAGCATGTTGGCGGCTTCCGCGTCGCCACTGTGCGCGGCGCGCCTGAACCACCAGAACGCGGCCCCGGGATCGCGCGCCACGCCGTCGCCGGCGAGCAGCATGCGGCCGAGGCGCAGCTGCGCCGCCGCGACGCCATGCTCGGCGGCGCTGCGGATCCACAGCGCGGCCTCGGCCGGCTCACCGGCGAACAACCGCTGCAGTTCGTGATAGCTCATGCGCTGCAGCCGGATCATGCGCAGCTGACTGGCCTCGGCGGCCGCGGCGCGCGCGAACTGCGCCGATGTCAGGCGCGCACTAATAGGCCCGATGGTCGTCTCCCAGGGTGAATCGGATCGACAGCATCACGCTGCGGCCGGCTCCGGGAATCACGTGATTCTCCGATGCACTGGTGTAATAGGAGTTGACGAAGTAGTTCCTGTTGAGCAGGTTAAAGCCATTGAGTTGCAGCGCCACGTGCGGCGCGAACTGCCAGGACAGCATCGCGTTCCAGACCACATAGCCCGGAATGGTCGCGGTGCCGCCGCTGTCGGCGTAGCGCCGGTCGAGCCAGTTGAAACCGGTGCCCATCTCCCAGGCGGCGGAGAATTCGTACTCGGTCCAAAGATTGACGGCGTTGCGCGCGGTGTTCGGCAGCGGCTGGCCGACATAGGCCGCGGTACCGGAACTGATGGTCTTGCCGTCAAGATAGGTATAGCCGGCGAAGATCTCCCATTGGCGAGTGAGGTGGCCGGAGGCACCGAGTTCGAGACCGTCGACGCGCTGATCGCCGTTGAGCACGGTGATGGTTGGATTTTCAGGGTCGTTGGTCTGCGCGTTGTCGACCTCGGTGCGGAACACGGCACCGGTGAGCGCCAGCGCACCGTCCAGCCAGCCGGTCTTGGCGCCGGCCTCATAGGTCTTGGCCTTCACCGGACCCAGGTTGGCGGTCTTGGTGGTCAGCGACAGCGCTTCGGCCGACGGGTCGAATGAGGTGCCGAACGAAAGATAATAGCTTTGCATCGGCGTCGGCTTGATCACCAGCGCGGCGCGCGGACTGCCGAGGCGATCCTCGTGATCCAGGTGCAGCACCGCACCGCTCGCCACGCTGAGCTGATCGTAGTCGGCGGCGAAGCGGTCGAAGCGCAGGCCTGCGGTCAGATCCACGTAGCGACCGAAGTCCATGGTGTCGGTCACGTAGGCGGCGCTCGAGTTCGCAACCGTGTCCTGCAGCGATGACGGCGGCTCGACGCGCGGCAATGCTTCGTTCGGATCCGGATGCAGCAGCGGCGTCTGCGGGATCCAGCCGTTGTTGCTGTTGAACGGGTTGGTGTAGCGGATCAGGTCGAGCCGCTGGCGCGCGAACTCCAGGCCCACTGCCAGCGTATGCTCGACGGCGCCGGTGTCGAAATGCGCCTGCAGGTCGATCTGTTCGGTGAGATTGGTCTGCACGCCGGAACTATCCGGTGCGTCGCGTCCGACCAGAATCGCATCCAGCGGCGTGGCGGCCGTGGGTACGTCGGCGCCGTAATTCGGCATCGTGTCGATGAAGTCGAAGGTGTAGTGCGCGTAGCGCAGCGTGTCTGCGAGCGACAGGCTGGAGGTGAAATCATGCTTGTAGCGCGCCGTGCCGATGTCCACGTCGGTGGTGGTGCGATCCGAGACCAGCCCATAGTACGCATCGCGCGGCACCGGCGCCGGCGCACCATCGAGGAATGGAATACCGGAGTCGGGCCGGTTGTCCTCCTGCTGATGCAGGTAGGCCAGCGTCAACGCATCACGCTCCCCCATGCCCAGCGCCAGCGCCGGGGCGACACCCCAGCGGCGATTGATGACGTCGTCGCGATCGGCAACTTCGGAATTTTCACCCATCGCGTTCAGGCGCACGGCACTGGTGGCCGTCAGCGGCAGGTTCAGGTCGGTGGTGGCGCGATACAGAGCGTTACTGCCGAAGCTCGTGGTCACGCTGGCCAGAGCGCTCGCGAGCGGCGCCTTGCTGACCTGATTGATCGCGCCGCCGGTCGAGCCACGCCCAAACAGCACCGCCGACGGGCCCTTGACCACCTCCACCGAATCCAGATCGAAGCTGTCGCGCGAATAAACGGCGGCATCGCGGATGCCGTCCAGAAAAAAATCGTTGAATGCCGAAAACCCGCGCAGGTTGACGGTGTCGCCGCGCGCCGCGCCTTCGCCGGCGTTGAGCGTAATGCCGGGGACATTCTTCAGCGCGTCCTCCAGCCGGGTCACCGCCTGCTCGCTCATCAGCTGCTGGCTCACGACGGTGATGGATTGGGGGGTGTCCTGCAGGTCGTGCGGCAACTTGTCGTTGAGCAGCGGCCGCACGCCGCTGACGGTGACCTCCTGCAGCTTGCGATCGTCTTCATCCGAGCTCAGCGCATCGACCGGGGCGGTGTCTGCCTGGGCCGCGCTCAACCCCAGCAGCGAGGAGACACATACAGACAGGGTGGAGACGATCGGATCGAGCGAAGCGCAGCGCATCGGGAGACCTCGTGAGCGGGCCGGGGTTCGACCGGCGTTGAGTAGTAATGATAATCATTCTCATTAAAACGTCAATCGGCTCACAGCATGGGCGGTCACACAGAAGCCTGCACGTGCAGCAAATGCCGGTGCAGCGGTCCGCGTAGGTAATCGACTACACCGGATACCGGCCGCAGGTTACTGCCGCAAAAGAGGGTTTTCGCTAGGGTCGCGACTTGCGTTGCGCTGTCAATACACGGGCGTACCCGCCTTTCCAGGAGACCGGACTGATGAAGCGATACTTAGTGTGGTGCGCTCTGGCGATATCGGCGCTGTCGCTGCCGATGCTGGCGATGTTGCCGACGCTGGCGATAGCCGACAGCGGCGATGAGTGGTACGTGTCGCCGCAGGCTGGCGGCATCTCGCCCGATTACCGGCGCCACCTGGCTGACGACTCCTCGCTGTTCGGTCTGGGAATCGGACACGAGCTCGGGCAGGTATTGAACCTGGAGTTCAACGCCAACGGCACGCGCATCATCAATCGCACCGACTCGCGCTATTACAGCGGCTATGGCTATTCGCTCGACCTGCTGGCGGTGGCCAATCGTGATGGCAGAGTCTCCCCGTACCTGAGCGTCGGTGCCGGCGTGCTGCGCGACGACTTCGGGCCGCCTCCAGGCAGCACCAATTTCATGGCCCAGGCGGGTGTCGGGCTGATGTGGACGCTGTGGCGCAATGCCACCAACACCAGCAGCATCGCGCTGCGACCCGACATCAAGGCGCGCTTCGACGATCCGGGCAAGGACGGTCACCTGGTCGACTACTACGCCACGCTCGGCTTGCAATTCTCGTTCGGCGGCACCCCGCCGCCCAAGCCGGTGGTGTACGTGCCGCCGCCGCCCCCGCCGCCACCACCGCCGCCGCCCCCGCCTCCGGTCGTGGCTGCGGAACCGCCGCCGCCGCCGGTCGTGATGGCGCCGCGCCATCTGACGCTCAGCTCCGACACGTCATTCGGATTCGGCAGTGCCGTGATCAGGCCCGAAGGCGTGCGTGCGCTCGATCAGTTCGCCAAGGATCTGCAAGCCACCACCTACAACCACATCCATGTGACCGGTTACACCGATCGCATCGGCTCCGACGCCTATAACCAGCGCTTGTCCGAGCAGCGCGCGGATGCGGTCAAGGCCTACCTGGCGCAGGCCCCGGGCATCGACGCCGCGAAGATCATTGCGGAAGGCAAAGGCAAGTCCAATCCGATCACCAAGCCGGGCGAGTGCGGCGACAAGCGCTCAGCCGCGACCATTGCCTGCCTGCAACCCGACCGGCGCGTAGAGCTCGAGGTGTCGGCGACCGCGCAGTAACGGCAGCGGCGACAGCGGCGACAGCGGCGTGCGCTAAGGCAGCGCCGCTCGTCCCGATCTCGGGGGCAGCGCTGCGATCCTGATACTTTACATGCGGCAATTTTGGCTATTGAATAGCGCGCTCGCGTAACGCCGGTTGCCGCCTAGCCGATGAAACCGTCGCTTCCGGTATTGCTCAGTGTCAACGGCGGCTATGTCGACAGCGCCGGCTTTCTCGCGCTGCAGGGCCTGTTCAGCGCTCATGTCACCGGCAACTTCGTGACGCTCGGCGCATCGCTGGTGCTGGGTACCACCGGGGTGGGGGCGAAGGTGATCGCGCTGCCGCTGTTCTGCGTGGTCGTGGCACTGGTGCGCGTGCTCGGTTATGCGCTCGGGCCGCAGCCGCGCTCACCGATGCGGGTACTCATGTGGCTGATATTCGCCTTGCTGCTGGCGGCCGCAGTGCTGGCGATACGCCTCGGCCCGTTTCCGAACGGCGATGTGTGGCAGGCACTGCTCACCGGCATGACGCTGGTGGCGGCGATGGCGGTGCAAAATGCGGCGCAGCGGCTGCACCTGGGCGCGATGCCGCCCACCACGATCATGACCAGCAACACCACACAGGCGATGATCGATGTGGTGGATCTGCTGCGCGGCCTGCCGCCGAAGGATCCGGCCCGCCGGCGCCTGGCCGGCATGGCGGCCAACATTCTCGGCTTTGCGATCGGCTGCGCGGTGGCGGCGCTGCTGTTCGTATATCTGAACATGTGGTGCTTCATGGTGCCGCCGCTGCTGGCACTGATGGCGGTGATGCTGGCACGAGATGCCGCACGCCCCTGATGTGGCGTGAACGCCACGCCAGATTTCAAATTGATGACGATATCTGCGTAAAATGCGCGCAAAGCGAGGCAGCGGGGAGCTCATTTTGCACAGAAGAACCGTGTCCGGATCCACAGCGCGAGAGTACGGGCGTCGCGCGCCCGCGCTTCCATGGGATGCGCGGCTGGCGCGCCGCCTGGTCACGCCGCTCAAGGATAGCTGGATCAGTCCCAACTATCTGACGACAGTGCGCCTGGCGGTGGGCCTGCTCGCGGCAGCGGCGTTCGTGCCCGGCACCTACGGCTGGTCGAACCTGGGAGCGGTGCTGCTGGTGCTGTCGAATTTTCTCGATCATACCGACGGCGAGCTGGCGCGCATCGCCGGTAAGGGCAGCCGCGCAGGTCACGTCTACGACCTCGCGAGCGATGCCGCGGTGACGATCGCGCTGTTCGTCGCCATCGGCATCGGAGTAGGTGTGCGGCCGGGTGTGGCGCTGACGCTGTCACCGCCGCTGCTCGGGCTGGTCGCCGGCGGCGCGATCGCGCTGATCTTCTACCTGCGCATGCGCATCGAGCAGATGGCCGGCAAGGCCGCCATCCGGCAGGGCGCACTGGCCGGGTTTGAAACCGAGGATGTGCTGTACCTGCTGCCGCTGGTGACGCTGTGCAATGGCGTGACGCCATTCCTGATCGCCGCATCGATCGGCGCACCGCTGTTCGCCGCCTGGGTATTGATCGACTTTCGCCGCACGGTGCGCCAGTTGCGCGCGACGGCGCAGCCGTCGGCGTCGGGGGCGGCCTGATCGGTGCGTCGGCGGCGGTGGCGGCGGCGCATGGCACGGCCGGTTCCGCCCTCGCTGCGCGGCTGGCCAGGTTCGACCTGCCGCGGGTGCGGCGCGAATTTGCCGAGCAGGGCGCGTTCGTGTACCTGCCCGATTTCCTCGGACCTGACATCACCGCGCAGCTGGTTGCTGCCGTCGAGGCCACCGAGGCACAGGTCAACCGCAATTACCTGCCCGGGCACAAGCGCGGCGGCAGTGTCAGCCGCCATGCGATCGACCAGCACGCGCCCTGGGTCGCGCAGCTGTATCGCTCGCCGGCACTGATCGACTGGCTGGGACAGGTGTCAGGCGAGCAGCTGCAGTGCTCGCCCGCGGACGATCCGCATGCCTACGCGCTGTACCTGTACACGCAGACCGGCGACCACATCGGCTGGCACTACGACACCTCGTACTACGCCGGGCGCCGCTACACGCTGCTGTTCGGCGTTCTCGATGATTCATCGTGCCGGCTCGAGTACCAGCTGCACACGCGCCAGCGAGCACGCGGCATGGTTGCCGGTGCAGTGCAGATCGCGCCGGGCGGATTGGTGTTCTTCAACGGCGATGCGCTGCGCCATCGCATCACGCCGCTGGCGGCGGGTGAACGCCGCGTGTCGCTGACCTTCGAATACCTGACCGACGCCCGCATGCATCGCGCCTGGCGCCTGATCTCCAACATGAAGGATGCACTTGGCTATTTCGGCTTTCGCCAGGTGTTTCGCCGCCGCCGGCCGACAACCCCATGACGCGCGCGAGCTGGCTGCTGTCGGCGGGCGCGCTGCTGTTCATCGGCCTGCTGGCATCGCAGAGCCTGCCGGCGGTGCTGGCGACGCTGGCGTTGGCGGGCTGGGGGCTGCTGCTGGTGGCGCTGTTTCACTTGTTGCCGCTGGCGCTCGACGCGGCGGCGATCCACGTGCTGCTTGACGCCGGCGAGCTGCGCGGCGGTTCCTGGCGCGCCGCGCTGCTGGCGCGCTGGGCGGGCGAGTCGGCCAATAGCGTGATGCCGGCCGGGCAGATTGGCGGCCCGGTACTGATGGTGCGCGATCTTACGCAGCACGGCATGCCGCTGCCGCAGGCGGCCGCGGCGATCACGGTCAGCACCACGTTCCAGACCCTGGCGCAGATTTTATTTGCCCTGAGCGGTGTCGCGCTGCTGGGCGCACGGGCAAGCCAGAGCGCGCTGCATGCGATTCGCGCGCCGCTATTGATGACTGCCGGCGTGCTGGCGCTATGCCTGACCGGCTTCTACCTGGCGCAGCGGCGCGGCCTGTTTCGCGCACTGATGCGCAGCAGCGCGCGGCTGTTTCGCAACCGCGACTGGTCCGAACTGCTCACCCACGCCGAGGCCATCGACCAGGCGGTGCAGCAGACGCACCGGCGCGCGGCGCGCGTGGCGGCGAGCTTCCTGCTGAGCGCGGTCGGCTGGCTGGTGGGCACCGGTGAGGTCTATCTGATCCTGCTGCTGCTGCGATCGCCGGTTGGCTGGGCCGATGCGATGATGCTGGAATCGCTCGGTCAGGCGATCCGCGGCGCGGCGTTCGCGATTCCCGGCGCACTCGGAGTACAGGAGGGCGGCTATCTGCTGCTGGCGCCGCTGGTGGGACTGTCGCCCGAATCAGCGTTGGCGTTGTCGCTGGCCAAGCGCGCGCGCGAACTGCTGCTGGGCGTACCCGGATTGCTGTATCTGCACCTGGTGGAACGGGACTGGCGCCGCCGACTGGCCTGTGCCGGCGCAGGCGACTAGCAGCAGCGGAGGTATTGATGCGCGCGATCATTCTCGCAGCCGGCCGCGGCGTACGGCTGCAACAAAACGACACCTGGCACCTGCCCAAATGCCTGCTGCAGTTCGGCGGCCTGAGCCTGCTCGAGCGCCACCTGCGACTGTTGCGCAACGCCGGCGTGGAGGACGTGGTGCTGGCGCTCGGCTACCGCCACGCACTGGTTGCGGCGGAACTCGACCGGCTGCGCTGGCAGCCGCGCCCGCAGATCGTGCTCAATCCACAGTTCGAACTGGGCAGCGTGCTGACCGTGCACGCCGTGGCCGACGCCATGACGCGCGGCGGCGACGTGCTGCTGATGGATGCCGACGTGCTCTACCACGAGCGCATCATGACGGCGTTGACGGCGGGCGACTCACCGGTCAACCGGGTGTTGATCGATCGCGACTTCGAGGCCGGCGATGAGCCGGTCAAGGTGTGCGTGCGCGACGGGGTGCCGATCGAGCTGCGCAAACTGGTGGCGGCGGACCTGAGTTACGACAGCATCGGCGAGTCGGTGGGCTTCTTCCGCTTCGACCAGCGCGCCGCGCGCCGCCTGGCGGCCATCGTGGCCGGCTACGCCGACAGTGGGCGCGGCCACATGCCGCACGAGGAGGCGGTGCGCGACCTGCTGCAGGAGCGCAGCCAGGTGTTCGAGGTCACCGACGTCACCGGAAGCCCGTGGATCGAGATCGACTTTCCAAATGACGTCGTGCGTGCGGCGCACGAGGTGCTGCAGCAGCTTTAGTCGGGCTGCGCGACTTGCGGGGCGCGCGATGCGCCGCTGTCGATGCAGCTGATGCTGTCGACGCGTACCTTGACGATATCGGTGGTGTGCATGCCTTCCGCGGTGTCGAAGTACTGGCGATCGACCGTGATGGTACGGCTGGCGTGCGGCACCACGGTGTAGCTGACCAGCCTGTTCTCCGAGCGCGCCGTTCCATCATCGGCCTTCCAGTCGACCCGATAACGGATCACGCCGTTGCAGCCGGCGGCCGCGGCCTGTGGAGCGTTGACGCCGAACGCAATCCGGAACTCGTCCTTGCTCAGGCGCATCACCAGCGGCTCCTGAACCAGCGAGCCGGGATGTTCGGCGGCCGATGCGGCGACGGCGGCGCCCAGCGTCGCAAGTACCAGCGCGGGCAGCGAGTTGGTGGTGAGGAATCGGTCAGTCATGCTGTCGGCTCCAATCGAGTGGGGGGACTCGACGCTGGCACGATAGCGGCGCAGCGGCGGCGCGACAAACGAACAATACTCGCGCGAGTCGAAGTTCTGTTCATGTGATCGCCGGATGCGTCAAAATCAGCGGAAAAACCGGTACCCTTGGCGCGGCAAGTACCGCCGGGCCATGCCTGAGGTGTCAGAGTGGATGTTTTGAGATGCCGACGCTATCACGCAATCCTGCTCGCATTGCTGTCGGCCTGGGCGCTGGCGTGCGGCAGCGCGGCGGCCGGAGAGCGTGCCGGCAAGCCGATGCTGGTGCTGATTTCCGTCGACGGGCTGAAGCCGGAAGCGATCCTCGAGTCCGAGAGCCATGGGCTCAAGGTGCCAAACCTGCGTGCCTTCCTGGCCGACGGCGCCTACGCCACCGGGGTTCGTGGCGTCATGCCGACGCTCACCTATCCGAGCCACATGACCATTCTCACCGGCACATCGCCGGCCACGCACGGCATCTATTCCAACACCACGTTCGACCCATACGGCCGAAATGAACACGGCTGGTACTGGTATGCCGAGGACGTCAAGGTTGCGACGCTGTGGGATGCGGCGGCCGCCGCCGGGCTGACCACAGCGAACGTCTATTGGCCCACCAGCGTCGGCGCGCACATCAGCTACAACTTGCCGCAGATCTGGCGCACGGGCACAGATGATGACCTGAAACTGCAGCGCGCGCTGGAGACGCCCGGTCTGGAGCAGCAGCTGTCGGCCAGCCTGGGTCGCTATCCGGGCGGCATGGAGGAGAGCGTAGCCGAGGACGAGATCCGCGTGCGCTTCGCGATCCGGCTGATGCAGACCAAACGTCCTGATTTCATCACTGTCTATATGACCGGACTCGACACCGAGCAGCATCATTCCGGGCCCTTCACACCGCAATCCAACGCCGTGCTGGAACGCATCGATACGCTGGTGGGATCACTGCGCGCGGCGAGCGAGAAGCTGGCGCCGGGTCGGGCCACGGTGTGCGTCGTGTCGGATCATGGGTTTGCATCGGTCGCGCACGACGTGAATCTGTACGCCGCGTTTCTCGACGCCGGGCTGTTCAGCGTCGACCAGGCAAATAAGATCACCGCCTGGAAGGCAATGCCATGGCCGGCGGGCGGCGGCGCGGCGATCATGCTGGCCGATGCTGCCGATGATGCCGTGCGCTCGCGGGTCACCGAGTTGCTGAACAGCCTTGCGGGCGATCCCGCCAACGGCATCGACCGGGTGCTGACGCAGGCTGATATCGGTGCGCAGCGCGGCTTTCCCGCGGCGGCATATTTCGTCGCGCTGAGGATCGGTTACGAGTTCGGCAGCAGCTTCTCCGCGCCGTTGGTCTCCGCTCCTTCCAATCTGGGCATGCATGGCTACCTGCCGGATCATCCCGAGATGCGCTCGTCGTTCTTCCTGGTCGGCCCCCACATTGCGGCGGGCCGATCGCTGGGCGAGATCGACATGCGCCAGATAGCGCCGACGCTGGCCAATATCATGCACGCGTCCCTCAAGCAGGCCGAACTGGGGCCGGTGGAGCTGCGCTAGAGTTGCGCTATGGCGTGCAACAGCGGGCGCTGTCCGGGCGAGAGTTTCACGAGTGCCTGTGGCAGCGAATACCAGGCGCCCCGGTCCACTTCCGGAAAACTCTGCATCACGCCGGACCTGGGTGGCCACTCGATCGAGAACGTGTTGCTGCGCAGCTGCGCCGGATCCAGCTCGCCTTCGCAGGCCCAGGCGGAGATGATCTTGCCGTTCGGCAGACTGACCGGCGCCAGGGCCAGGAACGGCCCGTCAAGTGCGAGGCCGGTTTCCTCCAGGAATTCGCGCTGCGCGGCCTGCAGCGGCTGCTCGCCGCAGTGGTACTCGCCCTTGGGGATCGACCAGGCGCCATTGTCCTTGCGCGCCCAATAGGGGCCGCCCGGGTGCACCAGAAAAACCTCCAGCCGCCCAAGCCGCCTGCGGTAAAGGACAATGCCGGCACTGGTTTTGCTTCGGGCCGCTGCCATGATGCAGTTGCGTTGCGGGGCGATTGGGGAGATTGTAGGGATCACTAAAGCTGTATATGAATATCATGCAGCAAGGTATGCTCGATCCGCAGGGTCCGATCGCGGCCGCCGAACGGCTGATCCTGATCAATGCCACGGCCATCATGCTGGTGGTGGTGGTGCCGGTGATCGTGCTGACACTGGCCTTCGCCTGGTGGTATCGAGCCTCCAACACGCGCGCCCGCTACCAGCCCGAATGGTCCTATTCGGGCCATGTCGAGCTGGTCACCTGGGCGATTCCGTCGATGATCGTGATACTGCTCGCCTCGGTCGCATGGATCGGCTCGCATGAGCTCGATCCGGCGCGCGCGCTGCAGTCGGAAGCCACACCGGTTCGAATCGAAGTCGTGTCGCTGGACTGGAAATGGCTGTTCATCTACCCGGAGCAGCAGGTTGCGACGGTCAACCAGGTGGTGATTCCGAGCGCAACGCCGGTCGAGTTCGTGCTGACGTCGGCCAGCGTGATGAATTCTTTCCTCGTGCCGCAGCTCGGCAGCCAGATCTACACGATGCCAGGCATGGCGACGCGCGTGAACCTGCAGGCTGATCATCCCGGCGACTACCCGGGGCTGTCGACAAATTTCAGCGGCGACGGCTTTTCGGATATGCGCTTCATGGTGCACGCGGTGGCCGCGGGGGAATTCCAGGACTGGCTCGCCCGCACGCGCGCACAAGGCGCATCGCTGAACGCCGATGCCTATGCACAACTGGCACGCGCCGGCCTGGTCGCCACCGCACAGAGCTACGGCAGCGTCGAGCCGATGCTGTTCGAACGGATCGTGCAGCAGGTACCGTAGATGCTCGGCAAGCTCAACTGGGATGCAATTCCCTACCAGCAGCCGATACCGATGGCGGCAGCGGCGTTCATTGTCGTCATGGTGCTCGGCGTCGTCGGGCTGGTGAGCTGGAAGGGCTGGTGGCCGTATCTGTGGCGCGAGTGGCTTACCAGCGTCGATCACAAGCGCATCGGCGTGATGTACGTGCTGCTGGCGCTGGTGCTGCTGCTGCGCGGCTTCATCGATGCGATCATGATGCGCTCGCAGCTCGCCGTTGCCGCCGGCGGTGCCCAGGGCTACCTGCCTCCCGAGCACTACGACCAGATCTTTACCGCCCACGGCACCATCATGATTTTCTTCATGGCGATGCCGTTCGTGGTCGGGCTGATGAACTTCGTCGTGCCATTGCAGCTCGGGGTGCGCGATGTCGCGTTCCCGGTACTGAATGCGGTCAGCTTCTGGCTGACCGCATCGGGTGCGCTGCTGGTCAATGTCTCGCTGGTGGTGGGGGAGTTCGCGCGCACCGGCTGGCTGGCGTACCCGCCGCTGTCGGAGCTGCAGTTCTCGCCCGGTGTCGGTGTGGACTATTACCTGTGGGCATTGCAGATCTCGGGCGTCGGCACGCTGCTGGCCGGCATCAACATGGTCACCACGATCCTGAAACTGCGCGCGCCGGGGATGACCTACATGCGCATGCCGGTGTTCTGCTGGACGGCGCTGGCCTCCTCGCTGCTGATCGTGGCCGCGTTTCCGATCCTGACAGCCACTTTCGGCATGCTGCTGCTGGACCGCTATGCCGGCATGCACTTCTTCACCAACGACGGCGGCGGCAACTGCATGCTGTACGTCAACCTGATCTGGGCCTGGGGACACCCGGAGGTCTACATCCTGATCCTGCCGGCGTTCGGCGTGTTCTCCGAGGTCATCGCTACGTTCTCCGGCAAGCAGCTGTTCGGCTATCGCTCGATGGTACTGGCGACGATGGCGATCTGCGTATTGTCGTTCATGGTGTGGTTGCATCATTTCTTTACCATGGGGGCGGGTGCGGACGTGAATGCGATCTTCGGCATCATGTCGATGATCATCGCGATCCCGACCGGCGTGAAGCTGTTCAACTGGATATTCACCATCTACCGCGGCCGGCTGCGCTTTGAGGTGCCGATACTGTGGGCGCTCGGTTTCATGGTGACCTTCGTGATCGGCGGGCTCACCGGCGTGCTGCTGGCGGTACCTCCGGCAGACTTCGTGCTGCACAACAGCCTGTTCCTGGTGGCGCACTTCCACAACGTGATCATCGGCGGCGTGCTGTTCGGCGCCATGGCGGGCTATAACTACTGGTTTCCGAAAGCCTTCGGATTCACGCTCGACAAGCGCCTCGGCGTGATCAGTTTCTGGTGCTGGCTGGTCGGCTTCTATCTTGCCTTCCTGCCGCTGTATGCGCTCGGGCTGCTCGGCATGACGCGGCGCATGCAGCATTATGCCGACCTGAGCTGGCAGCCATACCTGGTGGTGGCGGAGGTCGGGGCGCTGGTCATCTTCGCCGGCATCATCGCCACCATCGCGCAGCTGGTGGTCAGCATCCGTACGCGCGCCAGCCGGCGTGACCGCAGCGGCGATCCCTGGCACGGCCGGACACTGGAGTGGTCCACGACCTCGCCGCCACCGGCCTACAACTTCGCCGTGCTGCCCGAGGTCGAGTCGGTGGATGCGTTCTGGGCCATGAAACAACGAGGATCTGCGGCGCCGCCGCAGCGCTACGAGTCAATCGAGGTGCCACAGAACAGCGCCAACGGCTTCGTCACCGCTTTCTTCGCGGTGCTCACCGGTTTTGCGCTGATCTGGCATATCTGGTGGATGGCAATCTTCGGTGTGGCATGTGCCGTGGCGACGCTGCTGGCTTTCGGGTGGACCGAGCGCACTGAAGTGCAAGTGTCCGGGGAGCAGCTGGCCGAGGCCGAACGCGCCCGGCAACGGCTGCTGAATTCCGCATGAGCGCGCACGCGGGTATCGCCGGGCCGGCGCCGGTGCGCATCGTGGTCGCATACGGCTTCTGGATCTTCCTGCTGAGCGACATCATCCTGTTCTCGGCGCTGTTCGCGACCTATGCCGTGCTGTCGGGGCAGACCGCCGGCGGCCCGTCCGGCCGCGAGCTGTTCGAGTTGCGCCATGTCGGCGTCGAGACGCTGTGCCTGCTGTTCTCGAGCTACACCTGCGGCCTGGGCGTGCTGGCGATCGAGCGGCGCCGACTGCAAGGATTCTACCTGAGTTTCGCGCTCACCTTCGTGCTCGGAGCGGCGTTTCTTGGCCTGGAGCTGAGTGAATTCGTCGGACTGATCGCGCGCGGCGCCGGTCCGTCGCGCAGCGCCTTCCTGTCGGCGTTCTTCAGCCTGGTGGGGCTGCATGGTGCGCACGTGAGCGCAGGCCTGGTGTGGATGAGTTTCATGGTGGCGCAAACGGCGGTTCGCGGTCCGCGCGACTTCGTGCGCCGCCGGCTGCTGTGTTTCAGTTTGTTCTGGCACGCGCTCGACATCATCTGGGTGGCGCTGCTGACACTGGTCTACCTGCTGGGAGCGCGATGATGGAACAGGACTCGGCGCCGGGCGTCGGAGAGAGCGAACTTGCGGGCAGCTTCGCGAGCTATACCGCGGGGCTGGCGTTCGCATTGCTGCTGACCGGCGCGTCTTTCATTGTGTCGCAAACCCATCTGCTGTGGGCTCCCGGTGTGCCGGCCGGCCTGATCGTGCTCGCCATCGCCCAGATGGGAGTGCACCTGGTGTTCTTCCTGCACATCGGTACCGGACCGGATAACACCAACAACGTGCTCGCATTAGCCTTCGGTGTACTGATCGTGGTGCTGGTGGTCTCGGGTTCGCTCTGGATCATGGCGCATCTGAACGCCAACATGCTGTCGCCGTCCGCCATCATGCAGATGCAGCGCTAGCGACCCACGCCGGCTAGACTAGCCGGGCATTTTCTCTTATCCAGGGAGTTCACCGTGCCTGCATGCCGCTGGTTGGTATTGGCGATGGTTGTCTGTGCCTCGAGTGTGACGTTCGCAGCCGAGACGAAACCGCCGCACCATTCGGCGGCGGAGATGGATCGCGACCTGATGGAGGTCAGCATCGAGCAGCTGCATCGCCTGTACGCGCAGCACAGGTACAGCGTGACGCAGGTGGTCGACTGGTACCTGGATCGCATTTCCCGCTACAACGGCATCTACCGGGCGCTCGAACAGGTGTTCGAGGCCGACGCCCGCGCCGTTGCCGCGCGCGAGGACGCCGAGGCGCCCGGGGCCTCGACCCACGGTCCGCTGTGGGGCGTGCCCATCGTCATCAAGGCCAACACCAGCATCGAGGGCAAGGTGACCACCGACGGCTGGGCCGGCTATGTGGTACCCGGCCATGAACTGCTGGCGCCGCGCGACGCGACCATCGTCGCGCGGCTGCGTGCAGCCGGAGCCATCATCCTCGGCCATACCAACATGCCGGACTTTGCCAACGCGGACACCAACCGCAGCAGCTCATTCGGCCGTACCGGCAATGCGTTCGATGTGCGCTTTTCCCCGGGCGGATCCTCCGGCGGCACGGTCACTGCCATCACGGCAAACCTGGCATTGCTCGGCAACGGCACCGACACCGGCAACTCGATACGCATGCCGGCGGCGACCAGTGCGTTGATCGGCGTGTTTCCTACACGCGGACTGGTGAGCATCGCCGGTATCGCGCCGCTGGATTGGCTGCTCGATAACACCGGACCGATCGCCCGCACGGTGGCCGATGCCGCCGCCGCGCTCGACGTCATGGCCGGCGAGGATCCGCTCGATCCGGTGACCCTCGGTTCGGCGCAGAAGGCGCAGCGCGGCCCATACCTGCAATATCTGAAGGCCGACGCCCTGAAGGGCAAGCGCTTTGGTGTGCCGGCATTTATCCTGCAGGGAATCGGGGTTCCGTTTCACGGTACTCCGGCGGGCGTGTCGGAGCTTGCGGCCGCCAAACAGTCCGCCGAGCAGTCGGTGGCGCTCGATCCGCGCACCCGAGCGGCCTTCATGCGGGCGGTCGAGCAGCTGCGCGCACTGGGCGCCACGGTGCTGATGGACGACTCAGTGCTGCCGGAGAGCTTCGCGAAGAGCGCGGCCCGCGTAAGCACCTATGCTTACGTGCGCCAGGGGACGAACCAGTTCCTGAAGCAATTCGGGCCGGCCGAATATCACTCGGCGGCCGACTACGAGCGGGTCCTGGGGGCGCCGCTCGGCGCGCCGATCGTCGGCACCGAGCCTGCCAACGCGCAGATCGGAGACGTCAGTGTCAATCAGCGCATCCTCGAGAGCGACCCGGACGCCGACAGCAACTTTTTTGCCCCGCGCCGGCACTCACTCGAGGCCTATGTTGCAACCATGGACCGACTGCATCTGGATGGCTACGTGTACCCGGCGATCCAGATGCCGCCGGTCGATGAGACCATGGCACAGGATGGCCGGCTGAGTGAGGGGCCGCATTCCGCCACCAGTTGGGTCAACATGCTGGGCGTGCCGGCGGTGGTCGTGGTGGGCGGCTTCTATGACAGCGGCCTGCCGTTTGGCCTCGAGTTCTCGGCGCGACCCTTCAGGGATGGCGATCTGCTTGGGTTTGCCTACGCCTGGGAGCAGGCAACACATCACCGCCATCCGCCGGTGCTGGTGGACAAAGGGTTGCTGCCGAACGCGCGCTGAAAGAACGCGCGCGCGCCGGGTCTGCGGGTGGACAAGCCGCGGAATTAAATTATGATGCATGACAACAAATAACTGCACGACATTGGGAGCGCACGATGCCTTCACACCGCCCGACCCCAGCACTCGTCATCACTCTGCTAGGTGCGGCCGTCGCGGCCGGTGCGGCCCACGCCCAAACTACCGGCTCCGCGACCAGCTCCGGGTCCGAAGCCACCCTCGAGGAGGTGGTCGTCACTGCCGAGAAGCGCTCGTCGACCATCCAGGACACGCCGATCAGCATATCGGCGTTGACCGGCGAGCAGCTGCAGCAGCAGGGGATCAGCGGCATCACCGGTGTCGTTGCGTCCGTTCCGGGTATCTCGATGCGTACTGCCGGACCGGGCCAGACCGAACTGGAGATGCGGGGTCTGTCCTCTTCCGGCGGCGCATCGCCGACGGTGGGCTTCTACCTGGATGATTACCCGTTGACGTCGCCGGCCGCAGCGCTGGTCGGCAAGGTCGTCATCGACCCGGATCTGTACGATCTGAATCGCGTCGAAGTGCTGCGCGGACCGCAGGGCACTTTGTACGGCTCCGGCTCGATGGGCGGAACGGTCAAGCTCGTCACCAACGATCCGGTGCTGAACAAGTTCGGCGGCTCGGTAGACGTGTCCGGGTCCGGCACCAGCGGCGGCGGATTCAATCGCGGCGGCAACCTGATGTTGAATGTACCGCTGATCGACGATGTACTGGCGGTGCGCGTCGTGGGCACCGACAAGTTCCGCGACGGCTGGATTACGCGCTACGTGGAACCGGATTTCCCGGTGCCGACCAACCCCGGACCCTGCGGCCCGGGATGGCCCGGCTGTACGCGTGGCGACGTGACTGCGGTGACGCCGACGCAGTCTACGCCGCGTATCAACTGGGAGCGCCTGCAGGGCGGCCGCGTCGAAGTGCTGGCGCAGCCAACCGCGGCCCTGAAGATCGAGGCGACCGCCATCTATCAGAAGATCACCATGGGCGATTACGACGAGTACGACCTGCCGCCCGGGATCACCAACGCCCGTTTCCAGCCCAACAATGACAGCGAGCCGATTTCAGACGAATTCAAGATGTATGGCGTCACTGCCAGCTACGATTTCAGCTTCGCACAGCTGACGTCCGCGACCGCGTACTACTCCCGGCAGGAGAGCCAGACCCAGGACACGTCCGAGGCGCTCTACAGCCTGCTGCCGCTGTACGGCGTGACGTTGAACCAGTTTTATGCCAATGCATTCAATGAGACTGATACCACGCACCAGTTCAGCGAAGAGCTGCGCCTGGCCTCGAGCGGCGATGGTGCCTTTCAATGGATCGGCGGCGCATTTTTCAGCAAGTTCCAATCCATATTCGCAGAATACAACGCCTCGGTACCCATAGTTTCCACCATTCCGGGAGCCATCGATGCCAATCCAACCGGCATCCTCTACCAGGCCAATAATCCGTACCACATCAAGCAGTACGCCATCTTCGGGGAGGGCAGCTACGCCTTTACCGCCAACTGGAAACTGACACTTGGCGCGCGCTGGTACCGGTTCGACAGCACCGCCAATGAGGAAACCGAGGGCGCGCTGGCGACCACCGGCACGGCGGCGCCGCTGCTGAGCAATTTCGAGACTGCCAACTCCGGCATCAATCCCAAGGTCACGGTGTCGTACGAGCAGAACCACGACCTGACGCTATACGCGACCATCGCGCGCGGATTCCGGCCGGGCGGCATCAACCAGCAGATCCCGAATCCGCCCTGCTCGCTGACGACAGAGACCTATGGTCCGGACAGCATCTGGAACTACGAGGTCGGCGAGAAGGCAAAACTGCTGGACAACCGCCTGATCGTCAATGCAGACGTGTATTACATCCGCTGGTCGCAGGTGCAGCAGTCG
>Ga0181537_10000769_pt1 | contig 29999 bp, 31 predicted proteins | sample PEATcosm2014_Bin_39_FD_119765 | JGI IMG/M metagenome (GOLD analysis project Ga0181537, IMG submission 119765) | Peatland microbial communities from MTU Mesocosm Facility, Houghton, MI, USA - PEATcosm2014_Bin23_10_metaG | ecosystem: Environmental > Terrestrial > Soil > Wetlands > Peat | place... | reverse complement strand
GCGGCCCACCCGGCCTGGGCAAGACCTCGCTGGCCCACATCGTGGCCAAGGCGATGGGCGCCGCCATCACCACCACCTCGGGCCCGGTGATCGAAAAGGCGGGCGACCTCGCGGGGCTGCTGACCACGCTGCAAAAGGGCGACGTGCTTTTCATCGACGAAATCCATCGGCTGAACAAGAACATTGAGGAGTATCTCTACCCGGCGATGGAGGATTTCCGGCTCGACATCATCATCGACCAGGGGCCGAATGCGCGGAGCGTGCGGCTGAACCTGCCGCGCTTCACGCTCATCGGGGCGACGACGCGCGCGGGGATGATTTCGTCGCCGCTGCGCTCGCGCTTCGGCCTGGTCAACCGGCTCGATTATTATCCAGCGGCGGATTTGCAGCAGGTGATCCTGCGCTCGGCGCGGCTGCTGGAACTGCCCATCGAGGACGCCGCCGCGTTCGAGATCGCCCGGCGCTCACGCGGCACGCCCCGGATCGCGAACAACCTGCTGCGGTGGGTGCGCGATTACGTGCTGGTGCGCTCCACGCCGCCGGTGACTGTCCCCGCCGCCGATGCCGCGCTGGCGATGCTTGAGATCGACCAGGACGGTCTCGACGAGATGGACAAGCGGCTGCTGGAAGCGCTGATTCAAAAATTCGATGGCGGGCCGGTGGGACTTAATTCGCTGGCGGTTTCGGTGGGCGAGGAAGCCGGGACGCTGGAGGAGGTACACGAGCCGTATCTGATTATGGAGGGTTTCCTGAAACGGACACCGCAGGGGCGAGTCGCCGCAAAGCGCGCTTATGAGAAGCTGGGGTTGAAGCCGACCGGTTCCCAGCAGGAGTTGTTTTAATAACCATCTTATGAATAAACTTACAAGATCACAAAAAAAGAGCCTGCATTTTTACTTGGCCTTTAAAGACAAAAATCCAACAGTTTTAGGAATTATCGCGTTCAATGCAAAGCTCTACCTTCTAAGCTTACTCTTGGCTTCTATCTGGATTGGCTACGCCTATTTGGCTGCCGACTGGTTTGCCTTTGGCTGGATGACTGCACTCGTTTTCGGAGCATTTGCGCGGGATATCGGGAATTTCACGAAAACGGTGCGTTTTTGGCCGATAATGAGAGAGATCACAGATTGGAATAAGGTCACTACTCTTCTCGAACAGAACTCTGTAGACATTGATAAGGTCAGGTAATGAAAACGTATCGCCATGAATTGGTCTTCACGCTGCCGGCGCGGCGCGGGTTTGTGAACATCACGGGCAAGGTGCAGGACTGCGTGAGGGAGAGCAAGGTGCAGGAGGGTCTGGTGCTGGTGAATTCGATGCACATCAGCTCGAGCATTTTTATCAATGACCACGAGAGCGGGCTGCTGGAGGATTGGGAACGGTGGCTGGAGAAGCTCGCGCCGGAAAAGCCGCACAGCCAGTACCGGCATAACGATACGGGCGAGGACAACGCGGACGCGCACCTGAAGCGGACGATCATGGGGCGCGAGGTGGTGGTGGCGATCACGGAGGGGAAGCTCGATTTTGGGCCGTGGGAGCAGATTTTCTACGGGGAGTTTGATGGCCTGCGGCGGAAGCGGGTGCTGGTCAAAGTTATTGGCGAATAGACCAACGAATTCGGGCCAGCTCAGGGACTGAATGAGAAATGCAAAGAGGCCAAAGCAGATGCCACCACATTGATCGAATACTTGCCGACAGTTCGCAGCACTTTGGCCGCGCCCTCTGGAAATTCAAAATCTTGAGGGTGTTTTGTCAGAATTTCATTTTGAAGGCATGCTTCAGCACTGATGTGGTTCACGAGATCATGATATTGCGACTCATAATCCTGCTCGCTGATTTTCTTGTTTTTCCGGTCGCGTTCAAGATTCAGCAAGATGCGATCATCGTTGTTTAAACGGTCCTCACTCAACTCCAAATCCATCTTTTGAGCAGGGTTGAGTTCCTTATACGATTTGATCACCGCCGCCTTGGCCTCGACAGCAGATGACATGCCTACTCCAAAGGCGAGAAACGCCAGAAGGAAAATCGCGGCCCGAAACACTCCTGACTACTACCCGTTCACCACTTAAAGTCAATTCAGCGATACGGAGAGAGACATACAAACTCTCCCCTTTTTTTGAGTTCTTTGTGACCTTTCGTGGCTAAAACTTCGGCTGCTTCACCAGGAGTCGGTGTCGTTTTCGCGCTTGGGCTTGATCCATTGGTCCCCGGAAATCCAGCCGCGGTTGTACATGTAATCGGAAAACTTGGCGGTGATTTCGCGTGCGGTGCGCTTGGTGTCCTCGCTGAGGCCGTGCGCGGCGCCGGAGACTCCGCCGATGGCGAGTTGGAGCGGATCGGTGGTGAAGGCGAGGATGGCGCCGGGTTCCGCGCCGCTGCCGCCGGTGGTGGTGAAGGTCAGGAAGGGCGTGCCGGGGTCTTGCGCGAGATCGTAGACCTCAACGCGGGTCTCGATCTTGGTGCCGCCCGCGCCGAAGCCGATGGCGCTGCGGAGCAGCCGGCTGCCCTGCTTGACGGTGGTGAATTCGCCGCGGACGAGCCAGGCGTTCTGGTGGCGAGACCAATCGGCTTTTGTCCCGGCGACGGCAGGCACGAGCCGGTCGGTGAGGTCGGCGGCCATGGCCGTCTTGAGCATGAGCTGGAGGTTTTTCTTGAATTCGATGAGGTCGCCGCCGGTGCGGTCGACCTGGAAGTCGGCATGGGCCGTACTGAAATCGAGGACGTAGATGATCTCGGGCATCTTCTGCGTGACGCGCTCGGTGCCGTCCTCGACGCTGACCGAGGCGCAGGAGACGAGGGCGAGGGTGAGGAGCAGTGCCAGTGCGGCTTTTGTCATCGCGTTCGCCATCAATCAACCCGGATGAACGGAGTTTAAATGCCCTGCCCTTCGGGACGGCGGAAGCCGGGGAAGAACGGATTGCTCGTTTTTTCCTGGATGACGGTGGTGAGCGGGCCGTGGCCCGGCGCGAGGATGGTGCCGTCCTGCGCGGAAAGGATTTGCTCGCTGATGCGTTTGAGGCCCGCGCGATAATTGGATTTGATGCGGCCGACCGAGCCGGCAAAAAGCGCGTCGCCGACGATGGCGAGTGGGCGGTCGAGGCCATGGATGAGGTAAGTCGTGCCCCCGGCGGAATGGCCGGAGGTGTCGCGCGTCTCGATATGGAGCCGGCCGAGGGAAAAGGTGACGCCGGGCTGGAACGGGGCCGCCTTGTCGAGCGCCTCGGCTTCGTTGACGTGGACGCCGACGGAACCGCCCGCCTTTTCGATCAGGCGGTCGAGTTCCATGACGTGATCGCCATGGGTGTGGGTGAGATAAACATCCTGGAGCGTGAGGCTGCGCTTTTTGATCTCCTCGACCAGCGGCGCGCAATCGGCGCCGGTGTCGAAGGCGGCGGCGAGTCCCGTCTCGGTGTCCCAGACAAGGTAGGCATTGACCGTGATCTCGCTGCTGTAAGGCGTGTTGGCTTGAAAAAAGCCGGTCTTGGGCAGGGTGACGACCGGCTCATATTTGCCCTCGGCAATGGCGACGAGCGTCTTCGGCCCGAGTTCGAGCGCCCGCGCCAATTTGTCGACCTCCGCGAAGGGCACGTCGCGCACCTGCTTGACGGCGCCAAGCCGGCTGATGTCGATCCCGGAGCGGGAGGCGAGATCCGAATCGCTCAAGCCGAGACCGAGTTGCGCTTTTCCGATAATGTCCGTCACCGTGTCTTCGAGGGGGATGCTCATGAGGAAAGGTTAAGGGAAAAAGGTAAAAGGTAAAGGGCCGGACAAATTCACTTTCTCCTTTTTCCCTTTTCCCTTTACCCTTGTCGGATGATCTACGCCGCCATCACCGCCGCGCAGGCCGCGGGTGAACGACTCCGCCGGGCCTTCGGGCACGAACTCCGCGTCAATGAATCTTTCGCGCACGACATCAAGCTGGCGGCCGATGTCGAATGCCAGGATCTGATCTACCAGATTCTGCTGGATCACTTTCCCAAGACGCGCTGCATCGGCGAGGAGGGCGACTCGAACAACCCGGGCGATCCGAAGGCGGAGGTGGAGTGGATTGTCGACCCGATCGACGGCACCATGAACCTGGCGATGGGCATTCCGCACTTCTGCGTTTCCATCGCCGCGCGCGAGGCGGCCACGCAGCGGATTCTGCTCGGGGTGATTTACGATCCGTTGCGGCACGAGCTATTCACGGCGCAACGCGGCTCAGGCACTTATCTCAACGGCATCCGGCAGAAAGTCAGCACGCGGACGAAGCTTTCGGAGGCGGTGCTGGCAGTCGGCTTTGCGAAAAGCCAGGAGTCAATCGACCATTGCCTGAAGCTTTACCAGCACTACGGCAATGCGGCGCGTAAACTTCGCGCGATGGGATCGGCGGCGCTTGACCTGGCCTACGTGGCGACGGGACGGCTCGACGCCTACATCGAGCAGGGGGTGAACCTGTGGGACATCGCGGCGGGCATCGTGCTGGTCGAGGAGGCGGGCGGCGTGGTGGAAACCGAGGTGAAGAAGAGCGGCGCGTATCGCGTTTGCGCGAGCAGCGGGCGGATTGAGTATGCGATGAAGTAGATGACAATTCATCAAATCTGCCGAAAAAAATTCCGATAAACGTCAAAACATTTCCCCATGCCCGAGAAAAAAGAGACGCCGCGCCGCCCGCTGTTGACGCGAAAAGAGCAGACGCTGCTCGTGTTTGTACTTGCTCTTCTGGTCGTCGGTGGCATCGTGCGTAAATTAAGAGTGGATTGGCGCACGACGAGCCCCGTGCCCGCGCATAAATCCTGAGTTCAAACATGGCCAAAATAAATTTCGTTGAAGTGGTGGAAAAGATTTGCGAGAGCGACCTGCGCTTCTCAACCGACGCGTATCATTTCGTGCAGGAGGGCCTCAACCACACGCTGAAGTCGCTCAAGCGCGGCGGCCAGCACGCGCACCGGCATGTCTCCGGCCAGGAGCTGCTGCATGGACTGCGCGAATTCGCCCTCAAGGAATATGGGCCGATGAGCAAGGCGGTGCTGAACGAATGGGGCATCAAGACGACGGACGATATCGGGCAGATCGTTTTCAACCTGGTCAACGCGAGCGTGCTGGGAAAGAACGACACCGATTCACCCAGCGATTTCAAGAATGTGTTCAACTTTGACGACGCGTTCGTCAAGCCGTTCATTCCCCGCAACATCGCCCTGTCGGTGCGCAAAACCACGAGCACCAAGACCAAGAAGCGGACCTCCACCGGCGGCAAAAAGAAAAAAGCCGGTTTGCTGTAGCCGATCTCAAGCCACGCCTTACGTTCGTCTCTCCGCCCCATCGGGCGGCCTTTCGCGTTTATGCCACACTATCGCCAAGCGAGTGAGATCAAGGTCGGGGTGGTCGGTTATGGCGGGTCGTTCAACATGGGGCTGTCGCATTTGAACCAGATGAAAGCGGCGGGCATGACGCCGGTGGCCGTGGCGGAAGTCGACCCGATCCGGCTGAAGGCGGCCGAGACCGATTTTCCGGGAATCGAGACCTATCACACGCTGGACGCGATGCTGAAGAAATCGCGCGTCGGGCTGATTGTCCTGATCACGCCGCACAACACGCACGCGCCGCTCGCCCTGAAGTGTCTCAAGGCCGGGCGCCATGTCGTCTGCGAAAAGCCGCTGGCGATCACGACCGCCGAGGTCAACGCGATGATCGCCGCCGCGAAAAAATCGGGCGTGATGCTTTCCACCTACCATAACCGGCATTGGGATGGCCGCATCCTTGAGGCGATGCGGCAGATCAAGAAAAACAAGGTGATCGGGGGCATTGTCCGTATCGAGTGCCACATGGGCGGCTATGGCAATCCGGGCAACTGGTGGCGGGCCAGCCGCTTGATTTCCGGGGGCATCCTTTATGATTGGGGCGTCCATCTTCTCGAATACGCGCTGCAATTGATCGATGCCGAGATCAGCGAGGTGGCCGGGTTTTCCCATCATGGGCATTGGGCGCCTCAAACCATCTGGAAAGCCGATGCCAACGAGGATGAGGGTCATGTTGTGGTCCGTTTCAAGAGCGGGCAATGGCTGACCCTGACGATCAGCAACATCGATTCCAAGCCGAAGGAAGGCTGGGTTGAAGTCACCGGCACGATGGGCACCTATCTGATCGACGGCGATATTTCCAGGATCTACTCGCACGCCGGGGGACAAATCACGACCACGCAATTTCGCAACCCGAAGGACGAGTGGCAGAACTACTACGAGAATGTGCGCGACCACCTGGTGAAGGGAAAACCGCTCGTCATTACGGCGGAGTGGTCGCGGCGTCCGATCCATATCCTCGACCTGGCCGCTCGCAGCGCGAAGCTGGGCAGGACGCTGCCCGCGCAGTATGTCTAGCCAGATCGAGGGAGGTCTCACATTTTGCTCGTGGCCTGTTTCCAATCGGGTAAAGTAAAAGACCCAATCTCATGCTTAAGAACCAGCTTTCCCCCATTCCCGCGACCTCTCATCGTCCCCTGATCCCGGCGCCCGTCGTCGAGATTCGCGAGCTCTCGAACGGCCTCAACGTCCTCGTCCAGCCCGATTACACCGCGCCGGTCGTCTCGATCCAGTTCTGGTGCGCCACGGGCAGCGTCCACGAAACGCCGTGGCTCGGCGCGGGCCTTTCGCATCTGCTCGAACATCTCATGTTCAAGGGCACGCCGACGCGCGGCAACAGCCAGATGGCGCAGCAAATTCAGGACATCGGTGGTCACCTCAACGCCTACACCTCCTTCGACCGCACGGTCTACCACGTCGATCTTCCCTCGGACAACGCGCTGGCGGCGCTGGAAATTCTGGGCGACGCCATTTTCAACTCGACCATCCCCGCCGAGGAATACGCGAAGGAGATGGAAGTCATCCGGCGCGAGTTCGCCATGGGCCGCGACAATCCCGACTCGGAACTGGGCAAGCTTATCTTCCAGACCGCTTTCATCCGCCATCCTTACCGCCATCCGGTCATCGGCTATCTCGATCTTTTCAACCAGGTGACCCGCGAGGACGTGGTCGCCTATTACCATGAGCGTTACGCGCCGCAAAACCTGAGCCTGATCGTCTGCGGGGCGGTCGCGCCGGAAGCGATCTTTGCCCGCGCGGCGGAATTGCTCGAAAAGCATCCGCGCCGCAAGATGGCCGATCTCTATCTCCCGCACGAACCGCGCCAGCACCAGCGCCGGGAGCTGCGCCGCGAATTTCCGACCCAGCTCAGCCGCGTCGCGCTCTGCTGGCCCATCGGCGGATTCGATCACGCCGACACGCCCGCGCTCGATCTGCTGGCCACGCTCGCCGGCGGCGGACGCAGCTCGCGCCTGCACCAAAGCTGCGTCGAGAAGCTGGCGCTGGCCGAGCAGCTTGACGCTTTTGCCTACGCGCCCGCCGATCACGGCCTGTGGGGGATCGAAGCGCGCTGCTCGCCCGGCAAAGAGGAGGCCCTCCTGGCCGAAATCAACCGCCAGCTTCACGCCTTCCAGCAGGAAGCGCCGCAAAAGCTCGAACTCGACCGCGCCAAACGGCAGAGCCTTCTTCACCAGGTCCACAGCCATAAAACGATGGCGGGCAAGGCGGCCTCCCTCGGACGCGGCTGGCTCTACCAGCGCGATCCGCACCTGAGCGCGCGCTATCACGAACATGTGCAGGCCGTGACGCCCGAGGAAATCCTCACCGTGGCGCGCCGCTATTTTCACACCGAGCGGGAAAATCTCATCTCGCTCGTTCCCCGGACGGAAAAACCGGCCGCGACCGCCCTTTCCCGCGAAGCAGCCGGACGCCCCGTGCCGCAACTGATCTCCCTCGGCGCGACGCGGCGCAGCCTGTACATGCCGCAGCACACGCTGCCGTTGCTTTCCCTGCGCGCCACCCTCCCCGGCGGATTGCTGACCGAACCGGCGGGCAAGGCCGGGCTGGGACGCCTCGCGGCGCATCTGCTGGTCAAGGGAACGCGCCACCGCAACGCGGAGCAACTGGCCAGCGATGTCGAGCAACTCGGCGGCTCGCTCAATTCCGACGCGGGCAACAACAGCGCCACGCTTTCGCTCGAACTGCTCAGCCCCGACTGGAAGCCGGGCCTCGATCTCTTCCTCGAAATGCTGACCGAGACGGCGCCGACGGAAACGGAATTGCAGACGGAAAAGCGCAAGCAGCTTTCGCTGCTCCAGGCCGAAAACGATTATCCGATGGCCGCCGCGCGCGATCTCGTCCGCGCCGCGCTTTATCCCGGCCATCCTTATGGCGGCAAAAACCTGGGCACGGTCGAGAGCATCGAAGCGGTCACGCTCAAGGACATCGCGGCCTACCAGACCTCGCGCCTCCTGACCCAGGAACTGATTTTCAGCGTCACCGGCCCGACGCCGCCCGAGGACTGGCGCGATCTCGCGTCGACCGCCATCGGCACGCTCGCGCCGCGCGACGCGAACACCCGGAACAAAATCGCCATCCCCACCCTGAAGGAAATCATCCGCGTGGAGAAAATCGTGCCCAAGGAACAAGCCGTGCTGCACCTCGCCTTTCCGACCGTGCCGGTCTCGCATCCCGACCAGATTGCGCTCTCGATTTTGGACGAGGCGCTTTCCGATCTCGGCTCGCGCCTTTTCATCCGCATCCGCGAGGAACTGGGGCTCGCCTATTTCGTGGGCACGTCGCAATTCCTCGGCATGGACGCGGGCCATTTCTTTTTCTACCTCGGCACCGATCCGGCCAAGCGAAAGGAAATCGAAGGCGAGCTGCTGAAGGAAGTCGCCCATCTCGCCAAGCAGGGCATCACGGCGGAGGAGTTTGCGCGCGCGCGCGCCAAAATGCAGAGCCAGGACAAGCTCGACCAGCAGAACCCGTCGCAGATCGCCTATGCGGCGTCGCTCGACGAGCTTTTCGGCCTCGGCTACGGCTACGGCCAGACGCGCCGCGACCGCATCGCCGCGATCACGCTCGATGAAGTGAATGCGATTGCCGCGAAATATTTTTCCTCGCGGAATTACGTCCTGGCCACGGTGTCGCCGCAGTAAGTTTCAGTTGTAGCGGCGGTCTATGACCGTCGCTGAAATTTTGACGGAATAACGGAATTTTTCCAAATTAACGGAATTTTTGACAGGAACGGGTGTGGAGGTCGACGGCTAGGGCGTTTTTAGAAATACGATAGCCGCTGCGAGTCCATCGCCACTTGAGGCCCGGAGGGCCAAATGGCAGCATGGTGGCCACGCAATTTTTGAAAACGCTCTACCTAATGCGCGGAATGCGCGGCCAGTCCGAGGATGGCACCCGCGCAGACCGCCGCACCAACGTATTTCACGCAAAACCAGTTGAAGTATTCCCAGATATTGCAGATGAAATAAAAGATGTCGCCGAACGGGACGAAGAAAACCAAAAGGAGCGTCCAGAAATCCTCGTCGAGGAGTTTCGCCATGATCATGCAGACAGCCACCAAGGCCGCCGCGCCTCCGCCAAATTCGAGACAATAGCCGGTCGTGACATCGAGCCTCGCGATGAGATACGACCCAACGCCCGCCAGGAGCGCGCCGAAAAGCATTCCGCCCAACTTCATCAGGGTCTCGGCGGAAGGCAGCGGAAGGAGCGAGCGCGGGGCTTGAGCCTCTTCGTCCAACGCCTCGACCCGGGTCGAGACCGCGTCGGGCGGCATCTCTTTCACGATGCTGAATTGGGGCTGCCAGGCAAAGGGCTTCCAGTCGTCCCCGCCGTCGAGGCAGGTCATCGTCTCCGGCGTGATGATCTTTTTGCGGAGAAGTCCCGCCATCTGGACGAGGTCGTAGGGGCCGGCGACGGGCTGCTTTTCGCGCGCGATGTAAAAGAGGGGCTCGGGTTTCATCACTATTGGAAAGGCTAGACAATGCCGGCATTTCAGTCGATGCAATCAGTCGACAACGGGCGGGGGCATGTTACTTTACTGAACTACCATGGCTGAACTTGAAAAACAGAACTCCGCAATCGGCAACGCCGAACTGGCCCAGCGCTTCGTCCAGTTTGTGATGATGCAGGTCCAAAACATTTTCTATGTCCTCGGACGGATCCCCTCCCCGGACGGACGGCCCATCCCGCCGAATCTCGAAGCAGGCAAAATCCTGATCGACCAGCTCGAGATGATCCAGGAGAAGACGCGCAACAATTTGTCGGCGCAGGAGGCCTCGATTCTGGACGACGCGCTGAAGAACGCGCGGCTCGCATTCGTCGAGGTGAGCGGCGGCACGCCGGCCAGCATGATGCCGAAATCGAATCTGCCCGAGTTTCCGTTGGATGAGGAGGAGAGCCACCTGGGCGAACCGGCTCCGAAACCTGCGGAAAAGCCGAAGACCGCGGCGCCTCCCGTTGCGGCGAAGCAGGCTGAGCCGGAGGAAAACAAGAAGAAGTTCACGAAGACTTACGGTTGAGTCCTGAGCGCGAAATGAAATTTCGCGAGGAACAAGGAGCGTACCCAAATGGAATTTGGGAACGAGGGGGGCATCGGAAGAAGTCAGGGTCAGGACGGAGTCTGACCCTCCAGGACACGCTTCAGCAATCGCGCCTGCGCTTTCGCCATCTCTTTGGCCAACGCGGGAGTGGTGTCGTCGTAACCGGCGAGGTGAAGCAGGCCGTGGAGGGCGTAGAGCAGGACTTCGTGCCCGATTTCGAGGCCATATTCCGCCGCACGATCCCGCGCCACGGCGGGGCAGACGAGGATTTCGCCGTAGGGGAAGGTGATGACATCGGTCTCGGACGGATCGCCGAGGAAGTCGCCATGGACGCGGGCCATGGTCGCGCGGTCGAGCAGCACGAACTGAATCGCGGTGAGATGCGCCGGAAGCTGGCCGGGCAGCAGAGGCAGCGCCGACTTAAGCCGCCGCAGAAGCGGACGGACCCGCAGTGGAACTTCGCTTTGTTGGTTTGACAACCGTACTCGCACTCGGTTTCTCCTTTTTCGCGTACGAGATGCGGGTGTGCATCATGCTTTTCAGCGTGACGGACATCGCCTCCGCCGCCGCGCGAATTTCATTCATGGTGAGGTGGCATTCATCGAGCTGGCCCGTGGCGATCTTGTGCTCGACGATCTCGTTGACGAGGTCATCGATGCGCTGGGCGGTCGGCTTCTCGAGGGAGCGCGACGCGGCCTCGACCGCATCGGCGATGCTGAGCAGGCCGATCTCTTTCGTCTGCGGCCTCGGGCCGGGATAGCGGAAGGAATTTTCGGAGACCTCGGGCACGTCCTCCTCGCGCATGTTCATGATCTTGCCGCCCTCGCGGGCGTCCTGCTGCTGCTGGAGCGCGCGCTGGTGGAAATAGCTGACGACGGAATCGCCATGGTGCTGCTGGATGGCGTCGAGGACCTGCTTTTTCAGGTGGTATTTGAGCGCGAGGTCGATGCCTTCCTTGACGTGCGCGACGATGATGAGCGCGCTCATGCTCGGCGTGAGGTTCTCGTGCGGATTGGCGCCGGGCGGAATGTTTTCGGTGAAATACTCGGGCTTGATGATCTTGCCGATGTCATGGAAGTAGGCCATGACGCGACAGGCGGTGGGGTCGAGGTGGACGGCCTTCGCGCCCGACTCGGCGAGGTTGGCGACGATGAGGCTGTGATGATAGGTGCCGGGCGCTTCCATGGTCATTTGCTGGAGGAGCGGATGATTGAGGTCGGCGAGCTCGAGCCAGGAAATGGTCGTGGTGATTTGGAATGCGCCTTCCACCAGCGGCAGAATCGCGCTGACGACCAGCGCCGTTCCGATGCCGGCACCAATGCCCAAAAGGGCCTGGATGCCCATGTTGTCGAAGCTGCGGCCATGGACGAGGCCGAAGACGGTCGCGCAAATGAGGTTGAGCGTGCCGACGGCAAAACCGGCCTTGATCAAGTCGGCGCGCTTGCGGACGTTCTGGGAAAAATAGACCGCCGTGAAGCCGGAAAGGAGGCTGATGAGCAGGAAGATGAAGTTCCGGTCGATGAGCAGCGAGGCCAGCATGCTGAATTGCACCACGGTGAAAAGGCCGATGCGGGTGCCCAAAAGCAGCGTGATGAGAAAGGGCGCGAAGGTGCAGGGGCTGACGAAATAAAACTGCGCCATGCTGGAGGGATCGCGGGAAGCCCAGTCGAGGTAAAGGCCCTTGACCATCACCAGATTGAACCAGACGGCCCCAAGGATCAGCACCAGCCGCGAGTTGGAGCGCCAGACATCGGGCGCGTCGAGCTCCAGCAGCATCAAGCCGCTGATGAAGACGATGAAGGCGAGAATCTGGTCCTCGAGATTTTCGCCCCTGCGCCCCCAGGCGACGCCGAGGTGAAGCAGGACAATGAAAAAACAAAAGATGAGCAGCCGTAATTTCCAGCTGCCTTCGGCCCGGCTTTGGAACGTGTCATCGGAATGACTCAGGCGCGTTTTATCGCACGCCAGTCCCTTGCGGACGAGGCGGCGGCGTTCGAGCCAATCGGTAAGCATAGTCGCTATTATAACGTAAGACTGGTGGTTTTCTCGCCGCGATGGGCCTTGTAGGCGCGGATAATCCTCTGAACCAGTTCATGCCGAATGACATCCACCTCGTCGAACTTGGTAAAAAAGATGCCTTCCGTGCCGTGCAAAGCCTGCATCGCCTCGATCAAACCCGACTTGCGGTTGTAGGGAAGATCGACCTGCGAGGGATCGCCGGTGATGACGCATTTCGAGTCCTGCCCGAGCCGGGTGAGGAACATGAACATCTGCTCGGTGGTGGTGTTCTGGGCCTCGTCGAGGATGATGAAGCTGCGGCTGAGGGTGCGGCCCCGCATGTAGGCCAGCGGCGCGATTTCGATGATGCCCTTGTCCATGCAGCGCTGGATTTCCTCGTTCTCGAGCATGTCGTTCAAGGCGTCATAAAGTGGGCGCAGGTAGGGGAAGATTTTTTCCTGAAGATCGCCGGGCAGAAAGCCAAGGGCCTCACCCGCCTCGACTGCGGGCCGGGTGAGGACAATCCGGGTCACTTCCTCGTTCTTCAAGGCGGCGACGGCCATCGCCATGGCGAGGAAGGTCTTGCCTGTTCCGGCCGGGCCGATGCCGAAGATGAGGTCGTGGGTCTTGACCGATTCGACGTACTTTTTCTGCTGAAGCGACTTGGGAATGATCGGCGGTTTCTTGGCGGAGATCTGGATGCGCGCGGCGTGGAGATCGGGCAGCTTGGTGTCGGCCCCCTTGGCGACCGATTCGAGGGCGAAATTGAACTCGGTCTTGCGGATGTAGAGTCCTTTTTCCCGCGCGAGGTGAAGCTGCTGGAAAACGTCCCGGGCCTTGGCGATCGATTCGGGCGGGCCGTCGACCTTGATCCAGCCGTCGCGCGTGGTGATTTTGACGCCAAAGCGGTCCTCTATCTTTCGCAGGTTTTGGGGGTCGTTGACGTAAAGCGACTGGGCCGCGCGAGCATTCTCAAAGTTAAGGGTTTCACTGTTGGCGGCGGGTTCGATCAGGGTGTTGGCGGGCATAGGAAATGGGGAATGAAAATCGACGGGATGCGACTTTTGATCTGAGTTCTAGGGGTTGTTGGTGAACGGTTTTGTCTTCCAGTCCGTCTGGTGGTTTTCCGAGTACTTGTTCCCGAGGGAATCTTCGCCCCGGATATAATACTTTTGCCGCTTGGTGCCGTCGTACTTGAACTTCTCGTTAAAGACGGTGCGCTTTTTGCGATAGTCCTCGTACCTCGCGTAAAGCTCGGGATTATTGTGCAGCGACAGGATTTCCGGCTCGACGCTGCTGATGAGGTCGGCGGGATAGGGAATGATCTGGGCGATGGGTTCGCCGCGCTCGAAGCGGACCCGGGTATTCTTGGCCGTCATCTTCCAGTTCATGGTGAAGGGATAGGGCAGCCAATCGGTCTCGACGACGCCCTCGAGCGACTGGATGCCGTGCTTGGGCATGTTGGCCGGCCCCTTGGTGATGAGGCTGATTTTCTCCTCGGTCCAGAACATGAACTCGGCATGGAACGTGACGACGCCCGACCCGAAATGGGACGAAGGCATGAAGTGTTTTTGGACATCCGTCAGCTCTTCGGTGGGCCATACCTTGAGGCCGGAGGCAGGCTCGGTTCCATCCCATTCCATCTCGCACGGGATATCATTGACGACGAACCAGCCAAGGCTGTTGGCCATGACGAGGGGCAGGCAATGGTAGGCGAAGGCGCTGGGGGTTTTATCCATCCACTCGCGGGTGCGCGAGGCGGGAACGAGCTTCTGGCAGTTGTATTCGTAGGTTTTGTAGGCGATCAGTTTCATCAGGGTGGTGTATCAACCCAAGCCGATAGTGGATAGAGTCCGCAGGGACGGAAGAACAGGCAAGGCATGACCCGTCTTCAGTTTACGAAACGGGATAACAGACACGGCCTAAAATTACGGCGGCGTGGGCTTTTGCCAAGCTGGAAGATGAATCAATTTTTATTTGGCCGACTATTTACGTGAATACCTGTAACAAGAAAAATGCGAAATCTTTGCTCAAAAGAGGTTTATGTCTTGAATTGCCTACACAGGGGTTTATTTCTCAATGCGTCATGCCGGATAATCAAATCCCCGCCACCCAGCCTGAACCTGAAGAAGCGCCCGCAGAGTTCAACTTCGAAAAACCCTCGACCGAAAACCCCAGGATCAAACGGCGTTCGCTCAAGGCGAAACCGGCCGGCTTGATCAAACCCACCGGCGCGACTCTGCCCGCCGCCCGCGAACTGGAACGCGAGGCGCCTCCCCTCCCAGCCGAACAGACGCCAACGGCCAAGCCCAAGACCGAGGCGGCCAATGAACCGGCGGCAGCGAAGACGGCGCAGGCTCCGACCCCCCCTCCCCGGACGACCCCTTCCAGCACGCCGAAGCCATCCCAACCGGCGGCGGCAAGCGCCACACCCAGGGCCGGCACAACTTCCGTCACGGCTTCGACGTCAAGCACGACCAACTCACCGCACGGCACCCGTCCGGCAACCCTCTACTACAGTTCCTATCCCCGCAAAGAAAAAGAAGCGCCCGCACCTATGAAAACGACCCCCACCACCAGCACTGCTTCTTCAACTTCCACCCCTTCCGCCACCACCCCGACGGCTTCCGCGCCGCGCGCGGGCACAACGACAGCTTCGCTGCGCCCCGGCGGGAATATCGATTACCGCGCCAATGTGGAACGGCAAAGCCGCGAACAGAAGTCGGTCGGCAACATTCTTTCCTACGTGGTCTACACGCTGATTGCCTTCTTTGTGATCGGCGCCGGGCTGGCGATTTACGGGGCCGATGTCATCTTCAAACAAATCCACGACCAGAGCGTGACGGTGAGCGATCTCGACGCGCGTTATGCGGCGGAGAACAGGGAGCTCAACGCGAAGCTCTCGATCACCGAGGACACGCTGACGCAGGCGCAGTCCCAGATCGCGCGGCAACAGGAGTTGATTATGAGGCAGCAGGAGGATCTCAACCGCCTGCTCACCGCGATCGAGGACAACGCCACCGCGCTCAAGGCGGAGAAGCAGTCCCGGGAACTGGAGGCGGCGAGCCTGCGCGCACGGGTGAGGGATTTGGAAAACAGGCCTACTTTCGAACAAAAGTATTGATTCACCTTCTCATCGATGATTTCGCCGGTTGAATTGCATCGCATCCTGGCGGAGTGGCGCGTCCGGTTGCTGCGCGCGAAGGAAATCCTGCAGCCGCCGACCTGGAACGAAAAGGAGTGGCGGCAGTTCTCGCAGGCGCTGGCGCTGATGGTGCGCGACCACGGGCGAAGCTGGATCATCGACCCGAACGTCTATTGGGACTTGCGCTGGAATTTGCAGGACGGCGGCGAGCTGGTCTGCCAGATCGAGCATATTCCCGGCGAGAAAACGTCGCTGGTGGTGGCGCAAAACGGCGGTTTTGCCGAGGCGGTCGGCAGCTACACCTGGCTCTGGGCCGAGTTCAACATGGAGGGCAATTTCGCGCGCGATCCCTACTGGGTCGAGGGGACGTGGAAGGACGCCCTGACGGCGTTGCTGCTGCCGCTTGACCGGCAAGGCTCTTACCTGCTGGCGGGACGCGCCGAGACGCCCGATTCGCTGCTGCTGCAGGAAGGGGCGCGTCCCAACGATCGCGCCGGCAGGGCGCTTTTGCCCGGCATCAATGAGACGAACGAAGTCACAAATGCCGAATTCGCCGAGGAAAAAAATGGCGTGGCCGTTTATGATGCCCCTGCGCCGGAGACGCCCAAGGCCGAGGAGGAAAAACCGTTGGAGGTCGTCAGCGAAGCGACTGCCGCTCCCGCGCCGGAAGTGAAGGAAGAAAAACCAGCCGAGGCCGCGAGTCCGCGCATTGACACGCCCGCGCCCTTCGCTATCCGTTGGGGCATGCCTCAAAAACTGACCTGGAAGGACACCGACGAAATTGCCTATGCGTTGATCGACGCCCACCCCGACCAAGACCCGCTCAAGCTCAGCTTTCCGAAGTTGCACAAAATGGTGCTCGATCTGGAGGACTTCGGCGACGAGCCGGACAAGTCGAGCGAGTCGGTCCTCGAATCGATCCAGATGGCGTGGTACGAGGAAGTGAAATAATTGCTCAAAGCAGTTTGGTAAACCATGCCTCAACTAAGGCGCCTTAAGGCCCAACGGGGACTCCATCGAAGCACGTATCCGTAGTCGTACCCTAAGCCCCGACGGGGCGACCTAGCCACAGCCCAGGGCAACGCCCTGGGTAAACTGCCCCGCAAATAACAAGCCCTGAAGGGGCGACCTAATTTCGGGGCTATTTTAGAGCGCCCGTTTAGGGCTAATCCAAATCGAGTGCCTCGATATAACCCTCAATCGCTTCTTTGATGTTCTCTATGGATTGGGCCTTGGTTTCACCCTGAGAAATGCAGCCCGGCAGGCTTGGGCATTCCGAAACCCAATAACCGTCCTCACCCGGATAAAGAATGATCTGCCTCATGGAAGAAAGCTACCGCGACTTGACGGCTCTGGCGAAAACTTTTTACGAGAAATGAAATGGCTTTCTGCGCATTGACACCTCCGCCCCCTTCGCTATCCAAGTTCTATGAGCACCCGCACCGTCGTCACGTCTCCTGAGGCGCCGCCCGCCATCGGGCCTTATTCCCAGGGCATCAACACCGGCTCGTTTGTATTTTTGTCAGGCCAGATTCCGCTCGTGCGCGACACGGGAAAAATCGTGTCACCGATGATCAAGGAGCAGACCGAGCAGGTCATCGCCAACATCAAGGCGCTGCTGGCGTCGCAGGGACTCAACCTGGGCGATGTGGTGAAGGCGACCGTTTTCCTGGCCGACATGGATGAATTCGCGGCGATGAACGAAGTCTACGCGAAGCATTTTACCGGTACGCCCCCGGCCCGTTCGACGGTGCAGGTGGCACGACTGCCGCGCGACGCCCGGGTCGAGATCGAGGTCATTGCGCAGGTGAGGAGCTGATTATGGCGAACGAAATGTCTCTCGCAAAAAGGATTTACGATACCGCCCACATCACGGGCGATTTCACGCTGCGCTCCGGCGCGAAGAGCACCGAGTATTTCGACAAGTATCTCTTCGAGGCCGATCCGAAGCTGCTCAAAGACATCGCCGCCGCCATGGTCAGGCTGGTGCCGCCGGGTATCGACGCGCTGGCCGGGCTCGAAATGGGCGGCATTCCGATCGCCACGATGCTCTCGCAACTGACCGGCCTGCCCGTTCTTTTTGTGCGGAAAAAGGCGAAGGATTACGGCACCTGCAAAATCGCCGAGGGCGGCGCAGTGAGCGGACGCAAACTGCTCATTGTCGAGGATGTGGTCACTTCCGGCGGCGCGATTCTCGATGCGGCGAAAGCCTTGCGCGCGGAAGGCGCGGTGCTGGGCCAGGTCGTCTGCGTGATCGACCGCGAATCGGGCGGGCCGGCGAACCTCGCCAAAGCCGACCTCATTTTGACGCCTCTCTTCACGATGACGGAATTGAAACGAGCGGGCGGGTAAGCTTACTGATTAGACGAGGCGTTGGTGGTGGAAGCAGGCGCATTCGTCATCGTGCCGTCTGGCGGCGGAGCCGGTGTTGTTGAAGGCTGCGGACTCGCCACGAAACCGGTTACTGACGAGCCGCTGGCGATCGTGCCGTCCGGGTTGTGGATTAGTGTGGCACTCGTTGCCGTGCCGTCTGAGTTGATGACCGGCGGTGTAATCGTGGTGTAGCCGTTCACCGCGCCCGTGGAACTCGGGATAGCCGCCCCGCCTCCATTGCCTCCTCCCCCACCCCCAGCGCCATTCCCTCCTCCTCCGCCACCATTACCACCTCCGCCGCCACCGCCACCACCACCGCCATTTCCTCCTCCTCCCCCTCCGCCGCCATTACCTCCTCCACCTCCACCCCCGCCGCCGCGACGACCGAAGCCGCCGCCGCCACCGAATGTCGGAACCGCTGCCGCTTCCTGCTGGTAAAGGGCCATTTGGTCGGGCGTTAATACTTTCGCCAGGGCCGCATTGGTGGCTTGGGATTGGGCAGCAGCGGCCGACATGGGATTCGTCATCATGGTCGTCGGATCGGGTGTCGACATCTGGACCTGGTAGAGCGCGTTGAAAACCTGATCTTTTTGTGAGTCGGTCAGTTGGAGCAAGGGCGCAACTTGATTGATCTGGACGGTGGCGGCTGTATCCGCACGGCTGGCCTGTTCGTCGGCCTGCACTTGTTGATATTGGGCTTGCTGGTCAGGAGTCAACACGCCAGCCAGAACTTGCGGCAGAGTATTGGCTTTGGCCGCGGCTTGAGGATCGACCTTGCCGTTATTGCGAAACATCTGCTGCATGAGGCCGCGCCGCGCTTGGGCGTCGGCTTCCATCGCGGCCTTGATTTTGGCCTCCTGATCGGGCGTCAGATGAAGCCGCGTCTTGAGCAGGAGCAGTTGCTGCTGGGTCTGAAACGCACCCCGCGCACCCATCATCATGCCGGCGAGCGCCAACGGATTAATCGCCGGTGGGGCGGTCGGCGCTGCGGTCTGGCCTGCATCGGCCAATTGTTTTTTCAGGTCATCGTTTGACTTCTGAAGCGCGTCAATCTGGTCGGAAACGCCGGAAGTCTCCTGCGTAAGCTGCTTCTTGTCCTGCTCGGCTTTAGCCAGCGCGGCTTTGGCCGCATCGAGCTGCGCCTGGAGGTCGGCCAGCATTTGTCCATCGCCAAGAAAGTGACTGTAGGCCAGGGCACCGACGGTGCCTAGAATCAGGCCCGCGACTGTGCCCAAAATAATGTTTCTCATAATTGTATACTAGGACACGACACCAATGGAGGCAATACGGTTACAGCTTCCGCGAAAATCTTTTTAACCGTTCCACCTTTGCCCGGTTAAGGGCCAGTCGGAGTAACGGTCTGAACGGGGGCGATGCCGATGCCGCCGACCTGAACGGAAACGCTGCCTGACGTCGGCATAATTTTCTGCATCATTGCCTGTTGCATCGCGAGCTGGCTTTGGGCTTGCTGATGGTAGATCGCCATCTGGTCCGGCGTGAGGATGTTTGCGAGGGCGGCCTCCTTGGCCTTGGCCTGGGCCTCCAACACCGCCATCGGATCGGAGGAGGCGTTGGGAATATTATTTTTAATCCAATTCGGGTCTTGCGTATCGAGCTGGGCCTGGGCGAGGGCCGAATAAGCCTGGTCCTTTTGCGAATCGCTGAGTTGAAGCAACGGCGCGATCTGGTTCATCTGCACCGAGGCCATGGTTTCCGCCGCGCTGTTCTTCTGGTCGGTCTGCATTTGTGCGTACTCGGCCTGCTGTTCAGGGGTCAGGATGGCCTTGAGGGTTTGGTCGAGTGATTTGAAATTTTTGAGATCAGCCATGGTCTGAGGATCGATCTTGCCGCCCGAGAACATCTTCGCCGCCATTTCCTCGGCCCGCTTGCCCTCGGCGTCCATGGCCGCTTTGACCGCCGCGATCTGATCCGGGGTCAGATGAAGGCGTGATTCCAGCATGAGCAGTTCTTCTTCATAATGTTGCGCCATGCCCACCTTCATCATGCCTGCCATGCCGACCATCGGGTTGGCTGGCGTCGGGGCGGCGGGAGAGGAAGTCTTCAAGTCATCCACCTGCTTTTGGAGGTCATCCTTGGTGGAGGTTAATTGTTGAATCTGGGCCGACATGGCATCGGTCTCGCTTTTGGCCTCCTTGCTGTCCTGCGTGACCTTCGCCAGCTTGGCGTTGGCGGTGTCCAGTTCAGCCTGGAGATCAGCCAGTTGTTTGCCCTCGCCGAGATAATGGCTGTAGCCAAGAGCACCGAGGACGCCGACCACCAGACAGGAGAGAGCCAGGAGAATGCTTCGCATGACTTATCTTTAGTCCGGGAAATCAACGGTGCCAATGCAAATCATCGCCATTCATGCTTCGGATATTTCCGGGACAGCTCCTGCTTGATTTTCGGATAGCTCTCCTTCCAGAAATTGGCGAGATCGGTCGTGATCTGCACCGGGCGCTGGTTCGGCGCGAGAATCTGGATCGTCACCGGCTGGCGGCCCTTGGCGACGGTGAGGCTGGTCACGCCGTACAAGTCCTGGATGCGCGCGGCGGTCATCGGCGGACTGCCGACGGTGTAGATGACCTTCGCCTTGCGTCCGCCGGGGAGTTCCAGCCGCTCCGGGGCGAATTGGTCGAGCCAGCGCTGGCCCTGCGAGGTGATCCATTCGCGCAGGACGGGCAGCACCGGCGCGTCCTTGATCGCCTTGTAGGTGAACGAGCCGTGGCAAATCTGGCTGACGATGAACCGTTTGGCGTCGTCATCGGCGGCGGGCAAATCGAGTTCGGCCATCCAGCCGCGCAGGCAGGCGAGCCGGACGAACCATTGCTCGACCGCGTCGTCCCAATTCTTGAGCGGGCAGCGACCGGAGAGGACTTCGTCCGCGAGCAGGCGCGCCGCCGCTTCGGGATCGGTGCAGTCGTGCTCGGTGAAATCGAGGACGAGATCGCGGAAAAGACGGGTGCGTCGCGTGACCACCCGGCGCAGGTTCGGATCGAAAAGGGTTTGCGTGCCCTCGGAAAAGTCGTCGGGAAAGGCATCGCGCAGCCACGCTTCCTCGACCGCCGTCGCCTGGCTGAGCAGGACGCGCAGTTCGTCACGCGACTCAACCTCGCGGATTTCCCCGGCGACGAAGAGTGCGCTTTTGCGGACGATGCTGTCGCGCACCAGCTCGCCGGTGCGGTTGTGGACGAGTCGGCAACGGAGCGTCCCCTGATCGACCCGGCGCGCGAGTTGATCGGAGAAGCCGGCGAGAATGCAGCGCTGGATTGCCTCCGAGGAAGCCGGCTTTTCCGCAATGTCCAGCCCGGCGCGTTCCGAGAGGCGCAGCAACTGGTCGAGCGTCCCGGCCACTTCGCGGGCGCTCCCGGCGTGGATGCCGAGAGGACGGCATCGCTGCATATCGAACTGACGGCCCTGGGCGAATCGCCACGCGCGCATGAGGGTGAAGAAATCGGACTCGCCCTCGCCGCCGAGAATATCCTCGCGCGTTTCGTCCATCCGCTTGCCTTCGCTCTTGAGCAGGATGTTGCGGCTTTGCGAAAGCGCCGCGATCAGCGCCGCCGCACGGACGCAGCCGAGTTCCTGCGCCGCGAGCAACAGGCGGGCGTAACGGGGATGCGCCGGAAACGAAGCCATGCGGCGTCCGGTGGAGGTGAGCGCGTGCTGATGATCGAGCGCGCCGAGATCGTGGAGGAGTTGCTTCGCGCGCGAGAACGATTTCGGCTCGGGCGCCTCGACCCAGGGGAAATGATCGAGATCATCGATGCCGCTCGCCTTGAGCGTGAGCAGCGCACCGCTCAGTTCGAGGCGGCGGATTTCGGGCAGTGTCTGCGCGGGACGTTGATCGTGCTCCTGCTGCGTCCAAAGCCGGACGCCGTGGCCGGGCGCGGTGCGGCCCGCGCGACCGAGCCGTTGCTGGGCCGAGGCGCGGCTGATTTTCTCGATGAGAAGCGTGTTGATGCCGCGATGGGGATCGAACCGCGCGACGCGGGCGAGGCCGCTGTCGATGACGACGCGCACCCCGTCGATGGTGAGCGAGGTTTCGGCGACGTTGGTCGAGACGATGACTTTCCGCTTCTGGCTCGGCAAGACGGCGGCGTCCTGCTCGGCGGGCGGGAGTTCGCCGTGGAGCGCGTGGAAGGCGAAGTCGCGCGAGCCGAGGCTGTCGCGCAGCGCGTTGAGCGTGCGCTGGATTTCATACGCGCCGGGCATGAAGATGAGGATGTCGCCCTCCGGGGCCTGGCCCGAATTGAGCAGGCGCTCGCAGGCGTCGGCGGCGAGTTCCCAGGCCGGGGCGTCGCTCGGCTTGGGGAGATATTCGAGCGTGACGGGAAACATTTTGCCCGGCGATTCGAGCACTTCGACGGGCCGGAGATAATCAGTGAGCAGCGCCGTTTCGAGCGTGGCCGACATGACGATGATCTTGAGATCGGGCCGCGTGGTTTGCTGGATTTGCCGCGCGCGGGCCAGGGCGAGGTCGCCCTCGAGATGGCGCTCGTGAAATTCGTCGAAGACGAGGACGCTCACGCCGGGCAGCGTGGCGCTCTCCTGCATCTGGCGCAGCAGGATGCCCTCGGTGACGTAGAGAATGCGGGTGTCGCGCGAGGAGACGTTTTCGAGCCGGTACTGGAAGCCGACTTCGCCGCCGAGCTTGGCGCTACGCTCTTCCGCAACGCGCTTGGCGAGCAGGCGCGCGGCCAGCCGGCGCGGTTGCAGGACGACGATGCGGCCGCAGTCTGCAAGACTGCCGGCGAGTCCGTCGTCGAGGAGGTATTGCGGGATTTGGGTCGATTTGCCGGAGCCGGTCGGGGCCTGGAGGACGACGCGGTCCTGGCCGCGCAAGACGCGGGCGAGGTCGCCACGCAGGGAGGTGATGGGGAGAGAGGAGGGATTCAAGGGCCTGTCATCTTAGCCACAAAAGAGCACAAAGAACGCAAAAAACTGCAGGTTTCGCACGGAGGGCTGAAGAGGACGGAGGAGGGGGGAAGGTTGGGGAATGAGGAAAAAAAGAACACAAAGAAGAAGCTAAGGAAAGTTTTGTGCTTTCGTTCACAAGAAAACACGAGACTATGCGGTGAAACCATGAAAATAGCTTCTCAGGAACGCGAGACCCTCCGTTGGGCATGGTTATTAGCTATCCTGTTTAACGTCATTTATGGGTTCATCATATTCCTCCTTTTATGGCTAGGAATTACCCATCTCAATCCGAGCAATTTGGCGATCCTGCTTTTCGTCTTCCTGGCAATGGGCGGTGGACTTTTGGTATGGGCGTTACGGGAAACTCTCCTTTGGAAAGCGTATGGTGAAACCTTCTTCCTCTCGGATGTGGATATCTTCCCATGGGGAGGACGGCTTCTCGGGAGGATTTCGTTTTCCCACACACCTGCCTCAATGAATCGGCATTTACGTTTGAGCCTCTTCTGCGTAGTAGAAAGCACACCCGGCGGCAACCAGGGTTCTCAAACGGTCTGGAGCGATTCTCAGTCTGTTGATATCGCGCCCGACGGAACCATTCCCATTCTTTTCTCTCTCCCTGCCGAGGTGAACAGAAATCCTGCTATCCTTTACTATTGCACGATCTGGAAGCTGAAAGTAAAGGAGGTCGGAGGTGGCTTTCGATCTTTTGCTGCCGATTACATCCTTCCGGTTGAGGAGGCACCGGAAAAAGATCCATTCGAACACGAGTCAAAGCGAAAAAGAGGACGGGGCGAGCGACGGTCATAGACCGCCGCTACATCTCAACCCTTTGTTTTCTCTGTGTTCTTTTGTGGCTAATGAGTTTTCAAACTGCGACTCAGTTTTAGCGGTAAAAGAAGGATTTACTTACAGCAGTTACATTGTAATATTTGTTTTATGAAAACCGGCGATTCGATTGTGATCAGCATGAGGCTCCCGAGCCAAAGCGGGAGACGCTTGAAGCGCATGGCCACACGCCACGGCTGGACGGCCAGCGACACGAGCGCGAAGCTCGTGGAGGAAGGCCTGCGCCGGGCCGATTTCGCCCTGATCGACTTCCGCGATTCCCCGGCGGGCCGCCAGGCTTGCCTGCAGGGCAGTTCCCTCGCCGTGTGGGAAGTCATGCTCGTGGCGCGCGAATACCAAAATGACGCGGCCAAAGTGGCCAGGCACCTCGGATGGCCCGAAGCCAAGGTGCGGGCCGCCATGAACTATGCCCAAGCCTTTCCCGATGAAATTGATGAAGCTCTCGCAGAAAATGACGCGATGAATATAGAGACGTTGTCGCGAATGCTTCCCCAGGCCAGGGAGTTCAGAGTGGGCAAGGCCTCGGCGAAATAAGGTCATGCTCAGGCTGTTGCTCGATGAGCATGTCTCGTGCGCCGTCGCCGAAGGCCTTCGCCTCAAGTGCCCCAGGTTGAAGGTGGCGGGGTTGGCCGAGTGGAAAGGCGGACGATTTTTGGGACTGAGCGACGAGGCGATTCTGGAGGAAGCTGCGGCTGAGAAAATGACGCTGGTGACGTACGATTTGAGAACCATTCCGCCGTTGCTGAAAACGTGGGTGGAGGCGGGCCACGATCACGCGGGCGTCATTTTTGTCGATAACCGGACGATTCCCTCATCCGACCTGGGCGGGCTGGTGCGCGCGCTGCAAAAGCTTTTCCGCGAAGCCGCCCTCTGGAATTGGAAGAGCCGGGTTTGCTTTCTGCGGCGTTGACGCCTTACTGCCACGTTAATGGTATTGCGCTGATTTTCGCACAGAGGGCTGAAGAGGAGGGAGGAGGGGGAGTTTGGGAAAGCGGAAATGAGGAAGATTCAACACTAATTCGCAGGTAGATAAAGATGAACGATTCGCCAAGCCTCATCTAAACTAATCCCCTCCCGCTGAGCAACCGCAAGTGGGTGGTCGGTCGGTTCTACCACAATTTGTGGCCGCAATTTTCCCCTTTCTCGGTAATAGGCCATCGTCTTCAACCTTCTAGTTTCCGGAAAACCCAAAATAGACGTATCCAGCCATCCAAAAAATGGGCCAATTTGATCTGATTTAGAATTTCTCCTTATATAATTGTGCATTCGAGTCAGAATTGACTGATTCCGTTTGAAGGTCTTTGCATAGATTTGGAAATTTCCTCGTTCGTGTGAAACCCAAACGCCAAGACCAAATCCAGGTTCATAGCCTGGGACAGGTATATGTATAACCCCTCGAACGAAGAAGAACTCGTTATCAACCTCGCATAAGTCGGGCGTTAATTTGCACCGCCGTTCATGCTCTAACTCAGGAATAGAAAACCAGTAATCGGGTTTGTCAGCGCCAATATCGGGGAGACCTTCATGCACTTTGCCGCAGGTTGAACATGTATAGGTTATGATTCTGAAGTTTAGCGAAAAATCGCCATTCCAACGACCAAATAGTTAGAGGTCCTTCGACAGCGCCGAGCTCCTGCGGAGGGCAGTAGCCCGGCTTGCTCAGGATGACGGAGGGTTTATATCTCAAACTGCCATTCGGTCTTTTTGGTGGCGCGATGTTTCTGCACTTCCTGGATGACGCGGCTGAGCTTGTAGTTGTCGAGGATGGAGGCGATGGCGTCGCGGACCTGCTGCATGGCGATGCGCAGGCCGCACGATTCCTCGTCGGGACACGAGCACGGCTCGTAGGCGCTCTGGCTGACGCACGGGATGGGCGCGAGCGGGCCGTCGAGCAGGCGGATGACTTCGCCGAGCGTGATGGCGTCGGGCGCCTTGGCCAGCGAGTAGCCGCCCTCGACGCCGCGCTTGCTTTTGAGGATGCCGCCGTTGCGCAGGGCGAGGAGGATTTGCTCGAGGAATTTTTCGGGGATGTTGGTGCGCTGGGCGACGGTGGAAATCTGGATGAGGCTGTTGGGGCGCAGGCCCGACTCGAAGCCGATTTCGATCAACGCGCGGACCGCATATTCACCCTTTTTTGAGAGACGCATCCCGCATACTCGACCATTTCAATCGACTTTGCAAGTTTAGTTGAATTAGGACACGCCTTTTCCCCTTTTTTCGGCAAGCTCTATTCGTGGAACGCTCGCGTCTTTCCCTCGTCCTCGAAACGTTCCGGGTCTTTCTGCGCCTCGGCTGCACGTCGTTTGGCGGGCCGATGGCGCATCTCGGCTATTTCCAAAACGAGCTGGTGCAGCGCCGCCGCTGGGTGAGCGAGGCCGCTTATGCCGATGTGGTCGCGCTCTGCCAGTTCCTGCCCGGCCCGGCGAGCAGTCAGGTGGCGCTGGTGCTTGGTTACATGCGCAGCGGCCTGCTCGGTGGCATCCTCGGCTGGATGGCGTTCACGGCGCCGTCCGCCGCACTGATGATCGGCTTTGCCTATGGCGTCCATTTTTTCAATGTGCAAACGGCGGGCTGGATTCTTGGATTGAAGGTGGCGGCGGTGGCGGTGGTGGCTCAGGCGATCTGGAACATGGCGACGCGATTGTGTCCCGATCTGATCCGGTTCGCGCTGATGGCGGCGTGCGCGGTCGTGCTGATTCTTTTTCGAGCGGCGTGGCTCCAGCCGGTGATGATCGCGTTCGGCGCGCTCTTCGGTTTGGCCTGGTTAAGGACGCAAGCGCATGTCTCGCATAGCAGGGAAATCGTCTCGAGCCATCTGCTCTTGTCGCGGCGACTGGCCGTGAGCAGCCTCGCGCTCTTCGTCGTTTTGCTCGGGCTCTCACTCTTTTGGACAGGAGGCGGTGAACTGGAAAATACCTTCGCGCGTTTTTACCGGACCGGCTCGCTCGTGTTTGGAGGCGGCCATGTCGTGCTACCTTTGCTCCAGGCTGAAACGGTGAAGAGCGGACTGGTTTCGCATGATGTATTTGTGGCGGGATACGGCGCAGCGCAGGCGTTGCCGGGACCGCTGTTCACGTTCGCGAGCTTTCTCGGCGCGAGCATGAACTCGGCATATCCGCCGTGGTTCATGGGCCTCTGGTGTCTCGCGGCGATTCTGCTGCCATCGCTGTTGCTGATCCTGGGGACGCTGCCGTTTTGGGCGCGGCTGACCGACAATGCGCAGGCGCAAGCGGCGATGAAGGGGGCCAACGCCGCCGTGGTGGGGCTTCTCGTCGCGGCGTTTTATGATCCGGTTTGGAAAAGCGGCGTCACGTCGCTGCAAGCTTTTGCGCTCGCGGTCGCGGCCTTCGCGTTGCTGCAATTCTGGAAGACACCGAATTGGGCGGTGGTGCTTGGCTGCGCGGCCCTAGGCGGGTGGCTGCTTTAATCGAGCATGTCGAGCAGGAAGTCGTCGAAGCCCATGTTGCTCAGTTGCCACGTTTTGTCCGGGCGGTAAAAAACGAACCGCCAGCGCAACGGTTGAATATCATGCCGGGCGAGATAAGTCAGGATGATGACGTTCGAGCCGATACTGTAATTATCATAGATTTCGTAATCGTGCATTTTACCGTAGATGCCAAAGCCGTCCTCCGTGCGGGAAATCATGGCCGACATTTTTTCCTTCTGCGCGCCCAGCCGGGTACCCGCGAGAAAGGTCTCGTAGGAGTCGGCGTAATCACCGGCCTCGAGGCCTTTGAAAAATTTATCGATCGGGCCGGCAATTTCCGCCGGGGGATTCACTGGATTGGGCTTATGACCGGTCGACCATGCCATGATATTGTGTGGCGCGAGAGGAATGCCCTGGGCGCTCGAAGCGGAATCGGAAGTCACCGCGTCCGAGGTGGACTGCGCGCGCAACGGCAGGAGCAGGGAGCAGATGAGGAGAAGGAGGGCCGACGTGGGAATTTTCATGATGAGTGGTTGAGCAAAGCTTCGAGTTTTTCCTTGGCGCGGGTCGTGACCGGCGCACCGTGCGCCAAAGTCAGGGTGTGAAAGTCAAAGTTAAGCAGCTTCCGCAGAGATGCACGATTTTGTTGGGCATCGGTGCAATATTTTCCCGGAAGAAGTTCGAGGCCGGCTTCCGGGCTGATGTTGATGACGGCATCGCCGAGGATCATCACGCCGGTCTCGGAATAAAAGGCGGTTTCGCCGGGGGTCGCGCCGGGGATGGCAATCGAGGTGATGCCGTAGAGCTTCTCGTTGGGCAAGAGGGTGATGTCGGGCCGGAGTTCGGTGATGTCGCGCAGGGTTTCGGCGGCGGTGACGACGGGCACATGGTGTTTGTCGCGAAGGACTGCAGCTTCGCGCACATGGTTCCCGTTGGTGAGCAAAATCGCGCGAAGTGCGGCCAGCGCAAGCAGTTCTTTCCACGCCGCGCCGGCCAGCGGCACGGGATCGATCACGACCCAGCCGCTGTCGAGCTTGAGCGCGGTGCAGCCGATCTCGCATTTGACGGCCGGTTCATAAACCGACCAGTGATAGAGGGTGTCGCTGAGCTCCTGGAATTCATCGGCGCGGGCGGTCATTTTGGAGTTCAACTTTTTTTAACAGGAAAACATGAAATCAGGAAATACCTGAAAAAGGCAGGGGAATTTTGATGGGATTAATATGATTAAAATGATTTTGAAAGGCAGAGCCTCTTTTCTTCAACCAATCCAAATCCTATTAATCATATTAATCCTATCAAAAAATGTTTCCCCTCATGTATTTCATGATTTCATGTTTTCCTGTTAAATTTTTTTCGCCGATAGATCAGGCCTGATAATCCTCCATCGGCAAACACGAGCAAACGAGGTTGCGGTCGCCGTAAACATTGTCGATCCGGCCCACGTAGGGCCAGAACTTGTGCTCACGCAGCCAGGGCGCGGGATAGGCGGCGAGTTCGCGGCTGTAGGGGCGCTTCCATTCATTGGCGGAAACGGCGGCGGCGGTATGCGGAGCGAGCTTGAGCGGGTTGAGGTCGCGCGGCCATTCGCCGGAAGCGATGCGCTGCATCTCGGCGTGGATCGCGATGAGCGCGTCGCAGAAGCGGTCGAGTTCCTCCTTCGATTCGCTCTCGGTCGGCTCGATCATCATCGTGCCGGGGACGGGAAACGAAATGGTCGGCGCGTGAAAGCCGTAATCCATCAGCCGCTTGGCGATGTCCTCGACTTCGACGCCCGCCGTTTGTTTCCACGAGCGCACATCGAGGATGAACTCGTGCGCGACGAGATCGGAATGGCCACGATAGAGCACCTTGAAGTGAGGCTCAAGCTGCGTGGTCATGTAGTTGGCGTTGAGGATGGCCGTCTGCGTTGCCGCTTTCAGGCCCTCCGCGCCGAGCATGGCGATGTACATCCAGGAGATGACGAGGATGCTCGCGCTGCCCCACGGCGCCGCGCTGACCGCTCCTTCGGTGCGACGCGCTTCGCCCGGCGCAATCACCGCATGGCCGGGAAGGTAGTCCACGAGATGCGCCGCGACCGCAATCGGGCCGACGCCGGGGCCACCGCCGCCGTGCGGAATGCAAAACGTCTTGTGCAGGTTGAGATGGCAGACATCCATGCCGAAATCGCCCGGACGGCACAGCCCGACCTGCGCGGTCAGGTTCGCGCCGTCCATGTAGACCTGTCCGCCGTGCGAGTGGATGATTTCCGCCGCCTCGACAATCGATTCCTCGAAAACGCCGTGAGTGGAGGGATAGGTGATCATCGCGCAGGCCAGGTCGCCCGCGTGCTCATCGGCCTTCGCGCGGAGGTCCTTCATGTCAATGTTGCCGTCGGCATCGCAGGCCACCGGCACGACCTTCATGCCCGCCATGACCGCGCTGGCCGGATTGGTTCCGTGGGCTGAAACGGGAATGAGGCAGATGCGCCGCGCTTCCTCGCCGCGCGCCTGATGGTAGGCGCGGATCGCCAGCAGCCCGGCATACTCGCCCTGCGCCCCGGCGTTGGGTTGCAGCGAGACCGCGGCCATGCCGGTGATCTCGGCCAGCCACGATTCGAGCTGCCGGAAGAGGGTCTGGTATCCGCGCGCCTGGTCGGTCGGTGCGAAGGGATGAATCCGCCCCACCGTGGGCCACGAGACCGGGAACATCTCCGCCGTGGCGTTGAGCTTCATCGTGCACGAGCCGAGCGGGATCATCGAGGTGCAGAGGGAAAGATCGCGCGATTCGAGCTTGCGGATGTAGCGCAGCATCTCCGTGTCGGAACGGTAGCGGTGAAAAACAGGGTGCGTGAGATAGGGCGTCCTCCGCTCGAGGCCGACTGGAAGCGAGGATCGAGCTTCCCGCTTGAGCGAGTCGAG
>Ga0181537_10000768_pt1 | contig 30010 bp, 21 predicted proteins | sample PEATcosm2014_Bin_39_FD_119765 | JGI IMG/M metagenome (GOLD analysis project Ga0181537, IMG submission 119765) | Peatland microbial communities from MTU Mesocosm Facility, Houghton, MI, USA - PEATcosm2014_Bin23_10_metaG | ecosystem: Environmental > Terrestrial > Soil > Wetlands > Peat | place... | reverse complement strand
GGCACGAGCGTGAGCGGCATTAGGGTTTTCCGGCGGATTTCTCGGTCAGGCGGTCGCGCACGCGGTCGCTCAAGGCTTTGCCGTCCACGGATTTTCCTTCCAGGCGAGCGCGGGCGGCTTTGATCACGGCGCCCATTTGCTTCAGCGAATCGGCGCCGGATTCGGCGATGGCGGCTTCGACGGCGCGATGAATTTCTTCGTCCGAAGGAGCGGCAGGCAAATATGTTTCGATAATCTTGATTTCTCTTGCCTCTTTTTCGGCGAGGTCGTTGCGTCCGCCCTTGGTGAACTGCTCGACGGATTCGTGGCGCTGCTTGACGAGAGTTTGGAGAACTTGCATCGATTCGAGATCGTCGAGCGGGCGCACCTTTTCGATTTCTTTATGTTTGAGCGCGCTCTTCATCATGCGCAGGACGCTCAGCCGCAGCTCGTCCTTTTGCTTCATGGCTGCGGTCAAATCACTCTGGATGCGTTCGATGTAACCCATTCGTGGCTGTCTCCCCGGCAAGGATAGCACACGTCCGCCAAGGCGGACGGTGGACATGCTCCGCAGTCCGCGACCCGTGTTCCGTGAAGGACGCACAGGCGGGATGTGCGCCGCCTGAACCGTGCGAGAATCGTGCAGAAATTCAGTGACACATTGTGCATTTCTAGAACCGGGTAGAAGGGGTTTAATGGTTTGTTTTCTGTGACTTCTACTTTTTGACCAGAACCGGGTAGAAGTTGTCCGACAACTCGGAAAAAATCGCTCGGTCTTGAGCTGTCTTTGACGATTGCTCGCGCGAAATCTGTCGGCAAAAAGTGCGAGGAAACTACAATCCTTAATGTGCGTTCTGGCCCCGGTTAGACGGGGTTTAATGGTTTGTTTTCTATAACTTCTGTTTTTGGGCCAGAACCGGTTAGAAATGCCATAAAAATCGAGAATTTTGCGCCGTTTTCCGGTTGCGGAAGACGTCTTGGGGCCGGTGGGACGAGCTTGAAATTTGAGCGGATGTGCAACAGCCGCTATGGAGCAGGTGATGGCTAAAGGGTAGCGTTGGCGGGCCACGCTGCACCGGGCACAGCATGCTGTGCCCCTACGAAGAGAGTGGTCGGCGGGGTTTTTGGTCCGCGGCGAGGCGGACGAGCGGGTCGGTCGTGGCGACCACACCGCGTCAAACCCTTCGGGATCGAGAAATGGGAACATCGAGTGGGCAGAGGAGTAGCGTTCGGGCGGCTGCGGCCCGTCCTGCTCGTTGCCCCGGTCGGGGCCGATCCTAAACCAAATTTTCATCGCAACAATGATAGGAAGTGAGCAGGAGAAATGCAAGGACTTGAAGCCTGTGAGCTTTTCAGATTCTTCGCATCGGAAGACGAAAAACTACCAGGGACAAAATGGAAGTTCGGAAGTAAAACCCGCAAAGCGCAAGGCTCGGCGAAAATTCCGCCGAAAGGAAGCGGGTCGTTTGCGGAGCTTTATGTCGCGGCTACCCTTCGAAGTCTCAGGGTAAAAAGACACGACCCACAAAGAATTGCACTGCTGTAAGCGTCGCCCACCCGCCGGAACTTCACTTCGCGTCATTCAATAGAGGTCAAGCCGGTCAAAACCCGAACCCTTCACACCCCGAAGCGATTCGGCACCCCGCAAGGGTCGAGTGAGCTTCGACTTGAACTGGTGGTGTGGAACTATTCGCCCTGCCGTCAGGTCAACCGGAAAAAGAATCGGGACTACAGGGTCGGCCACCCGCCCGGAAAAGAAATTGAGAGTAAAGGGTCCGCCACCCGCCGGCACGCAAAGCATGACTCTTTCGACTCGGACCAGAGCTCCATCCAGACAGTGCGGACGGAAAGCCTATGGCTGATGCCAAGTCCCCTGCCGCGATACCAACATGATTCGTCGAATTCAGGACGAGCCTTGGGAGTGGGTGAAAAATGGCGACTCCGATCGCGAGGACGTTACAGACTGCGAGCAGCTGGCTCGGCGTATTTGTATTCCTGAGCGCGGTTCTACTGCTTCAAGGGTGCAGTCACGAAGCTGAGAAAAAACTGAAGGAAGGCGTGGTCGGCAGTTGGGAAGAAGTTCACGGCACGAGAGAGACTCTGCAGTTCAATGCTGACGGTACTTTGATTATGAAGAGCCCCAGGGAAAACGAAGTCTGCCGTTACGATTTTCCCGATGCGAAGCACGTCCGATTGGATTGCGCACCCGCGGGAACGCCTCCCAGGCCTTACGCGTGGAGCATATCTGTGACCGCTGACGACCAGCTTCTAATTGGCAACGCTCAAGAAGTGGGCACGTACCAGAGACAGTGAAGTTCCAGAACGTTCTCACGGTCTGGCGTGAACGAGGCCAAAACCCGACCGGTAACGGACTATCAAAAGGCCCGAAATTTGAAGGTCGAGCCTTTTGCTGTAGTCATTTTATATCTGAAACCGTCGCGCTGTCGGGGAGGATGATCGCCCCATGAGCAACGACCTCAAACGAGGACTCGCCGTGCTCGCTTAGCAGCTTCGAGCTTCCAGATATCGGTGCGAACGTGATTTCGGAAATGACCCATTTGCCAAGCTTGGCGTCGAGAGGCATTCTATTGCTTGCGGTGCACTTTGTACCTCCTGCTTCTAAGCCACAGCCCAAGGTAAAGTTTCCATTTGGTGATCCATCAGGGGACACTTTCACTCCTATGCTCCCAGCGAGGTTTGAAGGTTTGTCCAGGGTCACATCCATAGAGATGTTGTCACCCTGCGTGACCTTCGCCTTCTGCATGTGAGCCGTTCCAACGGCCTGTCCTGGTGTCGTATGCACCGGAATGGCGGTCAAGAATGCTACCAGCGCGACCAAGACGAACAACGTGACGATATTTTTCATTTTTTACATTTCTCCTTTGTACTAAAACCGGATGTCGGCGGTTTACTTAAGGGAGCGCGTTCTATTGGGAGACGCGGGTGGGATTCGAACCCACGATGGCTACTCTAGGGGTAGCGCCCGACTGCTATTCGGGCAACCTTCGGCCGCTTGGAGTCACCGCGCCATGGACACAACGATAGACATAGAGGGTTGACAATGGGCGGGGGCCGGCTATAATAGGGAGCTGTCAAAGCATTCTCCTTTGCTTCTAGGGCAAGGGTCTTGGCCCGTGGCTGCTACCACGGGCCTTTCATTTTCTACCCCGATCTTGTTCGCCTACGGTATGTGCTCGGCCTCTTGCCGGAGCCTTTCTCGATCAATTCAATCTCTCGACCCTCCAGGCGCTTCAACGTGTTTGATATCGAGGCCCTTTTTGCTGCCAGTTCGGGACGGGTAACCGACACAAGCGTCTCGATGTCTCGTGCGCTGAACTGTGCGTCGGTGTGCTGTATCGCTTCAACGACAGCCTGTGCCAGCTTACCCTTGACGGGAGCCGCAGAGCTAGAAGCACCATTCTTAGCAGCCATTGAGTAGACCAATTCCAAGGCGTCTAATTTCTTACGGTAATCCGCCTCTATGGTTGCCCGAATGCGCTTGAATTCTCGTTCGTGCATACAATGCGATGTTACACACCTTAGTACTCGTTGTCAAGCCAAAGGCTCTCGTTGTAGAGGTAGGATGGTGAGCAACGAATGAAGGCTAGGGACTGTTCAGAATAGCACGGCTCCCGGCGCTCGAGATTCGCGTCTATTGCCTCAACCGCTCAAGGAGCCTTCTGCCCAATCTTCCAACGGTCTAATAACACCGCGATGGAAAGTGGGCCGTGATTGACAGTATCGAATGTCAATTTCGGTGGCCACACAACACGCCGCCCATCTATCGGCCATATTGGAATAAGCGTGTCATCCCACGGTCCGGGCTTGGGTTGGACTGCGGTTATCGCGGCGTCATTTTGCAAATGACCGGACAGAACGTGAATCGAAAATACCTGAATGACCAGGTGACCAACGATAATAGTTGTCGCCGTGCTCTTCGCAACTTTTAGAATCGGTGGAATGTCAATCCACACGTCTGTGCCAAGGGCCGCAAGCGAACTCTTCGACGCTCGACCAATCCATACTATCGTTCGGTCTGGGATTGTGTAGTTCTCACGAAGCTTCACGCGTTCGCTTCTCTCGTAAAACGGCTCGCGCCTCTTGTTCGTTGAGTCTGTAACCATTGCGGTTTTTAATGCCCACGCAGAGAGCAGTTCCTTCTGGGAATCGTCAAGTGGAGTTGACTGATCCTGCACAAGAGCGCCGATGATCGGAATGCATTTCTCCTCAAGCGCGCTCATCCATCCGTTGTTACATGTCCCGCAGACAGTTTTAATTGTAAGCTCTGGGTCGGGGCTAATCTGAACCGGCTTAGCTCCGATTTGGATGCGAATCGGAGTTTTTATTTGCACCAAAGAATGAATCCATGCGGGCCATAGATGTTCGTGGCTGCCGGACTTGTTATCGCAGAATAGACACTTTTGAGGCATCAGCTGCGCCCGGAGATTATCACATCAATATTTTGAACAAGTGGTTTATTCACGTGTGACAATATGCACGGTTGAGAGGCACCGATGAGACACCTCGAAGTTGCGAATCAAAACGTCACGACCGCAATCACATTCGTTCCGATGCGCGGCAAGTATGATTGCCTGACGTGTGCAACGGCCATGCTGCTTGGAATTAAATATGAAGAAGTCGAAGCAGCTTTCGGCGGGAACATTGATCCAACCAAAGATAAGCAGGAAGAAGGCCAGCGACTATATAACGCATTTGAAAGGCTGCTCCTGAAGCTTCAGCGTGGAGCTCTCAACCACTTAGATATGCCACCGCTCAGGGAAGGGCGACGCTATTGGATTACGGTACGCATTGACGATCCAACCAATCCACTGTCAAAGGATATGAGCCACGGCATTGTGGTTGACGAAGCGGGGAAAGTCTTTGACCCTAACCCTCAATACGGAGAGTTCAAATCGCTTGCAGAGTGGCAAGCAGCCATGTCATTGCGACACCGACTTGAATCTGCCACTGAGATATTTGAATACGTGTTCTGACCGCTACCGAGAGTCAGGCCTTCCGTGAGCTTTTCACGGCTCTAGATTCGAAACACCGGAATCCGGGCATGGCGAGTCCATTAGTCCGGTAACCGAAACGGGTTGGCGCTTGCCTCGCTACGCGTCTGGTGCTACCTTGCCCGATTCGCGGGCAGGCGAAATGGCTAGCGCGGCTTCCGCGCGGAATTAAGCGGCGGCGGAAGAGCGCAGAGCCGCGGCGCGAATGCGGGGGGTGGCGAGGATGGCGAAGGCGGAGAAAAAGTGGAGTTCGACGGCGCCGGCGGACGAATTTCATCCTTATATAGCGGCTAACGAGAGCATCGCAGAGTTTACGCTGCGGGCGGTGGTGCTGGGGTCGCTATTCGGGCTGCTGTTTGGCGCGGTGACGGTTTATGTGGGGCTGCGCGCCGGGCTTACGGTTTCGGCTTCGATTCCGATTGCGGTGCTTTCTATCAGCATTTTGCGCGCGTTTGGGCGCTCGACGATTCTGGAAAACAACATCGTGCAGACGACCGGGTCAGCGGGCGAGTCGCTGGCGGCGGGAGTGATGTTCACGATTCCGGCGCTGATCTTTTTGGGATTCGGCACGGAATTCACGTTCTGGCGGATTTTTCCGCTGGCGCTGCTGGGCGGGTGGCTGGGCGTGCTGTTCATGATTCCGCTGCGACGGCAGCTGATCGTGAAAGAGCACGGCAACCTGACGTTTCCGGAAGGCACGGCTTGCGCGGACGTGTTGGTGGCGGGCGAGCGCGGCGGGTCGTTTGCGGGACGCGTGTTCTGGGGGCTGGGGCTGGGAGGCGCTTACACTTTTTTCATGAACACGATTCAGGCGTGGAACGGGCAGCCGGAAGCGCGGCCGCACTGGTTTCCGGGCGCTTCGTTTCGCGCGACGATTACTTCCGAATACCTCGGAGTGGGCTACATCATCGGGCCGAAAGTTTCGGGGATTCTGTTTGCGGGCGGAGTGATTTCCTGGCTGCTGGTGATGCCGGCGATTCAATTTTTCGGGCAGCTTGCGGGGAACACGCCGATTTATCCTTCGACGATCCCGATTCCGCAGATGACTCCGGACGACATGTGGCGGCAATACATTCGCCCGATGGGGGCGGGAGCGGTGGCTGCGGCGGGACTGATTACGCTGCTGCGGACGCTGCCGACGATTATTTCGGCGTTGCGCGCGGGAATGAAAGATGTTCGAGCGCAAGGAGCGATGGAGACGGAGGGGAAGAACCGGTTGGACCGGGACGTGTCGATCCGCACGGTGCTGGTAGGGTCGTTTGTGATCGTGGTGATGATGTGGGTGATGCTGACGTTTGATCCGATTAAGGGCGCGAGCACGACGTGGTATCAGAATTTGCTGGCGGGAGTGTTCGTAGTGGTTTTCGGATTTTTGTTTGTGACGGTGGCTTCGCGGATCAGCGGGCTGCTGGGAAATTCGTCGAATCCGGTGAGCGGGATGAGTATCGCGACGTTGATGGCGACTTGCGCGATCTTTTTGGTGGCGGGGTGGACGGCGCCGAATTATGCGGTGCTTGCGCTGGTGATTGGAGGCGTGGTGTGCACGGCTGCGGCGATTGCGGGAGCTACTTCGCAGGATCTGAAGACGGGGTACCTGGTGGGGTCGACGCCATTTCGGCAGCAGATGGCTTTGTTGATCGGCGTGACCGTTTCGACGATCGCGATTGGGGCCACGTTGAATTTGATGAACACGGGCTTGCAGAAGTATGTGCCGACGCGGATTCCGGTGAATGTGGAAGCGTTGGCGACGGGCGTGAAAGTGGAGAGGAATTCGATCACGTATCAGGGGAAGAATTACGTGCTGATCAACGCGCTGGGGTCGGCGCAGATTGCGGATGGAGAATATCTGTACGATCCGGCGACGAAGGAAATTGAGATTCAGTGGGTGCAAGGCATCGGCGGAGACAAGGCTCCGGCGCCACAGGCGCGTCTGATGGCCACGGTGATCAACGGCATTCTCACGCAGCGGCTGCCGTGGCGGCTGGTGTTGATGGGCGTGGCGCTGGTGCTGGCGGTGGAAATTTTAGGAGTGCGTTCGCTGGCGTTTGCGGTGGGCGCTTATCTTTCGATTGGAACTACGGCGACGATGTTTGCGGGCGGGCTGGTGCGCTGGCTGGTGGAAGTGTCGTCGAAGAAAACGGAGGAGGGCGAAGCCAGTCCTGGCGCGCTTTATTCGAGCGGGTTGATTGCTGCGGGGGGAGTGTTTGGGCTGCTCGGCATCGTCATCAATCTTCTACAGGACCCGGAGATTTCGACACATGTACCGCATTGGGTTGTCGCGGTGTTCCGGCTGCCTTGGCGGCCGGATCTATTTGCCTTTGGTCCGAAGATTCTTGGGTCGCTGGCGACCAGCAACCTGTTCGGGCTTTTTATGTTCATTCTGCTGGCGGCTTCGCTCTTCTACTTCGCGCGGAAAAAACTAGATAAAACGTAAAGCGCCTGCACGAGGATTGCGCTCCGTTTACACCCGCGATTAGCGCTTGGGCGCCTTGTTCGGATCCGGTGGGCGCGGCGGGAGATTCTTCGGATTAGCTTCCAGCGCTTTCATCACTTCGGCGATGCCGCGTTCGAGCTGCGGGTCCTTGCCGGCGAGTACGGAGGCGGGATCGTTTTCGACGGTGATGTCGGGATCTACGCCGTGTCCTTCGATGACGTACTGGCCTGCTACGCTGGCGGTGGCGAATTCGGGCACGAAAGCCTGGCCGCCGTCGAGCAGCGGGCCGCGGCCGCTAATGCCGACCACGCCGCCCCAGGTGCGTTTGCCGATGAGAGGGCCGAGACCCGCCTGGCGAAACATATAAGGAAAAATGTCGCCGTCGGAAGCGGAAGTTTCGTTGATCAGGCAAACCTTCGGGCCGTAGAAAACGCCGCCGGGGTAAGTGTCGGTCTGTTGGTCAACGCGATCGAATTCGGTGGCGAGCAAATCGCGCTTGAGGCGTTCGATGAGCATCTGCGAAACGTTGCCGCCGCCGTTGCCGCGGACGTCGACGATCAAGGCTTGCTTGCGAATCTGTGGATAAAAATATTTGATGAATTCGCGGATGCCGTCGGCGCCCATGTCCGGGAGGTAGATGTAACCGACTTTGCCGCCGGTCGCAGCGGATACGACGTCGCGATTGCGCGTGATCCACGCAAGGTAAATTAGATTGGTTTCGCTGGTGATGGGGCGATACGAAATGGTTCGCGAACCGTCCATGGTGGGCTTGGAATTGACGGTGAGCTGGACGGGGCGGTTGGCTTTGTCGCGCAAGAACTGGTATGGATTGTCCTTGGCGGTGAGATCGCGGCCATCGATGGCCAGAATGTAGTCGCCTTCCTTGACGTCAACGCCGACTTCGGTAAGGGGGGAGCGATAAATCTCCTCCTCATTTTGGCCTTTGTAAATCTTCGCGATGCGGTAGCGGCCGGCGGCTGCGTCCAATTCGATCCGAGCGCCGGGCAACGCGACCTGCGGGCGTTGGGGAATTTCGAAATCGCCTCCCGCGATGTAGGCGTGGGAGACGCTGAGTTCTGCGATCATTTCGCCGATGACGTAGTTGAGATCGGAGCGGTGAGCGACGTAGTCAACGAGCGGGCGGTACTGGTCGCGCAAGGCATCCCAATCGTAGCCGTTCATATTTTGGACGTAGAAGAAGTCGCGGTAACGGCGCACGACTTCGTTGAAGATTTCCACCCACTCCTGCTGCGGAACGCGGTCCACCATCAGGCCGTCGGTGGAAACATTCTTCGCGCCCGATTTGCCTTCGGGCTTGAGGTCGTAGAGCTTGAAGGCGTGGCCTTCGCGCACCAAAACTTTCTTGCCATCCTGCGAGACATCGAACCCGTCAGCTTTGTCGACTAAAGTGGTTTCCTTGCGGTCTTTGAAGGCGAAGAGGACGAGAGAAGTTGGCGGGTAGGAATCGCGGCCGTAGAACGGAGCGCCTTCGCGTGCGTAGACGAGATAGTCCTTGGTGACCACCAGGCCGTTGAAGTTGTCGGCATCAACGGGAACGCGCGTTACGCGATCGGAAAGGCCGTCGAAATCGATGCGGATGTATTCCTTCTTTTTCTCTTCTTTCTTGTCGTCTTCCTTCTTGCCATCTTTCTTGCCTTCTTTCTTTTCTTCGCTTTTGTCGCCGGCTTTTTCCGCGGTCTTGTCTTTATCAGACGACTCCTCGCCCGGCTTGGTGATGGTGACCTCGTCGCTTTCGGGCGGAAAAGGATTCTTGCCGTCCTTGCGCAGAGTGAGAGCAAGAATGGAATTGCCGCGATTGGTGGCGTAGTTGAATTCGATGCGGCTCAACTGCGGAGCATATTGGCGTGTTCCAACGTAATAGAGATAGTTTCCGTTGGGATCCCAGGCGGGATCGCCAGCATCGTAGAGCGGGTCGGTGACGCGATGAACTTGACCATCGGCGACGCTCCAGACATAAACGCAGGAGAAGCCGCTCGGTTCACCCATGATGAACGCGATATGGCCGCCGTCCGCCGACCACGGATACGCGGGAATGCGTCCGCGAGGATTCTGTGCGACCTGGGTGACTTTTTTATCGTCGAGAGTCAAAACGTAAAGTTTTCCGTCTTTGTCGCTGAAGGCGATGCGCTTGCCATCCGGCGCCCAACTGGGCTGATAGAGCATGGCGTGAAAGCCGTGAGTCAATTCTTCCGGCTTGCCTGAACCGTCCTGGTTGATGAGGTAAAGTTCGTCTTCGCCATCCATGTCCGAAATGAACGCGATTTTTGAGCCGTCGGGAGACCATTGCGCGAACTTGTCGTGCGCATTCGAGGAGTTGGTGAGATTGCGGGTGGCGCCTTTCTCGATCGGAGTGGTAAAGACGTCGCCGCGAGCGACGAAGAGTGCGCGTTCGCCCTTGGGACTCAATTCAGTCCACTCGATTTGATTGGCGGCGGAGATGCGCGAAGGCCGCATGGCCAGAGCATCGGTGGGAACCTGGATGGAGATGGGCGTGGATTTAGCGGAGGCGATATCGAATATGCTCAGCTCGCCGTCCATTTCATAAACGATGCGGCCTTTGTGGTCTGTGCTGGGCCAGCGCAGGTCCCATTTTGTGCTGTGAGTGAGCTCCTCAGTGGCTTTCGTTTTGGGATCGTAGGAGTAGAGATTGAGCGTGTCGTCTTTGTCGGAGGAATAATAGATTTTGTCGCCGACCCACATGGGATCGCGATGCGCGCGGACGTCTTCGGTGATCTTTTGCTGGGCGTTTGATTTGAGATCGTAGATATACAGCTGCTGTGCCCAGCCTCCGGAATAGCGTTTCCAGGTGCGGAAGTCGCGGAACAGAGGCGAATAGACAATTTGCGAACCGTCCGGAGAAAAATCACCAGCGCCGGACTTGGGCATGGGCAGAGCCTGCGGCAGTCCGCCATCCATGGAAACGGTGTAGAGGCGCGAGTCTCCAAGATCGAAATATTCGCGCAGCGAGCGGAAGACGACAGACTTGCCGTCGGGAGTCCAGCCGTAAACCTGATTGTCGTAACCCCAGCGCGGAGGCAGCGGTCCGCGAGCGGGATAAAACGTGAGCTGCTTTGGAACGCCGCCGGTGACGGGAATTACATACACTTGCTCGTCGCCGTCGTATTGGCCGGTGAAGGCGATCCATTTGCCGTCCGGTGAAAATTTGGCAAAGAGCTCGACGCCCGGATGTGCGGTGAGGCGCGTGGCCAATCCGCCGGAAGTGGAAGCGAGCCAGAGATCGCCGGCGTAGGTGAAGACGACTTTGTCGCCATGAATATCCGGAAAGCGAAGGAGCTTGGTTTGAGCAGAGGCGGAAAACGCGAATAATAAAGAAGCGACAAGCAGCAGAAACGCGGAGTAAGATTTTAGTCGGAGCACGGTTTTCCTTTCAGTCGATAAATTTTCCAGTCGATCCGGCGGACAACTGCTAATGAGGCGCGCTATCGGCGTTAACTTCGCTGGGCGACATTTTGGTCGACGTCCTTAGTCATTGCAGCCGTGGGTAATGTACATGCGGCAGCCTTACCATGCAATGCTCAGCATACGGCGGACACGCTTGACGCGCTGCTCCGGCGCGAAGGGAGGCTGAGGTGACCAAGCAAGAGTTAATGGATGCGCTCCTGGCGGAAGCGGTTCTGAAGCTGAACGGCGGCGGGGACATCGTGTCCGTAAAGCAAGCCATCGCTGCCGCGGAGAAAACCGGCAACGTCGAAGAGTGGCGGGAAGCGGTTCAGCAAATCGTCAAGAACGCGCCTAACGCAGAGACCAAACCATCGGACTCTGAAATGATATTGATGCGAGCGACGGCCGATGCAAGAGCGTTGAAGGAGCAATACCTGAACGATCCGTATCGTTCGCCTGCGAAATGTAATGTCACTTCTTATTGGTATTACAAAACGAAAACGAAACAGATGACGGTGCCCAGCCACCAGGGCGATGTGATTACTCCGGCGGACTTCAAACAGCGTTTTTCACAGGCACGACAATCGGCTGTCGGGCGGGGCGAAGGATTTATTGTAGGTTTCCTGGAAGAGAATGCTCCGCAAGGCAGCGGCCAGATAACCGTGAGAATGTGGGATGCCGCGTTCAGCAGCCGTTTCGCAGAGCCCATCCATATCTCGAAGCCGCAGAGATTCGCCGTTGATTCGCACACCGACGAGATTGCGTGGACGGAAGTCGCTGAGTAGAACTTCGTCCATCATCGCTGAACTTGCCTGGACTCGTCCCTCCTACCGGTGACTGGGTTATCTGGCGCCAAACGGTTCTTTGACGGAAATCCTTGCCTCGACAGTCACCTTCGCACCTCGCTACAATTCCTTTATGCCGGGGCCTATCTTTCTGTTGTACTTGTGCGCCACCGGGGCGGTCCCCGTATGCATTCTCTTTGGCCTTTTGCGATTTGCAGCCCCGAAATCTAGGGGATCCGCGCCCTACGTTCTGCTGGTTTACCCCGCAACTTATTGCGGCGGCTTCCTCGGAGCTGCGGCGGGTTTTCGGCTCAGTGCTCTCGTAAAGACGTCGGCGCACTGGTGGCAGGAAGTCATTTTGGTTGTGTTTCTCGCATGCTTGCTCGGCGGGGCTGGCACCGGTGGATTTCTCGGATATAAGCTGGCAGATCGAATTGCAAAGCATTTTCAACAAACCAGTTGACGCGAAGACTTGCATTTAGGAAGACAGACATATCGCTCGTTGCGTAGACGTCATTGGTAAAACATCACTTGCCCCCGGGGGTGGGGTACTTTCGGGTCCCTATCTCTTACCCCTGTCTGTTCTTTGACTCGGGGGTGCGCAGCCTTTACACTTAATTCGTGCCAACCTTTTCACGCGGCTACGGGCATCGATTTGACCTGAGCGGCTATTTTCCGCGGGCTATCAAGACGATCTGCATTGCCTGCGTCGCGGTTTTCTTCCTGCAAACGATTTCAGGGCTGCTCTTTCACGAAGCGGGGCAAAGATTTTGGGTGGATTGGTTCGGCTTGGTGCCTTATGCGGCGGTGTACGGGTTCCGGATCTGGCAGCCATTTACGTATATTTTCCTGCATGGCGGCGTGCTTCACATTCTTTTCAACCTGCTGTACCTGGCGATGTTCGGCGCGGACCTGGAGCACACTTGGGGAGCGCGCAAGTTCTACATTTATTTTTTCGTGTGCGGCGTGGGCGCGGGGATTATTGACATCATCGTGAAGCTGCTGCTGGATCCGCATGGCAGGGGCACGGCATTGGTGCCGACGATCGGAGCTTCGGGCGCCATCTACGGCGTCCTGCTGGCGGTGGCCATCGTGATGCCGCACCGGCAGGTGTGGGTGTTTCCTTTGCCGGTCACGGTGTCCATGCGAATTTTCGTGATTGTGATGGGCGCGATCGAATTTTTCAGCACGATTGGTTCCACGGGTGATGGCGTGAGCCACGTTTGCCATCTGGGCGGGATGCTAGTGGGATACATTTATCTGCGGCGCGGCTCTTATCTTTACAATTACAGGAATTTTTTTACGGATTGGAAACGGCGGCGGCTGCGCAAGAAGTTCGAAGTGTACGTCCGCGACCACAACGAGAAGCCGCCATCGAATCCAGATAACTGGGTGAATTGACGAGCCGACCAGGATCGTCATCCTGAGGAGCAACGCGAGGAAGGGTCTGCTCTTCTAAATCAACTCCCCGCCCGTCGGGCCGCGCTAGCCGCCGATGCGGATTAGGCGCATCAAGTTTGTGGAGCCGGTAGTGCCAAGGGGTGTGCCGGCGATTACGCCCACGATGTCGCCTTGCTTCACCAACCTCTCTTCCGTCAAGCGCGCTTCGGCGGCTTTCGCGAGCTGGTCGATATCGTGGACGCGCGCGATGGTGCGCGGCAAGACTCCCCAGAGCAGGCTCAGGCGGCGGCGCGCTTCCTGTACCGGCGAAAACGCTACGATCGGCGCGCGGGGACGGTATTTTGAAACGAGGCGCGCGGAAGATCCCGATTCGGTGAAGACGGCGATGACCTTCATGTGCAATTCTTCCGCGGCGTGGCAGATGGCTTCGGCGATGGCTTCGCTGATCAGCAAATCGCCCGAGCGCGCGGGACGCGGCTGGATGGTCATGCTGGCTTCCGCCTCGCGAATAATGCGGTCCATCATGGCGACGGATTCCAGCGGATAGCTTCCCGCGGCGGTTTCGCCGGAAAGCATCAGCGCATCGCTGCCATCGAAAATTGCGTTGGCCACGTCGGAAGCTTCCGCGCGGGTGGGCCGGGGATTTTTCTGCATCGAATCGAGCATTTGCGTGGCGGTGATTACGGGGACGAGCGCATCGCGCGCGCTGGAAATGATTCGCTTCTGCGCTACCGGCACTTTTTCCGGACTCATTTCCACGCCCAGATCGCCGCGCGCCACCATCACGCCGTCGGCGACGGCAAGAATTTCGTTCAGGTTGTCCATGGCTTCGGGTTTTTCGAGCTTGGCGATGATGGGCGTATCTTTTCCGTCGCGTGCGATGGCGGCCTTCGCGGCTCGAACATCCGCGGCGGTGCGAACGAAGCTCTGAGCAATGTAGTTCGCGCCCATTTGCAGGGCGAAATTCAGGTCGCGGCGGTCCTTCGGAGTGAGCGAAGGAATTTTCAGCTTTACGCCGGGCAGGTTGATGCCCTTGTGTTCGCCCAGTTCCCCACCGTTTTCGACCTGGCAAACAACTTCCTGGCCGCGAGAGGAGACGACGCGCAGGGAAATTTCGCCGTCGTTCAAGAGAATGCGGTCACCTTTGCGAACCGATTCCGGCAACGCGCGAAAAGTTGTGCTGACGCCTTGTTCGTTTCCGACCAAGTTTTTCGTGGTAATCGTGAAACGCTGGCCGAAGCGCAATCGGACCGGCTTGCCCTGTTCCAGCGGGCCTGTGCGGATTTTCGGTCCCTGCAAATCGGCCAGAATCGCGACGGGCTTGCTGTAGCGGGCGGAGGCGCGGCGAACGTAAATCGCCAGCCGCACTTTTTCTTCCGGCGTGCCGTGCGAGAAATTCAGCCGCGCAACATCCATGCCGGCGTGCACCAGCTCGTCAATCATTTTTTGGGAGGAGCTTGCAGGCCCCAGGGTGCAGACGATTTTGGCCCTTCGCAGATTCAGCACGATTATTTTGTCACGGCAAAGGCGTTGACAACCTCGTAGAGGAATTGAATTCCCTTGCGGAAGGATTCGATTGGAATGCGTTCGTCGTCCGCGTGCATGCGCATCAAGTCGTCTTCCGTAAGCGGAAAAGGATCCAGGCCATAGGCTTGCACGCTGCGCATGCGCAGGCGCGCTGAGTCAGTGGCGCCGGTGGACATATAAGGGACCACGGGAGCGCCGGGAAATTCCCGGGCGCTCACGGCCTTGATCGTAGAGTACAAATCAGACTCCAGGGATGAAGAGGGTGCGGCTTCGCCGCCATTCGGTTGAGTTTCAAAGCGAATTTGCGGATCGTTCACGAGCTGCTTTAGCTTGCCGACGAGCGGATCGAGTTGGTTGCCGGGAAGCAGGCGAACATTCAGGACGCCGCGCGCTTCCGAGGGCACCACATTTTGGCGTATGCCGGCTTGCAGCATGGTGGGAGTCGCCGTGTCGCGCAACATCGCGTTCCAGATGGGATTGTTGTTGGAAACCCATCGAGCTGCATGATCGGCGCGATCCGGGCTCTCGAGTGCCTCCAGCCACTTGCCGGTTTCCTGGTCTTCCACGGGAGCGATTCCTTCAAAATAGCCGCGCGTGACGGAATTGAACTGCACCGGCGCTTCGTACTGTCCGATTTTGCCCATCGCGACCGCGAGGTGAACCACGGGATTATCTTTGCGCGGAATGGAGGCGTGGCCGGAAGTTCCCGTGGCGATTACATCGACGTTTACGGCTACTTTCTCGGTGGCTTGCACGCCGATGTATTGAACTTTTCCATCTTTCAAAACGGTATGGCTGCCTTCGTTGAGGGCGAAGCCCGCGGCAATTTTGTCCCAGTGCTTTTCGACGACGAATTTCATTCCGAACTCGCCTCCGGCTTCTTCATCGCCTTCGGCCAGGAAAATAACGTCTCGATTCAGGCGCACGCTGGAGCGTTTCAAGGAGATAAAGACGGCGAGATTGGCGACCAGGTTGCCCTTGTCGTCAATCGTGCCGCGACCATAAAGGTAGCCGTCTTTCATCACCGCAGCGAACGGATCGACAGACCATTTGCTCTTGTCCACGCCAACCACGTCGAGATGGGCCATCAGCAGCAGCGCGCGCGAAGGATCCGGAACGGCGGTGGCGGAAAGACGCGCGACCAGGAATCCACGGCCAGGGGTGCTTTCGAAAATTTCGGAAGGAATTCCTTCACGCTTTAGGACGTCGGCAATATATTTTGCGGCTACGATTTCGTTGCCCGGGGGATTTGTGGTGTTTATGCGGATTAAATCCTGGAGCCAGACGATCGCTTCGCCTTGAAGTTTCACGAGGTCGGCGCTTGGCGCCGGTGGTTGCTGCGATTGTCCCGTATAACCCTGTCCGCTGGTACGGGCGGCGCAGCAGAGGGCGAAGAGTGCCAAGACAACGACTCGAATATTCGGACGCGCCATTCTTCGGTCTCCAAATAACTTGTGAATTAGGCAGTCAATCGGAAAAGAGATTTATACTATCATGGCGTCACGACGTGACCGGGCGCTTGGAACGCGGCGTTTTCTGGATGGCAACAGACCATCCACGAACAGCTGTGGCGGCATCAAAGCGTGGAGAGGAAATTTATGAATTTGAAGATGTGGGTTCGCGCGGTTCTGTTGGGAATACTGGTGGCGGCTTTGGGCATACCTCCCGGGGCCTTGACTGCTGGGGCGAAACAACAGGAGGGGCCGCAAAAGCCCGCGCCTTCTCAGCAACCAGCTCCGCCCAATCCGCCCACGGGGCAGCAACAGCCGCAGCAAGCGGGGCAGAGTCAGGCGGCGCCGCAAGTGTCCATCGCGGTGGAGTCGAACGTGGTCAATATCGACGCGGTGGTGACGGATCAGGACGGGGACATACTGACTAACCTTAAGAAAGAGAATTTCCGAGTTCTGGATGATAACCAGCCGCAGCAAATCTCGAACTTTGCTCCGAGCGAGGCGCCGATCACAATTGTCATCTTGATGGAATTCAGCCAGCTTGGGGGGGAGTGGTATGCGTACCAGGCGAAAACTTGGGCGTATGATTTCGTGAGGCACTTGAACGAGAAGGATTACGTCGCATTCAAGACCTTTGACCTCAAAACGCACATCTTGGTCGATTTCACGCGGAACAAGCAGGAAGTAGCGCAAGCGGCGGCAGGCTTGTTTTTCCCGGACTTTCACGAAGCTAATTTGTTTGACGCGCTGCTCGAAACGCTGGACGAGCTTCGCGACGTGAAAGGAAAGAAGTCTATCCTTCTGCTGGCTAGCGGCTTCGATACATTCAGCAAGCACACACTGGACCAAACGCTCCGACGCGTGAAGGAAAGCGACGTGCCGATATACTCGGTTGGCATGGCTGAAGAACTCCAGGTTAGAAACCCCCGAGGAGACGATATTCGCTACCTCCAAGCGAAAAATCAGCTCACTACATTTGCGAACATGACGGGCGGATACGCCTGGTTTCCGCGGTTCCAGGGCGAGATGAACGGTATTTTCAGCACCGTGGCCGAATATTTGAGAAGCCAGTACACGGTGGGCTTTACGCCTTCCACTTCTCCGGACGGGAAGTATCACAAACTGAAGGTGGAGATTGTGGACGAGCAGGGCAATCCGATGATGCAGCCGGACAGAAAAGGGAAGATGAAGAAAGTGATCGTCATCGCGCGGCAAGGTTACACTTCGCCGAAGCCGACGGCCGGCGACTGATTCGTAGCTTCGTCGCGAGACAACCCTGGGTAACAGGGCCGCTGTTTGTAGCAAGCGCGATTATTTCCATCCGCTAATAGCCTCGCTCGAGGTCCACACGATTCAATAATTCGCGGCCGCTGAACCAGCGCTCCAGATTTTCCACCAGCAAATCTGTTTGGCGTTCCCACAAATGCTCGCTCACGGCGCTCACGTGCGGAGTGATGAAAGCGTTGTCGAGCTTCCACAAGGGACTTTCCGGCGGGAGCGGCTCTTGGGAGGCGACGTCGAGCGCGGCGCCGGCAATTTTGTTTTGTTGTAGAGCGGCGATGAGGGCGGGTTCGTCCACGAGCGCACCGCGAGATACGTTGATGAAATACGCGGAAGGCTTCATCAGCGCGAACTCGCGAGCACCCATCATCGCGCGGGTTTCGGAAGTTTCAGGCGCGGCGAGAATCACGAAATCAGCATGTGGTAGGGCCTCCTGCAATTTGGTCGATGGAAAAAACTTTTCCGCGAGGTCGGCATCAACGCGGCCGGAACGCGTAACGGCCCACACCCGAATTCCCAGCGGGCGGGCGAGTTTTGCAACTTCGCGGCCGATGGCGCCGAAGCCGATGAACAGAACGACTTGGCCGCGAAGCTCGCGCGGGCGGACAGGCGCGTCCCACAATTCCTGCTGTGCCCAGAGAGATTGCCGTTGATAACGAAGATAGTCCGGGAAACGGTGCGCTAGGGCGATGAGCGTGCCGAGGATGTGTTCGGCCATGGGGATTTTGTGAACGCCGCTGGCGTTGGTGACTTCGATGCCGCTGCGGCGCAGTTCGGGGTACATCAACTGGCCGATGCCGGCGGCGGTGGAATGAAGCCAGAGGAGCTTGCGCGCCCAGGCGAATTGTTCGGGGCGCAGCGAGAAGCCGACGAAGATGTTGGTATCCGGAAGCTCGGTCTGCAAGCCGTCGTAGGTGGGCAGATGCACGACGCGCATTTCGGGCCAGCGCTCGCGAATGCGTTCGGCCATGCGCGCGGGAGGATTCCAGAGCGAAAAGCGGTGCCAGACGCAGATGAGCAATTTTGTTTCGGCGGGAATGGTGCGCGTCATGGCTGTTTTTTCCGGAAGAAAAAACCGAGGACCGTTGCGGAGATCAGCAAGCCGAGCAGGATGAAAGCGGCGGGAAGCGACCAGAAGGCCCAGGTGGCGGCGAAAAGAAGGGCGAGCCAGAGGGCGTTCATCGGGCGCGCGTAACCCATGATTTCGGATTTTTTGTCGTCGCGCCCGGGTTCTACTTCCATTTTTCTCAAGTCTCCTTTCCGCGGCGGTCCGCGAAGATTTAATTTATTTTGGTGGCGTGCGCAAATCGCGGCCGGTCATCTCTCCCGGCTCGGCGACGCCGAGAACACCGAGCATGGTGGGAGCGATATCGCGCAGCGAACCACCCGGGGCTAATTTTATTTGGCCGTCGTCCGTGAGCAAAATGAATGGGACGGGGTTGGTGGTGTGATAGGTGTGCGGGCCTCCGGTTACGGGGTCGATCATGGTTTCGGCGTTGCCGTGGTCGGCGGTTATGATCCAGGCACCGCCTCGGGGACGCAGTGCTTGAAAAATTTGACCGAGACAGGCATCGACGGTTTCAACCGCCTTGATGGTAGCTTCGAGATTTCCTGAATGGCCGACCATGTCCGCATTTGCGAAATTCATGATGATGGCGTCGAATTCGCCTTTCTCGATGGCGTGGACGACGGTTTCGGCGATGCCGGCGGCAGACATTTCCGGTTTCAAATCGTATGTGGGCACTTTGGGTGATGGAACGAGAATTCGTTCTTCGCCCGGGAAAGGTTTTTCGACGCCGCCATTAAAGAAGTAGGTGACGTGGGCGTATTTTTCGGTTTCGGCGACGCGCAGGTTCTTGAATTGCTGTTCGGCAAAAACATTGGCGACAATTTGCTCCAACTTTTCGGGAGCGAGGAGGTAGCGCAGCCAGGGCCAGGACTTGTCGTACTGGGTCATGGCCACGAAAGCGAGATTTTTCGGGCGGTCGGGATCGACGATTTTGTCGAAGGCGGGGTCGATGAGCGCACGAGTCATCTGGCGGGCACGGTCGGCGCGGAAGTTGAAGAAGATGACGGCGTCGTCATCGCGAATGACGGCGCGAGGAACGGCGGCTTTTCCCGGCGCGGGCTCCGTGGTGATGACGGCGGGAATGATGAATTCGTCGGTGACACCTTTTTCGTAATTTGCGCGGACGGCGGCGATGGGATCTGTGAATTTTGCTTCTGAGTCGCCATGAACGATTGCGCGATAGGCTTTTTCGATGCGCTCCCAGCGGTTGTCGCGATCCATGGCGTAGTAGCGGCCGCTGACCGTGGCGATTTGGCCGACACCGAGCTCGCGCATTTTTTGTTCGAGCCGGCGGAGAAAATCTATTCCGCTGTTGGGAGGAGTGTCGCGCCCGTCCATAAAGCAGTGGACGAAAACATTTTTGACTTTATTTTCCCGCGCCATCTGGAGGAGCGCGAAGAGATGATTGATGTGCGAATGGACGCCGCCGTCGCTCACGAGGCCGAGAAGGTGGAGTTGACGTGCGCGGCCGCGTTCCATGGCTTCGAGAAGGAGCGGCTGGAGAGAAAACTTGCCGGCGGCGATGAGCTGATCGATTCGCGTGCTGTCCATATGAACGATGCGGCCGGCGCCGATATTCAGGTGGCCGACTTCGCTGTTGCCCATCTGTCCGACGGGAAGGCCGACGGCGGGGCCGGAGGTTTGGATGAGCGTGTTGGGGAAATTTTTCAGGATGCGGTCGTAGTTGGGCTTGCGCGCGAGGGCGATGGCGTTGCCTTTGGTTTCGGCGCGGTAGCCCCAGCCGTCGAGGACGGTGAGGACGATCGGTTTTGGGCGCTTAGTCATGGTCGATCTTGGCCCTAGGTGGACGCATATCGGCGCCAAACAGGCTAGCACGGAGGTCAAATCTTGATTCGTTCAGAGAACGGAAAAGCAAGATGGTTGAAAGTTCTCGATTAGAACGGGGTGTGGTTGTTTGTTTTGTGTAAGTTAGGAGGGGTTCTAATAAATCAAGTTCTCGATTAGACTTTCGGATTTTCTTGTTGGAGGGCCGCGGGTTGGCCGTCAGGGGCCGTACCGCGGGAGCGATCATTTAGGCCGTCTCGGCGTCAGATAAGTGTCGTATTTTGACTGTATTATCATAATAAGTCACTATTATAACATAGGTGTCAAATCGGGTTTTGTGTGGACGCAAGAGCGCTCGCGGTCTTTGTTTACTGAATCGGCGGCCATGCGCGGCATTCCGACACATTGACCGGCGACACAAGGGAAGGGCCGGTGTTGGAGCGAATCACGCCGTCCGAAGTTGAACAGAAGCTTCGGCCTCCTGTGTTGGTTGCTACGGGAGTGCCAACAACCACAAATTCGGTGCACGCTTTTTCTTTGCAGACAGCTGCAAGGCTGAAGCGGAACCCGGACCTCACGCACCATGCACCCGCGGTGCAACTCGCCCCCGCTAGAGTTTCGTCAATAAAACCCGCGTGGTCCGCTGATGTGGTGTTCGGTTCACGGGGATCTTGGCCGAGCGTGGCCAGATCGGGCGCAAAACCTCGTTGTGAGTAGGTGGCCCTATAAGCAACCTGGGCAGTTTCCACCGTGCGGATCGAACCGACGGCGCTGGCTTCATTGGCAGCGATTCTCGCGCGCAGCAGGTTGGGAATCGCGATTGCGGCAACCACCAAAACTGCACCGGTGTCAAAGACGGCGTTCGTACTCTCTCCGCGAATTGCCGCTTGCTCGCCATAAGCGCAGATCACCGCTGGCGTCGTTTTTCCAACCAACTGCGAAATGATCGGGGCCAGCTCCGGCTCTGCCTGCTTCAGATTTAGCGCGGTCATCGCGAGCAGGTCCTGATACAGCAAGGCTGAAGCGCCCAAAGGATGGCCTAGCGGCAGTGCTGCCAGAAATTTCTTGGACTTGCCCAACGACTCGTCGGTTCTATGCAAGCGAACTGCCTCCGCTACCTTGTCCTGACTCGAAGCCATGATTAAATAACCGTCCACAAACGCATATCCGATTTCGAAGGGAGTCTGCGCGGCAGGAATCCGGAGGGTGTAATAAGTGACTCCGCCCTCTTCGACTTGTTGCGGCTCCAGATGTCCGACTGCAAACAACGTATTCAACGTTTGCTGCAAAGCCTTGGCGTCGTTAACTTGGAGCATCACTTTCCACGCGGGCTTCGTCGGAGTGACGTCGTCCAGCTCCACGGCGATCTCTCCTCCAAGGTGGGCGAGCACATCTTCCTTGAGACTGAGATTCAATAGCTTTTCGAATTGAGCGATGGTTGCGAATGGGCCGGCTTTCGAGGTGCCAACCAGTCCCTTAACATCTTCAAATATCTGTGCTGGGTTTGTTAGTGCGATAGCGGCAACCATCATTGCCCTGGGAGACGCAAAATCAAGACTGCCGAGGGGCGATGGCGGGGCCAGCCAGGCAGCCATGCCATGCCGAGGACCCGTGAAGCTCAGTTCCGTTTGGCTCACCACCTGCCCCGCTACAGTCTTGTGGTCCCAAACCAAGTACTTCATGTCAGCAAACCCTGTGCGCTGGAATGTTATCTGCTCCTGTTTAGCCCCCGTTGGGACCAGGCTCAGCATGTTCTGGAGATCCATGGCTCCTAAGACTGTCGCACCACCTTGATACGACTGCGCGACCCGTCGCCCGAATGGAGTCGAGACAAACTCGCGGCTACTGCGATCCAGATGGGCACTGAAACCGCGCACAGTGGCCAAATCGGTTCCTATGACGATAAAGTCAGAACGCACGAGCGCCACGGGTTCATTGGCCGCGCCCTCGTCCGCAGTAGCCAGTTCCTGCTGGTCCAATATGCGCACAGCTGGCCTCGATTTATCCGCTAGTTCACTCAGCCTCTGCACGAGTAGCTTTTTTAGACCGGGCTTCCGAATTTCTGCAACAATCAGCGCAGTGGCATTTCGACCGTCCGTTGCGCCGGACACCACAATCTCATCTCCCAAGTATTGCGAGAGTTGATAAACATTCTCCAGAGAATCCAGCACCTTAGGGCCGGTGGTGGCAACCTCTCCGTGTTGCCACCAATCGCGGAGGACAGGGCTCTCCTGCAGCTCCTGGCGAAAAACATTCAGCGCCTGATGCTCGCTTTCGCCGTAGTTTGAGAATGCGACGTACATGACCGTCGATTCCGGCAGCAGCGGCAATAGACGGCTTTCGCTGCGCGAAGGCGGGAACTGGACGTTTTTCTGGAGCTTTTCGAGCAACCGAGCGAACTCAGGCAGCAGGCCGGGATATTTATCCAAGTCCTGAAGAACCGGAATCTGGGGCGGTTGACTTGCCGGCGCGGCCTGGGCAGCACAAGCCGAGGCTACGAGAAAGGTCAGTGCGATGGCAGCCGAGAACTTAGCTAAATAACGGAATCGTTGCTGGCGAGTTTGTGTATATCCCATCGGCTTTTGCCCCCTGAGTGGAACAGTGAGGATAGACTGCTCGCTTCGTTTGCGCTACCCGTTTACAGATTGGTGAGCTTACTTGGTACAAGGGTGTTGGACGCAGTGAATCCGGGATCTGGTAGCGCCTAGGTTGGAGAGCGACAAAATCGACAACTCGCGGGAAGTGCACCGCGAAAGGAAGGCGCTGCGCGCCGGCGTTTTTTGTCGGAGCTGAAGCTCCGACCCCCTGAAAAACTCCGGCGTTTGATGGCGGGGACAGAGCGCCTTGGCGAAGCTTCAGCGGGCACAGCATGCTGTGCCCCTACGGGATCTTGGTACGGCAATGCGCGGGTGAGCTGCTTCCGGTGAGAAAGTCAAAAGAGCCGGGGGGACGCCGGCGCTACGAAAGGCACGCTGTTGTGAGCGCGGGCGGTGCTGATAGAATCGGCGGAATGAAACTGACTATGCGCAGCGCTGGCGGCTACACGCGATGACGCTTTGGCGGCTGGACTCAACGACGGCGCGATTCCCCATTCAGCATTCTGCGGGCGTTGAATGAACAACCTCAAGTCTCCTCATGCGGTGATTCAAGTTTCTGGGATACGAAAAACATATGGGCGGACGGTGGCGGTGGACGAAGTGTCGTTTGAGGTGAACGACGGGGAGATTTTTGGGTTGATTGGGCCGAACGGGGCGGGAAAGACGACCACGATGGAGTGCGTTGAGGGGATTCGCAAGCCGGACCGCGGGACTATCTCGGTGCTCGGGCTGGATCCGTTTCGGGAGGTTTACAAGCTGCAGGAGCGGATCGGGGTGCAGTTGCAGCAGGCGCAGTTGCAGAAGCGGATCAAAGTTTGGGAGGCGGTGGACCTTTGGGCGTCGCTGTACCGGAAGAAGTCGGTGGACGGCGAACGATTGCTCGAGCAGCTGGGGCTGATCGACAAGCGGGACGCGTGGTTTATGAATCTTTCGGGCGGGCAGAAGCAGCGGCTGTTTATCGCGCTTGCGTTGATCAACGATCCGGAAGTGGTGTTTCTGGACGAGCTGACGACCGGGCTGGATCCGCAGGCGCGGCGAGCGATCTGGGAACTGGTCCGGGGGATTCGCGAGCGCGGCAAGACCGTGTTTTTGACTACACACCTGATGGAAGAGGCGGAGCGGTTGTGCGACCGGGTGGCAATCATCGAGCACGGGCGGATTATTGACATCGACACGCCGCAGAGACTTGTGGCGCGGCATTGTCCGGAGCGAACGGTGGTGCTGGACACGGATGACGCGAGCGCCGAGGAGCGCTTTCGAGCGATTGCGCGAGTGGAGTCGGTGAGTCGGAGCGATTTGCAATTCACGATTCGCGGGCAGGGCGACGATCTGGTGACGGAAGTGATTCATTGCTTGTCGGAGAATCGGATACGGGTGACGGACTTTCGCATGATCGTCCCGAGCCTGGAGGATGTGTTTCTGAAACTGACGGGGCGTTCGATTCGCGACTAGGTTTTTAAAAATGATGATGCGTGGGCTTTGGAAGCTGACATGGATTGAGATCAAAGTGTTCATGCGCGAGCCGCTGGGCGCGTTTGGGACGATCGGGTTCCCCGTGCTGGTGTTTCTGGTGGTGGGGCGAGCGGCGGGGGGCAAGGTCGCTGCGCCTTCACTTGCGGCCAACAACTTTCTGCGCGTGGGGTTGCCGGTTCTGGCGTCGCTGCTGATCGCGGTTAGTTCGGTGCTGTCGCTGGTGACGATTATTTCGATCTATCGCGAGGGGGGGATTCTGAAACGGCTGCGGGCGACTCCGCTGCGACCGCAGACGATTCTTAGCGCGCAGGTGATCGTCAAACTGATTCTGACGGCGGCGACGCTGGGGTTGATGGTGCTTGCGGGCAAAAGGTATTACCCGGTGAACATGCATGTTCCGTTGTTCGGGTTTACGATTGCGCTGCTGATCAGCACTTTGAGTATTCTTTCGATCGGGTTTCTGATCGCCAGCATCGTTCCGACGGCGCGGTTTGCGCAGCCGATTGGCGCAGCTATTTTGTATCCGATGATCGCGTTCTCGGGATTGTTCGTGCCGGTGAACGCGATGTCGCCGGTGTTTCGCGCGGTGGCACGGGTGCTGCCGATGACGTATGCGGTGTCGTTGATGGAAGGAATTTGGAAGGGCGATTCGTGGTGGGCGCATATGGGGGATGTGGCGGCGCTGGCAGTGGTGTTTTTTGTTTGCACGGCGCTTTCGGCGAAAGTGTTTCGCTGGGAGTGAACATGGTTAAGAGGACCTCAGGGGTTGAAACCCCTTCGGGGGCGGGGGCGGTACGGCACGGCTAAAGCCGTGTCCTGACGTACTGCAATTCAGGTCAGCGGGAGAGCCATTGTTTTTGGAGCCATTTGCGGGTGGGGCGACGGAGGGTGTTTACGCAGGCGTCGGCGGCCATTTTTATGGCTTGGGCTTGGGTGGGGTAGGGGTGATTTACGCGGGCGAGGGCGCTTAGACCGATTTTTGAATTCATCGCGAGAGAGATTTCGCTGATCATTTCGCCGGCGTGGCTGGCTGCGACGGTGGCACCCAGGATCTCGTCGGTGCCTTCGCGCACGTGGATTTTTACGAAGCCTTCGTCCTCGCCGTCGGTGATGGCGCGATCCACGTCGCTCATCATTACGGTGAAAGTCTTGACGGGAATTCCCTTGGCGCGCGCTTCGGTGACGTAGAGGCCGACGTGCGCGATTTCCGGATCGGTGTAAGTGCACCACGGAATTGCCAAGGCACTGAGCTTTTCGCGACCCCAAAACAGCGCGTTATGGAGGACGAGGTCCGCGGCGGCGGCTTCTATGTGCGGGAATTTCTTTTCCGAGCATACGTCACCGGCGGCGTAAATGTTCGGGTTGCTGGTTTGGAGATAGTCGTTGGTCATGATTCCGGCTTCCTTGCCATACTTCACACCGGCGCCTTCGAGGTTCATGCGTTCTACGTTGGGCGCGCTGCCGATGCCCACCAGGATGGCGTCAACGGTGAGACTGAATTTGTAATCGTCGCTGACCAGATCGACGATTTTTTGATTTTGGTCCATGCGCACATTGACGGCTTCGGTGTTGAGATGGATGCCGACGCCGTCGCGGGCCAGGGAGCCGGAAAGAATCTGCGCAGCGTCGCGCTCCTCATTGCCGAGGAACATGGGATCGTTCTGGACAATGCTGACTTGCGAGCCCAAGCGACAAAAGGCTTGCGCGAGTTCGCATCCGAGCGGGCCGCCGCCAAGAACAAGCAAGCGCGGAGGGCATGCGGCGAGGTCGAAGACGTCTTCATTGGTGAGGTAACCGGCTTCGGCGATTCCGGGAATCGAAGGAAGTTGGGGACGCGCACCACTGGCGATAAGGGCGCGCTTGAAGCGCAAGCGTTTTCCCGCAACCTCGACAGCGTCGGGGCCGGCAAAGCGCGCCTCACCGAAATACACATCGACACCGGCGGAGCTCAACCTTTGCGCCGAGACTCGGCGACTGATGCGGGCGCGTATGCGGCGCATGCGTGCCATCACGACCGGAAAGTCCACTGTGATGCCAGTGGGAACTTGCGCGCCGAAATTTTCCGCGTTGCGCATCTCTGCGTACACGCGGGACGTGCGAATAATCGCTTTGGAAGGAATGCAGCCGACGTTGAAACAGGCGCCGCCGAAAAGATCGCGTTCTATGATGGCTACCTTCGCGCCCAATTTGGCAGCGTTGAAGGCGGTCATTAGTCCGGCTGGACCAGCGCCGATGACGAGCATGGTGTACCTGTGAACCGGCTCGGGATTTTTCCAGCCGGGCGGATGGACGTTCAGCAGTTCGCTGCGATCATATTCCTTCGATAACTCAGCAGACGACCGTTCATTGCTCATGAGAAGTCCTATATAGCCAGAGATTCGCCGCTACAACCAACCGCCTTGAAAATCGGCGCCACGCAGTCCTTTTCCGATGTACGGGCACTGACGCATGAGTTTCCATATCAGTTCGGAGCGATAGTTTTCGATCATCAACAAGACGATACCCTGATCGAGACCGAGATAGCCTTCGCTGATCCAGCCTGGGGAACCATTTTCAAGCAAAGTGGGATTGAAGCCGCTGGGCAGGCGGTATTCGTTGACGATTTGCGGATAGCGATCGATGAAGTGGCGGATGGCGGCCAAGGCTATCTCGGGCGCAAAAGCGATGGACGCTAGCGCCGCTGGAGGAGCGATGGTTCCGTCGTCGGGTCCATAGGGCACGCCGCGCGCGGTGTAACCGAAAAAGCGACGATTTCTGCCGTCTATTTCCACGGGTGGAGTGCTGGGACCGTCGCCGGCAGAGAGGCCCCAGAAGTTTTCGCCGTAGCCGCGAAAACCATGCGGATTGCGCAAGGCATATTCGCGCTGAATGTGAACCGCTTGTCGGCTATTCTCGAAGTAATCGCTGCGTTTCTCACGCATGAAGGCGTCCTGGATACGGCGGAAATCGATCCAGGCGTGCGAGAACTGATGCACGAAAAGCGGGCCGGCATAGAGATAATCGTGGCCGTAGAGGTTTTCCCACTGGTAGGTGCCAGTCCATGCTGAAAAGCTATTGGCCGGAATCGGATGGGTGGGAGAGGCGATAGCCAGAACGTAAAGGATGCTGGCCTCAGTGTAGCCCTCCCAACCATAGTGAAGGAAACCGCATTCCGGTTTCCATCCTTGCGAAAGCGTATGTTTGCCATTCAGTGCCCATTGCCAGTCAACGCGGAGATACAGGGCTTCGGCGAGTTGCCGAATTTCACCCTCGCTCTGAGAGTCGCCGGTGAAATACGCGGCGGCGGTGAGCATTCCGGTGAGGAGCAAAGCAGTATCGATCAGAGACAGCTCGCATTGCCAGACGCGTTTGCCGGTTTGTATCTCAAGGAAGTGATAGTAGAGACCTTTGTAACCGGTTGCATCCGGCGCTTCACTCTGCGAGCTGTTCGAGAAAAAACGGAGTGCGGCGAGGGTTCGCTGGAGGGCGTCGTCGCGCGTAATCCAGCCGCGCTCGACAGCTACGGGGTAGGAGGACAGGGCGAATCCGACAGCGGCGATGCTGCAGGGGGAACCGGGCGCGGACCTATCGGGGATCAATCCGTTGGCGGGATTGTAATGATCTAGAAAATAGCCGAAGGCGGCGCGCTGAAGGCGATCGAGCAGAGCGTCGTCGGATAGCGGGGGGAGATTCGGCTCATTCTCCTTCATGGCGCGAGGCCTCTGCGGGATCGATTTTGCGCGGCGGGCGCGGAACGGGATGGGCTGAGAGGGCTTTGAAGCCGGGGAAGACAGCGTCCTGGCCGAGGCGCTCTTCGATGCGGAGGAGTTGGTTGTATTTAGCGATGCGGTCGGTGCGGGAGGCGGAGCCAGTCTTGATTTGGCCGCAGCCCATGGCTACGACGAAGTCGGCGAGGAAAGTGTCTTCGGTTTCGCCGGAGCGGTGAGAGACGATGGAAGCGTAATTCGCTTTGCGGGCCATTTCGACGGCTTCGACGGTTTCGGTGACGGTGCCGATTTGATTCAACTTGATGAGGATGGCATTGGCGATTTTTTCGGAAATTCCTCGCGCGAAGATCTTCGGGTTGGTGACAAAGATGTCGTCGCCGACGAGCTGAATTGATTTCTTGGCCTTGGCGTCGGAGCCGGCGCCGGGTCTTCCGAGTTCGCGGGTGAGAAGCTTCCAACCGTCCCAGTCGTCTTCGGAGAGACCGTCTTCGATGGAGACGATGGGATACTGGCGGACCCAAGAATCCCAGAATTCCACCATTTGCTCGGAGGTGCGTTCGGACTTGTCGGATTTCTTGAAGACATATTTTTTCTTGCTGCGGTCGTAAAACTCGCTGGCGGCGGGATCGAGAGCGATGGAAATTTGTTCTCCGGGCTTGTAGCCCGCGGCGGTGATGGCTTCGAGGACGCGCTCGACGGCTTCTACGTTGGATTTCAGGTTTGGGGCGAAGCCGCCTTCGTCACCGACGGCGGTGGAGTAGCCGTTTTTCTTCAGAACAGATTTCAGGCTCTGGAAGACTTCGATGCCCCAGCGCAGGCCTTCGTGAAAATTGGGAGCACCGAGCGGCATGACCATGAATTCCTGGACGTCCACGGAATTATCGGCGTGCGCGCCGCCGTTCAAAATATTCATCATCGGGACGGGCAGTGTATCGGCATAGCCTTCGGATGAATAGCGGGCGAGATATTGATAGAGCGGCAGCTCAAGCTGCGTGGCGGCAGCGCGGGCAGCGGCCATGGAGACGGCGAGAATTGCGTTCGCGCCGAAATTGGATTTGTTGGGGGTGCCGTCGGAATCAATCATCTTGCGATCGACGGCGCGCTGGTCGGAAGCGTCCAAGCCGGTAAGGGCTTTGGCGATCTCGACGTTCACGTGACCGACGGCTTTGAGGACTCCTTTGCCGAGGTAGCGGGATTTGTCACCGTCGCGAAGTTCGATGGCTTCGTGTTCGCCGGTGGAGGCGCCGGAGGGGACGGCAGCGCGGCCGATCGCGCCGCCTTCGACTCCCACTTCGGCTTCAACTGTGGGATTGCCGCGGGAGTCGATAATTTCACGTGCCCGGACGGTGACAATTTTCGTGGACATCAAACCCCCTGAAGATTTTGCTTTTTATTTAGTACGGCACAGATTCTATGCTTTTTCGCGATGAAGAATACAGCGAAGCCAGAGGGAATTGTAACGGAAGTATGCGAGTTATTGCGATGGTCTGGAGGACTGCGCGTGAACGGCGACGACTGGGCGCGGGAAAGTGAAGACTACTATGGCGGGAGAGCTGAGGGTTATGCCGGCATGCTTTGCGGGAGCGAAATGCCACTGGTGCACGGCAGCAAGGGCGGCGGGAGTAAGCGGTTCCAGGGCGCGGAGAACTTTTACTGAATCGAGCTGGCCTTGCGGGCCGATATCGGCAGAGAGAATCACGCCGCCGTGCGCTTCGGTGCCGACGGGATATTCCGGCTCAACGGTGACAAGCGGGAGCGCGCCGCGCTCGGGGGGATTTTTTTCTGCGGAATCGGAGGAGTTTTCGTAATTGTGGACTGAAGCGGTGCGGGGAGGGACGTAGGGCTGGGGAAATTGGAAGGCGATTCCAATTCGTGTCTCGACGACATGGCCGTCTGAGCGCGCGGGAAGAAAGGTCCAGGTGCGGACGGCGACGAGACATTTTTCCAGGAAGGGAGGTTCGCCGCGCACGACCTTTATATCTGCAAGGCGTCCGTTGCTATCGACGAGCGCATCGAAGACAACTTCGCCGCCGAAAAGAGATTGCGACGGGTAGGCGGCGGGGACGAGCGAAAGCGGAACGGGCGG
>Ga0181537_10000767_pt1 | contig 30036 bp, 28 predicted proteins | sample PEATcosm2014_Bin_39_FD_119765 | JGI IMG/M metagenome (GOLD analysis project Ga0181537, IMG submission 119765) | Peatland microbial communities from MTU Mesocosm Facility, Houghton, MI, USA - PEATcosm2014_Bin23_10_metaG | ecosystem: Environmental > Terrestrial > Soil > Wetlands > Peat | place... | reverse complement strand
ATCGAGGCGGCGCTCTGGCGCGACCAGGGTATCTCGCGGCTCCTCGGGTTGATGAGCACCACCAGTCCCACCGCTCCGCCCTGCTCGAGCGCGGGCGCCAGCGTTTCCGCCACGCCATAGGCGCGCTGCGCCCCCGTGAGCGACGCCGGGCCGCCGACCAGGATCACGACGACCGCACCCCGGATGTCGAGCCCTTTGAAGTCATCGTAGCCGGCCTCGGGCATGTGGATGCCGTAGCCTGCGAACACCAGCGGCCCCTGCGCGGCCTGCGGCTGCAGCGTGCCGGCATTCAGCACCAGGTCGTGGCCGATCTCGAGTTTCAGCGGCTGCCCGGCACGCGTCAGCGTCGCGGAGGACTGTTGCGGATCAAGGGTCTGCACCAGGTAACCCACGGGCTGGAAGTACCCCTGATCCCCGGCAGGCGCAAGGCCGTAGTGCTCGAACGTCTCGGCCACCAAGCGTGCGGCTTTCGCGTATCCCTCGCTGCCGGTCAGCCTTCCCTGGAACTCATCCGATGCCAGGCGCTGCACGCTCGCCCACCAGGGGTTCGCAGCTGCGGGGGGCGGCGGCGCAGCGCGGGCCGCGGCACCGGCCGCGAGCAGCGACACGAGCAGCAGGACCGCTCGGGTGAGGTTTGGGCGCATGACGCAAGCCCCAGGCAACTGTCCCGGCTACGCTACCGGAGGACCCTGAGCGCCGCAAACGCGCCCGCCGGCGAAGGCCTCGGGCGGCGCAGCCGGCAGTGCCGCTACCGACAGGCGGGCCTTGAGTGCGGGCCTCTCATCCGGGCGCGCCACGGGCACGCAGCGCTTCGAGGTATTCCCCGATCACGCCGATCTCGTAGTCGACGGCCGCGCAGGCCACGTAACCATCGGGGCGGACCAGCCAGGCGCCGCCTGCCTTCAACGGTGCGCGCACGGCAGGCTCGAGCAGCTGAGGAAATCGCGCCAGCAGCTGCGCACTGACTTCATCCGCCCTCGCGAACAGCGCAAAGCGCGGCGCCCGCCCGGCCCCGACCGGAACCTGCCCGGCCACCGGCGCCACGCGCTCCCCGGGCGAGGGCCCGGGCGTGAGGTGCATGCCCGGACCGTTGAGCGGGCTTGAGGGGTAGCCGATCGACACCTCGGACATGTTCTTCGCCAGGGCATCGCGCACCGGGGACAGACCGAAGGCAAGGTGCGCAATGCGGTTGCGGATCGCCTGCACGCCGTGGTTCCTCAGGGTCGCAAGCTTGGTCATCCTTCCGGCCGCCTTGAGCACCGCGTCGCCGACCGCGCTGCGTTCAATCGAGTAACTCTGCAGCAGCTGATCGGGGCAGGTCCCGGTACACACCAGCGCCAGCTTCCAGGCGAGGTTGAAGGCATCCTGCATGCCGGTGTTCATGCCCTGCCCGCCGGCGGGACTGTGGATGTGGGCCGCATCGCCCGCCAGGAGCACGCGCCCGGCGCGATACGCATCGACCTTGCGCTCGTTGATCCGGAAGGTCGAGAGCCAGATCGGATCCGAGGCGCGGCAGCCTTGTGGCCCACGCCGCTGCATCACCGCCTGCACCTGCTCGAGCGTGGGTGGGGCCGGGTGCTCGGCGCCGCTGGCCGGCACGTCCGCGATGACGCGGAAGCGGCCCGGTGAGATCGGGAATACCGCAAAGGCGCCGTCCTCGTGCCAATAGACGGCGATCTGCGACTCCGGAAACGGATAGCCGTGCAGGTGGCAGTCCGCGAGGATCCAGTCACTCGGCAGCGTCTCGCCGCTGAAGGCCAGTCCGAGCGCGTGGCGCACCAGGCTGCGGGCGCCATCGCATGCCAGGAGCCACGGCACGCGCGCCGACTCCGCGCGCCCATCGGCGCGGCGCAGCTGTGCGGTGACGCCATCAGCGTCCGCGGTGAAGCCGGTGAGCTCGGTCTGCCGCTCCACCGTCACCCCGAGCCGCCCGAGGTGCTCCTCCAGCAGCCGCTCGGTCTCCGACTGCGGCAGCATCAGTGCGAAGTTGTAGTTGCTCTCGATGCAGGTGAGGTCCACGTGGGCGATGGGCTCGCTGCCGGCGAGGATGTTGGCGGCAGTGACCCGCATGCCCGCGGCCACGAAAGTCGGAGTGCAGCCGGCGCGGTCCAGCAGCTCGAGCGTACGGCTCCACAGCACCAGCGCCTTGGACTTGTCGGTGCGCTGCGCCGCCTGCTCGACGATGCGTACGCTGATGCCGTAGCGCGCCAGCTCCGCTGCCGCGGTCAGCCCCACGGGACCGGCGCCGGCAATCAGGACCTGCGGTCTTGCCGTTGTCTGCATGGTTGAGCTTCCCGCGCGTGGCTTAAGGCAAATCGGGATGCCAACGCTCTCATTTGCGCGCGCGCCATGCAACCCGCGCGCGCCGCGCTCACCCGCCGATGACGGCGGTGCGCGCAGGCCCTGCCGGCGCGCACGCAGCATGCAAGCTGTCGCTGAACAGGCACGTCGGGCGAGCGCGACACGTTGCAAGTTCGCGCCGCAGTGGGTCTACTCACTCGCACCAAGGGCAAACCCGCCGCAAGGCGGGGACGCAAAGCCTCCGGTCTTCTGAGTTCGTCTCCGAAGATAGCGGGGTTGCCGGTGAGGGCCGCGCGGGAAGCACGCCCGACCGTCATGCGATCCGCGTCCACGCTTCCGTGTCCGCGATCGCGCTTTGCTGCCCTCGACGCGTTATGGACACGTGGACGGGGAAGCGATGCAAAATCCGGGATCTCTCTTGGGCAGGCGGGCGCGCCAGCTGCTGTTCTGCGGTTTCCTGCTCCTGGCGCTCGGCGCCTATGCGCACGTGAGGCGCCACCAGCCGAGCAGCCTCTCCCTCTCCGGCACGCCGGCAACCACCGACCAGGCCGGCCAGCCCTACAGCTTCGTGCCCGCAGCCTCCGGGGAGCGTGGCCGTACCCTCACCTTCTCGATCACCGCAAAGCCCGTCTGGGCCAGCTTCAATGCCGCCACCGGGCAGCTCTCGGGCACGCCGGCAGCCACGGTGGCGGGCACCTACCCGAACATCACCATCGCGGTGACGGACGGGGCGGCCAGTGCCTCACTCGCCCCCTTCTCGATCACGGTGAGCGCTCCACCGAGCGCACCACCGACGATCTCAGGCACACCCGCCACCACGGTCACGGCCGGCTCGGCCTACAGCTTCACCCCCGTGGCCACCGTCGGCGCCGGCGCCACCCTCACCTTCAGCATCCAGAACCTGCCCGGCTGGGCTGCATTCAACGCTGCGACCGGAAACCTCTCCGGGACCCCGGGCACGGGCGCCGCAGGCACCTACTCGAACATCGTGATCTCCGCGAGCTCGGGGTCGGCGTCGGTCTCGCTGCCGGCCTTCGCCATCACGGTGACGCAGGCCTCCACGGGCTCCGCGACCCTGAGCTGGACACAGCCCATGGTGAACACCAACGGCACCACCCTCACCGACCTTGCCGGCTACCGCATCTACTACGGCACGTCGGCGGGGAACCTCAGCCAGGTCATCCAGCTGCCCGGCACGGCACTGACGACCTACGTCATCAGCAACCTCTCCAGTGCCACCTGGTATTTCGGCATGACCGCGTATGACTCCGCGGGACTCGAGAGCGCGCTGTCGAATCTGGGCAGCAAGGCGATCCCGTGAGGGCGCTGCGCGCCCCGCTGCGCAAGTAGTGCGGCCCGTCGAGGTCGCGAGGAGCTTCCCGTGGTGCGGCTGCCAGCCGAGCAGCTCGCGCGTGCGGCGGCTGCAGGCCGGGTTCTCGATCGCGGCGCAGTGGGCGAACCAGCCGAAGGTGCGCTCAGCGCGCCCGCGAAGGCTGCGCTCTGATGCGCGCGGCAGCCGCGTCACCCGCAAGGGCCGCTCGCGCAACCCCGCAGTAGCGCACCTGGCCTGCGCCAAGTTCCACCTCGTGGCTCGCGTGGCGGCTCCACTCGCCAAAGGCATGCGCGGTGACCACGACCGCGGCTCCGGCCCGGCTGAGCCGCAGGATCTCGCGCGTCAGCAGCCGGCGGGTCGCCGCATCGACGCTGTCGAAGGGCTCATCGAGCAAAAGCAGCGGCGGTGAGCGCACCACTGCGCGGCCAAAGAGCACGCGGCGGGTCTGCCCGTAGGACAGCTCCCCGAGGGGGCGCTGTGCCCACTTCGCAAGGTCCAGTCGTCGCAGCACGCGCAGCGTCGCCGCGCGATCAGCGGCCGTTGCGGCGCGGTGCATCCCGATGCTGGCGTGGCGGCCTGACAGTACGACGTCGTGGACGCTCGCGCTGCGCGGGTAGCGCGCGTGCACGTAGGGCGCGGAGATACCGGTGCGCACGCGGAAGCGCTCCAGCGGCACCCCGGGAGCGATCCCGCGACGCTCGATCGAGCCGCCGGCGGCGACGCCATGATCGCCATAGAGCGTGCGCAGCAGCGTCGTCTTGCCCGCGCCGTTCGCGCCATGTACCACCCACAGCTGCCCCGGCCGCACCGTGAGCGACACGTCCCGCAGCGCGCAGCGCTCCTCCAGGTAGACGCAGGCATGCTGCAGACGCACCAGCGCCGCGCCGCGTGAGCGTCCGGTGCTGCTGCCTCGCAGGTGCGCAGCGGTGCCGGCTGCGCGCACACCCAGGTAGCGCTGCACGTCCCTGGCGCGCAGGCGTCCCGCATGGACGACGCGTCCCTCGCTCAGCACCAGAAGGTGGGTGGCGTTCGGGGGTACGTCGGCGGCCTGGTGGGTGACGCTGACCACGGGCAGTTGCCCGCGCAGGCGGCCGAGCCAGCTCAGCAGCCGCCGGTGATTCTCGGGATCGAGCCCGGTGAACACCTCATCGAGCAACAGCAGCCCCGGTCGTGCGATGAGCGAGCGCGCGAGGAGGACCATGCGGCGCTCCCCGTAGGAGAGCTGCAGAAAGCTGCGGCGCGCCAGGGCCTCGATGCCCAGCCGTGCCAGCAGCACCCTCACCGCTCGCCGCTGCGCTGCGCGCAGCGTCTCGAGCGGGATATCGGTCCCGTGGATGCCGGTACCGACCAGCTCCAGGGCCGGCAGGTCCCAGCCATGGCGCTGGTACTTGTCCTGCCGCTCCGGGCCGAGGTAGGCGATGCGCTCCCTGACCTCGTAGGGAACCGCGTGCCATTCATCGCCGAGGCGCCAGCGAAGAGTTGCAGCGGCGGCGGACGAGGGACGCACGATCCCGGCGATCACCTTGAGCAGCTGCGTCTTGCCACTGCCGTTCTCACCCACCAGTACCCAGCGCTGCCCCGGACGTATGGTCCAGCGAATGCGGTTCAGGACGCGTCGTCCGCCACGCTCGAGGGTGAGGGCACTCAGGTAAGTGCTGATGTAGGGCGTTGCGTGGCTCATCGGCTGAAGCGGGGATCCGGGCGAAGCGGGCGGGGCGCCGGGCGCGGGCACGAAACGCTGAGCATGCCGCGATAGAGGCGCGCGCGCATCACCTGCGCCGCCCCTGGCGGCACTCAGGTGACCGTGAGCGGCACCGACACGACGTGCGTGATCGGGGAGGCATCCCCTGCGCAGCTGGCTTTCAGCGAGATCATGTAGGTCCCGGTCGGCGTGCCGCTGTCCGCGCCGTGCGAGCCGCCCCCGCAGGAGCTGAGCAGGCCGAGTGTGCCAAGCAGCGCGGCGCCGAGCAGCGTGCGCCGGCGCCGGCGGTACGGTATCGCCAGGATGAACAGGGCCGCGAGCACCGCTGACACCGAGGTCACCCTTGCCGCCGTCACCGGCGGGGCGGTCTTCACGCTCAGCGTGATGGTGCCGGCCGCCCCGAGCGATGCCGGGCTGACCCCGCAGGTCGCCCCCGTAGCGCTCGCCGGCAGCGTACAGCTGAAGTTCATAACGCTGGAGAATCCGGGGGAAGTCGTAACCTCGACCGGCACGCTGCCTGAGGCCCCCTGCTTTATGGTCAGGGATGGCGTGCTGAGCGCGAAGTCCTCCACCGCCACCGTGGTACCCGCCGAGAGGCTCTGGTTGCGCGTGCTGTCGCCCGAATACGCGGCGCTTATGACGTGGCTGCCGTACGCGGACAGCGGCGTGGTGAGCACGGCGCGCCCGTTCTGCACGGCCACCGCATTGCCGAGCACCGCGTCACCGTCAAAGAACTGCACCGTCCCGGTCAGCGGCGTCCCCTGGCTCGCGGGGGTGATCACCGCGGTGAGGCCGACGGGTGAATTCAGGGTGACCTCGGACGCGGACGCGGTCACCACCGTGGTGGTGGAGGTGGCGGCCGGCAGCACCTGGATCGCCGCCATCATGCCCCTGTCCTCGTGCGAGAGGATGTGGCAGTGGTAGACGAAGGTGCCCACGATATTGGCTGCGCGGAAGTCGATCAGCAGCTTCACGCTCGGGTAGGGCCCGCTGCCGCTCCAGTGCGGCACGGTGATCGTGTCGCGCAGCGCCGGATCACTCACGCCCTGCCCATTGATCGCCAGCGTCTGGAAGCGCGTCTGGTGGATGTGGAAGATGTGATCCTCGAGAGTGCGGTTCTCGACGATCCACTCCTCGGTCACGCCCTGGTGGAGCACGATGCTCGGCGGCGCGCCCATCTCGTAGGCGACGGGCGTCTGGCCCTGCACCGTGATGTAGTAGGCCGCAGCCGGCGCCTGGAGTGACTCCGAGAAGTACAGCAGCCGGCGGCTGCCGGCGGAGGCGACATTCAGGTTTGCAAAGCGCGTGGTGCGCACGGCCGTGCGCACCGCTCCGAGGCGCGCCGCGGCCGCCGCCGTAGCGGCCTGCGGGACGATGGTCGCGAGCGGACGGCCCGGGGTCGGCAGGCCATCGGCGCCGGTATCGATGGCCTGGGTGAGCAGCTGGCCCTGCTGGCCAGCCTTGGGTGTGACCACGATGAACTCGGCGCGCGCGCCGGGCCCGAGCACGACGCTCGTCTGCGTGAGGGTCTGGATCGCCCCGGTTCCCTGCCCGACAGGCACCCCGTCGAGTGCGACCACCTGCAGCGGCTGGGCCACCCCGGCGATCACGTACTGCAGCTGCATCTGGGTGTCCGCGGCCGCATTCAGCACGCGCCAGAACTCGCTGGCGCCGGGGGCGGTCTGGACCACCGGAGTGGTGTATGCCGGGGCGGTCACCGGCACGAAGTTGACCGAGAGGTCGAGCACCGGTGCCTGCTGCCCGGCGGGCGGTGGTGGCGGCGGGGAGCCGCCTGGCTGCGGCATGAGCTGGTCGCGCAGCACGAACAGTCGCTGCGTCAGGTTCGCCACCAGCGGGTTCACGTTCTCGATGCCATCGACGATGAGCGCGCCGGCCGCACCGGCGATGACCTGGCCGGTGCTGAACCCGTGTGGATGCGGGTGGTACCAGTAGAGGCCGGTCGGCTCATCGGCCGGGATCTGCACGTTGTAGTCGAACGACTCTGCAGGCTGCACCAGGGTCGTGATGACCTCGTCCTGGTGACAGGTGGGCGCCACGTTCAGACCGTGGAAGTGCAGGTTGGTGGTGCTCGCACCCATCGCGCCACCGGCACAGTCGTTGTTCGGCCCGTCACTGGCCGCATGGCCGTGCATCTTCGCCATCGCCCGGGAGGGCGCCGCGGCGCCGGCCGCCGGCAGCGTGTTCTGGAAATGGATGATGAGCTGGTCGCCCGGATTCACGTGCAGGGTCGGTGACTCGAGCCCGGTATCGGTGACGTAGCAGTAGCGTGTCAGACCCTGCTGGTCGACGGTGGTCTTGAACAGCAGGGTCAGTTCCAGCACCCCGTTCTGGCTGTGCAGGTCAGCGGGCGCCGGCAGGACCGAGCCGGGCGCGAACCGCGCGCACACCTGGTCGGCCGGATCAGTGCTCTGGGCCTGGGCACGGCCGGCAGCCCCGGCCAGCACCAGCGCCGCGACGAACAGCGAGAGCCAGCGCACCGTGCTCATGGAATTCCGCAACCGGTGCGGCCACGGAAATACTGAGCCATTGAAGGCACGAGGCAGGGGCAAAACATCCATTTACGCCGATCCCGAACGGTCTTGGCGGGCGCGAGACGCGCACGCGTTATTTTCATGCATTGTACCGCAGCTTCTTCCCCGGGGCCCCACCCACCGACCGGCCCGTTATGACAGTAACGCCCCGGCCCGCGGCGCCGGTGCCCTCGCCGCGGGCTGCGGGCGACCCCGGGAAATGCTGTCTACTGATTACGGCTGAGGCTGCGGCGCGGATGCAGTGCGGCAGGAGGGTGCGGCGGTCGCATTCATTCAGGCCTTTGTGTAGAAGCTTCCCCTAGCCTGATTCCAAAAAAGGGAACGGGCAGCCACTCAAGCTGGGGAGCCTACAAGATGAACAAGCGAGTCCTGATCACCTCCGCCCTCCTCGCCGCCGCAGTACTCGGCAGCGCGCTGACCTTGCGCATCGAGCGCTCGCAGGCCCAGCCGCTGCCGCTGGATGAGTGCATCAACGTCGGCAACGCGAGCCCCACCACCCGGCTGTGCCTGCACCAGTTCTCCGAGCACTCCAAGTGCGTGGTTGCAGTCACCCGCGGAACCGAGACGGCCACGACGGATCTTTCCTGCAAGATCATCTAGGCTGGCGTACGGCGCCCGCGGGCGCGCGCGCGCCGATCCTGCGCCGGCTCAGGCCGGCTTGACGTTGGCGTTCAGCCGGAAGAGGTTCGAGGGGTCGTACTGCTTCTTGAGCGTGGCCAGCCGGGCGTAGTTCTCCCCGTAGGCGGCGTGTATCCGGGCTTCACGATCGTCGGTGGCGGCGAGGTTCACGTACTGCCCGCGCGTCAGCGGCTCGATCTTCGCCCAGGAGCTGCGCACCCAGGCGACCTCGCGCTCATCGGCCGGCTGCGGCATCTTCCAGGCCGTGAAGATCCCGAGGTTGTGGGTCGCGCCCCGGTTGAAGTACGCGGTGGCCTGCGGCGCGACGCGGCTGATCGCCCCGCCTTGGTGCTGCAGCCACAGGACCCCGTGTTCGGAGGGCGCCGCCTCCACGGCCCCGACCATGGTGTCGATCAGCGTCGGGGTGATGCCGTACAGCATCCCGCCCCTGCCGTAGGATCCGAGCGGACTGATCCCGCGCAGGTCGGCGCTGCCCTGAAGCTTGGCGTACGGCGTCGCGCCCAGCTCGTCGCTCAGGGGCTTGCCGAGCTTTCGCAGCGCACTGACGGCGCGCTCGGCATCGGCCGCCGGGCCGCAGTAGCAGACGTTGAACGACAGCCAGCCCGGGTCCGCGGAGTTGGCGCCCCGCGCCATCGCGACGTCGACATACAGCTCATCCGGCGCGGCGGCGACCATCTCGGCGTAGCCGCGCAGGCGCTGACGAGCGCCCGCAAACGGGAACGTGAGATCGCCGCCGTACATCACCGGCGTCACCGGATGCAGGCGGAAGGTGAAGGACGTGACCACACCGAAGTTGCCCCCGCCTCCCCTGAGTGCCCACAGCAGGTCCGGGTTCTCAGATTCCGTCACCCTGATCCAGTTACCGTCCGCGGTGATCAGCTCCGCCTCGAGGAGATTGTCGCAGGTGAGCCCGAACTTGCGCGCGATGCGCCCGACGCCACCCCCGAGCGTCAGTCCCGCAACCCCGGTGTCCGCAACCGTGCCCACGGGCGTGGCGAGTCCGAAGGCGAGTGCCTCGCGGTCGATCTGGCCCAAGAGCGCGCCGCCTTCGACGCGGGCGAGCTTCGCCACCGGGTCGACTTCCACGGCGCGCATGGGGGAGAGGTCGACGACAATGCCGCCGTCGCAGCCGGACTGCCCCGAGAGACTGTGGCCCCCGCCGCGCACCGCGGTCAGCAGGCCCCTGGCGGCAGCGAAGTTCACAGCGGCGCGTACGTCAGCGGCGCCCACGCAGCGCGCGATGAGCGCCGGCTTGCGCTCGAACGAGGGGTTCCACAGGCGCCGCGCACTCTCGTAGGCGCCCTGGTCGGCGGTGATGAGCTCCCCGCGCAGGCTGCCGCGCAGCACCTCGACGTCGGCGCCCTTGAGGAGCAGCGGCTTGCCCTCGAGGCCGACGGCCGGGATGTCAGGGGTGTTTGAGGTCGCCGCCGCGCGGCGCTGCGGCAGGGCAGCGGCCACGAACCCGGCCACGCCCGCCGCACAGAAGGTTCTTCGTTTCATATCGCCCCCGCGTGCAAGGTAGGGGGCGAGGCTGCACCGGACTCCGCGGGTGCGTCAAGGCCACGCCGTCATCGCATCGCGACCGGCATCGGCGGCACCCGCCGTGTTTCAGGGTACCGAGGCGGTGTAGGTCACCCGGCCGGCGTTGACGTTCACGCCCCCGTAGGTACCGGCGGGCGGAGTCGTGTTGTTGCTGTAGGTGTACGCCCACTTGGCATCCTGCTGCACCACCTTGCCGACCGCCGTCAGGGTCGTGGTGGTGGTCGCCGCGTCCGCGAGCGCCGGCGCGGCGAGCGTCGTGGTGGTCGTGTTGTGGGTGGCCGTGGTCGTGATCTTGGTGAAACTGATGGTATCGCCCGCGCCGTCCGCAAGCGCGCCGCTGGTCGTGGAGCTGAGCGTCACGTTGCCGTTGTTGGCGACTACGACCGCGGTCTCGATGCCGCCGCTCTGGTCGCCGCCGGTACCGGCGAGCACTCCCGTGCCCACCTGGGCCGCGGTGGGCGCCCAGGTGATCTCGTCGATCGTGGCAAGGGTGGCGTAGCCGCCGCTCGCCGTGCCCGTGCCACTGCCGACGCGCAGGAAGAGGAACTTCGGGATCGTGATCTGGAAATCGACGTGCGCCGTGGCGGTGAGCGCTGTCGTGCCGGTCTGGAAGTTCGACTCGGCACTGGCAGCCAATGGCAACAGCAATGCCGCGCCCGCCAGCAGGCACTGGCCAACATGAGAGGTCCGCATGATGTTAGTTATCGGGTGTTGGAAACCATGGAGCAGCTTACCGGGCTGCCTGCGGCGCGCACGTGCTTATGTCACATTTCAGAAAACGGCGCGCGGCTTCAGCGCCCCTAGTGGGGCGGCGCCCGATCCGAGTTCCACGTATCACCGATGATCAGCCATCCTGAGCCGCTGCGCCGGAACAGTGTCAGCAGCTTCCCGGCGTCCACCACCGCGCCGGACTTGTCGAGGATCCGGTAGGTCTTCCACTGGAAGCCCAGATCCCCCGACGTCCCCGCGCGGCCCAGCGGGGCGTCTGCGACCGTGAGTCCGGCCTGCGCAAAGACCGGCGCGAGCTTGGCGAAGTAGTCCCCGATGGCCGCCTTCCCCATGACCACCGGCACGCCCGGAGCGCTGAGCACCGCATCGTCTGCGTACAGCGCGGTAACCGCCTTGAAGTCCGCGGCGTTGTAGGCCTGCTTCCACGCCGTGCTGACGGCATCGATGCCCTCTTCGCCCTGCCCGACATCGCGCGCCCCACCGGCGCAGGCCGCAAGACCCACCACCGCAAGTGCCGATAGCAGGCGCCGCAGGTACCTCCCCGCCCGGCCGTGACTCAGCAACTTCACCTGGTGCATAGCTCTTCCTTTGCGCTTCGCAGGTTGGCGAAGCGTGAACCCAAGGGAGGACCCGCGGCGCGGGCGCTGCCCGCCGCTTCTTCACGCCACTTCTGACTCCAGCGCCTGCTGGGCGAGCGCGATCGCCCCGAGCGTCCCGGAGCGTCCCGCGAGCCCCGGGGATACGAGGAAGGAGTCGATCTGCGCCGCGATGCGTGGCGCGTGCGCGTAGCCTGCGAGACTGTGAAGCAGAGCCTGCCGCACGCGCGGCAGCAGGTGGGCCTGACCCTCGAGCACGCCGCCGCCGGCGACGATGCGCTCGGGCACCACGGTGAGCACGAGGTTGTGGAACAGTGCTGCCAGCGTATGCACCGGCTCCTCCCACGCGGGGTGATCCGCGGGCAGCTCTGCGGCCGCGATGCCGGCGCGCGCCCGGATCGCAGGGCCCGAAGCCAGGCCCTCCACGCAGTCCCCGTGGAACGGACAGTTCCCCGGCCAGCTGCTGCCGGCCAGCCGCGGCACACGCTGGTGACCGGCTTCGGCATGGCCCAGACCGCGCAGCGTCTTGCCTGCCGCCACGATCCCGACACCCACACCGGTTCCCACGGTGACGTAAGCGAAGGTGTGCAGCCCGCGCGCCGCGCCCCAGCGCCCCTCGGCCAGGGCGGCGGCGTTCACGTCCGTGTCGAGGCCCGTCGGCACGCGCAGATCCCGGAAGCTGTTCAGAAGCGCCACGTCGCCCCAACCTGGCTTCGGCGTGCCGACAACCCGCCCGAATCCGGGGGAAGCGGACTCAAGGTTGAGCGGACCGAAACTTGCCAGCCCGAGAGCTGAGAAGCCGTGCTCGCGTTGCCAGCGCGCCAGCACCTCGTGGAGGGCTGCGAGCGTCTGCTGCGGCGTCGTGGTGGCGATACGCTGCTCGTCACGGATGTCGGAGGGTGCGCTCGCCAGTACGCACACGCACTTGGTGCCCCCGAGCTCAACGCCCGCCACCAACGCTGCCTCACCCATCAGCCTGCCACTCCGTGCCCGGGAAACCGATGGCGGCCCTCGCGCACCTGGCAACTGCACCGGAGTGCATCCCAGGGACGCTCCGTGAAGAGCAAAAGCACCCAGTGCTGCATGGTCGCGATCCCGATGGTGCCGCTATGGGGCGTGCCCGACGCGCAGTGCCACGCCGCCGTGGCAGACCGGCCCAAGATTGCCGAATCCGTGCAGGCGCCGCCAGCGCAAGCCAGTTGGCTGCCCCCAAGTCCCGGTCCTGTAACCTCGGACGCGGCCGCCGCTGGCCTGATCCCGTGCCCCGCAGCGCTCGCACAGCAGTTAGGATGGCAGCATGAAGCACAAGGATGAGACGGCGGTGTTCAAGTCCGCGCTGCGCGCCGGAATGCGCTACGCCGAGGGACGCGGAGCCGTACAGTTCGAGGCCACGGACTCGGCCAGCGCGAAGGCACTCTACGTCTACCGGCTGCTGGTGCACGATCGACTGATCGCGCCAATGCCCGAGGAGCAGGTGGGTGAGCGCACCATCCGGCAGCGCCTGGCGTCGTGGTACACGCATCTGCCCGAGGGCCATCCGCTCATCGAATGAATATCTTCGCACGCGCAGTCCTCTGCTGCGCTGCAGCGCCTCGGCGCCCCGCGGCCGAGGGCGTGACTTGCCAGTACCGCGCGCGCGGGCTAGCGTGCACGGGCGATCCAACAATAAGAAGGAAAAAACCCATGCGCGCATTGTCCCTCGGCCTCGCGCTCGCAGTGGCGCTTTCGGCCTGCGGCGGCGGCAGCGGCCACGAGCCCAGTGAATCGGAGATGAAGGATGCCATGCTCAATGCCATGAACCATCCGCCCGGGATCACGGTCAGTGATCCGGTGACGATCAAGTTCTTCAAGAAGGAGGCCTGCGACCCCCCGACTGCGCAGGGGTTCCGCTGCACCTTCGACGTACAGGTCGCCTCGGCCAACATCGGGGCCAGCATGTACAACAATGTGCCATTCGGGTTCTTCTACAAGGAATCCGGCAAGTGGAACATGCGACCGCCGTTCTGAAGCGGCGCTGAACCGGCCGGCCGCCTACCCGGTGGCGGCGCAGGCACGCCACGCTTCGTGCGCCGGCGAGGCTCGGCGCGCGGCCTGGCGGCGCGGGATGCGGGAGTGACAAGGAGTGCTCGATCCCATGGCATGCCCAGCTGTTGCCGAACGCCGCCGTTTCCGGCCCCTCCTCAGCAGGGCTCTCTGCGGGCTGCTCGGCTGTGCCGCCACCGTCTGCGCGGCGCAGGACGATCAGCCGCCGCACTTCGAAGTGGCGGCGCCGACGGACCGTGGTGCCGTGACATTCGTGACCTACGGCGACACACGCTTCACGCAGCGCCCCGAGGTCGCCAATGCGCTCGCGCGCCGCGCACTGGTCGAGCGCATGGCCGAGGAGCACCCGCTGGCGATCCTGATCGGAGGCGACCTCGTCTACCAGGGCAGCGACCCTGAGGACTACGCCGTCTACAAGGCCGAGACCCGGGCGTGGTCCGAGGCGCATCTGCGGGTGTTCCCGGCGCTCGGCAACCACGAGTTCCAGGGCTGCGGCGCTGACAAGGAGCCATGCCTCGAGAACTGGTGGAACGCATTTGAACCCCTGCCGCTCAAGCCTTTCCGCTGGTATTCCGTCAGCATCGGATCGAGCCTGCTCGTGCTGTTACTCGACTCGGACAGTGCTCTGAAGCCCGGCAGCCCGCAACGCAGCTGGTTTGAGCGCCAGATCGCCGCTGCCGACCCGCACACGAAGTTCATCATGGTAGTGCTGCACTACCCGCCGGTGCGCGACCCCATCTATCCGTCCGGTCGCGACGAAAAGGAGATCGCCCGTTACTTCGCCAAGCACGCCAGATCCCTGCGCCAGCAGGTCGTGGTCGTGGGCAGCCATGTGCACAACTACGAGCGCTACAGCAGGAACGGGGTCACCTACCTCGTCAGCGGCGGTGGCGGCGCGAGGCCGATCCCCGCGCTGCGGCTCTTTGGTGAGCTCTCGCAGCTGCGCACCAACGTCAACTTTCACTACCTGCGCTTCCGGCTCGACAACGACCGCCTCAGTGGCACCATGGTGCGCTTCGAGGCCGACCCGCAGCGTGCCGATCCCTGGACCGAACCGGACCACTTCGAGGTCAAGGCCAGGCGCTAGACATTAGTGTGCTGAGGACGGGGAACTGCTGCGGTCACGACCGGCGCCCGAGCGCCGCCGGTCGCCCCGCCTCATTGCTGCCGCAAGGCGGCTTCCCCGCCGCTGCCGCACAGCACCAAGGCGCCTCCGGGCGACCCGCCGTGCGACTCGCGCCATGAACGCATGACCGGCACGACGTGCGCCTGCGGGGGGATAATGTCCCCAGTCCCTTCCGCCCGGATGCCGCCCATGCGCAACCATTTTCTCGCCATGCCGCTCGCCTGCGCGCTGCTGCCCCTCGGCCCGCTCTGCGCCGCCGCCGCGCAGGCAGCCGCCTGCACGGGACACGGCGTGGAGCTTCAGGTACTCGGCTCCGGCGGCCCCGAGATGCAGGACAAGCGCGCCAGCAGCAGTTACCTCGTCTGGAGAGACGGCAAGGCGCGGGTGCTCGTCGATGCCGGCGGCGGCGCGGCGCTGCGCTTCGGGGAGTCCGGTGCCCGCATGGAGGATCTGGACGTGATCCTGATCTCGCACCTGCACGTCGACCATACCGCAGACCTTGCGGCGCTGATCAAGTCCTCGTACTTCGAGGAGCGCACACGCCCGCTGCCGCTATTCGGGCCACCTGGCAACGCCGCATTCCCGGCGACCAGCGCCTACGTCGCCGATCTCTTCGACCCGGCACACGGGGCGTATCGTTACCTTGGTGACTTCCTGCGCGGCCGCGAGGGGGGCTACCTGCTGCAGGCCCACGACACGGTGCTGCAGGCGGCTGAGATCCGCACGGTGTTCTCCGGTGCCCGCGAGCTGGTGCGCGCCACGCGCGTCGCGCATGGCGGCGTGCCGGCGCTGGCCTTTCGGGTGGAGGTGGATCAGCGCGTCATCGTCTTCAGTGGCGACACCGACGGTGACAACGGCAATCTTGAGCATCTGGCGCAGGGCGCCGATATCCTCGTCGCGCACAACGCCGTGCCTGAAGGCACCACCGGGGCAGCGCGCGCACTGCACATGCCGCCTGCGGTGATCGGCAGGATCGCGCAGGCTGCCGGCGTGCACCAGCTGGTGCTCTCGCACCGGATGCTGCGGACGCTCGGGCGCGAGGACGAGACCCGCAGCGTCATCAGCCGCAGCTATGGCGGCCCGCTGGTGATCGCGAATGACCTGGATTGCTTCCGCTGACCTGCCGGCCGCACACCTGCGCACGGGTCCGTGCGCACCGGCTGCCGCCCAGTCCTGGCTTGCCGCTGTCCTACCAGCGCAGCAGATCGTTCTCCTCGTGCCAGTAGGGTTTCTCCCCCGGCAGGAAGCGCTCGCGCACCAGCAGAAGCACGGTGGTCACGGAGAACGAGAGGGCGAACGAGATCGCCATTAAGAAGAGTGTTCTGAGCATCGGTGATCCTTCACTCAAGCTGCCCCCAAGGCGCTTCACGGTACGCCCACACACCCCGTATTACAAAGAGTCGCCAGTTGGTGACACAGGGGACGGCTGGCTGGAGAATACGCGGCTCCTTGCCGCCGGGAACACGATGCACACCCCCAAGCCCTCCTCCGGGCACCTGCTGTACCTCGGACTCGGCCTCATCGCAGCCTGTGCCCCCGTCATGCCCGCGAGCATCTCGCCGGAGGGGAACGGGGTGTACCTCGTCACCCAGTCTGCGGCCTCTGCATGGGTGGATGCCCGGGGCGCGGCGCTCAAGCGCGCCGAGGCCTACTGCCAGAAGCAGAACCAGCACGTGCGGCTGCTGACGCCGGAGATACTCAACTCCCCCGCCGAGGCCTCGGACCACGCCGAGCTGGAGTTCCGCTGCGAGTGACTGCGAAGGGGCGCTAGGGTGCCCGGCCGGTGGCAGGTCGACCCGTGGCGCGCGAGCGCACCGTGGCCTCCGCCAGGAAGTCATCCGCAGAGCCCGCGTTGGCGCGCTGCTCGAGCACCGCGGTCTCGACGTGGGGGTCGCGCGCCCCGGCGCGCTGCGCGGCCGCCAGCGCGAGCTCGCGCGAGACCCGCCTGGCGTGCTCGATCGCCTCACCCTCCTCGGGATAGTCGCGGCTGCCGGCAGGGTCATGCACGCGGAAGACCTTGAGGGCGGGCTGGTTCACCACGACCTCACAGGTTTCTGACACCACACCCGCAACGGCTCCGACCGCGTTGCACACCGCGGCATGCTGCGGCACCACCAGCTGCGCCCCCAGGCGCTGCGCCACTTCCGGGTAGTAGGCACCCGCCGGCGCGCCGATCGCGATGAGAGGCGTCGCCAGGCGGATGCGGGCGTCCAGGAGCTTCGAGAACGTGCGGCCGGCCACGATGTCATCGATCAGCACCGACAGGGATCCCCAGCGGCCGTTCCTGCGCTCCACGCCCGGATCATGCGCAAGTGCGGTCTCCAGCACGACGCGCGCGGCCTCGCGCACCACGTGCTGGTAGGTGCGCTCGCACAGGGCCTCGGGCGTTGCGCGTTCCTTGCGCGCGCTGGCGTTGCGCTCCTCGGTTGCGAGGATCGCAGCGCCCAGGCGCGCCGCCTCGACGTTCCAGTCGTGCTGGCGCCCGATGACGTGCATGGCATCGCTCGGCGTGAATGCCGCGACACTCGCCAGTCCGCGGTCCACCAGGCGCCGCAGCGCCTCGATCCCCTGGGCGCTGCGTGCCACGTCCCCGAGGCTGCGCGGCGTGCCGGTGAGGGCATCCCACACGCGTTGCTCGAGCCGGTCGAGGTGCCCGCCCGCATCGCGCCCCGGATGACGGAACGCGAACTGCCCTGCATGGGGCGGCAGGCGCTCGGCCGCGGCCAGCTGCACGAGCGCGGGCAGCACCCGCGGGAACTGCGTGGCGAGCAGGCTCAGGGGCATTGCCTTGCGCGGCCCGACCGTGAGGCGGTGCTCGCGGTCAAAGTGCACCTCGCTGTCTCCGCCGAGTCCGCAGGTGCGCACATCGATTGCCTGCACCATCGTGCGCCAGCCGCCGATCACCGCACCCTCGGCGCGCACCACCGGCCGGCCGCCGACCACGATGGCCACGTCCGTCGTGGTGCCCCCCATGTCGGCGACCGCAAAGTCACTGAGGTCGCTGAGAAAGCCCGCACCCACGACGCTCGCCGCCGGCCCCGAGAGCACCGTCTCCACCGGGTACTCCAGGGCCACCTCGGCGCGCATGAGCGTCCCGTCCCCCTTCACCATCATCACCGGTGCCGCGATCGCCTCCTGCCTGAGCACCTGCTGCAGGGCGTCCAGCAGGTGCGCGATCTGCGGCGTGAGGCGCGCATTGAGGGCCGCCGTCAGCGCGCGCTTGGGGGCATCCAGCTGCGAGCTGAGCTCATAACTGCAGGTCACCGGCTTGCCGCACGCCGCACGGATAAGGTCATGCGCGCGGCGCTCGTGCGCGGGGTTGCGCACCGAGAACATGGCAGCCACCGCGAAGGCCTCGACCTGGGAGGCAAATTCGCGCACCGCCTGCTGCACGGCGGCCTCATCGAGGGGCTCCGCCTCGTCCCCGATCGCATCATGGCCGCCGCGCAGGCGCACGATGACGCCCCCACCCTCGCGCCTGAGTCCCGAGCGCTCGACCATCTTGTCGTCAAAACCGATCAGCAGCGTGCAGATGGGGCTGAAGCGGTTCTCCACCACTGCATTGGTGGCAAGCGTGGTCGACACCGACACCAGGGAAATGTGCTCCCGGCGTGTGCCGGGCGGCAGCGTGGCGAGCACCGCGCGGATCGCAGCTCCGAGCCCGATCGAGAGGTCCCAGTGGGTGGTGAGCGCCTTGGCGCTGCCGATCACCCGCCGCGCGCCATCCAGGGCCACGGCATCGGTGTAGGTGCCTCCGGTATCCAGGCCGATCCAGATCTCCGGCGCAGCGGCCGCATCGGTGGGGCCGCGCGCCACTGTCGTGTCTTGCATTGCGGGGCGAGTGAGAGGGAAAGGCAGGATTCTGGTTGAAGCCATCCTCTGCGACAAGGGCATGGAGGTTGGGGCGCCGGAGCAGGCCGCAGTACTGCCCCGCTCGCCGGGAGCGCAGCGCGCGTGTGAGCGCCTGTAACGGCATGTAAACCCGGCGCCGCCAGCGTACCTCGCGCCTATACTGAGGCACGCGCCGCAGCGTCCGGCGCCACGACGCAAGCTCATGTCCGTCACGAGGTATTTGTCATGAAAGCATGGTTGATTGCACTCCCGTTCCTGGGACTCGCCCTCGCGGCACAGGCGCAGGACGCGCCGCCCCCGAATGCACGCCAGGCCTGCAAGGCCGACTACCAGAAGTTCTGCTCCGGCGTGCAGCGCGGCGGTGGTCGCATCGCCGACTGCCTGAACGCACACAAGGGCGAACTGAGCACGGCCTGCCAGGAAGTCCTCAACAAGTCCCCGCCCGCCAAGGACGCGACGCCACCCGCGCAGCAGCCGCCGAAGTCTCCCTAACTCAGCGTCACTTCTGCTGCGCCAGGTAGGCGATGATGTCGGCCCGCATCTGCGGATCGGGGAGGGAGAAGAACATCTTCGTCCCCGGTACCAGAGCCTGAGGACCCGTCAGCCAGCGATCCAGAGTCGCCGCGTCCCAGACGATCTGCGAGTTGCGCAGCGCCGCTGAGTACGCGTAATCGGGCAGCGAGCCGGCGCGGCGCCCGAGCACTCCCCGGTGCCGCGGGCCCACGTCGTTCTCATCGATCGAGTGGCAGCCGCTGCACGCCTGGTAGAGCCCCTGCCCGCGCGCGGCATCCCCGGGGGGCATGGCGTGGGCCTCCTGCGCGTGCGCGCGGCCGGCGGTCATGAGAACGAGGAGCGCGATGCGGGCGGCAGGCCTGAGGCGGTCCATGGCGGGCAGCTTTCCGGTGACGAGCCGCGTGTCGGGCTCGCGGGGAAAGACCCGCGCAGGGCGGCTTTTATTCCCGCCGACCCCGCTGCCACCAGTGCCGGGACGCGGCCGTGCGCGGGCTGGCACGGCCGCCTGCGCCGGCGGCGGCGCGCGACGGTCCCGGCGGGGTCCGCAGGGCCGTGCTCCATAACAGGGCGACGCTCGCCGCGTAGACATTCATGGGAGGCTCCTTGCCCGTGACCTTCACGCGGGCATTGCAGCGCGCCGCGCCCGCCCGCACAAACGATTTGTCTCGTCTTTTCGGATAACCTAAACTCATGCGAACCCCATGCCCAACCGCCGCGCGCCCTCGCTCCTCGCCCTGCGTGCCTTCGAAGCCGCGGCGCGGCGCCTGAGCTTCACGGCGGCCGGCCAGGAGCTGCACGTCTCGCAGGCTGCCATCAGCCGCCACGTGCGCACCCTGGAGAAGGACATCGGGCGCGAGCTGTTCCGCCGCCTGCACCGCGCGGTCGAGCTCACCCCTCCGGGGCGGCGCTTCGCCGCGGACCTCGGTGCCGGCTTCCTGCAGATCCAGCGCGCGGTGGAGGCGGTGCGCGGCGTGCAGACGCGGCGGCTGCGTATCTCGGCCGAGCCCGCCTTCGCCTCGCGCTGGCTGGTACCGCGGCTCGGGGCCTTCTCCATCCGGCACCCGCAGATCGAGCTGCAGCTGGAGACCTCGGACGAGTTCCGCGTGCTCGGCACCGACGCCGACCTCGCCATCCGCTACATCTCCGCGGCCTCGCGCCGCCCGCGCGCCCGCAGCCGCCGCCTGTTCTCGATGGAGGGCGTGCCGGTCACGGCGGGTGTGCGCCCGCGCCCACCGCAGTGGCGACGCGACCAGGCCGTCACCGCGTACCGCCTGCTGCACGATGACAACGGCAGTGCCTGGCGCAGCTGGTTCGAGGCCGCGCAGCTGCCGGGCTTCGAGCGCGCGCGGCACCTGTACTTCACCGACTACTCACTCGCCATCGCCGCTGCCGAGCGCGGCCAGGGGGTCGCCCTGGGGGCGGCTGCATTCATCGAGCCGGAGCTGCGCAGCGGGCGCCTGGCGCAGCTCGGGCAGACGCGCGTGCCCTTCGGGGAGTACTTCCTGCTCGAGTCGCGCGAGCGCTCGACGGCGCCGCTGCGCGATGCGTTCGTGCGCTGGCTGGTGAACGAGATCGGCCGCCCCTCCCCACGCGCCCCCGGGGAGCCGCGCTAGTGGGGACCCTCGAGACGCCGGTGCTGCAGAAGACCCTCAAACGGCGCCACATGGAGATGATCGCGCTCGGCGGGGTGATCGGGGCGGGCCTGTTCGTCGGCAGCGGCGTCGTGGTGCAGTCGGCAGGCCCGGCGGCGGTGCTCTCCTTCGCACTCACCGGAGCGCTGGTGGTGCTCGTGATGCGCATGCTCGGGGAGATGGCCGCTGCCTACCCGGCGGTCGGGGGCTTCTACGAGTACAACCGCCTGGCGCTTGGCACACTCGCCGGCTTCCTGACCGGGTGGATGTACTGGTACTTCTGGGTGATCGTCGTGGCGCTGGAGGCCGTGGCCGGCGCGCGCCTGCTGGCCTTCTGGTTCCCGGCGGCGCCGCCCTGGACGCTGACACTCGCGCTGGTGCTCGCCTTCACCCTCCTCAACCTGCTGTCGGTGCGCTCCTGGGGGGAGGCCGAGTACTGGTTTGCGTCCATCAAGGTGGCGGCGATCGTCGTGTTCCTGTGCCTGGGAGTCGCCTTCATCCTCGGCGCCTGGCCAGGCGGCGGCGGCGGCCTCGGGCACCTGACTGCGCACGGCGGCTTCATGCCCAAGGGCATCGGTCCGGTGCTCACCGGCGCGGTCGCGGCCACGGGCTTCTACTTCGGCGCCGAGATCGTCACCGTGGCGGCGGCGGAGTCGGCGGCGCCCGAGGAGGCGGTGGCGCGCGCCACGCAGTCAGTGATCTCGCGGGTGCTCGTGTTCTACGTAGGCTCGATCTTCGTCGTCGTCACGCTGCTGCCCTGGAACAGCCCGGGCATGGCACAGCCGTACGTCAGCGCCCTGGAGCAGCTGCGCATCCCGGGTGCCGGGCAGATCATGAACGCCGTGATACTGACCGCGGTGCTCTCGGCACTCAACAGCGGCCTCTTTGCCTCCTCGCGCATGCTGCTGGCGCTGGCGCGGCGCGGCGATGCGCCGCGGGTGCTCGCCCGCCTCAACGCGCGCGGCGTGCCGAACCGCGCGATCCTCACCGGGACGCTGTTCGGCTATGTGGCGGTGGTCATGAATTACGTTTCGCCCGAGCGCATCTTCGCCTTCCTGGTGAACTCCTACGGCACGGTCGCGATCTTCGTGTACGTGCTGATCGCCTGTGCGCAACTGCGCCTGCGGGCGCGCCTGCAGCGCGAGGCCCCTGCCCGGCTGCGCGTGCGCATGTGGGGCTATCCCTACCTCACGCTCCTTGCGATCGGCGCGATGCTCGCCATCGTCACCGCCATGGCATTCATCCCCGAGCAGCGCGCGGCGCTGCTCTTCGGGGTGATCAGCGCGCTCGTGATGCTGGCGGCCTACTTTCTCAGGCGTCGCTTCGGCCCGGCCTAGAAGGGCTTGTCACCATTCACCGTGGCACGGTGCATGGTGCGCCGCTCGGGCAGGTAGTCCGCGATGGCGTAGTGCTGGGTAGCGCGGTTGTCCCAGAAAGCGACGTCGTCCACCTTCCAGTTCCAGCGCACCGTCAGCTCCGGGCGCCCCGCCTGTGCGAACAGGAAGTTCAGCAGCGCCTGGCTCTCCGCGGCGCTGAGCTCGTTGATGTGGGTGGTGAAGCCCTCATTGACGAACAGCACCTTGCGCCCGCTCACCGGGTGGGTGCGCACCACCGGATGCACTACCGGCGGGTGCTTGGCGACCGCTCGCTCGTAGCGCTCCTTGAACGCCGCATCGCTCCCCCAGCGCGAGGCCGGGAAGGACTTGGCCACCGAGTGCGTCGCGGTGAGCCCGTCGAGCATGACGCGCATGGGCTCTGAGAGACTCTCGTAGACCGCACGGTTGCTCGACCACAGGGTGTCACCGCCGCTCGCCGGCAGGCGCTTGGCGGCGAGGATGCCGGCGAGCGGCGGGGTCTGGCTGAAGGTGACGTCGGTGTGCCAGTTGTCGTTGTCCGGCAGGAACCCCGGGTGCGTGTCGATCAGCATGATCTCCGGCAGCTCCGGCAGCACCGGGTAGATCGGGTGGATGTGCAGCGTGCCAAAGCGCGCCGCGAAGCGCACCTGCTGCTGCGGCGTGAGGGGCTGGTTGCGGAAGAACAGCACCTGGTGCTCGACCAGCAGGCCCCCGAGCTCGTCCACCTCGGCCTGCGTGAGTTCCCGGGAAAGGTCGATCCCCTCGATGAGCACCCCGAGCGCGCGCGCGACCGGCTTTACCTGTATTGCCATGGACATTCCCGTTGCGGTTTTCCAGGGCGGGCACAAAACACGCCGCCCGTTGCGGGATTGTAGCGGCACGCGGGCGCCATTGAACGTCGCGCGCTGGAACAAATGCGACATCCGCCGACAGGGGCGGCGGCAGCGGGCCGACCGCCGCGAGGCGCAGGGAGCTGCCAGAATTGGCGCGCTCGGAGGTTAAGTCATGATCCGCAAGCTTCCCGGCGGCAAGTACCGTCTCTATTCGCGCCAGCCCGATCCGCGCACCGGGCGGCGCCGCAACCTCGGCACCTTCGGCACTCGCGCGGCCGCCGAGAAGCACGAGCGCGCCGTCCAGTTCTTCAAGCGCCGCTGACCGGGGCGCCGGACCTTGCGCGGCGCGCAGGCGGCCGGCGGCCCGCCGATGCTAGAGTGGCGTGGCCCGCACCGCCACCGCCGCGAGATCTTGCGCATGCGCACCACACCCTGGTTCCCGACACTGCCCGCCGCGCGCGTGCGCCGCGAGCCGCCCCAGGGTGTGAAGCGTCGGTGACCGCGGCGGTGCTTTCATCCGGGGCGGCGCCGGAGCGCCCCCCTTCGCCGCTGCGCTGGGTGGTGCTGGCGCTCGCGGCGACCGCCATCTTCAGCAGCTACTACGAGTCCGATGCGATCGGGCCGATCGCGGACCTGCTGCTGCGCCAGCGCGGCCTCACCCAGGCGCAGATCGGTGACCTCACCGCCGTCATCAGCCTGCCGAACATTTTGCTGGCGGTCTTCAATGGCCTGCTGATCGATCGCTACGGCCCGGCACGGGTGACGCTGTGGGCCGCGGCCATCGGCTTCGTCGGCGCGGTGCTCACCGCGATCGGCACGCCTTACTCACTCATGTGGACCGGGCGCCTGATCTTCGGCATCAGCGAGGGCGCCATCTTCATCGCCCTGATCGCCGGCATCGCGCGCTGGTTCCCGCGCAGCGGCATCGCACTGGCGACCGCCGCGTTCCTGAGCCTCGCGCGCGTGGGTTCCTTTTCGCTCGATACCTCTCCCACCTGGGCGCGGGCGCTCTACGAGGGTGGCTGGCAGCCGCCGCTGTGGCTCGGGGCCGGCATCACCGGCATCGGCCTCCTGGCCGCGATCGCCTTCCGCCTCATCGATGCGCGGCGTCCCGTGGCGGCCGCGCTCCCGGCTGTGGAGGGCGGGCGCGTCGACTGGTCGGCGCTCTTCAGCTTCGATCTTTCCTACTGGTACATCCTCGGCCTGCACGTGCTGTACGCGGCGGTGTTCTTTCCCTTCCGCCAGACCTACGCGATCGAGTACCTGCAGCACGTCAAGGGCCTCACGCTGCAACAGGCGGGCAACGTCAATTCGGGCGTGTTCGCCGCGGCGGTGTTCGCCACGCCCTGCTTTGGCATGCTGGCGGATCGCTTCGGGCACCGCGCCCTGATGCTCACCGCCGGCACGCTGCTGCTGCCCGTCACTTTCATGGTCCTGAGCCTGACGGACCTGAGCCCGTGGGTCTCCACGGTGCTGATGGGGGTGAGCTTCTCGCTGGTGCCGGCCATCATCTGGCCCGCGACCACGCTCGTGGTCGAACCGCGGCGACTGGGCACGGCTCTTGGGGTGATCGCGCTGCTGCAGAACCTCGGCCTGTGGGGCTCCAACCGCGTCGCGGGCTACCTGGCCGACCGCGCCGGCGCCGGGCCGGCCAATCCGGGCGGCTACGGCACCATGATCTGGTTCTTCGGCCTGCTGAGCCTTGCCGCGCTCAGCTGCGCGGTGCTCCTGTGGCAGCGCGAGAGCGGCCCGCGCGGACACGGCCTGGAACGCGCGCGGCTCGCAACCGCGGGCGCTTAGGGACGAGGGACGAGGAACGATGAAGATCGCGACGCTTGAGACCTTCAGCAACCAGTTCGTGTGCTTCGTGCGCGTGACGAGCGACAGCGGCGCGAGTGGCTGGGGACAGACCTCCACCTACAATGCCGACATCACCGCGACCATCTTTCACCGCCAGGTCGCGCCCTGGGCGCTCGGCGCCGATGCCTTCGCCATCGATGCCCTGGTGGAGCGTATCGAGGAGCGCGAGCACAAGTTCCCCGGCAGCTACCGCTGTCGCGCGCTCGCCGGCCTGGACACTGCACTGTGGGACCTGCGCGGCAAGCTCGAGGGCAAGCCCGTCGTGGAGCTCCTCGGCGGCCGGCCCGGGCGGCTGCGCGCCTACGCCTCCTCCATGCGCCGTGACATCACGCCCGAGGACGAGGCGGCGCGGCTCGTGCGCCTGCGCGATGCGTACGGCTTCGACGCTTTCAAGTGGCGCGTGGGTGCCGAGTGCGGCCACGACGTCGATGAGTGGCCGGGCCGCACCGAGGCCATCGTGCCCACCGTCGCGCGGGCGCTCGGTGATGGCGTTGCCAAGCTCGTCGATGCCAACAGCGGCTTCTCGCCGCCGCGCGCCATCGAGGTGGGGCGGCTCCTGGAGGAGCATGGCATCGGTCACTACGAGGAACCCTGCCCCTACTGGAAGCTCGAGGAGACCCGCCTGGTCACCGAGGCGCTGGCACTCGATGTCACCGGGGGCGAGCAGGACTGGGACCTTGCGACCTGGGCACGCATGATCGAGATGCGCGCAGTGGACGTCGTGCAGCCGGACGTCATGTACATGGGCGGGATCGGACGCACGCTCAAGGTCGCGCGCATGGCCGCCGGGGCCGGCCTGCCGTGCACACCTCACAGCGCCAACCTGTCCCTCGTCACGATGTGCACCATGCACCTGCTCGCGGCCATCCCGAACGCCGGCAAGTACCTCGAGCTGTCCATCGAGGGACGCGACTACTACCCCTGGCAGGAGGGACTGTTCGTCGGCGACCCGTACCGCGTGAGCGAGGGGCAGGTGACGATTCCCGCCGCGCCCGGCTGGGGCGTGGAAATCAATCCGCAGTGGCTGTTGGCAGCGACCTACCAGCGCAGCAGCCTTGCGCCCTGAGCGCAGCAAGCGCCACGGCCTTGGGGTGCCCTGCCAGAGCATCGTTCATCCGGACGAACCACCCGCGCGGCGCGCCATGAACCTGCGCTTTCTTCCCGCCACCGGCGGTGATCCCGTAACATACCCCCGGCCCGCGCAGGCAACTTGTCCGGTGCCTTGCTCACGGGGCAAGATCACCGGCCACCCGGCCAGCACCAGAAGAACACCCTACTGCCTATGGGTCACGAAGTATTCCTCAGCTATTCCTCGACCGACCGTGCGACCGCGGACGCAGTGGTCGCGGGCCTCGAGGAGCATGGCGTGCGCTGCTGGGTCGCGCCGCGCGACATCCCGGCAGGCTCGGAGTACGGCGAGGAGATCATCGAGGCGGTCAAGGCATGCCGCGTGTGCGTGGTGGTGTTCTCGGGCAGCGCCAACGCCTCCCCGCACGTGCGGCGCGAGGTGGAACGTGCGGTCTCGGCGCAGAAGCAGATCGTCCCCTTTCGCGTCGAGAACCTCGAGCCGAGCGGCGCCATGGAGTATGCCCTCGGCGGCACGCACTGGCTCGACGCCTTCAACGGCCCGCTCACCGCGCACGTAAGCGCGCTCGTGACGACCACCCGGCGGCTGCTCGGCCACACCGCCGGCAAGCCCGAGGGGAGCGCGCCGAAGGCACCCATCACCGATCGTCCCTCGGTCGTGGTGCTGCCCTTCAACAACATGAGTGGCGACGCTGAGCAGGAGTATTTCAGCGACGGCATCACCGAGGACATCATCACCGACCTCTCCAAGGTCTCCGGCCTCTACGTGGTGGCGCGCAACACGGCCTTCACCTACAAGGGCAGGTCCCTGAAGGTCGAGGAGATCAGCCGCGAGCTCGGTGTCACGTTCGTGCTGGAAGGCAGCGTGCGCAAGGCCGGGCCACGCGTGCGCGTCACCGGCCAGCTCATCAACGGCCGTGACGGCGGCCACGTGTGGGCGGACCGCTACGACCGCGAACTCACCGACATCTTCGCGATCCAGGACGAGATCACGCACGCCATCGTCGAGCAGCTCAAGGTGAAGCTGCTGCCACAGGAGAAGAAGTCCCTCGCGCAGACGCCCACCGACAATATCGAGGCCTACACCTACTACCTGCGCGGGCGGCAATTCCTGCACCGTCACTCGAAGTCGTACTACCAGCTGGCGCGGCGCATGTTCACCAAGGCGGTCGAGCTCGACCCGCTGTACGCGCGCGCCTACTCCGGCATCGCCGACTGCGACTCCTTCCTGGTGCTGCACTACCACCAGGACGTGGCCATCGACAGCATCCTCGCCACCAGCGCCCGCGCCATCGAGCTCGAGTCCGGCCTCGCCGAGGCGCATGCCTCACGCGGTCTTGCACTCTCTCTCGCCGAGCGCACCGGGGAAGCGATGGACGAGTTCGAGCGCGCGGTGAAGCTCGACCCCAACTCCTTCGAGGCACACTACTTCTACTGCCGTGCGCGCTTCGCGCAGAACCAGCTGCCGGAGGCGGCGGCGCTATGCGAGCGCGCCGCGGCACTGAAGCCGGACGACTACCAGACCTACGCGATGCTCGCCATGATCTACAACTCCATCGGCCGGCAGGCAGAAGTCCCGCAGGTGGCGCGCCTGGGAGTGGAGCGCGCGCAGGCAGAGCTCACGCTGCACCCCGAGAATCCGCGCCCCGCCTACCTCGGGGCGATCCTCCTCATCGCGCTCGGCGACCACGACCGCGCGGGCGAGTGGATTGCACGCGCCATGGCGATCGACCCCGACGACATCCTCACCCAGTACAACAGCGCCTGCGCCTACGCGCGCATGAACGATTCCGAGAAGGCATTCGACCTGCTCGAGCGCCTGCTGCCGCACGCCAACCACGAGACCAAGTCGTGGGTGAAGGTCGACTCGGACCTCGACGCCCTGCGCAAGTTGCCGCGCTACGCGAACGTGCTGCGGCTGATCGGCTGAGGCGGACCGCGCACGCTTCAGTGCCCGGCCTGCCGGAATACGATGTGGAAGCGGTAGCAGTTGGGCACCGCCACACCGCCCTGCTCGGCGCGCGTGTATCGCCCGTGGCGTGCGACGTTGAGTGCCGCCGCGTCCAGCTGTGCATCCTGCGATGACTCCTCGATGAGCGGCTCGCCGCTGCGCGTGCCGCGCGCATCTACGCATACCCGCACCAGCGCGCCGCCCTCGACTCCGAGCCGCCGCCGCTCCGGCGGGTAGTAATCCTCGCTGTCGGGCAGGACATTGCGGCCGAGCACGTGCAGCGGCTCGGGCGCCTGCGGCGTCCCCGCGACCGAGGGCCGTTCCATCACGGGTGGCCCCGGCGGCGCGGCCTCGGGCGTTTCGACCCGCGGCGCCGTGGGCGGCGCCTCGATCCGCACGCTGGTGTGTTCACGGGCCAGCGCCACGACATGCGGCGCCGGGGCGATCACCGGCACCGGTTCCGGGATGAAGCGGGCAACCAGTGCCGGTGGCAGGGGTGTTACCAGGGAACGCATCAGCGCCGTCGCCAGCAGGTAGATGACGGCAAGGTGCAGCAGGATGATGCCGCAGGCGGCGAGCGTGCGCCGCGGGAGGATCTCGGATTGCGCGAAATGGTAAGCCATGTGAATCGCTCCCATAAGTGCGTTGCCGGATGATCGACACCCAAAGACTAGCGCGAAGGGCTCGGGAAATTTTCCCGACCGCTCGCGCCCCTTGAGGGCGCCTCTGATGACTGAAGCGCAGCGGATCCTCAGCCGGGGTCAGACCGCGGCTGTCGTCCTGGTGCCCGCTCCCTAACGCACCCCGTAGCGGGCGAAGATCGCCACGATCTCGCCGTTGCCCGCGGCGCGTGCCGCGGCGAGCGGGGTTACGCCCTGCGCGTCCGCCAGGCGCGGATCGGCGCCGTAGGCCAGGAGAGCCGCGACGGCACTGGCGTGCCCGTTGAGGGTGGCGAGCATCAGGGCAGTTCGGCCGAGCGCGTCGCGCGCATCGAGGTCCGGATGCTCCTGGGACAATGCTTCCAGCTGCGAAAGGTCACCGGCCTCGGCCGCCTGCCGCAGCCGTGCGCCCGGCGGTTGCAGCGCCGCAGCGGTCGCGATCCGGGCGCTCGCGGCGGCAAGCGCGGTCGTGCTGGGCGTACCGCTGTCGGCGCCTCCCCGCGCCGGCGGCGCGGCGTGCGCTGCGACGGGGGCGGCTTGCGGCGCGGCGTCCGCGACCGGTGCCGGCTGCTCCTGCGGGCGCAGCCGCGCAACGGGCGGTGCGGCGACGGAAGGTGCCGGGAGGTTCACGGGTGCGAGTGCAGGAGCAGGCGGTGGCGCCTTGGCGGACGGCGCCGCGGGCGCTGCGGACTCAGCCGCTGTGACCCGCACGACGGCCTGCGCCGGCGTCGCCGGGGCCGGCGATAGCGTCCAGCGCGGCATGACGATGAGCCCCGCCACGACACTGGCGGCGAGTGCACCGAAGAGCGCCGCGCCTGCCCGCATCCTGGAGGTGCGGCGGGGCATGCCCCGCGAGTCGAACGCTGCGCTGAGCACGCGCGCCTGCGCGAGGATCGCACGCCGCGTGGCCTCCGAGGGCGCGCCCACCTCGTGTGCCGCAAGCCTGCGGTAGCGGGCATCCAGGGCCTGATCTTCGCGTGCCTCCCCGCTCATGCGTGCTCCCGCAGCAGCCCGCGCAGCTTGCTGCGCGCATAGCGCAGGCGGCTCTTGGTGGTCTCGAAGCTGCTGCGCGTGACGCCGGCGACCTCCTCGATGCTCAGCTCCCCCTCGACCTGCAGGAGGAAGGCGTCGCGCTGCTCCGCGGGCAGCTGCGCCAGGGCCGCGGCAAGCGCACCGTGCTCATCGTGCACCATGGCTGCCGCGAGCGGGCCGCTGCCCGGCTCGGTGCTCAGCCGCCCGAGCAGTGCGCCGGATTCGTAGCCCACGGCCTCCAGGCTCAGCGTGCGGCGGCTCGAGCGCACGGCATCGAGCATGCGGTTGCGCGCCACGGTGAAGAGCCACGTCGTGAAGCGCGCCCGTGGCTGGAATCGCGGCGCATCGCGCGCCACGGCGAACCAGACTTCCTGCATCAGTTCCTCCGCGGTCGCACGGTTGCCGACCTGGCGCATGAGGTAGCGCCAGATGCGCATCTCGTGACGGTGATAGAGGATGTCGAACGCGGCAACCTCGCCGCCCGCGTAGCGCTCGATCAGGCTCTCGTCGGTCTCGCCGGCGTCACTCATCCCGCCTCATTATGGCGCCCCCGCCCCTCACCCCGGGGGATCCGGCACGAAGCTCGGCGGGTTGTCCGGGAAGGGCACCGGCCGCGGCGCAGGCAGCGGCGGCGGCCGCCGGATGACACCGAGCGCCAGGAGATTCGCGGCGCTGTCGTAACGGATGCGCACCACCTCGTT